>ERZ808242.651-NODE-651-length-24138-cov-4.177760_pt1 | contig 24138 bp, 24 predicted proteins | sample MGYA00521244_ERZ808242 | MGnify/ENA primary metagenome ERZ808242 (study PRJEB31516, sample SAMN03275573) | gut metagenome | biome: mammalia-associated habitat; material: feces | host: Papio cynocephalus | place: Kenya | collected 2012-07-27 ... | reverse complement strand
CAAGGAAAAGCACATCCCAATCCGCAACGGCGTCAACGGCGGCAGCCTGGACAAGCGGCTGCTGGAAAAGTACGGCCATCCCACGGCGGAGGCACTGGTGGAAAGTGCCTTCGAGCATCTGGAGCTGCTGGAAAAGCAGGGGTTCTATGACACCTGCGTGTCCATGAAGTCCTCCACCGTGCCCACCATGGTGGCGGCTGCCCGGCTGTTCCGCTCCAGGTGCGATTACCCGCTGCACATCGGCGTGACGGAGACCGGCCCTGTGAAGCAGGGACTTATCAAGTCCGCCATGGGCATCGGCGCGCTGCTGCTGGACGGCATCGGCGACACCATCCGGGTGAGCCTGACCGATGATCCGGTGCAGGAGGTCTACGCTGCCAAGGATATTCTCAAGGCTGCGGGGCTGCGCAAGGAGGGCGTGAACATCGTTTCCTGTCCCACCTGCGGCAGAACCCGGATCGACCTGATCGGCCTGGTGAACCGGGTGGACGAAGCCCTGCGGGATTGCCAGAAGCCCATCACCGTAGCGGTCATGGGCTGTGTGGTCAACGGCCCCGGGGAAGCCCGGGAAGCGGACATCGGCATTGCCGGCGGCGACGGCTGGGGGATGCTCTTCGAGCACGGTCAGCAGGTGGAAAAGCTTCCCTACGACGAGCTGCTGCCCGCCCTTCTGCGGCGCATCGAAGCCATGTAATTTGTTGATTTATGGAACAGAAAGTCTACTTATTTCAGATGTTTCCGGATTATGAGCCGCCTGAGGCACTGCTGCCAGTGCTTTCTCAGGCGGCTATCGCCGCCGCGGACATTTCCGCCGAGGCCGGGAGCGTTCATGTGGTGGTGCATTCGGAAAGCTACATCCCCCAGCGGCTTCTTGACCAGGCGGCCAGGGAGATTTCCTCCCTCTATGGCCTTCGCCGGATGAACCTGACGGCTACCCACCCGGCCTCGCAGCTGCAAAGCATCGAGCCGGAGGAGCTCCGGGACTTGTTTGTGATGCACGATTCCATGGCCCGGGGGTCTCTTGCCGGAGCCAGGTGGGAGTGGGAGGGGGAGAAGCTGACCATTCACCTGGCGGCCAACGGGAAGGCGGCTCTGCTGGAGCATGTCCCGGCAGTTCAGCAGAATCTCCGGGAGCGGTTCGCCGCTCCCGTGACCATTGCCATTGAGACCGGCAACGAGCTGGAGGGCAAGGCTCTTATGGATGCCATGCAGACCCTCCGGGAGCAGACCATCCGCAAAATGCCCGCCGCCGCTGCTGCCCATCCGGAAAAGCGGGAGGAGAAGGCGCAGACCCAGAGTGAGGCCTTCTACGGCAAGCCCTTCCGGGGGTCTGCCGTGCCCATGAAGGATCTGACCATGGACATGGGTACGGTGATCGTAGAGGGTCGGGTCTTCAACGTGGAGCACAAGGAGCTGAAAAAGCGCAACGCCTATGTGGTGAAGTTCGACATGACGGACAATACCAATTCCGTGCGTATCAGCCGCTTCATGGAGGCAAACGAGGCAAAGCCCATCCTGGAAAATGTGGCGGTAGGCTCGGTGCTTCGGGTTCAGGGGCGGCTCATTGAGGATCGGTTCGAGAACGAAATGGTACTCAAGCCCTACGCCATGGAGCCTGGCTCCCTGCCCAAGCGGCAGGACAAGGCGGTGGGGGCAAAACGGGTGGAGCTGCACCTGCATACTACCATGTCCAATATGGATGCCCTGACCCCCACGGATGCGGCCATCAAGCAGGCGGCGGCCTGGGGTCATCGAGCCATTGCCATCACCGACCACGGCTGCTGTCAGTCCTTTACCGATGCCCTGCACTGCGTGGAGGGGAAGAAGCCGCCGAAGGTGGCGGGCACCGACGAAACAATCAAGATTCTCTACGGCTGTGAAGGATATTATGTCAACGACGTGGACGACCGGATCGTTGTCCACGGGGACAAGGACATGGATTTCCACCAGGAATTCGTGGCCTTTGACCTGGAGACCACAGGCCTTTCCTCCCGGGACGACCGGATCATTGAGATCGGCGCGGTGATTTTGAAGGACGGCCAGGAAATGAGCCGCTTCCAGACCTTCGTTGACCCGGGGCGGCATCTGGAGCGGAAGATCGTGGAGCTGACCGGCATTACCGAGGACATGCTCCAGGGTGCGCCGAAAATCGAGGAAATTCTTCCCAAATTTCTGGAATTTGTGGGAGATCGGGTGCTGGTTGCCCACAATTCCGACTTCGACACCGGCTTCATCCGGGCGGCGTGCGAGCGTCAGGGCCTGCCCTACACCTACACCGCCGCCGACACTCTGATTTTGTCCCAGAATCTATTGCAGCACCTGAGCAAATTCAAGCTGGACATTGTATCCAATGCCCTGAGCCTGCCGGACTTCAACCACCACCGGGCGGGGGACGACGCCATGACCTGCGGCCTCATCATGACGAAGCTCATGGCAATGCTGGAGGAGGAGTACGACATCCACACCCTGCAAACCATCAACCCGGCCATGGTGAAGCTCCGCTCCGGGGGCCGGATTACAGACCGGCAGGCTCGGCACATCATCCTCTTTGCCAAAAATCAGGTTGGCCTGCGGAATCTCTATCACCTGATTTCCAATTCCAACCTGAAGCACTTCCGCCGGGTACCCCGGATCCCGAAATCCGAGCTTCTGGAAATGCGGGAGGGGCTTATCATCGGCTCTGCCTGCGAGGCCGGCGAGCTGTTCCAGGCCATTCTCGACCGGAAAAGCCACGACGAACTCAAGCGCATTGCCTCCTTCTATGATTTCCTGGAGGTGCAGCCTCTTGCCAATAACCGGTTCATGCTGGATAACGAAAAGTACGAGGCCAAGACCGACGAAGACCTCCGGAACTACAACCGGAAAATCGTCCAGCTGGGCGAGGAGCTGGGGAAAATGGTGGTTGCCACCGGCGACGTTCACTTCCTGAATCCGGAGGACGAGATTTTCCGGCATATCCTGCTTGCGACCAAGGGCTTTGCCGACGCGGACAAGCCCATGCCCCTCTATTTCCGCACCACCGACGACATGCTGGCGGAATTTTCCTACCTGGGCGAAGAGAAGGCCTATGAAATCGTGGTGGAGAATCCCAATCAGATCGCCGATATGTGCGAGACCATGCGCCCGGTGCCCCACAACCTGTTCGCCCCGAAAATCGAAAACTCCGTGGAAGACCTGAAAAGCCTGGTTTACGGCAAATTCCATCGGCTCTACGGGGACAATCCCCCGGAGGTGTTTGCCAAGCGCGTGGAGACGGAGCTTCACGACATCATCTCCTGCCACTACGATGTGATTTACATGTCTGCCCAGAAGCTGGTGCAGAACTCCCTGGAAAACGGCTATCTGGTTGGCTCCCGTGGCTCGGTCGGCTCGTCGATTGTTGCTTACATGTCCGGCATTACGGAAGTCAATTCCTTCCAGCCCCACTACCGCTGTCCCAACCCGGAATGCAAGTACACGGAGCTGAAGGTACCGGAGGGCTTCAACTGCGGGGCTGACCTTCCGGATGCGGTGTGCCCCAAGTGCGGCACGAAAATGGAGAAGGACGGCTTCAACATCCCCTTCGAGACCTTCCTGGGCTTTGGCGGCGACAAGGTGCCGGATATCGACCTGAACTTCTCCGGCGAGTACCAGTCCAAGGCTCACGCCTACTGTATCTCCATGTTCGGCTCGTCTCATGTGTTCCGGGCGGGCACCATCGGCACGGTGGCGGAGAAAACCGCCTTCGGCTATGTGAAAAAGTACCTGTCCGAGCGGGGCAAAACCGCCTCCCGGGCGGAGGAAGCAAGGCTTGCTACCGGCTGCGTGGGTGTCCGCCGCACCACCGGCCAGCACCCCGGCGGCCTGGTGGTCATCCCTCAGGAGAACGAAATCTGGGATTTCTGCCCGGTGCAGCACCCGGCGGACGACCCCAATTCCGATCAGATCACCACCCATTTTGAATACCACTCCATGGAGGAGAACCTGCTGAAGCTGGACATGCTGGGTCACGACGACCCCACCATGATCCGGATGATGGAGGACATGACCGAGGTGGATGCCAAGACCATTCCCCTGGACGATAAGGACACCATGTCCATTTTCACCTCCTCCAAGGTGCTGGGCTATGAGGACGATCCGATCTTAGGCCCCACCGGTGCCGTGGCCATTCCGGAGTTCAATACCCGGTTCACCCGTGGGATGCTCATGGACACCATGCCAACCCGGTTTGATACCCTGGTGCGGCTGTCCGGCTTCTCCCACGGCACGGACGTGTGGTTGGGCAACGCCAAAGACTTAATCACTTCCAAAACCGCAACCGTTGACTCAACCATCGGCTGCCGTGACGACATCATGCTGTACCTCATCTCCTGCGGTATGCCGGAAAAGCGTTCCTTCAAAATTATGGAGGCCGTCCGGAAGGGCAGGGGACTGCCGGACGGGGCGGAGGCGGAGATGGTGGCCGCGGGGGTGCCGGACTGGTACATCGGCTCCTGCAAGAAGATCAAGTACCTGTTCCCCAAGGCTCACGCCGTGGCCTACGTTATGATGGCCTTCCGGATCGCCTGGTTCAAGGTGCACCACCCCCTTCCCTTCTACGCGGCCTATTTCTACCGCAGAAGCCAGAAGGGCGGCTTTGACGCGGTGATGATGACCGGCGGCAAGGAGGCGGTGATGGCCAACATCCAGGCCATCGACAGCAACGAGGAAGCCACCGCCAAGGATGAAGATCTGCTGACCACCCTGGAGGTGGTGTACGAATTTTATCTGCGGGGCTTCAGCTTTGCCCCCATCAGCATTTACGACAGCCACGCCATTCAGTTTCTCATCAAGGATGGGAAAATCCTGCCTCCCTTCGTGGCCATCTCTGGCCTGGGGGAAAGCGCGGCCTGGGATCTGATGGAGGGCAGAAAGGGCAAGACCTTCCTGTCCATCGAGGAAGTGGCCGCCGCCTGCCCCAAGGTCTCCAAGACCCACATGCAGATGCTGAAAGATGCCGGTGCCTTCGGGGATCTTCCCGATACCAGCCAGGTCAGCTTCTTCTGACGCAAAAAAGCCTCGGTGCAAACTGCACCGAGGCCTGTTCATATATCAGAGCAGAGCCAGAAACCCATTTTCCGAGAGCTACCGAATAACGCATGTCATTGCGAGCCAGTGCTTACACCGGCGTGGCAATCCCCCCGGTCATTCCGGAAGCCCTCAATAGAATCCGTAGGGGTCGATGCCCTCATCGACCCGTTTTCATCCATTGACGGCCTTTACCGGCGGGTCGATGAAGGGCATCGACCCCTACAAAAAAGAATACGTTACGCCGCGTTGGGTTTCGTTTCCTTAGCCACCTGAGTTTCTTTGGTCTCATCCGCCGTTTCCTCGTCCTTGCCGTAAATGGTCTCCTCGTAGAGCTTTTCCCCGAAGAGGGCGTGTACCTTCTGCAAAGTCACCGCCTCGGCTCCCAGATATTCCTCCAGGCACAGCCCGGAATCCTTCATGTCCATGGAGACCTCTTTCCCCACATACCGGAAGTGCCAGGGCTCGTCGGTGATGCCGGTGATGGACTCCTTGTCCGCGGTGTAGCGCAGGATGAAGCCATACTCCCAGCAGTGCTGGGCAAACCAGGCATCCGCCTCATCGCCCACCAGGTCTACGGACAGCCCCAGCTCATGCTCGCTGGTGCCGGGAACGGCCACGGTCTCCAGAGCCTTGTCCCGGGCTGCCCGGAAGTCCAGATTATAGGTTTTCATGTGTTCTCTCGTCCGATATTCCAGAATGGCGGTCTGCGTATAGTGCGTGCGGTAGCCGGAATTGACCTCATAGGTGATGCCGGCGGCCTTACAGTCGTCCAGCATCTGCCGCAGGGCGGAGTAGCACCGCTTGTCCACGGTGTGGGTGTCGTCGATTTTCCACTCGTCCAGGGCAAAATCCTCGGGCAGGGGATTCAGGCCGTTGACCAGGATCACCTCCATACCCTTGGGGGAAAAATAGTGGGTGCGGCCGTCGATTTTCGTGGGAGATACCGCCATCAGGCCGTCTTCCTTGAAATAGTACCGGTATTCGCCTTCCTCGTACCAGCCGGTTTTCAGATAGCCGGAGTCGTCAAAGAGCCGCTTCCCGTCCTCCATATCCTGCCAGCCGGTGAGCATAGGCCCCTGGGAGCTGAAATACCGCCGGCCGCCCTCTTCCTCCAGCCAGCCGGAATACTGCTTTCCGTCCTGGCCGAAGTACCAGAGCTGACCGTCGATCTCCGTCAGGCCGGTGGCAAGATAACCGTCCACAAAGAAGTAGTTGTCCCCGCCGATCTGGGTAAAGCCGTCAGCGGCCAGGCCGTCGGCACCGAAATAGCACCGTTTGCCGTCCAATTCCTGCCAGCCGGTAAGCAATGCCCCGTCCTTCAGATAGTACCGCCCCTCAGGCAGCCACAGCCAGCCTGTGACCATGGCGCCATTGCCGCCGAAATAGCAGGTGTCCCCGTCGATGGTCTGCCAGCCGGTGAGCATGATGCCATCGGAATCAAAGTAGTATGTAGTGCCGTCGATGGTCTGCCAGCCATGACTGGGAGTTCCGTCGGCCTGGAAGTAGTACCGGCCGTCGGGCAGATCCATCCAGCCGGACACCGGATCCCCGTGGAAATCCTGGTAGTACCGGATACCGTCCTTTTCCTGCCAGCCGCTGTGATCGGTGTTCTGCTCGTGCCAGACAAGCCCCCCCACCAGGGAGCCCAATATGATAATCAGAAATACAAGCGGTATCAGCCGCTGCTGCTTGGTGGTCATAGAATGCCTCCATGGTAGAATAAAATCATTCTACCATGCTTCGACTTTTTTTGCAACCTTAACCAATCTGAATCCAATCTTAAGAAAAAGACAGTGGATTTTTCGGATGGATATGTTATAATAGCCTTGCAAAAAGATAACCGGAGGAAGAGTATGGCAGAGCAGAGAAAGCTGAAAATTTTGATCACCACGGATCTGTACACTACCAACACCAATGGCGTAGTCACCAGCGTCCAGAATCTATTCGACGAGCTGACCCAGAAGGGTCACGACGTGCGCATTCTCACCATATCCAGCAACATCCACTCCCATAAGGAGGGGCATGTGTATTACATCCAGAGTATTCCCCTGGGGGCGGTGTACCCCAATCTGCGGATGCCCACCTCCTACCGCAATAAGCTGATCCAGGAGATCATCGACTGGAAGCCGGACGTTGTCCACAGTCAGTGCGAGTTCTTCAGCTTCCAGTTCGCTTCCCGGATTGCCCGGATCACCGGTGCCCCGCTGGTGCATACCTACCATACCCTGTACGAGCAGTACCTGACCTCTTACTTTGTTCCCAGCAAGCGGCTGGGGGAGTTCCTGGCTAAGGTGCTCTCCCGCCAGCGGCTGCGCAGGGTCACCACTTTTGTGGCTCCCACTCAGAAGGTGGAGGAAGCTCTCCAGGGCTACGGCATTCACGCGCCTATCAGCGTAGTGCCCAGCGGCATCTCCCTGGAGCAGCATCACAAGCGGCTGTCCCATGAGGAGCGGATGCGCCGCCGCCGGGCACTGGGCATTCAGGATGACGACCAGGTGCTCATCAATCTGGGTCGTCTGGGCGGGGAGAAGAACCTGGACGAGCTGCTGAATTATTTTGCCGAGGCCAGGCAGGAAAACAAGAATCTGAAGTTCCTGATCGTAGGCGACGGCCCGGCGAGAGAAGAGCTGGAGCATCGGGCAAAGAAGCTGGGTGTTGGGGATTACGTCATTTTCACCGGCATGGTGCCTCCCTCCGAGGTGCAGAACTACTATCAGCTGGGGGATGTGTTCGTCAGTGCCTCCACCAGCGAGACCCAGGGTCTGACCTATATCGAGGCGGCGGCCAACGGTTTGCCGCTTCTGTGCCGACAGGATGAGTGTCTGAATGACGTTTTGCAGGATGGAAAAAACGGCTACGAGTACACCAGTGCCGAGGAATTCCTGGATGCCATCGACCATGTGATGCACGATCCTCAGTGGCGCAACGAAGCGTCCAAGCGCAGCGAGGAGATTGCCGCTACTTTCGATAAGAAGAACTTCGGCGATGCCATCGAGAATGTCTACGAGTCGGTTCTGTAGATTACGCATGTCATTGCGAACCAGTGTGGTGCTCCGCGCAGCGAATCAAAATCTCAATGACTGCCGGTGGCAGTCATACCTTAATTCATGCACACTGGTGTGGCAATCCCCCGGATGAACGGGAAGACCTTAGAGGCGGATAACGTAGAGAATAGCCCGGTGCATTCGCACCGGGTTCATTTTTTTCAATTACGTCAGAACACCGCCGTGCAGAGCCAATAAATAACCCCGTAAACCACCGACGAGGCCAGTCCATAGACGATTACCGGCCCGGCGATGGTGAAAAGCTTCGCCCCCACGCCCAGGATAAACCCCTCTGTCTGGAACTCCACCGCCGGAGCGGCAATGGCGTTGGCAAAGCCTGTGATGGGTACCAGCGTTCCCGCTCCGGCGTGCTTTGCCAGATCGTCATACAGGCTCAGTCCTGTGAGCAGGGCGGAGACGGCAATCAGGGTCATGGACACCGCCGCCCCTGCCGCCTCCTTGTTCAGGCCCGCAGCGCTGTAGCCCTTCATCAGCAGCTGCCCCAGAAGACAGATGGCTCCGCCGATGAGAAAGGCGTTCCGGCAGTCCTTGCCCATGGGAGACTTGGGGGCGGCGTCCTGTATCAGCTTCGCGTATTCCTTTTCCGTCATCAAAAAACCTCCGGGAGCAGTATCTCCCGGAGGCGCGTTTTTTATTCGGCTTATTCCAGCGTCAGATGGTTATGCTCCAGAGCCTTCCGGACGGACACGGCCAGCACCGGGGCGAAGACAATGGCAACCACGGCGTTGAAGGTGGTAGCGGGCAGCTTGGCGATTACGGCCGTCAAAGCGGCGGCGGGAGTCATACCTTGGATCAGAAGGCCATTGTAGAAATAGCTCTTGGCCAGATACAGCACCGCGTAGATCAGCGCGCCGGCGATGGTGGCAAGCAGTGCCTTGCCGTAGTTCCAGTTCTTTGTGCCGCCCCAGGCGATGAGACCGGCCACCAGACCGTAAGCCCCCTTGGTCAGGAAGGTGATCCAGCACTCGCTGATGTAGTTGGTCATAATATCATAGAGGAAGGAGCCGAGACCGACGGCCAGACCGCCCAGCCATGGCCCCAGCAGAATGCCGCTGAGGGCGCAGAAGATATTGCCAAGATGGAAGGCAGTGGTACCGCCTACGGCGATGGGCAGCTGGATCCGCAGCGCGGAGCCGGCCACGGTCAGGGCGGCCATCAGTGCCGCAAAGACGATTTTCCGGGTTGAGATTGGTTGCTTCTTTTCCATTTTGATTTCCTCCCTGATTTCGGAAGCACTGAATCTGTCTCTCCGACTGCACCGTGGGGGTTCTCAGCACTTCCCTGTGAAGTTGGGCCTATTCTAGCAGATTCTGGCATGAAATACAGAACCAAAACAAGACTAAAAAACAAGGCCAGTTATGGCGTTTGCACAAAGAAACCGATTATTTGTCAAAACTGACGATTCCGGGAAATAGTTCTGTACACCGCTTGGAAAAAATGCTACAATCAGACCAGAAAAAGTGAATTTGAAAGGAGTTTCTTCCGATGAGACTGATGATCGCCAAGGATTATGCCGATGTGAGCCGGAAGGCCGCCAATATCATTGCCGCCCAGATTTACCTGAAGCCCGACTGTGTGCTGGGTCTGGCCACCGGCTCCAGCCCGGTGGGCACCTACAGAGAGCTGATCGCCAGGTATGAGGCCGGCGATCTGGACTTTTCCCAGGTGAGAACCGTGAATCTGGACGAGTATGTGGGTCTTCCCAAGGATCACGACCAGAGCTACGCCTATTTTATGCGCAGAAACCTATTCGATCATGTGAACATCGACCAGGCCAACTGCAACATCCCGGACGGCATGAACCCGGACGCGGATGCCGAGTGCGCCCGATACGACGCCATCATTGACGGCTTCGGCGGGGCGGACTTGCAGCTGTTGGGTCTTGGTGCCAACGGCCACATCGGCTTCAACGAGCCTGCCGGAGCCTTCGCCAAGGGCACCAATCATGTGAAGCTTACCGATTCCACCATCGACGCCAACCAGCGGTTCTTTGCCCGCCGGGAGGACGTTCCCACCGAGGCCTACACCATGGGCATTGGCTCCATCATGAAGGCCAAGCGGGTGCTGCTGGTGTGCAACGGCGCAGGGAAGGCTCAGGCAGTGAAGGACTGCTTCTTCGGCTCCATCCGACCCCAGGCTCCCGGCTCCATCTTGCAGCTGCACCCCGACTTCACCCTGGTTGCCGACGAGGCCGCTCTGTCTCTGGTGAAGGATCTGCTGTAAGACTTCAAGCATCTGTCAGATGCAAGCTGTCATTGCGAACCAGTCAGACTGGTGCGGCAATCCCCCGGTCAGACGCAGAATCTGTCGTGTCTTATGACAACCAAACGCCCGGAGCGTCTTCTCCGGGCGTTTTTCCTGTTTACAGAAGCCGCCCGGTGTGGTATGATAGAAAAAATACGCGTTACAGAGGTTTTTACATGGATTATATCGTTTTGGATATGGAGTGGAACCAGCCCTGGCCCGGTTCCCCCTCCTCGAAGAAGGTGCTCCCGGTACAGATTCGGGGAGAAATTATCCAGATTGGCGCCGTCCGGGTGACGGAGGCGGAGCAGGTGGCTGATGAATTCCAGATCATGGTGCGCCCCAAATTCTACCGGCACCTGAACCGCCGGGTCAGCAAGCTCACAGGCATCAAGGAAAACCGGCTCCGGGACGAGGGCGTGCCCTTTCCGGAGGCCGTGGAGCGGTTTCTTGCCTGGTGCGGCGAGGACATCGTATTTCTGACCTGGGGCTTTGACGACATCGGTATTCTCCGGGAAAATCTCCAGCTTTTCGGCCTGGACACGGGATTTACCCAGCGGTGGTACAACGTCCAGATGATTTTCAACGCCCAGACCGACGGCTCCAATTCCCAGAAGGCTCTGAAAACCGCCATGGAGACTCTGGGCATCGAGGCCACCCGGCCTGCCCACGACGCGCTGGGCGACGCTTACCACACGGCTCTGATCTGTGTCCGGCTGGACTTGCGGAAGGGAATGCGGGAATATGATGAGGCTCTGAAAAGCCACGAAAACGGCTTCCATGGGGCCGAGCTTCCCGGCTGCATTGCCCGGAAGGTGTTCTACGACTACCCGGACAAGTATGCGGCTCTGGGAGCCATGGCCGGGGAGGAAAATCTGTGTCCGGTCTGCGGAAGCCGTATGCTTGGCTCCCGGTGGTTTGCCCAGCCCGGACACCGGTACATGGATCTGGCGGCTTGCCCGGAGCACGGGAAATTCCTGATCCGGGTGCGGCTGTCGAACCAGGAGGACGGCACCGTCCGGGTCAGCCGCCTGACCTACGAGGCCACCTCCGAGGCGGCGGAGGCCTACGCCCGTCGGGCGGAGAAGGCGGAGCCGGAGGAAGCGGCTGCCCGTCCCCGCCGCCGTCGCCGCAGAAGAGCCGCCCCCCGGCAGGAGTAATCTGGCAATCATTACGCTGTCATTGGGAACCAGTGCTTACGCTGGCCACCAATGGCAGCCTTTCTTTCACAAAAAAATGTAAAACACGCTTGATATTTCTATCGGACAGTGCTATTATAATGTCAAGCTAGCTTTACATTGACAAAGGATGTGGTGCTTTGAAGAATCGAATCGAGGAAATTCGCAAGGGCAGGGGAATCCGGCAGGAGGAATTTGCCAAGGCTCTGGGGGTCTCCCGGCAGACCATCAGCTCCCTGGAAACCGGCCGATATAATCCGTCGATTTTCCTGGCGCACAAAATTGCCGTGTATTTCGGCATGACCATTGAGGAAGTGTTCCTATTTGACGAGGAGGAAGCAAAATGAAAAACTTCAGAGTGTTTTTAAGTGTTTTCTGGATCATTTTGGGTGCCGTGCTGGCCGGATGCCGGGCGGCGGGTCTGGTGGAGGAGTACTGGGGCAGCATGGGCGTGGCCGTTGCGGTGGTGGGCGTGCTGCAAATTGCCAGGTACATTCAGTATCGGCGGTCGGCGGACTACCGAGCCAAGGTGGACACGGCGAGCCATGACGAACGGAACCGGTTCCTGGCCAACAAGGCCTGGGCCTGGGCGGGGTATCTGTATGTGATGATCGCGGCGGTTGCCTCCATTGCTCTGAAGCTTCTGGGACAAGACCTTCTGTGCCAGGCCGCGGCCTTCAGCGTCTGCGGCATTATGGTGCTGTACTGGGTTTGCTACCTGGTGCTGCAAAAGAAATATTGAGAAAAGGCATGACCAAACCGGTCATGCCTTTTTCAGCAGCTTCTTCACAAGCTGCTTCCAGTAATGAAATTCCAGATAATGGTGCCAGCGGAAGGGAGCTTTTCCGTCCAGGTATTCGCCGAAGAATGCGTGTCCCGCCCGGAAGCCCTCGTAGAGGGAGGCGGCGAAGGGGGCGTACCAGTCTTCCTCAAACCAGTTGTACCGGTAGAGGTCGGAATATGCCTTCATATAGTGTACAAAGCACTGCTTTTTGTATTTCTTTGTCAGAAATTTTCCGTCCGGGGGCTGATAACCCCGATCGGCAGCGAACCGAGCCAGCTCCGGGGTGAAGCCCATGACGATGGGGCCGGTGAAATCCACGGGGTAGATGGGGTAGTGAGCGTCGATGTAAGTCACGTTCAGGTTCCGGATCCGGTTCACATCCACCTGATTGTCGATGTTCAGCACCAGCCGCTCGGCAATTTCCAGATTTTGTCCGCTTCTGGCGAAGAGCATATTGTGGGGCAGGGAACCGGACAGGGAAGCCACCACGCGAGCCCCGCGAATGCGGAAAACCATTTCATCCAGAGAAAGAGCCTCCGGGTAGAGCAGGGTATAGCCGTTTCTGGCGAAAAAGTCATCCAGTAAATCCCCGCCGCACTCGAACAAGCTGGCTTTCCGCAGTTTGCTCCGGCTGAAATAAATCTTCTCATCGGCCTTCCAGGCAGGATCGACGGCGATACGCTCCGCCACGGTGTCGAAGACCCGCAAAAGCTTCGGAGTGTAGGCACTGCGCATATGAATGCCCAGCTCCGGGATCAAAACCTGTCGATAGCGCACGGGCCGGGAAATAATCTCCAGCCTGTCCCAGATGCCCAAAAGCTCCAGAAACCGGCGGAAATTGCCCCTGATTTCCCGCTCCTCATTTTCGTCCACGAAGTAGACGTATTTGTCAACGGTTGGGTCGTTTTCCAGGAAATACCACAGCCGGGTAACGCCCTCAATGAGAAAATGTCCCCAGTGCTTTACAAGATAGCCGCAGTAGACCACCTTTTCGTCCCGGTATTCCGCATTTTCGATGGGGTAAGTCCCCTCCACCCGGCCGGGAATGCCGGATTCCGAAACATAATTGCCCATTTCGTCCAGAACGCCGCCCTTGCCGAAAAGCAGCCCGAAGCCCCGGCGCAGGGGATAAACGGTGGCGTTCTCCAGAGCCGGTACGTTGGGGTTTTCCCGAACCTCCACCGGGTCTGTGACCCATTTCTGGAGAGCCTTCGCCTTCTCCGGACGGAGATATTGATATTGAATCTCCATGTACTCACCTTTTCGTATGCTTCAGAGGAAGCAGACGCTGATCCTTGTCGCTGAGCTTCAGGGGCGTTCCGTCCGGCAGAGTGTAGCCGTCGGCACTGGCAGTGCCTTGGTACGTGCCCGTCACCCCGAGCCAGCGAACGCCGATGTCCGGATCGTTCCAGGCAAAGCCCAGCTCGTCCTCCGGGTGGTAAAAATCCGTCACCTTGTAGCAGAATTCCGCGGTGTCGGAGAGTACCAGAAAGCCGTGGGCAAAGCCCGGGGAGACGTAGAACTGCTTCTTGTTTTCCTCGCTCAGCTCGATGCCGAACCACTGGCCGTAGGTCGGGGAGCCTTCCCGGACATCCACGGCCACGTCGTACACCGCCCCCCGGATGACCCGTACCAGCTTGCCCTGGGGGTGCTTTTTCTGGGTGTGCAGGCCCCGGAGCACGCCCTTGACGGACATGCTCTGGTTGTCCTGGACGAAGGCCATGTCCAGCCCGGCCTCTGTCATATCCCTCTGGTTGTAGGTTTCCATAAAATAGCCCCGGGAATCCCCGTGGACGGTTGGCTCAATGATATACAGCCCCGCAATGGGGACCTTTGTGACCTTGATCTGTCCCATTATCATGCTCCTTGATAGTGAAGCAGCCGCTTGAGAAACTGCTTCCAATAGTGAATCTGGAAATAGTGCTCTTTCAGGAAGGGCCGGTTCCCGTCCAGATATTCCTTGAAATAGGGGTAATTGTCCTCATAGGCCTCGTACAGGGAGTCGGCGATGACGGGATACCAGGGCTCCATGTGCCAGCGGTAGCGGTAGTTGTCCTGATAGGAGGCCATGTAGGCCTTGAAGCACTGGTCACGGTACTGTTTGCTTCGGTAAATTTCATCCGGCGGCTGAAGACCATTGTCCGAAATATATTTTTCCAGAATGTGGTTGCAGCCCAGCATCAGAGGCCCTACGGTGTCCACGGTGTACAGGTGGAAGTTAGCGTCAATGGGGGTCACGTCCAGCTCCCGCATTTGGTTGATGCTCACCTGGTAATCCACGTTGATGACCAGCCGCTCCAGAATCAGGTGCTTCTGCCCGTTTTTGGCGAAGAGCATATTGTGCTGGGCGGAGCCGGAGAGGGTCGCCACCACCTGGGCGTTGCGGATGAGGTAAATCATCCGGGAAAGGCTGAGGTTCTCCGGGTGGAGCACTGCGTAGCCGTTGCGCGCGAAGAAATTGTCCAGGGCCTCGCCGCCGAACTCAAAGTGATTTCCTTTGTAGAAGCTGGTGCGGGTGAAGAAAATTTTACGTTCCGGCACCCAGTCCGGCTCCGGAGCCGCATGGGAAGCCACCGCGTCGAAAATTTCCAGGAATTTGGGACTGTAGAATTCCATGCACCGGAAGGCAATTTCCGGCACGGTCACTTCCCGGTAGGTAGTGGGAGCGGAAATGATCTCCACCTTGTCCCAGATGCCGAGCAGCTTCAGAAATTCCCGGTAATTGCCGCCAATTTCCCGGTTTTCTCCTTCTTTCAGGAAGAAAACGTACTTATCCGCGTCTGGATTCTCCAGGGCGTACCACAGCCGGGTGACAGCCTCCACCAGAAAATGACCCCAGTGGTTCACAAGATACCCGCAGTAGACCACCTTTTCGTCCCGATATTCCACCGTTTCAAAGGGATAGCCGTTCCAGATCCGGGTGGGAATGCCGGACAGCTCCACATACTGACCCGCTTCGTCCACAACGCCGCCCCGGCCGAAGAGTACGCCCTCGCCGCCGATGGGCCGCAGGGGCAGCACCGTGGCATTCTCTCCCTGCCAGAGGCGCAAATCCTCCCGCATTTCAAAGGGAGTAGCGTACATCCGGCGCAGCCACGCGGCCTTCTTCGGGCGCAGATAGTTGTCGTTGAGTTGATACATGGGAACGCCTGCCTTTACCGATTTGCGTACATTTTCTCGTAGTAATCCTGATATTCCCCGGAAAGGATGGTTTCCCACCACTCCCGGTTGTCCAGATACCACCGGATGGTCTTCTGAATGCCGTCGGCAAATTTGGTCTCCGGCAGCCAGCCCAGCTCGTTGTGAATCTTCGTCGGATCGATGGCGTAGCGCATGTCATGCCCCTTCCGGTCGGTGACGTAGGTGATCAGGCTCTCGGGCTTGCCCAGAGCCTTGCAGATGATTTTTACAATGTCGATGTTGCGCATTTCGTTGTGGCCGCCGATGTTGTACACTTCACCTACCCGCCCTTTGTGCAGAATCAGGTCGATGGCCTTGCAGTGATCCGCCACATACAGCCAGTCCCGGACGTTCAGGCCCTGGCCGTAAACCGGCAGGGGCTTGTCGTTCAGGGCGTTGGCGATCATCAGGGGAATGAGCTTTTCCGGAAAGTGGTAGGGGCCGTAGTTGTTGGAGCAGCGGGAGATGGTCACGGGCAGGCCGTAGGTCCGGTGATAGGCCAGCACCAGCAGATCCGCGCTGGCCTTGGAGGCGGAGTAGGGGGAGCTGGTGTGGATGGGGGTCTCCTCGGTGAAGAACAGGTCAGGCCGGTCAAGAGGCAGGTCGCCGTAGACCTCGTCGGTGGAGACCTGGTGGTAGCGGGTGATGCCGTACTTCCGGCAGGCATCCATCAGCACCTGGGTGCCCAGGATGTTGGTTTGCAGGAACACCTGAGGATTTTCGATGGAGCGGTCAACGTGGCTTTCCGCCGCGAAATTTACCACCATGTCCGGATGTTCTTCCTCGAATAGCCTGCAAACCCCATCCCGGTCGCAGATATCCAGCTTTACAAACCGGAAATTGGGATTATCCATTACGGGAGCCAGGGTGGACAGGTTCCCCGCGTAGGTCAGCTTGTCCAGGCAGACGATCCGGTAGCCCGGATACTTGCCCAGCATGTGAAAAATAAAGTTGGAGCCGATGAATCCGGCACCGCCGGTTACGATAATCGTCATAATTTCTTCCTCAATCCTGTTTGTTTTCCCGGAAGCTGATGAACTTATCCTGGGCCACCTGCCGCAGATGATGGCCGTAGGGGGACTTGCCGTAGACCTGGGCAGATTCCAGAAGCGCCTCCGTGGAGATCCAGCCGTAGCGATAGGCGATCTCCTCCGGGGCGGAAATTTTCACACCCTGCCGCTTTTCCACCATATGGACGAACTCCGCCGCCTCCAGCAGGCTCTCCATGGTGCCGGTGTCCAGCCAGGCAAAGCCCCGGCCGAAGAGCTTTACGTCCAGAATGCCAGATTGTAAGTACATGTCGTTCAGGGTGGTGATTTCCAGCTCTCCCCGTTTGGAAGGGCGTACCTCCTTGGCTTTTGCGGATACCCCGGCGGGGTAGAAGTACAGACCGGTGACGGCGTAGCTGCTCTTAGGCTGGGCAGGCTTTTCCTCCAGGGAGACGACCCTGTTGTTGTCGTCAAACGCCACCACGCCGAACCGCTCCGGGTCGGGGACATAGTAGCCGAAAATGGTAGCCCGGCCGTTTTCCGCGTTTATCCGGGCCTGCCGGAGAATGCCGGAAAAGCCGCTGCCGTAGAAAATGTTGTCCCCCAGCACCATGGCGCAAGGCTCGCCGCCGATGAATTCCTCGCCGATGAGGAAGGCCTGGGCAAGACCGTCCGGGCTGGGCTGGACGGCGTAGCTTAAGTGAATGCCGAAGTGGCTGCCGTCCCCCAGAAGATCCTGGAAGCGGGGGGTGTCCGTGGGGGTGGAGATGATCAGAATGTCCCGAATCCCCGCCAGCATCAGCGTGGACAGGGGATAGTAGATCATGGGCTTGTCGTAAACCGGGAGCAATTGCTTGGAGGTGACCTTCGTCAGCGGATACAGCCGGGTGCCGGAGCCTCCGGCCAGAATGATACCCTTCATAGATAGTCTCCTTTTCCGGAAGAGAAACAATACCCTCCCTCTTGTGGCAACCCCGCACAATTGTGTCTGCGCGCTTCGACGGATCTTTTCCGCCAATTCCGCAGTTTGAAAAGCTCGAAATACATACAGTATTCCTTCGCTTTTCAAACTTTGACTTGACGGAAAATCTCTTGCCGAATCTGCTTGCCAAATTGTGCGGTGCTGCCTTGTTTGTGTCATTTTACCATGAATCATCGGGAAAGTAAACCGTGTTTTCTGAAATAAAGACGGAAAGGCGAGCCGCCGGAGCAAGCCTATATTTCCCATCAGAAAAGGCCGGAGGGTATCGTCCCCTCCGGCCTTACGACTGCTGAATTTATCTTGTGGCCGCCCCATATTCCCGGGTCATGGCCTTTGCGGAAACGACCCACTGCTTGCCAAATTTACAGACATCCACTCCGTTTACAAGCTTGCCGTAGGAAATGGCTTTGCGGAGGGTGCTTTCATTCAGCCCCCAAAGCCTGGTAGCGTCACTCAGGGCAATCAGCCCGTCAAAGGGCGTGTCCACAGTCACGCCATGCTCCCACAGCTCGTCACAGGACAAATCCAGTTCATCATCCCACACGATGCCATAGCCGCCCACATCCACGGAAACGCCGCCAAAAATCTCCGGGTGTTCCTTGAGACCGGCAAACACCGGAAGCCGTTCAAACAGGGGCTTTACATCGTACAGCTTGGTAACCCCTTCGCAGAACTGGACACTCAGCTTGAAATCCGGGAGAGGGGACACGTTCTTGACTTTGTGGAACATATTGCGTCTCCTTATTCCAGTGGGGGAAGCTTCCGGAACTCCTGGGTTTCCCAAATGATTTTCAGAGCGTCCCGGTTCAGCCCAATCCATTCCTGCACCATGGCCAGGGCTTTGCTGGGCAGATGCCCCTCCAGAACATTTCCGGTCATAAAATCAATGGCGGCAACATCATCGTTATAAATAGCGTGGATATGGGGCGGATTGTGTTCGTTCTGCAAAAAATACATTCGGATGACAATTCCGTAAAATCGAGACAGTACAGGCATTGGGCATCGCTCCTTTCGCCATTAGTATATCACGATACCGTGATATATGTCAATCCTTTTTGCTTAGCTGCCGTTTTGAAAAGTTAAAGAAATTCCCAGTCCTCACCCTCCGGGGATGGGCCAACCTCCGCAATTCTTTGCGCCAGATAGTCCTGCAAAAGGTATGTGGCGGAAAGGGCGTGAATCAGGTATATTTCGGTTTCACCTGACTGTGTTTCCAGGGTAGAGATAAGCTCCCGTTGCAAATCGAGAATTCGATCATAGGTAATTTCATACGAATTCATATGATATCCATCCTAACGTATTCGATTTAAGACATCTAATATAGAATATATAACATTCTAGCAAATTAGAATATAATAGTCAATACAAGGATGGTGACGGTATGCCAAAATTTGTTGCGAGAAAGCCGGAAAAGGAAGTCATTTCCATGCGCATTGACACCGACGTGCTGGCGGATATCGATCAAAAGGCCGCTGCTGTCGGTATTAGCCGCAATGAGCTGCTGAACCAGATGATCTGCTACGCTCTGTCCAATATGGACGAGCCGGAAGCACCAGAGCATTCTTGAAGTATGATGTCCTATGAGAATTTGTGGAAGATAATGAAGGAGAGGGGCATCAGCCAATACGCCCTGATCCGGGACTATCACATCAGCCCCGGCCAGCTCACCCGGCCGAAGCGCAACGAAAGCGTCAGCACCCATACCATCGAGGTCTTCTGCCGGATTTTACAGTGCTCCGTGGGCGAAATTATGGAGTATGTGCCGGAGGATGCGGAAAAGAAGCATTAAAAAATCGCGGCCGCCGCAAAGCTCTGCGGCGGCCGCGGCTGGTTTCATTTCCCGTCACGGCACCTTCTGCGATCCCGCCCAAAGTGCAGATAGTAGTCCTGCTTCTGGGCATACATGGCCTGATCGGCCTCGTTGACCAGAGCCTCCACGGATTGCCCCGGATGGGTCTGAGCCAGGGCATACCCGGCGGACACGCTGAGGTCTGACACCTTTTCTCCCGACCAGCTCTTGGTCTCCCGCTTCAGGGCGGCCAGTGCCGCCTCCGCCTGGGTCTGGGTCATATCCGTGAGCACCACGAATTCATCGCCGCCAATGCGGAAGGTCTGACCGTCACGCCCCAGGGCGTTTTCCACGCATCGGGCGGTTCCGCAGATCAGCTCGTCGCCGGCATCATGGCCGATGGCATCGTTGACAGCCTTCAGGCCGTTCACATCCACCAGGAAAACCGCCAGATTTTCCGGCACATGGTTCTCCAGAGCCGTTAGGGCATCCATGTAGGCAAACCGGCTGAGTGAGCCGGTCAGCGGATCGATGGCCAGCTTTTTCTGCTGCTCCGTGAGCTCGTCGTCCAGCTTCAGCTGGGAGAACTCGCAGTAGTGAATGTACAGGAAGGCGGCACCCAGGGTCAGCGCCAGGTAGGCGACCCGCCGTCCGTTGCCCAGCACCTCCTGAATGCCGACGCCAACAAGCACCAGGCTGATGGTGGCATAGAGAGACATCCGGTTCTGCCGCCGGAAGGATTTGCCGTAGGAAGTCATCTGGACCGCCAGCAGAAGGATGGTCAGGCAGTAGAAGACGATGTAGAGGGGGTACAGCGGCCCGTGAGAATAGCAGTGGTCGTCATCAATGATCACCATCCAGCCGAAGGGGGCGGACACTGCCTGCATAGCGGCATTGCCCAGCAGCAGGCAGGCAAGAAGGTGATTCTTGTCCTTGGGCTTTTCCATTAGGGCAATGAACACGCCGCCGGTCATGGGAGTCAGGGTGTAGTCCAGAGCCTTCACGGCGGCAAGCAGCCACTTGGGAAAGTCCGGGTTTCCGTTCAGATGAACGCCCACGCACTCGGCCATGGCCGATAGGGCAATGAGCAGGTTTGCGCCGATGAACAGCCGCTTTTTCCGCAGGGAAATCCGGCTGTTCTCGGAAATCAGGATTGAAAGCACCAGCAGTGCCAGAAGTAAAATGAAAATGACAGAGGTATAGTAATCCATTTGCGTCCTTAACGGATTGCGAGGCTTTTGCCAGAAATCGGCATCGAATCCATAGCATTTTAATAGGATTATACCCAGATAGTGCCAATTTATCAAGAAAAAGCATACAAGCCAAGAAAGTTTGTGCAAATGGCATTCAAAAAAGAAATATGAAAATACGAAAATCGGGAAATATGACCCAAAAGGTGCAAAAAATGTCCTTGCGGAGCCGATCCGCAAGGACATTCAAAGGTTTTTACGCTTTTCTCTTTGCCCGCCAGAGACCAACCAGGAAGCCGATGGCAGCAGGGAGAATCCAGCCCAGACCCAGGTCGTACAGGGGAAGGATATTCCCGGCAAAGGCCTTCAGCCCGGCCAGCACCTGACTTCCCGGCACCATGCCGGAAATGGTACCGATCATGTCGAACACCGCGGCGATCAGAGTGAAGGCGGTGGTTGTACGGTAAATGGTCTGATTGGTGCCGATAAACTTTCCGGACAGGGACAGCAGAATCAGGGTAATGGCCAGAGGGTACAGGAACATCAGCACCGGCACGCACCAGGACACGATGGTGGTCAGGCCGAAATTGGCAATGCCGAAGGACACCAGGCTGAACACCACCGCCCAGACGGTGTAGCCAGGCCCCTTGGGGTACATGTCCACAAAGGCCTTGGAGCAGCTTGTCACAAGACCAATGGCGGTCTTCAGGCAGGCGAAGGTGACAATCAGGGTCATGAGCACCGAGCCGGCGGAACGGAAATAGTGGTTCGCGATGGTGCCCAGCACGGTGCCGCCGTTATCCGCACCGGCGCAGACGGGTGCGCTCTGGGCGCAGACCAGGGTGATGAACAGGTAAATGAGCCCCATGAACAGGCAGCTGAAAACGCCTGCCTTGGCGGTGCTCACGGCCACCCGCTGGGGCTGGGAAATGCCGCTTTCCCGGACAACGTCAATGACCACAATGCCGAAGGCCAGCCCGGCCAGAGCGTCCAGGGTGTTGTAGCCCTCCAGGAAGCCCCGGAAGAAGGCGACACCGGAGGAAGCGTAGCTCTGCGCGGGAGTCACCGCGGAAATGGAGCTGATGGGCTTTGCCAGGGCGGCAATGACCAGCACCGCCAGAAATACCAGAAACACCGGATTCAGCCATTTTCCGATCCAGGTCATGATTCCGCCGGGCTTCAGGGAGAAATACAGCACCACGGCGAAGAAAACCAGGGAGAACAGAGCCAGATACAGCCGCTCCCCGTTCTGAGGCAGCAGATTCACCGCGCCTACGGAGAAGGAGGTGCTGGCGCACCGGGGAATGGCGAACAGCGGCCCGATGGTCAGGTACAGCAGGGTGCAGAAGAACCGGCTGTAGCCCGGAGAGACCCGGTTGGCAAGCTCCACCACGCCCTCGCTGCGGCTGAGACCCAGGCCGACCACGGCCAGCATGGGAATGCCCACGGCGGTGATGAAGACGCCCGCGAAGGCGCTCCACATATTGCTTCCCGCGCTTACGCCCACCATGGCCGGGAAAATCAGGTTTCCGGCTCCGAAAAACATGCCGAACAGCATACTGGTGATCACAATGGTTTCTTTCCGTGTCAAATTCCGCTTCATAGGAAACCCCTCCAATCCTATTTGAGTGCTATCTTACCGGACGGGAGGAAAATTTGCAAATCAGGCTGAGTTTCTTTTGGAGAAACTTTCAAGATAAAAAGTTTCTCGACAATAGACAAACGAAAGAAAATGTGGTAAGATAAAAAAAGCGGTCTGAAAACCGGCGGAATTAGATGAAAAGTTGATTGTTAGGAAACTTTTGGAGGGAGCCTATGGCACAGATCAGTCACGAGATCGGAAAACGCATCCGGGCGTTCCGGAAATCCCGGCACATGACCCTGGAGGAAATGTCTAAAATTCTCTGCAAAAACAAGTCTACCCTATCCAAATACGAAACCGGGGAAATTGTTCTGGATATTGAGACACTTTACGATATTTCCCGGGCTTTGGGCATTCATGTGGAGCAGCTTCTCTACTGCACTCCCGACCGGGTGCCCATCCAGACCCCCGGCGTCCAGACCAATTTCTTCAGCGGCCTGACCCAATTCTACGGCTATTACTATGACGGCCGGGTACACCGGATCGTCCCGGCGGTGTTTGAGATTCTGCTTCTTTCTGAGGATCACCGGTACAAAATTATGATGTACATGAACTTCACGGATTTCGACAGCTACCAGAACTGCGGTACCGCCTGCTGGGGCTATATGGAGCACTACGACGCCATTACCAATATTACCCTGACCAGCCAGGATACCCCCATGGAGCGCGCCTTCTGTCAGATTCTGGCCACCCAGACCACCCAGGACACCATCTGGGGTCTGTTCACCGGCCTGTCTGTCCGGCCTATGATGCCTGTGGCCATCAAAATGCTGTTCTCCAAAAAGCGGCTTCCCATGGACGATGCCCTGGTTCAGAAGCTGAAGGTTATGAAAGAGGACATCCGGCTGATGAAGATGTATAACATGATGACGGTGCTGTGATTGCGGACTGCTGTACCAGGCCATAGCGACGAATGGCTGCAATATTGTACAACAGGAACGGTTATTGTTTGAACAGCTTATACGTTGACGGTTATCCGAAATGATGATATAATGCAGTTGCAGGGAGGTGGATGTGTGGCCGTTACGGATGCTCACAAAAGAGCGAGCACAAAATGGAATGCAAGCCGGGACAATATCATGATCCGCTCCACAAAGGAAGATGGACAGCAGGTACGCCAGGCAGCCGCCAATGCGGGCCAGAGCGTACAGCAATATATTTTGGATGCTGTCCGGCTGAAATTAGAAGGAGGTGAAGCATAATGGGCATGAGTGATGCGCAGTTTAAGGCGTTTATTCGTGTGGCACTGCGGGATCTGCAAGATGCGCTTGCGGCAGCAACTCCGGAAGAGAAGGACAAGATTATCAAGATGCTGGCAGAGGACTTCCAGAAGACACTTGAAGACTAAAAAATTGATCCCCCAGGCAGTGCCTGGGGGATTGCTTTATTGATTGTATAGGATCAACCCTTATACTGCGGTTCGCAGGTCAGGTTTACCCCCAGTCGGCGGAAGGTGCGCTCGTCCACCGGGGACAGGATCACCGAGGAATGAACCTCGCAGCCCCGGAGCTTGTCCAGCTGCTCCATGGCTCGCTCCGCCATAGGATTGGTGGCGGCACTGATGGACAGGGCGATCAGGGTCTCGTCGGTGTGGAGCCTGGGGTTCCGGTTGCCCAGGTGGGCTACCTTTAAGTGCTGAATGGGATCCAGAGCGGCGGGGGAGATCAGGTGCAGGTCGCTGTGCATCCCGCCAAGAGCCTTCAGGGCGTTCAGTAGCAGCGCGGAGGAAGCACCCAGCAGGGCGGAGGTCTTTCCGGTGACGATGGTGCCGTCGGGCAGCTCCATGGCGGCGGCGGGCGCACCGGTTGCCTCGGCTCGCTTCAGGGCGGGAGCCACCACACGCCGGTCGGCAGGGGAGACCCCGGCCTTCTTCATGAGAAGATCCAGCTTCCGCAGCGCGTCGTCCACCTTCTGCCCCTTCTTCTGGTCACACAGAGCTTCGTAATACCGGCGGATGATCTCCTGACGGGAGGCCTGGCACACCGCCTCGTCGTCCACAATGCAGCTGCCCGCCATGTTCACGCCCATGTCCGTGGGGGACTTATA
>ERZ808242.649-NODE-649-length-24167-cov-4.396607_pt1 | contig 24167 bp, 16 predicted proteins | sample MGYA00521244_ERZ808242 | MGnify/ENA primary metagenome ERZ808242 (study PRJEB31516, sample SAMN03275573) | gut metagenome | biome: mammalia-associated habitat; material: feces | host: Papio cynocephalus | place: Kenya | collected 2012-07-27 ... | reverse complement strand
GATGGGTGTTGATGTTTGTATTCCACCGGGGCAACCGGCCTACATACGCCAAGGATGTGGAGCTGCGTTTGCGGCTGAGCCATCCGACGGTGTCAGGGCTGCTGTCCCGGCTGGAGCAGAAGGGCTTCATTGCGCTGGAAACCGACCCGAGGGATCGGCGGAGCAAGCGGATCGTCCTGCTGGAAAAAGGCCGTGCCTGCCAGGAGATGACACATCAGCAGATCCTGGAAAACGAGAGCCGGATCGTTCAGGGGTTTACCCCGGAGGAGCGGGCACTGTTCCTGAATTTTTTACAGCGGGCCATCGAAAACATGCACCCGGATAGCGGGTGCATTCCTGAGAAGGAGGAATAATAAGCATGATAAAAACCCTGATCCGGTGTGTCCGGGAATACAAATGGGACGCGATTCTGGGACCTGTCACCATGATCGGTGAGGTCTACATGGAAACCAAAATTCCCCTGGTGCTGGTCAATGTGGTTGACCAGGGCGTCAGCCGGTCGGACATGGGCGCGGTGGTGCGCTACGGCGGCGTGCTGATGCTCTACGCCCTGATTTCCCTGATATTCGGCATTGCCTCGGCGGTGTTTGCGTCCCGGGCGGCCACCGGCTTTGCCAGGAATCTGCGCCATGACATGTATTATAAGGTGCAGGAATTTGACTTTGCCAACATCGACCGGTTCTCCACCGCGTCCATCGTTACCCGGCTGACCTCAGACGTGGCGACCATTCAGATGACCTTCCAGATGATGATCCGGATGGCCATCCGCTGCCCCATGATGCTGATTCTGGCCACGGTGAACGCCTATTCCGTCAGTCCAAGGCTGTGCCTGGTGTACTGCGTGGTGCTGCCGCTGATGGGGCTGGGACTGTTCCTGCTGATCCGGATGGTGTTCCCTCTGTTTGACCGGGTGTTCAAGACCTATGATCGGCTTAACAACGTGGTGCAGGAGAATGTCCATGGCATCCGGGTGGTCAAGTCCTTCGTCCGGGAAGCCCGGGAGACGGAGAAATTCACCTCCGTGTCCGAAAGCATCTACCGTGACTTCTGCAAGGCCGAGCAGATTCTGGCCTTCAACAATCCGCTGATGCAGTTTTCCGTGTACACCTGCATTCTGGTGATTTCTTACCTGGGTGCCGTCATGGTTGTGGCCTCCGGCAACAATGCCGCCAGGGGCCTGACCACCGGTCAGCTGACCTCCATGTTCACCTTCACCACCCAGATCCTCAGCTCTTTGATGATGCTGTCCATGGTGTTCGTGATGATGACTATGTCCCGGTCTCCCATGCGCCGTACCACGGAGATCCTCACCGAGGAGCCGGAGCTTCGGGATTGCGAAAACCCTGTCCTGCAGGTAAAAGACGGCAGCGTGGATTTTGACAACGTGTCCTTCCGCTACTCCAAGACCGCCGACCGGTACGCCCTGGAGGACATCAACCTGCACATTGCCTCCGGCATGACCGTTGGAATTTTAGGCGGCACCGGCTCCAGTAAATCCACCCTGGTGCAGCTGATTCCCAGACTTTATGACGTAGCCCAGGGCAGCGTCCGGGTAGGCGGCGTGGACGTGCGCCAGTACGATGTGAAGGCACTCCGGGATGCGGTGTCCATGGTGCTGCAGAAGAACGTGCTGTTCTCCGGCACCATCCGGGAAAATCTGCGCTGGGGCAACCCCAATGCCACCGATGAGGAAATGATCCACGCCTGCCGCATTGCCTGCGCGGACGAATTCATCCGATCCTTCCCCGACGGCTACGATACCCACATCGAGCAGGGGGGCACCAACGTCTCCGGCGGCCAGAAGCAGCGGCTGTGTATTGCCCGGGCTCTGCTGAAAAAGCCCAAAATTCTGATCCTGGACGACTCTACCTCCGCTGTGGATACCCGCACCGATGCTGCCATCCGGCAGGCTCTGTCCGGGGAAATTCCCGAAACCACAAAAATCGTCATTGCCCAGCGGATTTCCTCCGTGGAAAACTGCGACCTCATCATCGTCATGGACGGAGGCCGGATCGTGGATATGGGTAAGCATGACGAGCTGCTGAAGACCAGCGAGATTTACCGAGAGGTCTATGAATCCCAGACGAAAGGAGCGATGGAATAATGCCTCCAGTGAGAATGCGCGGCGACGGCCGTATGGCAAAGAACCCAAAGCAGACCATTTCCCGGCTGCTGTCCTATATGGCCCAGTACAAGGGCACCCTGGCGGTGGTGGGCGTGAGCGTTGTGTTCAGCGCGGTGGCGCAGGCAGCCAGCTCCGCCTCCCTGGGAACCCTGGTGGATGATTATATTACGCCCATGCTCTCTCAGAGCGTTCCGGATTTCGGACCGCTTCTTCGGTTCCTGGGCATGATGGCCTGCGTGTATCTGGTGGGTCTGGTATGCGCCTTCTTCTGCAGCTATCTGATGGCGAAGGTCAGCCAGGGCACCCAGCGTTCCATCCGGGATCAGCTGTTCACCCACATGCAGACCCTGCCCATCCGCTATTTTGACACCCACCCGGCGGGCGACATCATGAGCCGCTACACCAGCGACATTGATACCCTCCGGCAGATGATTTCCCAGTCTATCCCTCAGTGCGCCTCCTCGGTTGTCACCCTGGCGGTGGTGCTCGTTACCATGATTATCACCTCCCCCATCCTGACGGTATTGCAGCTGATTACGGTGCTGGCGGTGGTGTTCGCTACCAAGCTGATTGCGGGCAAATCCGCCAGGTTCTTCATTGGCCAGCAGCGTTCCCTGGGCGCGGTGAACGGCTATGTGGAGGAAATGATCAACGGCCAGCGGGTGGTCAAGGTCTTTACCCACGAGGACGCGTGCAAGGAGCGGTTCGATGAGCTGAACGAGAAGCTCCGCAAGGACGCTTACCTTGCCAGTGCCTACTCCAACTGCATGGGCCCTCTGAACAACAACTTAGGTTATGCCCAGTACGCGATTCTTGCCATTGCGGGCGGCCTGCTGGCGGTGTACTCCGGCGGCAGCCTGCTGACCCTGGGCAAGCTTATCAGCTTCCTGACCCTGTCCCGTTCCTTCAACATGCCCATTTCCCAGGTGTCCAACCAGATCAACGCCATTGTCATGGCACTGGCCGGTGCCGAGCGGATCTTCGAGCTGATGGACGAAAAGTCCGAGGAGGACGGGGGCTATGTCCGGCTGGTCAACGCAGAAATCGACGACCAGGGGAACATTACCGAAACCGACAAGCGTACCGGCCGCTGGGCCTGGAAGCATCCCCATAAGGCGGACGGCACCGTGACCTACACGGAGCTGAAGGGCGATATCACCATGACCGACGTGGACTTCGGCTATGTGCCGGAGAAAACGGTGCTCCATGACGTGACGCTGTATGCCCATCCCGGCGAGAAGATCGCCTTCGTGGGTGCCACCGGCGCGGGCAAAACCACCATTACGAACCTCCTCAACCGGTTCTATGACATTGCCGACGGCAAAATCCGTTACGACAACATCAACATCAATAAGATTGCCAAGCCCGACCTGCGCCGGTCTCTGGGTATGGTGCTCCAGGAGACCAACCTCTTTACCGGCACGGTGATGGACAACATCCGCTACGGCAAGCTGGACGCTACCGACGACGAGTGCATCCGGGCGGCAAAGCTTGCCAATGCCCACGACTTCATCACCCGCCTGCCCGAAGGGTATCAGACGGTGCTTACCGGCAACGGTGCCAGCCTTTCTCAGGGTCAGCGGCAGCTGATTGCCATTGCCCGGGCGGCAGTGGCGGATCCTCCGGTGATGATTCTGGACGAGGCCACCTCCTCCATCGATACCCGCACCGAGCGGCTGGTGCAGGACGGCATGGACGCGCTGATGCACGGCAGAACGGTTTTTGTCATTGCCCACCGGCTCAGCACCATCATGAATTCCGACTGCATCATGGTGCTTGACCATGGCCGGATCATTGAGCGGGGCAGCCACGATGAGCTGATCGCCCAGAAGGGCACCTACTACCGGCTCTATACCGGCGCGTTTGAGCTGGAATAAGGGCAGCCGCCCGTAAAGCGGCATCCGTAAAAGCGCAGAAAAAGAATGCTGTCATCGCGAACCGGCCTGCGGATCGGTTTGCGATGACAGCATATTTCGTTTCTTATGCAGTTGGGTAGGCGGTGCTTCCGAAGAAGGCAGCCCCTGTGATTAAAGGGCTTCCGTAATCGTGCCGCCGCCGACGACCACGTCACCGTCATAGAGCACCACCGCCTGGCCGGGAGTGACGGCTCGCTGCGGGCTGTCGAATTCCACCCGGGCAAAGCCCTTTTCCTCCGGATAGACCCTGGCCGGCTGCTCGAACTGGCTGTGCCGGGTCTTGACCGTGACCTTCATAGGCTCTGTCAGGACTTCGAAGGGGTACCAGCACCAGTCGTTTGCCCGGAGAGCAGGGGAGAAGAGAGCTTCGTTGGGACCAACGGTGACGGTGTTCCGGGTCATGTCCTTGGCGCACACATACACCGGCGCGCCCATGGCAAGACCCAAATGCTTGCGCTGACCCTTGGTGTAGCAGGGCGTGCCCCGGTGATGGCCTACCACGTTGCCCTGCAGGTCCAGAAAATCTCCCTGAGGATAAACTTTTCCGGTGTACCGCTGCAAAAATTCCCCGTAATCTCCGCCGGGAACGAAGCAGATATCCTGACTGTCCCGCTTCCGGGCATTGACGAAGCCGTTTTCCGCCGCGATCTGCCGAACCTGGGTCTTGGTCAGGCCGCCCAGGGGAAACTGAATATGCGATAGCTGCTCCTGGCTCAGGCAGGCCAGGAAGTAGGTCTGATCCTTGGTCACATCCACTGCCTTACATAATAAATACCGGCCGGCCGCCTGACGGATCCGGGCATAGTGGCCGGAGACCACCCAGTCGCAGCCCAGCTCCAGGGCCCGGCGCAGGAGCCGGTCGAATTTGAGGTACCGGTTGCAGTCGATGCAGGGATTGGGGGTCAGACCCCGCTCATAGCTGTCTGCGAATCTGCGCATGACCTGCCGGTCAAAATCCTCGGTAAAATTAAAGGCGTAGTGCCGGATGCCAAGCCTCATGGCCACTGCCCGGGCATCCTCCACATCCTCCAATGAGCAGCAGGTGCTTTCCTCCGTGGGGTTATCGTACAGGCGCATGGTGGCACCGATGCACTCGTAGCCAGAACGCTTCATAAGAAGGGCGGCCACCGAGCTGTCCACACCGCCGCTCATGCCGATGAGCGCGCGCATATTGTTCATAGGGATTCCTCCGCGAAACTGTTTTTTCTGATACTATTTCCTGATTAATCTTTGATTTTAGTCAGGAAGGCATCGCCTGACGGCACTGCCGGTTTTGTGATTTATAAGGAAAGAAATCACAAAACAAGTCTCATAGGAACGCCTTGCCCTTCGGGCAATTAAAATCTTTGGAACAGATTTTAATTGGAGTTCGGTATGAGTATATCAGTGCCTTCCGGGATTGTCAATGGGCGGTTTTCCGGAAAAGGGAAAGAAGTTACAGCCCGTATCCGGAATTTTTCAGGAATTTCCGGCAAAAATGACAAAATTCGACGTTAGCTTTTGCTATACTGGAGAGAGTTCTCATAAAGAAAAAAGTAGTAACAAAAATGTAATTATTTTCAAAAAAGCTATTGCAATTTGTAAACAGGTCTGTTATAATACCGTTACTTACATAAGAAACAAAGGAGTAAGAGCTTATGAAGAAGAGATTTGTATGCGCATTGCTGGCTCTCGTTCTGCTGGTTAGCCTGGTGCCCGTCACCTCCATGGCTGCTGACCAGAAGATCAGCGAAGCGGCGATCACGGTTCTGAAGCAGTTAACCACCTTTAAGAAGGAGTGCTACTATGTAGGAGGCTCCGAATACCGCATCGGCTACGGCACGGTATGTGAACAGAAGCATCACTTCGACTCCAACGGTGTGCCCAAGGCCAGTGAGAACAAGCACACCATCACCGAGAAGAAGGCGGATGCCGCCCTGCGTACATATCTTGCCGAGCTGGACAAGAAGGTCAACAGCTTTGCTTCCAGCAACAAGCTGTCCCTGACCCAGAACCAGCATGACGCGCTGGTGGTGTTCAGCCACGGCTACGGCACCTCCTGGATGTCCGGCACCGGTGCGCTGAAGAGCGCCATCGTGAGCAAGGCCGGTGTCAATGAGCTGCTGAACGTCATGCGCAGCCTGAACGACAAGCAGTACAACCGCCATCAGGTGGAAGTGAACATGTACTGCAACGGCAAATACTCCAACACCATCCCCGTGAACTTTGCCACCGTGACCTATGACGCCAACGGCGGCAAGCTGGCCCAGAACGGCAGCGACACCTATACCATGAGCTTTGACGCTTCCACCTCCGCCGATCACATCAGCGCGACCAACGGCAGCAACAAGCTTCTGGGCTGGTACACCGATCCCACCGGCGGCGAGTGGATGCCCAAGCTGAATTCCGACTGCGCGGGCAAGACCCTGTACGCCCACTGGCAGGTGGCCGACAACACCGGCGAGGATGCCAAGTACACCCTGAAGGTCAGCCAGCTGGCTTCCACCACGGTTTACATTGCCGCGGAGGTCAAGCCCACCGAGCTGAAGGACAGCAATGGCAAGACCGTCAAGGTCAGCGGCGAAGTGGAGATCACCAAGGACTGCCTGGACGCGAACGGCACCCGCTGGGGCTATGTGGAGTCCGTGGGCGGCTGGGTGAAGATTGCCACCCCCAAGGCCGGCACCGTTGCCGGCAACGTGATTGCCACCGCGACCGTCTCCTACGCGGGCTATCTGAACATCCGTGACAGCGCGGGCACCGACGGCAAGATCGTAGGCGCGCTGGCTCAGGGCATGAGCGTGGACATTTTCGAGATCAAGACCGTCAACGGCCACCGCTGGGGCAAGTGCGATAAGGGCTGGATCTGCCTGACCTACACGACCCTGAAGGAAGTCTCCGGCAAGACCATCACCGACACCGGTGCCAGTGCCTACGCCTTCACCGGTAAGGTTACCGCCGACGTGACCGTCTATGCCGCCCCCGGCGACGCCTCCGCCAAGGTTGCCCATAAGGACGCTCAGGGCAATATCTACGACTACGTTCCTCAGGATACCTCCATTACCATCAGCAGCCTGTCCATTGGCTCCTACGGTGCCCAGAAGGCCACCTGGGCCAAGATCACCTGGAAGAACCCCGAGAAGGACAAGAACGGCAAGGACACCACCGCCGTGCGCAGCGGCTGGATTCCCATCGCCATGACCGGCGACGCCGTGGGCGACGACAACGGCTTCTATGTGAATTTGGATCCCGTGATGTACACCGTGGTCAGCGACACCACCAACGTCCGTAAGAACGCCGGCGACGGCGCGGATCTGGCCTTCACCCTGAACAAGGGCGTAGAGGTTGAGGTCAGCAAGGTTCGCCTGGTGGGCGAGAATATCTGGGGCAAGATGACCGTGAAGTCGGCCGTCGAATCCGACAGCGTCGGCAGCAAGACCGGCTGGATCAATCTGGCCAGCAAGTATGTCAAGCGCACCCATGAAGTCAAGATTGAAGAAGATACCAAGGACAGCGACGACCATGACACCGGTCTGATCGCCACCGTCATCAACACCGATACCGTCAAGGTTCGGAAGACCGGCGCGCTGTACGGCGCGGTCATCGGCTCCCTGAACCGGGGTACCACCGTCCGGGTCTGGGAGGCCAGGAAGGATAAGTCCTGGTACAAGCTGGATACCAACCAGAACGGTACCTATGACTACAATGGCGACGGCTGGGTCTCTGCCAAGTATCTGGATGTCAAGGAAGGCACCATCGGCGGCAACAAGACCACCACGGACAGCAAGGGCAACACCGTCACCACCGACGGCACCGGCACCGGTGTGGTTGCCAACACCTACTCCGGCGTGAACGTCCGCCAGGGCGCGGGCACCGGCTACGCCGCAGTCGGCAAGCTGCTGCCCGGCACCACCGTCCAGATTCTGGAGCTGGCCAACGGCGGCAAGTGGGGTCGCACCGATAAGGGCTGGGTCTGCATGGACTACATTACCATGGTTTCCTACAACCCCGCCTCCACCACGACCACCGATCCTTCCAAGGGCACTGCTGTGGACGATCTGGATAAGGTGGACAAGACTACCACCACTGCCGTCTACACCGGCAAGATCATCAACCCCGACGGCGTGACCGTCATGAAGGAGCCCATCAACTACGATCCCTCCGAGACGGATGCCATTGCCGAGAACACCGTCCGCACCCTGTCCAACGGTGCCGCCGTCACCATCCACGAGCTGGCTGAGGTGACCCGCACCATCAAGTCCGACGAGGACAGCTTCGGCGGCGATAAGACCTACACCACCATCACCTCTGTCACCTACTGGGCCCGTACCAACGACGGCTGGATCATCGACCCCGAGTCCAACATCCAGCTCACCGCCCTGGACGAGAAGATTCATACCCTCACCGGCGCGGATACTCTGAAGGTTCGTAAGAGCGGCTCTCAGGATGCCGAGGTCATCGACGCGCTGAAGAAGGGCGACCAGGTCAGCGTCACGGCTCTGAACATCGAGAAGGACAAGGTCTGGGGTCGGATTGAAACCGATGAGGGCACCGGCTGGATCCGTCTGGACTACATGTCCGAGGGCAAGTACTATGTGGAGGAGACGAAGGCCACTACGCCGACCACTCCCTCCACGCCCAGCATCGGCAATACCGGCAACACCGGTACCGGCGGCTTCACCACCACCGGCTATAAGTACAAGGGCAAGGTCATCAACGCCAACACCGTCAATGTCCGTGCCACCGCCTCCACCTCCGCGAAGGTCACCACCCAGCTGAAGAACGGCGCGGCACTGGTCATCTACGAGACCACCATCGCCGAGAATATGGCCTGGGGTCGCTGCGACGCCGGCTGGATTTACCTGTACTATGTGGATCTGGATCCCGCGGGCAACAACGGCGCCGTGGATGCCCGTGTGGTCTACAACGACAACACCGTGGCCTACACCGACATCAATAAGACCGCCACTGCCGGCACCTACGCCAGAATGTCCGTTGTGGACATCTACGAGCAGGTGGGCAAGATGGTCAGAACCGACCTGGGCTGGGTCAGCACCGACGACCTGCTGTAACCGGAAAGCGGCTCACACAACCGATAACCCCACAGGGAAACCTGTGGGGTTATTTTGCTATGCAAAAGCATAGCAAAAATGAGGGGTGTGCCATTTCCTCGCCCCTGCGGGGCAACCGGAAATGATGCACAAAAACTTCACGCGCCGGCATGTGCGCATTTTCGCGGTGCAGCATTTGCGCATGAAGTTTTATGAGGGTATACTGTATAAAAATACAAATCAATCGGTACAAGGCCGAAAACCTTCGGAAAAAGCGAAGAACCGGCCATTTTCACTGGGAATGCCCCCTTCTGCCCGAAGCGGACGGCCATTCATCCCCGGAAAACCGGGAACCGAAGTCTCGAAAATCCTTTGTGAATAATGGCGGGAAACCCGCCGGTTTTCCCCAAAAAAACGGACATAGTTCCGAAAAGCTCCGGGATTTGGAAAAAGTAGGCTCCAGCCGTTGACAAATGGAGGCGAGGGGAGTATAATCCTGTATGATTACTCAATAACGACTGTATATTATACATGTGGAGGCTGCATATCATGAATAACAAGGAATCTATCAAGAAGATTGTCCTGGCTTACTCCGGCGGTCTGGACACTTCCATCATCATCCCCTGGCTGAAGGAAAACTACAATGATCCCGAGATCATCGCCGTGGCCGGCAACGTAGGCCAGGCCGACGAGCTGGAGGGTCTGGAGGCCAAGGCTCTGGCCACAGGTGCCAGCAAGCTGATCGTGGCCGACCTGGTGGACGAGATGGTGGAGGAGGTTATCATCCCCTCCGTGAAGATGGACGCCAAGTACGAGACCTATCTGCTGGGCACCGCCTTTGCCCGTCCCGTCATCGGCAAGAAGCTGGCGGAGATTGCCCTGGCTGAGGGTGCCGACGCCATTTGCCACGGCGCCACCGGCAAGGGCAACGACCAGGTTCGGTTCGAGCTGGCCATCAAGCGGTTCGCCCCCAACATCAAGATCATCGCTCCCTGGAGAGAGTGGAACATCAAGTCCCGGGACGAGGAGATCGACTACGCCGAGGCCCATCATGTGCCCCTGAAGATCAGCCGGGAGACCAACTACTCCAAGGATAAGAACCTGTGGCACCTGAGTCACGAGGGGCTGGATCTGGAGGATCCCGCCAACGAGCCCAACTACGACAAGCCCGGTTTCCTGGAGATGGGCGTGTCTCCCATGCAGGCTCCCGACGTTCCCACCTATGTGACCATCGACTTTGAGGCCGGCGCGCCCGTGGCCGTGGACGGCGAGAAGATGAAGGCCTCCAAGATCATCGAGAAGCTGAATAAATTGGGCGGTGCCAACGGCATCGGCATCATCGACATCGTGGAGAACCGGCTGGTGGGCATGAAGGATCGGGGCGTGTACGAGACCCCCGGCGGCACCATCCTGTACTTCGCCCACGAGCAGCTGGAAATGCTCACCGTGGACAAGGACACCCTGCATGTCAAGCAGAAGCTGGCCGTGGACTACGCCGACCTCATTTACAACGGCAAGTGGTATTCTCCCCTCCAGGAGGCTCTGACCGCCTTTGCCAACGAGAGCAACAAGTACGTCACCGGCTCCGTGAAGCTGAAGCTCTACAAGGGCAACATCATCCCCGCCGGCACCACCTCTCCCTACTCCCTGTATTCCGAGAATCTGGTGACCTTCGGCGAGAGCGACTACGACCAGAACCAGGCCGCCGGCTTCATTAACCTCTGGGGTCTGCCCACCAAGGTGCAGGCACTGCGGGAGCAGGGAAAACTTTGATTTTTGGGAAGCTTTCCTGACGCTTTGAAAGAGGCGTTTCATAGAGAATAACACTGCGATGCTGAATGCGAAGCCCGGGGCATTGTGCCCCGGAAACGCATTTGGCATTTCGCATTACAAAGAAAGAACTACGAGGACAGGATTATGGAAAAAATGTGGGCCGGACGAACCTCCGGCAAAACCGACAGCATTGCGGACGACTTCAATTCCTCCATCCACTTTGACTGCCGGATGTACCGACAGGATATCACCGGCTCCATGGCTCATGCCGCCATGCTGGGTGCCCAGGGCATCATCGCCCCGAAGGAAGCCGAGCAGCTCATCGACGGCCTCCAGGGAATCTTAGACGATCTGGACTCCGGCAAGCTGGAATTTGATTTCGGCTGCGAGGATATCCACATGTTCGTCGAGCAGGTGCTGACCCAGCGGCTGGGGGACGTGGGCAAGAAGCTCCACACCGCCCGGAGCCGGAACGATCAGGTGGCTCTTGACCTGCGGATGTATCTGCGCTCGGAGGTCGACCAGATCACCGGCCTGGTGAAGTCCCTTCTGAAGGCCATCGTTTCCCAGGCCGAGGCCAACAAAACCGTGATTCTCCCCGGCTATACCCATTTGCAGCGGGCACAGCCCATCCTGTTTTCCCATCATCTCATGGCCTACGCCATGATGCTTCTGCGGGATATCGACCGGCTTGCCGACTGCCGGAAGCGGATGAACGTGTCGCCCATCGGCTCCTGCGCCCTGGCCGGAACTACCTATGACACCGACCGGGTGTCTGAAGCCAAGCAGTTGGGCTTTGACGATGTGGCGAGAAACTCCATCGACGGCGTGTCCGACCGGGATTTCTGCGTGGAGCTGCTGAGCAGCCTGTCTACGCTCATGATGCACCTGTCCCGGTTTTCCGAGGAGGTCATCCTCTGGGCCAGCTGGGAATTCAAGTTCGTGGAGCTCAGCGACGCTTACACCACCGGCTCTTCCATCATGCCCCAGAAGAAGAACCCGGATATGGCGGAGCTGGTTCGGGGCAAGACCGGCCGGGTTTACGGCGATCTGATGGCCATGCTCACCACCCTGAAGGGTCTGCCCCTGGCCTATAACAAGGACATGCAGGAGGACAAGGAGGCGGTATTCGACGGGGTGGACACCGTGAAGATGTGCCTGAAGGTCTTCGCTCCCATGATCGCCACCATGACCACCCGGCCGGACAACATGAAAAAAGCGGCCCAGGGGGGCTTCATCAACGCCACCGACCTGGCCGATTACCTGGTGAAGAAGGGCATGCCCTTCCGCAGTGCCTATAAGATTTCCGGCCGGCTGGTGGCTCGGTGCATTGCCGAGGGCTGTGTGCTGGAGACCCTGCCGCTGTCAGTCTACAAGCAGTATTCCGAGCTGTTTGACGAAGACCTGTATCAGGACATTGATCTTCTGACCTGCGTGGAGAAGCGGATCTCTCTGGGCGGTACCTCCGTGCCTTCGGTGGAAGCTCAGATCGCCTATGTAAAGGAGCATCTGGCATGACCAAGGTATTTATTGACGGAAGTGCCGGAACCACCGGCCTGCGGATCCGGGAGCGGCTGGCGGGAAGAAATGACCTGGAGCTGGTCACGCTGCCGGAGGAGCTGCGCAAGGACTTGAACGCCCGGAAGGACGCCCTGAACGGGGCGGACGTGGCCTTCCTGTGCCTGCCGGACGCAGCGGCCATCGAGGCGGTTTCCTTGATTGAAAGCGGCCATGTGGCGGTGATCGACACCTCCACCGCCCACCGGGTTGCCCCGGACTGGGCTTATGGCTTCCCGGAATTATCTTCCGGGCATCGGCAGGCGATCATTCATTCCAAGCGGGTGGCAAATCCCGGCTGCCACGCCAGCGGCTTTATCGCCGGGGTGTATCCCCTGGTGCGCCATGGGGCGATTTCCGCCGATTTTCCCCTGACGGCCTACTCCCTCACCGGCTACTCCGGCGGCGGGAAGAAGCTGATCGCGGAATATGCGGACGAAAACCGGGATCCCCGCCACGAAAGCCACCGGATTTACGCAACCGGTCTTACCCACAAGCATCTGCCGGAAATGCAGAAGCTCTGCGGCCTGACGAAAAAACCGGTGTTTTCTCCCATTCTGGGGGACTTTTACGCCGGTATGGCAACCTCCGTATTGCTTCCCGGCGTTGACGCCCAGGCAGCCTGGGAGGTGCTGAGCGATCACTACGCCGGGCAAAAGCTGATGAGCGTCGCGCCTTTGGGCGGCGATGAGCCGGTGATCTACGCCGATACCTACGCCGGGAAGGACACCATGCGCATTCAGGTCAGCGGGCAGCGGGATCAGTGCATGGTCACGGCGATTTTTGACAACCTGGGCAAGGGCGCCTCCGGCGCGGCGATTCAGAATATGAATCTGCTGCTGGGTCTGGAGGAGACCACCGGGCTGTCCCTGTAAGAGAAGAAGGAGAAAACGATGAAGGTAATCGAAGGCGGCGTGTGCGCCGCGAAGGGCTTCCGGGCAAACGGCGTTCACTGCGGCATCCGGAAGAACCACAGCAAGAAGGATTTATCTCTGATTTTCAGCACCGTTCCGGCCAGCGCGGCGGCGGTGTACACCACGAACCTTGTCAAGGGCGCGCCGCTGACCGTGACGAAGCAGCACCTCGCAAACGGCACCGCCCAGGCGGTGATCTGCAACAGCGGCAACGCCAACACCTGCAACCGGGGCGGTATCGAAATTGCAGAGGAAATGAGTGCCTTGGCGGCTTCTGCCCTGGGCATTTCCGCCGACGACGTGGTGGTAGCCTCTACCGGCGTCATCGGCCAGCCTCTGTCCATTGACCCCATTGTGGCGGGTCTGCCGGAGCTGGTGGCGGGTCTGTCCGAGAATGGCAGCGGTACCGCCGCCGAGGGCATCATGACCACCGACACCGTCCGCAAGGAGGTCGCCGTGGAGTTCACTCTGGGGGGCAAAACCTGCCGCCTGGGGGGCATTGCCAAGGGCAGCGGCATGATCCATCCCAACATGGCCACCATGCTGGTGTTCCTGACCACCGACGGAGCCATTTCTCCCAGGATGCTCCAGAAGGCTCTGTCCGGGGACATTGCGAATACCTTCAACATGCTCTCCATCGACGGCGACACCTCCACCAACGACATGGTGACGATCCTCGCCAACGGCCTGGCGGGGAATCCGGAGGTGACGGAGGAGGGGGAGGACTTCACCGCCTTCATGCAAGCCCTGAACTCCGTGACCATCGCCCTGTGCCGGAAGATCGCCGGAGACGGCGAGGGCGCTACCAAGCTCTTAGAGTGCAAGGTCACGGGAGCGGCAGACCTTCCCACCGCGAAAACCGTCGCCAAGAGCGTCATCTGCTCCAGCCTTTTGAAGGCTGCCATGTTCGGCGCGGACGCCAACTGGGGTCGGGTGCTGTGCGCCATCGGCTACAGCGGTGCTCAGGTGGATGTCCACAAGGTGGACGTGGCCTTCCGCAGCCCGGCAGGCACGGTGGCCGTCTGCAAGGACGGCGCGGGTCTGGACTTTTCCGAGGAAATCGCAAAAAAGGTGCTTCTGGAAAAGGAAATCGAAATTTTGGTGGAGCTGAACAGCGGCAGCTTCGCCTCCACCGCCTGGGGCTGTGATCTGACCTACGACTATGTCAGGATCAACGGCGACTACCGCACCTGAGGAAAACGCCATGGAGAATCTGCTATCCAATCGGGAGCGGGCGGAGGTTCTGACCCAAGCCCTTCCTTACATCAAGAAATACAGCGGCAAGATCGTCGTCATCAAGTACGGCGGCAACGCCATGATCAACGAGCAGCTCAAGCAGCAGGTGATGGAGGACATCACCCTTCTGTGGCTCATCGGGGTCAAGGTAGTGCTGGTTCACGGCGGCGGACCGGAGATCAGCGAAACCATGAAAAAACTGGGCAAGCAGGCGCAGTTCGTCAACGGCCTGCGGGTGACGGACAAGGAGACTGTGGACATCGTCCAGATGGTGCTGGCGGGGAAGGTCAACAAGACTCTCGTCAACCTGCTGCAAATGAAGGGCGGCCACGCGGTGGGAGTCAGCGGCATTGACGGCGGCATCATTGAGGCCACCATGAAGGACGAGGCTCTGGGCTATGTGGGAAAAATCACCCGGATCCGGCCTCAGCCCATTACAGACCTTCTGGAAAAGCACTACATTCCGGTGGTGTCCACCGTGGCCAGTGACCGCCAGGGCAACACCTACAACATCAACGGTGACACCGCCGCTGCCTTCATCGCCGGCGCGCTGAACGCCGAGCGGCTGATTATGATGACGGACATTGCCGGCATCCTCCGGGACAAGGACGATCCCGGTACCCTGATCCCGGCTCTGACGGTGTCGGAGGCGAGACGGCTTTTCGACGAGGGCGTGATCTCCGGGGGCATGATCCCCAAGGTGGACTGCTGCGTCGAGGCCATCGAGAAGGGGGTCAAGCATGTGGTCATTATGGACGGACGGGTGCCCCACTCCATCCTGATGGAGCTGCTGACCGACGAAGGCGCGGGCACAATGATTATGGGGGATTGACAAATGCGCATTATGGATATGGACAAGGCCTATGTGGCCGGGACTTACAAGCGGTTTCCGGTGGAGATTGTCTCCGGCCAGGGCAGCCACGCGGTGGATTCTGCCGGCAAGACCTATGTGGACATGGGTTCCGGCATCGGGGTTACGATCTTCGGCTACGGCGATGAAGCCTGGAAGGCGGCGGTGATCGGGCAGCTGAACAAGGTGCAGCACACATCCAACCTCTATTACACCGAGCCCTGCGCCAAGCTGGCGAGGCTCCTGTGCGAGAAAACCGGCATGAAGAAGGTGTTCTTCGCCAATTCCGGCGCGGAAGCCAACGAGTGCGCCATCAAGGCGGCAAGAAAGTATTCCGCCGAGAAGAAGGGCGCGGACTGCTACACCATCGTGACCCTTCAAAATAGCTTCCATGGCCGGACGCTGACGACGCTGGCGGCCACCGGGCAGGATCATTTCCATGAGCTGTTCCAGCCTCTGACTCCGGGCTTTGTCCATGTACCCGCCAACGACATTCAGGCATTGAAGGACTGCGTGGCAAGTCATAAGGTTGCGGGCATTCTCATGGAGGTCGTCCAGGGCGAGGGCGGCGTGCTGCCCCTGACGGCGGAATACCTGGCGGCGGCGAATCAGTTGGCGCATGAGGAGGATATCCCCCTCATGATGGATGAGGTGCAGATCGGCAACGGCCGCTCCGGCAAGCTCTACGGCTACATGAATTTTGACGTGCAGCCGGACATTGTGTCCACGGCCAAGGGTCTGGGGGGCGGTCTTCCCATCGGTGCCTGCCTGCTGGGCGAAAAGGTTCAGAATGTGCTGGGCTTCGGCGACCATGGCTCCACCTATGGCGGCAATCCGGTCTGCTGCGCCGGCGGCGTGAGCATCATCGAGCGGCTTACCGACGATTTTCTGGCGGAGGTTCGCAAGAAGAGCGATTATGTGTTCAAGACTCTCACCGGTGCCCCCGGCATCGAGTCCGTTACCGGCCTGGGGCTGATGATCGGCGTGAAGCCCGTTGCCCCGGCGGCGGATGTGGTGAAGGCCTGCATGGAGCGGGGCGTTCTGTGCCTGACCGCGAAGAATAAGGTGCGGCTGCTGCCCGCCCTGAATATCCCCATGGAGGACTTGAAGTTTGCAGTGGAGGCCATCCAGACCGTGGCCGCCCAGCTGGCCTGACAGGAGGAAACATATGGATTTGAAGGGGAAAAGCTTTCTCAAGCTGCTGGATCTGACTCCGGCGGAAATCGGCGGTCTTCTGGAGCTGGCCGCGAAACTGAAGGCGGAAAAAAAGGCGGGGATTCCCCATAAGCTCTGCGAGGGCAAGAACATCGTTCTGCTTTTTGCCAAGGATTCTACCCGCACCCGCTGCTCCTTTGAGGTGGCGGGTCACGACCTGGGCATGGGAGTGACCTACATCGGCTCCTCCGGCTCTCAGATGGGCAAGAAGGAGTCCATCGCCGACACCGCCCGGGTGCTGGGGCGGATGTATGACGGCATTGAGTACCGGGGCTTTGCCCAGAATATTGTGGAGGAGCTGGCAAAATACGCGGGGGTGCCCGTGTGGAACGGCCTGACCAATGAGTTCCACCCCACCCAGATTCTGGCGGACTTTCTGACAATAGGGGAGCATTTCGGCTCCCTGAAGGGCAGGAAGCTGGTGTACATGGGCGATGCCCGGTACAACATGGGCAATTCTCTCATGGTGGGCTGCGCCAAAATGGGAATGCACTTTGTAGCCTGCGCCCCGGAGCATTATTTTCCCAATCCGGCTCTGGTCAAGACCTGCCGGGACATTGCCATGGAAACCGGTGGGGTCATCGACCTGATCACCGACCCCATGGAGGCGGTGAAAAATGCGGACGTGATCTATACCGACGTGTGGGTGTCCATGGGCGAGCCGGACAGCGTCTGGCAGGAGCGGATCGAGGCACTGTCCCCCTACCGGGTGACCATGGAGCTGATGAACGCCGCGGGAGCGCGGTGCCGGTTCATGCACTGCCTGCCGGCCTTCCATGACCTGAAAACCACCATCGGCCAGCAGATTTATGACAAGTTCGGCATTGACTGCATGGAAGTCACCGACGAGGTCTTTGAGAGCGACCGCTCCATCGTCTTCGACGAGGCGGAAAACCGGATGCACACCATCAAGGCTGTCATGGCGGCCACACTGTAAAACGAGGAACCGGGACACCCGCTGGGTGCCCCGGTTCTTCTTTTTTACAGTCTCGAACGCGGCTGCTTAATCAGATTTCTTTGCCGCCGAGAAATACCCGCTTTTCGGTGTAATCCGGGGCGCAGACCAGGAAGTCCGCCAGCTTGCCGGGGGCGATGGAGCCAACCTGATCCTGAACCCCCAGAGCACGGGCTGGGTTCCAGGTGGCGGCGCGGATGGCCTCCTCCTCGGGAATATTCCAGCTGAGTACATTCCGGAGACATGTCCACAGGTTGGTGGCGGAGCAGGCGATGGTGCCGTCGGCGAGCCGGGCAACGCCGTCCCGGAGCCAGGCATCCTGGCCGCCCAGGGTAAACTTTGTACCCTCAGGCTCACCGGCGCACCGGCCGGAGTCGGAGATCAGGATCATCCGGTTCTTAAACATAGTGAAGGCCAGCCGGACGGCGGCCGGGTGGATGTGGTAGCCGTCGCAGATGATCTCCGCCTGCACCTTCGGGTTCTCCACCCCGGCGGGAATGACACCGGGGTTCCGGTGGTGGATGCCGGGCATGGCGTTGTACAGGTGGGTCAGGTGGGTCACGCCGGCCTCCACCGCCGCCCGGGCGTGGTCGTAGTCGGAATCCGTGTGGGCGATGGACACGGTGCAAAGACGGCTGGCCTGCTCGATAAATTCCACCGCGCCGGGAAGCTCCGGGGCGATGTCCACGATCCGAACCAGACCGCCGCAGCCCTCGTAAAGCTTCCGGAAGCCCTCGAAATCCGGATTCTTCAGATAGTCCGGGTTCTGGGCACCCCGCTTTTTGTAGGAGAAGTATGGCCCCTCCATCTGGATGCCCATGAGCCGGGAAAGCCCTGCCGGGGCTTCCTCCTTCAGCCGCTTGGCGGTGGCAAAGGCCTTTTCCAGCACGTCGTAGGGCAGGGTCATGGAGGCGGGGGCGAAGGAGGTCACGCCCTGGGAGGCATAGTAGGCCGCCATTTTTTTCAGACCCTCGTAGTCCCCGTCGGAGAAGTCCGCTCCGGAATTGCCATGGCTGTGAATATCGATCAGGCCGGGGATCAGGGTGGCCCCTTGCAGGTCAACGGCATCGGCAGGAATTTCGGCGGGCAGGACGGCACCGAACCGGCCGTCCTTTACTTCAAAGCCACCGGTGACAAACCGAAAATCCGGGGTAAAGATCCTGGCATTTTTGTAGAACATAGATTCTCCTCCGTCTTCTCATTGTTACTGCCATGGTATCATGGTTCCGGGCAAAAAGCAATCGTCCCTGACCACAATCGTCGAAGAAAGAAAAGATAAAGTTGGGAAAGAAAAGAAAACGGTTGTTATTTCCGGCTCCGGCTGGTATAATGAAACGAAAGAACAGATTCGGACGGATGAGGTGGAATCATGAAATTACGGAAAATCGCGGCGGGGCTGCTGGCAGCTGCCGGGAGCCTCCTGATGATCGGCGCGGTGGTTGCCTGCCTCGGCGCGGTGAACAAGGCGGCAACTCCCGTTCCCCAGCCTGAGGGCGTGGGGGAATTTGCGCAGGAATTCCTGGACACACTGGACAAGGGAGATTTTTCCGGGGCAGCAAAATGCCTGTACGGAAGCCCGGACTTAGGGCTGGACAAAGAGCCTGCCACGGAAAGCGGCAAACAGCTCTGGCAGGCCTATCGGGACAGCGTGTCCGTGGAATACAGCGACTACTGCTACAGCGAGGGGACGAATCTCTACCAGTCGGCCAAGGTGACTGCTCTGGATCTATCCGCCGCTCTGGCGAAGCTGGGCGGCACGGCGGCAAAGCTCCTGAAAAATACCCTGGAAACCGCCGAAGACCCCACGACCCTTCTGAATGAGGACGGCACCATCCCGGACGCTCTGCGGCAGCAGGCTCTTTCCCAGGCGCTGACCCAGGTGCTGGAGGAAGGCACCACCGTCACCCGGGAAATGAAAGTGCGGCTGGTCAAGCAGGACGGACAGTGGCGGGTGGTACCCGATGGGGCACTGCTGGCGGTGCTGTCCGCAGGCCTGAGCTAAGGAGGGGGAGTATGGGATACAAACCGAAATACGCCGCCAGGAACCGGAAGCGGGAGCCGGAGATCATCCGCAGCCCTAAGCCGGAACAGCGCAGACCCTCGAAACCCTCCAGAAAGCCCCGATCCCGGGCGGGGAACATCGCCTGGATGGTGCTGACGGCAGTGCTGGTGCCTCTTTGTACCTTTGCCGCCGTCCGGATTCTGGGACAGATGGTCTACACCGTGGGCACCCCCAAGGAGACTGCCATCAGCAAACCGAAGGATATGGCGGTGGTGGACAGCCTGGATGCCTACGCCCAGGAGAAAATGGGGGAGGCGCAGTCGGTGCTGGCGGGGCTGAACACCTCGGACTTCACCCTGCCCACCCAGCCGGAAACCGAGCCGCCCCATGAGCACTACACCATCCCCGCCGACGCGGCGGTAGCACCGAAGCCCAATCCGTCCCTCTACGGCTCCGTCCGCAGCCCCAAGGATATGGAGCCGGTGCTGGAGCAGGCCAAGTGGGTGCTGGACGGGCAGAAGACCTATTTCCAGCTGGATCAGCAGATTTATGACGACAGCCTCATCCGCTATTATCTGGACGAGACCATTCTTGCCGTCACCTGGCAGGAGGTTCACGACGATTCCGTGTACACCTTCTCGGAGATCAAGGTGGAGGATGCCTCCCAGTTCCGGCGGCATCTGGCCGGCGGCGAGTACGGCTCCGACATGCAATATCTGACCACGGAAATGGCTCAAACCGTCAACGCGGTGGTGGCCTCCGCCGGGGATTTCTACCGGTTCCGGACATTTGGCGCGGTGGTCTACCAGGGTCAGGCCAGAAAGGTGGACGGCACCTACGCCGAGACCTGCTATATTGACGATAACGGCGACATGCACTTCACCCGGGCGGGCGAGGTGCTGACTACGGAAGCTGTCCAGCAGTATGTGGACGAGAATAACATCAATTTCAGCCTGGCCTTCGGCCCCATTCTGGTGGACAACTATGAGCTGCAAAACCACACCTGGTACGGCGTGGGCGAGATCAACGAGGGCTATGCCAGGGCGGCTCTGTGCCAGATGGACAGCCTGCACTATATTGTGGTCACGGCCAACACCACCGGCGTTCACCAGACCATTCCCACGGTCGCCATGTTCGCAAAGAACATCGCCGCCACCGGCTGCCGGATGGCCTACTGTCTGGACGGCGGTCAGACCGCTACCATCGTCATGAACAACGAGCTGGTGAACCGGCCGGTCTACGGCCAGCAGCGGAAAATCAGCGACATCATCTATTTTGCCACGGCGGTGCCGGAGGGAGGGACGGACAATGGATAAGGCGGCACTGTATGTCGGCGGCGCTCCCATCTACTGGTGCAGCCTTGCCCTGACCCTGGGGGCGGCGGTGGCCATCTGCTTCTTTCTGGCCTTCTATATCGGCAAAAGCGGCAACGCCGCGGCGGGCTTTGCCGCGGTGCCGATTGCCCTGGTGTTCAGCTTGGTGCTGGCTCGGTTTTTCCACTGGTACTGCCAGGCGGACAGCTACGACAGCTTTTCCGCGGCCATGACGGACTTTTCCGGCGGGGGCTTCGCGCTGATGGGAGTGTTCCTGGGCTGCGCCCTGGCCGCCTGCCTGACGCGGCTGGTCTGTCTGCATCGGAATCTGCCGGAAATGCTGGACGCCATGTCCTTAGGGGGGTGCGCGGGAATCGTGGTGGGCAGACTTTCCGCCCTGTTCAACGCCACCGATCGAGGTCAGGTGCTTGCCAGTTTCCGGAGCCTGCCCATTGCCAGCCCCGTGAGCAACGCGGTGTCCGGGGCGGTGGAGTACCGGCTGGCAACCTTTGCCCTTCAGTCCATTGCCGCCTTTGTGCTGTTCGGGATTCTGACGGTATTTTACCTGCGGGGGCAGAAAAAAGGAAAGCTCCGGGACGGGGATACCTGCCTGATTTTCTGTATGCTCTACGGCTGCACCCAGGTGGTGCTGGACAGCACCCGCTATGATTCCCTGTTCTTCCGGAGCAACGGCTTCGTCAGCGTGGTGCAGGTGTTGGGAGCCTTGGGTCTTGCTCTGGCCGTGGTGGTGTTCGCCCGGCGGATGGTGAAGGCCAGAGGCTTCCGGGCCTGGTACATTTTCCTGTGGCTGCTGATTGCGCTGCTGATAACCGGAGCCGGGTACATGGAGTATTACGTTCAGCGGCGGGGCAACGAGGCGCTGTTTGCCTACAGCGTCATGAGTGCCTGCCTGCTGGCGGCCTCCGGTCTGACCCTTCTCATGCGCGCCCTGGCGGTAAAGGTAGAAGCAAAATACCGGGGAACGGATAGTTGACAGAAAGTGATTGTTGGCAGGGGGCTTTTATTGATGCGGAGACTGCCAATACATAAATGTCATTGCGAACCAGCGCGCACGCTGGTGTGGCAATCCGTTTCTACTTCTGAATCATTACGAAAATGCAGCAGCCCTTCTGACGAGAGGCTGCTACATTCTTTTGGTTCACGGAATTACCGGGGGATTGTGACCGGAGGGAATCCCCGGAGGGGGCCACACCAGTCCGCGAGATATTGCGGTATGATTGCCACCGGCAATCATCACTATTTCAATTCGCTGCGCGGAGCACCACTGGTTCGCAATGACAGTGTGTTCTTTAGGCTTTTCCTATGTACTTACTTCCCAAAGGCATCCAGTGCCAGCTTGAAGGCACCGTAGGCACCGGCATCGTTGCCCAGAGAGGCCAGAGCGAACCGGGCACCGGAGGCGGCGTGGAAGACGTACTTTTTGAAGTAGGGGACAATGCCGTCCAGGAGCACCTGCCCGGCCTTGCTGACACCGCCGCCGATGACCACCACCTCAGGATCCACCACGGAGCAGACGTTGCCCAGGAATTCGCCCATGTACCGGTAGGCCTGATCGAGGATGGCCAAAGCCTCTTTGTCTCCGGCCTTGCCCGCGTCAAAGATGTCCTTGCAGGTCATGTTTTCCAGGGCGCGCAGGCTGCTGGGGGCGTCGGTGGCCGCCAGGTGACGCTGAGCCAGCCGGACAATGCCGGTGGCGGAGCAGTACTGCTCCACGCAGCCGTATTTGCCGCAGTTGCACTGCAGGGTCTCATCCCGGTTGAGGAGCATGTGGCCGATCTCCGCGCCGGAGCCGTGGGCTCCGTGGAGCAGATTTCCATCCACAACGACACCGCCGCCCACGCCGGTGCCCAGGGTGACGAAGAGCATGTTGTCGCAGCCCTTGCCGCCGCCCTTCCAGTATTCGCCCAGAGCCGCCACATTGGCATCGTTGCCCGCCTTCACCGGAAAGCCCGTGAGTTTGGACAGGTCTTCGGCGATGTTGAACACGCCCCAGCCCAGGTTCACGCAGCGGTTTACAACGCCCTTGCCGTTGACTGCCCCGGGCACGCCGATGCCGATGCCCAGAATGTGGGAAGCGGGAATCTGATGGGATGCCAGGTACGCCTTGACGGAGGCGGCGATGTCCGGCAGAATCTGCTTGCCGCCGTCGGCGGTGACGGTGGGAATTTCCCACTTGTCGAGCATGGTGCCGGTCTCGTCAAAATAGGCGATCTTGACGGTGGTACCGCCCAGATCAATGCCAAAGCCGTATTTCATAAGGTGAATCCTCCTGTTTTCTTGAATATCTCTATTATACATATTCTGCGGAAAAAAGCCAGCCCCTAAGGAAAATTACAGAAAGAAAAGTTTTGCTTGCGTTTGACCGCGGTTTGCGGTAGAATACAGACGTACTTTCAGAAAGGACGTGTTCCATTACATGATTAAAGTTGATATCTCCAACGTCTGGGGTCAGCTGACTCTGGGCGACCTTCTGGCAATGGAAAAGGAAGTGGCCGACGCCCACACCACCCTGGCGGACGGCACCGGCGAGGGCAACGATTTTCTGGGCTGGCTGAACCTGCCTGTCCGGGAGCCTACCGAAGAAATCAAGCGCATCCAGTCCGCCGCCAGAAAGATCCGGGAAAACAGCGACGTGTTCGTGGTCATCGGCATCGGCGGCTCCTACCTGGGCCCCCGGGCGGCCATTGAGCTGCTTCAAGGCCCAAACCACAATATTGGCAAGGGCAAGGGCGATCCCCAGATTTTCTTCGCCGGAAACGGCCTGAGCACCCGTCACTGGAATGAGCTTCAGGGCTTGCTGGAGGACAAGGACTTCTCCATCGCCATCATCTCCAAGTCCGGCACCACCACCGAGCCTGCCATCGCCACCCGTGCCCTGCGCTGGATGCTGGAGCGCAAGTACGGCACTGCCGGTGCCAAGGAGCGGATCTTCGCCATCACCGATCCCTGCAAGGGCGCGCTCCGCCAGATGGCCACGGAGGAGGGCTGGGAGACCTTCGTCATCCCCCAGAACGTGGGCGGCCGGTACTCCGTGCTGACCCCTGTGGGATTGCTGCCCCTGGCGGTTGCCGGCATCGACATCATGGAAATGATGAACGGCGCGGCGGATGCCAAGGAAAGCTATGATCTGCGCTCCTTTGAAAACCCCGTGTGGCAGTACGCCGCCGTCCGGAACCTGCTGTACCGCAACGGCAAGGCCATTGAGATTTTCGAGTCCTTCGAGCCGGGCTTCAAGATGTTCGGCGGCTGGTGGCAGCAGC
>ERZ808242.648-NODE-648-length-24168-cov-6.817567_pt1 | contig 24168 bp, 18 predicted proteins | sample MGYA00521244_ERZ808242 | MGnify/ENA primary metagenome ERZ808242 (study PRJEB31516, sample SAMN03275573) | gut metagenome | biome: mammalia-associated habitat; material: feces | host: Papio cynocephalus | place: Kenya | collected 2012-07-27 ... | reverse complement strand
GGGTGGTGCATGAGGACGCTCTCGATCTCGAACGGGCTGATCCTGTATCCGGAGGACTTGATGATGTCGTCGTTCCTTCCGACGTACCAGTAGTAGCCGTTCTCGTCCTTCCAGGCGACGTCCCCGGTGTGGTGGACGTGCTCCTCGAGGAGCTCCCTGTTGCCCTTCTCGTTCCCGAGGTAGCCGACGGTGATGCCAGGCTCCCTCTTGGAGACCCGGACGATGATCTCGCCGTCCACTCCGGGAGGGACGCTGTCCCCGTTCTCATCCACCAGGTCGACGTCGAACAGCGGGGACGGGACGCCCATGGACCCGGGCTTGGGCTCGTAGCCCTTCCATGTCCCGACTATCGGAGGAGTCTCCGTCTGACCGAACGCCTCCATGAGCTTCAGTCCGGTCTTCTCCAGCCACATGTCGTAGGTGCTCGGGCTCAGAGCCTCTCCGGCGATCCCGGTGTGCGTCAGCGAAGAGAGGTCATGTCCTTCCACTCCGGCATTCAGGAACATCCTGAACATTGTCGGCGGGCTGCACAGGGTGGTGATCCTGTACTTCTCGATCTTGTCCATGATGTCCGACGGCTCGAACTTGTCGAACTCGTAGACGAATATCCCCGCTTCGAGCATCCAGGGCGCATAGAGCTTGCCCCATGCGCACTTGATCCACCCTGTGTCGGCGATGGTGAAGTGCAGCCCATCCGGCACGACGCAGTACCAGTTCTTGGCGGTGAGGATGTGCCCCAGAGGATACGAGAAGTCATGGAGGACCATCTTCGGATCCCCGGCGGTGCCCGATGTGAAGTACATCAGCATGGTGTCCTTCGAGCTGTTCGGCACCCTCTTCCATTCCTCCGGCGCCGCTTCGACCCCGGCGTCGAAGTTGATCCATCCCTCGCGCTCGCCGTTGACCATGAACTTCATCTCCAGCGAGGGGATGTCCTCGGCCATGTCGACCTGCTCCGCTATGTCGCAGGTCCCGGTGCAGACGCACGCCTTGATCATCGCAGATCTGACACGGTACTCGACGTCGTGCTTCCTCAGCATGAACGTGGCGGGGACCATGACCGCTCCGATCTTGTGGAGCGCGACGGACAGATACCAGAACTGGATGCTGTGCTTCACGACCACGAGGACGTAGTCTCCCTTGCGGATGCCCATCGACGAAAGGTAGTTCGCAGTCTTGTCGGACATCCTCTTGATGTCTCCGAACGTGAGCATCCTCTCGTCGCCGGCGACGTTGCACCACTGCAGCGCCCTCCTCTCCGGTTCCGCCTCCGCTATCCTGTCGATGATGTCGTAGGCGAAGTTGAAGCCCTCGGGGACATCCACATGGGCCTTGGAGACCCTCCCCTTGGAGTCGAACTCCTCGCGGAGATACTCCTTCCAGAGGCCGATCACTCTTCATCACTCCTCATGACTATCGCGAGGAAGGTGCATCCCTCCCTGGAGGTGGCGATCATCCCGTGGCCCTTTCCGGAGTCGTAGTAGAGGGAGTCTCCCGGACCGACGTCGACGACCCTGCCCTCATGGGAGAACCTCAGGGTCCCGGACAGGATGTAGTCGTATTCCTGCCCCCTGTGGTGGGAAAGCTCGATGTCCCTGTTCTGCTCCTCCGGGATGAAAGGCGCGTGGACCAGGAACGGCTCCGATATCTTGTTCTTGAACGTGGGCGCGAGATGGTAGTAGCTGAAGCCCTCGCGCCTCTTGATGGGAAGCCCCTCTCCGGACCTGACGATGGAGAAATCCGTCAGGCGGGGATTGCTCCCGGTGATTATCTCGATGATGTCGACGCCGAGCTTCTCGGCGCACTTGTACAGGAACGTGAACCCGAAATCCGCATTGCCGGACTCCATCCTGATATACTCGGCCTCAGGCATTCCCGTGGCCTCGGCCATCTCGGCCTCTGTGAATCCGCACATCTCCCTGAGGGCGCGTATCCTCTCCGCTATCTCGGGGATCCTGGGGGTTGAGCTCATGGGCGGTGGATGCGCCCATTATGATAATAATACTGCGGGGGACTCGGCTGTCCTTCTGGCAGCATCCTTTCAAGCCAGGCGGCAGCCTGCAGCTATTGCGCGCGCATGCTCCAGATCCGGCGGTGCACCGGCCGGGTCCGCGTGACGGCTCGATCCCGATCCGATCTTCAGCCGTCCAGGAACAGCATTCTGAGGCCGCCCAGGTGGGCCCGGTCGATGGCCTCCTTCCTCCTGGACCACTCCTCGTCCGACTCGTCGAGGTGGTCCCTCGCCATCCTGAGGCATCCCAGTATCGCCGATTCAATCATCATGCCGAGGTACTGGCAGTCCGAGCCGGTGCGGAACGTCATCGTGTGGATCAGCCTGGGCATCCCGTACTCGCAGAGCTTGGAGGCGCAGTGCTCCATCAGGTCCGGGTCCAGGAGCAGTGCGCGGGCTTTTGGATCCTTCCGGACGAGCATGCACATGGGTTCGCCGGAGGTCTCCGGTACCCATCTGGAGAACCTGGCTTGGGAAGGCAGCGTGTCCATCCTCTCAGCCAGATCGAAGACGCAGTCGTCCACCAGGTCCGTCAGGGACCTGTAGTGGGCGTAGAACGTGCTCCTCCCGACGCCTGCGGCGCGGCAGACCTGCGCCACGGTGACGGACGAGAACGGACTGTCCATCAGAATCTCCATGAATGCTTCCTTTATGCTGGCGGCGGCACGGTCGAAACGCGGGTCATCGGGACTCTCTGGACCGGCACGGATGAGCATCGCCGGGTCGCTCCGTCCCGCCTCGTCGGCGTGCCTGCCCTCGAACTCCACCATCCGAATCATCCTCTCGCGGTCCTCGCCGGTGAAGCAGCATTCCGGGCATGCAGGACACGGCCTCCCTAGTTCCTTGAACCTGCAGGCCTCCAGGTGCCTGACTGTCGTCTGGTAGACGCGTTCGCACTCTTCGCAGAGCCCGTCCCCGCCGTGATTCTCCCTGCAGTAGAAGCGGATGATCCGCAGGGACATCTCCTTCTTCATCGGAGTGTAGTCCATCTGTTGAGTTGGATTATAGCTCCATCTCATATAACGTTCGGTCGACCGCGGCTGCTTCCCAAGGAGGATGGTATGCTACAGATGGGGCCGATGTGTATGATAGCGCCCCTTTCGAGACTTCTGATTTAATATACGGATACCGGGTGCAGCCAATTGGATTATACATCCAAGGTGATCTGCATGAAAACGAATCAGATTATTGCCATTGCAGTGGTGGCCGTGATAGCCGTCGCCGCGGTGGCGTTGTTTGCCATGCTCCCCGGGGGAGAGAAGGGCGGCAACGACGAGCCTACCGGCGATACGGTAGTGGACTCCGCCGGCAGGACCATCGCGATCCCCGAGAACCTGGACGATGGCATCGTCACCGTGGGGTGGGGCATCCTTAAGGTCCTGTCATATTACGACGCCCGCGAGAACGTGACCCAGGTGGACTACCAGGAGGCCCAGGCGTTCGGCAGCCTCCAGTCCCACTACTACTGCTACGACATGTCCAAGATGGGGACCCACGAGGACTCCACCATGGGGAACTTCTCCGAGAGCACCATCGAGTCCATCGCCAAGGAGAAGCCCAGCCTCGTGATCATGAGGACCGGCATCTACGAGAAGTACAAGGTCGGGTGCGACGCCCTGGCCAAGGCCTGCACCCTGGTGGTCCTGGACCTGAACGATCTGGACTCCAACTTCTTCCAGCAGAACGGGGACGGGAAGCTGGCGGTGGCAGACGACCTCCGTCACAGCATCAAAATCCTCGGGAAGGTCTTGAAGGAGTCCGACAGGAGCAGCGAGGTGCTCTCCATCCTGGACGCCACTCTCGCCGACATCACCGCCCACAGGTACACCGGGGACAAGATCCTCGCCAACCTCTCCGGCTCGCAGATGGGCATGAGCTCTGGCGACATCAACGTCGTCTTCCCCTCCTTCAACTCATTCGTCCTGGCCGGCGTTTCCAACGCCGCCTCCGAGGCGGGATATGCAGCCCCTCCCTGGTTCGCCGAGATCAGCGTGGAGGACTTCACCTCCAAGTACGCCTTCGATGTGATCTTCTACGATCCCAGCGCCCCCAACAGGATCGACCTGCCCAACAACCAAAGCGTCCTCAGGTGGCTGTACGAGCAGCAGGGCACGGGGAACGAGAAGGAGATCTACGTCCTGATGACTACTGCCCTCTGCGGCTACGACATGCTCAGCGTCATCGCCGACGCCTACTACGTCGAGGCTGTGACCGGTACGATCGCCATGTCCGAGTTCCAGTCCAAGATGACTGGGCTCTACTGCGATCTGTACGGCGAAAAGGTCGGGTCCTCCCTGATGGAGAACCTCTGCAAGGTCTATTCCGCCAGGGGAGCCGCCTTCGGCGTCTGCACCGACATGTGGAGCCAGGTCAAGGTCGGCATCGTGGACGGGAAGTACACCTTCGTCGCCGCCTGAGCGATTGGAGCACGGAGATAGCATGACGCCGTCGGACACCGGGGAGACCGCGGAGGGATACATCCGGTACTCCCGCCGCAAGGCCCTCTTCATAGCCGGATGCTGCATGGTGCTCGCAGGATTGGTGATAGCCACCATCCGCATGGGCGGCACCGACCTTACCTACGGAGAGATCCTCCGCTACATCTTCCGTCCGGACGATTCCTGGGAGAGCTCCGTGGTCTGGGACCTGCGTCTCAGGGTGATCCTCGCGGCCGTGATCGCGGGGGCCGCCCTTGGCATAGCCGGCGCGGTGATGCAGATCCTGCTGAGGAACCCGATGGCGTCCCCCTTCACCCTGGGGACCTCGAATGCTGCCGCCTTCGGGGCGTCTGTGGCCATCCTCTTCCTGAACGGCGGCACGGTGTCGGCCAGCATAGCCAGCTCCACAATAGTGATCAGCCAGCCGGGTATGGTCACACTGTGCGCCTTTGCCTTCGCCATGCTGTCCGTGGCCACCATGCTGCTGATCGTGAAGTTCACCGGAGCGTCTTCGGAGTCCATAGTCCTGGCCGGGATGGCGATAAGCTCGATCTTCTCCGCCCTCCTGGCAATGACTCAGTACCTGGCGGACAGCACTACCTTGTCCAGTATAGTCAGCTGGCAGTTCGGCTCGGTCAGCAGGATTGCCTGGGGCCAGGAGATGGCGCTGCTCCTCATGCTCATCGCGGTGTCCTGGTATTTCATCTGGAAGCGCTGGGACTACAACACGATGGAGAACGGCGAGGATGTGGCCAAAGGTCTCGGCATCAACGTGGGCCGCACAAGGATTGTAGGGCTGACGCTCTCCGCCCTCCTGACCGCCACAGTGGTGGCGTTCATGGGAGTCATCGGGTTCATAGGCCTGATTGCTCCGCACATAGCCCGGAAGTTCATCGGCAACGACAACCGCTACATCCTGCCCGGATCGCTGGCCATCGGCGGCCTGGTGATGCTGGTGGCGTACATCATCTCCAGCTACGCGTTCTCCTCGTCGCTCCCCATCGGCATCATAACATCCGCTGTGGGCGGGCCCATGTTCATTGCCATTCTTCTAGGCAGGAGGAGACGCGTATGATCCGCGTGGACGACGTCCGTTTCTCCTACGGAAGGAAGGGCATCGAGGTCCTGAAGGGGATCTCCTTCGAGTCGGAGGACAACGCGGTCATATCCATCCTGGGGCCGAACGGCACCGGGAAGACGACCTTCCTGAAGTGCATGTGCGGAATCTACCGTCCAACCTCCGGAACGGTCACCGTGGACGGCACGGACATAATGTCGCTGAGCGGCAGGGAGCTGGCTAAGAGGGTGGGCTTCGTGCCTCAGTCCGTCCCCGTGAACGGGATGAGCGTGTTCGACACCGTTCTGATAGGCAGGAAGCCCTACTTCGAGTTCGCCCCTTCGAGGGAGGACCTGGCGAAGGTGGGCGCTGTGATAGACGGGATGGGCATGTCCCATCTCGCACTGAAGCGCACAGAGGAGATCTCCGGCGGGGAGTTCCAGAAGACGCAGATCGCCAGGGCACTTGTGCAGGAGCCGGACGTCCTGGTTCTCGATGAGCCAGCCAACAATCTGGACATCGCCAATCAGCACCTGACCATGAGGATCATCATGGATGCCGTGCGCACCAGGAGGATGTGCACGATCATGACGATGCACGACATCAATCTGGCCCTTCACTACTCCGACAGGTTCCTTTTCATGAAGGACGGGGTGGTCCAGGCATACGGCGGCCCGGAGATCGTCACCGAGGACCTGATCCGCCGGGTGTACGGCTTCGATGCCACGATAATCGAGTACCGGGGTCTGCCGCTGGTCCTGCCGGCGGAAAGCGAGAGATACCTCCCGGAGAAACACCATTCACATGGAGATGAAGATATGACAGATTATACGTCGGTCAAGAAGATGATGACTGAGAAGATGGTTGAGATGTACTGCAGGGATCTGCATGGCGGGGACTCGTTGTGCGGGGAATGTGCCGCTATGAGGGATGTCTTCTTCGCCCACCTGGACGCCTGCATCTACAAGGACAAGGGGTGGCCGTGCATGACCTGCCCGAAATGCTGCTTCGAGGGTGCGGACAAAGATGCCATGATGGCTGTATCGGCGCACATGCAGGAGTGGATGGCGGCCCATCCAGAGGAGGCCACGAAGTTCGCCCCTCCGCATCACGAATGAACGCAGGGCCGGCCCGTGCGATCTGTTTATCACCATGAGGGCGGTCAATCCGCCCTCTACCATCGAATCGATCGAGCTGATCACGCAGCTTTCCGAGAGGCTGTCGCGCGCGGCCCTCCTCCCCTCGGCTATTGGCAGGATGCCTTCCGCTGTAATCTCCGTGCGAGCATCTTCTCCGAATAATGCCGACAGGCCGAGCATATCGCATTGCTCGGCCATGTCTGTGGTTTCCTCCATGCGGATGGACCTCCCTTCGGGGCCATTTCGCAGCAGCGTCTCGATGGGACTTGTGTCGCCGTGGGCGGTCAGATGCCCCGGCGGTTTTTGAGTATGCAATCCGCTGCCTCGCGCAGGGGGCGCGACACATCCTCTCTGGCAGTCTCGTCCTGGACAGCCTTCGCGGATGCGGCTGTTCCCGGAGTCTGCCATTCGTCCAGGGGTCATGCCTCCGATCGAGACGAGCTTCGAATTCCGGAGGTTGCATTTGGATGACGATACCGCCGAGGACTCCCGTCACACCGTCCAAGTCGACCAGCTCATCGACCATCCGATTCCTGAAACGCAATCAGAGGCTGTCCTTGACCATGTCGTAGGTGATGACGAACGTGTTGTCCGTCGCTTTGAAAGTCTTGGCGAAGTCCGGGAAGTACTTGTCGATGTACTCCTGATTCATCCTGTCCCCGTAATCGCTTCCGATGAGGTCCGGGTACAGCACTTCCGCCATGTACGCCACGGTAAGCGCCGGCGGCATGACGGAGTTGAACACGACGAAGTTCCCGGCCTTGTAGGATTTGAGCGTCGTGAAGTAGTCGGCCGCCTTCTTGTAGATTGCCGTTTCGTCCGCATCCCCTTCATAGGCCCAGGAATTCATATAGAAGAAATAGTCCTCGTTGTAGGCGAGGATCCATTCGTCGCCGCGGTTGAATTCTACATACTGCCCGTCGATATCGCTGTCCTCCAGCACTGCCTTGGCACCTGCAGCGACCGCCAGAGGGGTGTAAGTGCCGTCGAGCTTGTCTATGCAGTTCGTCATGTAGCCGCACATCACAGTCTTCCTGTCGGAGTCGCCGATCTTTCCTATGATCTTCGATTGGATGTCGGATATGACGTCCTCCGTGAACTTGACGTAGTCCTGCGCCGCATCGTAGAGGTCGAGCATGAAACCGGCGGTTCTGATTGCGGATACCGATCCTGCGAAGTCGCCGAAATCCATATGGACTATCTGAATCCCGCTCTTCTCCAGCTTGTTCTCGTTGGACAGGGATTCGTGGTGGCAGAATATGTACTGCGGTTTCACGGGAAGGCTGGCGAGCTTCTCGACATCCACCATGTTGTAGCTGGTGTTGACGTTTATCTCGGAATCGAAGAGGCTCTGGAGCATCGAGGCGGATTCCATTCCGGAGGGGGACAGGGTGTATCCGTCCATGTACTGCATCGCGCCGATCGCCACCATGGGCATCAGTACGAACTGATGGATTCCCATGAACGATTTAATCGGGTAATCGAACTTGGTTGCACCGTCCGTCATATCGAGGTAGTAAGCTTCTGTGCTCTGATGGGAAATGAGCTTCTTCACGACGGATACATCGTCGGAATCCAAGGTTCCGTCCATATTGGCATCCGCTATTCTGAGATAGGTTCCGGATTCGATCAGCTGCTCGATCATCTCGACATCTTTCTCGTCGATGCAGGAGTCTCCGTTGGCATTGCCGTAAATCAGAAGCGCTCCGCTCTTCTCGTCAAAGTCCTTGTCGTCGGTCTTTCCGTCGTCACCGGACGTGAGCACGAATGCCGCCGCCCCTACGACTATGACCGCTGCGATAATAGCTATCAGCACCTTGGAGTTCATGATATTCGATTGGATTATGCATCCAACTATAAAAAGCAGGTGCAGAATCCGGATGAGAAGGGTCATCTCAGCATCGTAAATGACCGTTCGGCTCCGATATGCCAGAGCGATATGGCATGGAGCGCGGATCGAGCAGCACCCTTTATATCGGAATGGACGAATCGATGTCCTATGGAGCTTGATGCCAAGGCAATCATGCAAAGTTTCTGCCAAAAATACGATGGGATTTTCGGAAGGTTCGAGATGGATCCGGAGTCGGATGGCGCATGCGCGGTCTCCACGCACGAGGTCGACAGCAGATACGTCCACGAGAGCGTGGTCATGGTATCAGTTTCCGAGGATCCCGGGGCAGATTACTCCGAGAAGGCGGATTTCATCAGGTCGAAGGGCGTCAAGACGCCGATGGGAACCCCCGTGCCCATAGAGGTTCCTCGCGGATTCGATGAATGGATAGGGTTCATCAACAACTTCAGCAAGATGGGCATAAAGGGCGGATTCATCTATTGCGCCGGAAGGATCGGAGAAGCCGTAGTCTGCATCCAGGCGTTCTCCGTGAAGAAGCAGGTCCCCGAAGAGGAGACGAACCGGCTTTTGGACGACATCGTCTCATCTGTTCGGGCTTGAAATGGATCGCGAGCGGCGTTCCGATTCCGACTCGGACTTCTCCTCGCTCTCCATGTAGGCCTTCCTGAGGACATCCAGCTCTTCATCGGTCGCATGCCAGTATCCGCGGGACGATGCTTCCGAAAGCCTGTCGATCATGGACATCAGAGCCCAGTTGTTGTTCTCCATCAGCCTATGGCGCATCACGGGATCGGCGATGTAGCACGATTCCATGTCGCTGAACACCGAGGAATCCACAGCGCCTGTGGTTGCCGCAAGGCCCAAGACGTTCTCGAAGCGGTCCTTTATGTGCTGCGCCCCATGATAGTCCGTACGGAGCATCGAATCGATCCATTTCGGATTCAGAAGCCGGGTTCTGATGCCGTGTTCGATCGATCTCTTCACATCCATGGTCCTTATCGAAGGTCCCGATGCATCCGTGATGTACATCGCCGCCTTCGATCCGCGAGAAACCTCCACGGTCTTGCACAGACCGCCGAAGAACTCGTAGTAGTGATCGAGGTCGATCAGCTCCCGCTCCACGGAATCACGCATCTGCGTCACCACATCAACGTTGCGATGGCCGGCCGCCATGAGGCCCGGGATGTCCGCACCGCGCATCTTCAGCGAGTATGCATGCCCCATGTTGCGGGAGAATATGTCGGAGAGCTCCTCCTCCCTGGTCCAGGTGGATGAATTGACCGCATCCGTGATCCCCCCGGTGCCGTAGAGGCCTTCGCCGGGCCCGAACAGCCTGCATCTGGAGAGGTCGCGCGCCTCGTCCTCGGAATAGCCCTGCGCGATGAGCATCCCGTAGTTCCTGCGGGTGTTCTTGGCGAAGCTGCTCTCCTCGTCGGATTCGTTCAGCTCGTCGAGCATTGCAAAAAGACGGTTCAACCCGGTCACTAGATTGGAGAACATGTCGCGGAAGAATCCGCATATGGTGACGGAGACGTCGATACGGGGTCTTCCAAGCTCGGAATTCGGAATCGGTTCGAATCTCTTCTCGAGATCGCCGGATTCCGATACCATCCTGAAGCCAAGGTAGTTCAGGATCTGCCCGAGTGTCGCGCCCTGGGTGCGCGACGTCTCCAATCCCCACATCACGATGGCCACCGTGTCGGGATACTTCCCATCGTTCGCCTTTCTGTACATATCTATGGTATCGGAGGCCGCCTGGGCCCCCCTTTCGAAGGCCGTTGTGCTGGGGACAGCCCTCGGATCGAACTGGACGATGTTGTATCCTGTAGGGATCATCGCAGGGTCGCGCATGAAGTCCCCGCCCGTCCTCACATCGATGAAGCATCCGTCCAATGCGCGTATGAGATTCCTCATCTCGTCGCATCCGGAGGCATCGGAGGCAATCCTCGCGCACTCCTTCAGGGAGATCATCGCATCGGAATCTTCCAGCAGGTGCCGAGGCGCATCTCTCTTCTCCAGATAGGTGCGGTATGCCGAAGCGGATTCATCTTGGCTCATCCCTTCGACGATATCCTCGAGAGGGACGGCATCGCCGTGGGGGAATCCCATGGCCTGCACGGCGAATTCTTCCGCTTCTTCCGACGAGAATCCTTTTCCGAACACATGGAACCCCTGCGGGATCAGGGATATGCGGATGTCCTCCAACTCATGCTCCAGATCGTCGATGTCCGAGGGGAGCCTCATGCGTTCGGCTTTGGAGCGTATCGCTTCCAGAACGTTGGCGCTCCTGCCCTTGTCCGATATGGCGCTCTCCCTGTATTCCGCTATCAGTCCCTCCAGTTCGGAGAGTTCGCCGTAGAGGTCGCTCTTCGCGAATGGGGGCGGCATATAGCTTATCAAGGCGGCATGGGACCTGCGCTTGGCGATCATGGCTTCCGAGGGGTTTCCCGTGTAGTAGATGTAGAAGTGAGGAACATCCCCCATCACGAGGTCTGGGAAGCAGCATCCCGACATGGCATTCTCCTTTCCTGGAAGGAATTCGACGGTGCCATGGGTTCCTATGTGGATGATCGCGTCTGCACGGAACGAGTCCCTGAGCCATTCGTAGAAAGCGAGATACTGATGATGGGGCGGCGTGTACGGATCGTGGTATTGCTGGGAGTCCACTCCGGTGGAGGACCGGGGAGGCTGCAGCCCTATGAAGACGTTCCTGCGGACCGTTCCCGGAATGAAGTATCTCCCATTCACGGTCATCACGTCGCCCGGCGGATCCCCCCATCTCTCCGTCACGGATGCCGGATGCTCGCGCAAATCGTCCGACAGGATGATCGCATCCTGATTCGGCATCACCCATTCGCCGTCGTTCAGCAGTCCGTTCGAAAGGAAGTATTGCTTCAGCTCCTCGGCGGAGAGCGGCTCGACATCATATCCCGCATCCTGGAGCGCAGACATTATGGACGATATCGATCCCAGCGTGTCTAGGAAAGACCCTCCGAAGAGGTTGTCCTCGCCGGGAGGATAGTTGTATCCGACGATGGCTATCCTCTTCTCCGATCTGGGGGTGTCTTTGAGCTTCAGCATCCCGCGGATCTTCCCGGCGAGACGTGACAGCCTGTCCTCGATAATGCGGACCTCGGAAAGGGTTATGCCCCATTCCTCTATGAATTCAGTCTCCTCGTTCATTCCCACGGGGAATATGCACGTCCCGCCGTCCAGTTCGGGCATGAATCCGTTGATCATGAACTCCATGGTCTGGAATCCGGAAGCCCTGGAACTCCATTCCTCGCATGTGGACCTGGTCAGGAAGCAGGGTCTGAGGAACGGCACGTCCAGGTCTCTGATGAGTTCCATGGCGGCGGTGCTGCTTCCGCCCATGGGTCCGGAGATGAATCTGAATCCGAGGAATCCGACGATGAGGTCCGCTCCCTCGACAAGTTCGCGTATCGGGCCCGTATCGTCGCTTCCGTACCGGTTGAACGCTATCGGAAGGACATTGGCGAATTCCCTGATGGATTCCGCCACCTTCGCCAGGGCGGGCAGGGTGTCCGACGGATAGCTTGTCCCGTTGAACATCAGGGCGACCGTCCTCCTGCCTGCGATCCAATCCTGTCTGGAGCATTCATACTCTTTCCTGGAGCGGTAGATCCTTCCGTCCGTCGGCTCCTTGATATAGACTCTCCCCGGGTCGATGAAAGGTTCGGGATCCGGAAGGGAATGGCCGAAATACGTCTTGAGGACGAGGTTCATGGCCGATTCGATATCTCCCGGGTCGCATCTGCGGAAGTAGTCCTCGAACAGTTTGATGCGCGACGCGTCCGTCCTGTCGGTACGGAATCTGCTCTCGTCCAGGCGTCCGATCCTGGTGCCGACCGGACCGAGCCCGTTGATGACGATCCTTTTCGCCTTGGACGAGGTCAGCGCCGGCGTGATTGCCGACAGGGCATCCCCCTCGGCCCCCATCAGATCGAGGATGAGAAGATCCGATGACGGCAGTTCCCTTTCTATCGCCGCCACGTCGATGTGCGACGAGTTGCCGCCTCCGCAGATGTAGTGGATGTGGAATGCTATGCCTTGATCGGATATCTTTCTGGCATAGGCGACCATCTGCCTGACTGCGGGCGTGGATACGGAGATGACGGTAACTGTCGTCAAGAAGCGGGCCTCCTTCGCGCAATGTCTGCGGTATCGTGCGCATGGCATTGGCCGTGCGCAGCATCGTTCAGACGGCTCTTGTCCTCCATGCGTACGGGGGATCTGAGTATCACGTGCGGGTGACCTTCGAATTCGATTATCTCCGAATCCACGCCGTAGACCTCGCGGATATTCTCCTTGGTGATGACCTCATCCGGGGTCCCCGTCGCGAATATGGTCCCGTCCTTCAAGAGAATCATCTTGTCCGAGAACTTGGCGGATATGTTGATGTCGTGGCTTATCATCACGACGAGAAGATCCCGGGTCCTCGACAGGTCCTTCAGTATCTCTGTGACCTCCAGCTGGTGCCTTATGTCGAGGTTAGACGTGGGCTCGTCGAGGAGGAGTATCTGGGGGTCCTGGGCTAGGCCTCTTGCGAGCATGACCTTCTGGTGCTGTCCCGCCGAGAGCTCGTTGAACGGTCTCATGGCCAGGTCTTCTATATCGAGCATTTTCAGGATGTTGAAGACGATATTGAGGTCGGCTTCCTTCGGTTTCCAACCCGTGTGGGGGCTGCGCCCCATCAGTACCGTGTCCACCACGGACAGGGGAAATGCGTCCGACGAGGTGTAGGGGACGTAGCCAACGATCTTCGCGATGTCCTTGAGCTTCATCTCCGAGACGTCCTGATCATTGATCATCACCGTTCCGCCGTTGGGTTTCAGAACCTTGTTCATGCAGTGTATCAATGTGGATTTCCCCACGCCGTTGGGGCCGATAACGGTCACGAACTGCGGACCTTCGAGGTCCAGAACGATGTCCTTCAGGACAGGGGCGCTGGAATAGCCGAATTCCAAATCGTCTATTTTTATACGCATTAGATCAACTCCAGATTTTGCTTCTCTGCCTGAACAGGATATAGAGGAAGAGCGGACCGCCTACCGCGGCCGTTATGACGCCCACTGGAACTCCAGTCACGCCCACGGATTTGGCTATGCAGTCGGAATAAAGCAGAAGCATCCCCCCGAACGCGGCGGATGCGGGGATGAGGTACCTGTTGTCGGAACCGACAAACAGTCTGACGATATGGGGCGCCAGAAGCCCTACGAATCCTATGCTGCCGGTGAAGCTAACTGCCAATGCGACAGTCAAGGCGGTCACCAGGAGGATCCAGATCCTCGTTCCGTTCGCATCCACTCCGAGGGCCGCGGCGTTGGCATCGTTCATAGCAAGGATGTTGATGTTCTTGGCCATAATCTGCATGAAGGCGACCGCCACGACTGCGGCAACGACCATGAATATGAGATTGTCCCATGTTATGGCACCGACGGTGCCGATGTTCCACACATAGGCGGTTTTGTGGTCCTGAGGGTCGGCCATCAGCATCATGAGCGAAGTCATGGCGCTGAACGTGTACATCACGCCGAGGCCCGCCAGGATCATCATCGTGGACGATGCGCGTTTTATTTTCGAGATGAGTATGATGGCGAACGTGGGGATCAGCGAGAACACGAACGCATTCACCACAATGGCGTTGTATCCCGTCAGGCCGGGAATGAGACAGAACCCGAGGGATATCGCGAGTATGGCTCCGAAGCCCGCTCCGGACGATATCCCCGTGGTATAGGGATCCGCCAGAGGATTCCTCATTATGCTCTGCATGGCGGCTCCGCAGACGGCAAGCACCGCGCCTATCATGAATGCGCCCAAGGCGCGGGGGATGCGGAGGTCCCAGACGATCTCGTCCTTCTGGATGCCAATCGGATCCGAGGGGATGTTGCCCGTGATATGATCCCAGATTATCGTATAGGATTCGATGAAGCCGATATCGGCCTTGCCGAGGCATATCTCCAGACCCAGAGCCATGATTGAGAGTACTACGCATATCAGCGCGAACATGGCCTTCCTGGAGATTCCAGCGTTGTATTCGCGGATCTCTGACGAATTGTCGTACATGTCGTCGAAACGGCTCACCACATATCCCTCCTCTGTCTGAGTATGAAGATCAGGAACATCGGCCCTCCGATGAACGACAGGACCACTCCGACGGATATGCCGTCCAACAGTGTCCTCGCCAATATGTCCGACACGAGCACCAGCAGGGCTCCGAGTATCATCGAGGATGGGATGAGTATGCGGTTGTCAACCCCAACTATCATACGCGCCATATGCGGCACCACCAGTCCGACGAAGCCGAGGACTCCGGTGACGGAGACCTGCTCCGCGATCATCACGGACATGACCAGCAGGCACAGGTTCCTGAACTTCTCAGTGTCCAAGCCGAGGCTTTTGGCGCCTTCGTCGCCCATGGAGATCAGGTTCAGCTGTTTTGATACGATGATGAAGAACACCGAACCCGCCACTGTTATGGTTGCCATCAACGGAATCTTGTCGGAGATCACGTAGCTGAGCGTCCCAACCATCCATTTGTAGACCTCCTGCGACTTCTCGGCCTCGGCCCCCATCATGATGATCTGCGTCAGGGCGCCGAACATGAAGCTCAATGCCAGACCCGCGAGGATGACGGTCGTCGGAGAGACGTTCTTCATCTTGGTTATTCCCACTATCACGAGAGCGGGGATGATGCCCGTGATGAATGCATTCGCCATCAGTGCTAACTCGTCTCCGAGGAACGGAAGTGTCAGACCGAGTACGATTCCTGCGGATACTCCGACCATCGCACCGGAGGATATACCTGTGGTATACGGGTCGGCCAAAGGGTTTCTGAGCATGGCTTGCATGGCCGCTCCGACGACCGCAAGCGATGCACCGGCGAAAATGGCGGCAAAGGCCCTAGGCATCCGTTCTTCCCATACGACATAGCTGTTCCACCACTCTGTGGAACCAGGTTCGTATGTCGTGCCGGCGATCTTGTCCCATATCGCAGACGCCGCCTGTTCTAGAGAAATCGAATGAGTGCCCAGTGTCACTGAAAAGCAGATCGAGAGCATCAGCAGAGCCGCCCCTGCGATGATGAACGCCGTCTTCCGGATGGCCGATCTGCGATAATCAATCGCCAGCCGATCGTTTTCTGAAGCCTCTTCCACCTACAGAACCTCCTGATGGAGCATGCCGGTCGTCGGACCGGCAAAAAGTTTCACTTTTTGAGGCAGGCGGACAGGTCCATCACCATCTCGGCAGCCGAAGCGTCCGTGATGTCTGTCGCAGATCTCAGATGTAAGGTGACGAAGTAATTCCCGCTATATCCGACGTAGTCCGTCACTTTGACTTTACTGGAGTTGTAGTACGTTCCGATTCCTCCGTCGAGGCCGGTGCTGTCATTGATCGCCTTCTTCTCGGCACCCATGGCAGTGGTTCCGATCTTCGCCTTGATGTCTTCGGCCGCTGCATCGTAGAGGGATTTGGCATCCTTGGATATCTTGACCTCCAGGTAGTATTTGTTGTCGGAGGTGGCCAGTTTTGCGCTCATCGCGGTGCTGTCGGAAGTCACGGCGAAGTCTCCGCTGCCGCTTCCGTATTTCTTCGCAGACTCGGCGAACTTGCTGCAGACGAGTGCGGCACCCTTGTATTCTGTAGGGGTCGGGGTCTCGGGTTCGCTGTATTTCTTGGCCTTGTCTACGGAGACGGGGTTCTTCAGAGCATTCGAGATTCCATCAGCGAGCTCCTTTACTGACGAATCTGAAACAGATTCTCCTTTCAGGTAGATGTATCCCTCGAAGAAGAAGTTGGAGCTGTATCCGGTGTAGTGGATGTAGCAGAACTTGCTACCCATGTTGGCGTTGTTATAGTATCCAATCGCATCGTCCAGTCCGGATTTCTCGGTGGTTCCATAGATTTTGCTACCCATAACGGTCTTTCCGATCTGTGCGTTGTAGTCCGCCTTGTTGGTCTCGAAGTTCTCCTTGGCCTCATCGGCATTGGTAAAAATGCTGAAGGTCAGATAGTTCTCGTTAGATCCATAAGAACTGGTGGAACCGTTCGGGTAGAATACCTTGGCCTTTGCAGCATTGGCGGAATCGTCGAGATAGAAGTCCTTTCCGAAGAATCCGCTATAATCCTTGGAGAACGACGCGGCGATTTCCGAGGCATTTTCGTATGTCTCATCCTTGTCTTTTTCGCCGCTTCCATTCATGAGGAATGCAGCTGCGGCGGCGATAATCACTATAGCGACTACCGCCCCCGCGATTACAATTTTCTTATCCATAAAACCACTTGGATGTATAATCCAACCAAGAAGCATTGTACATGTATATGAATCCCATACAAGCCAGAGGAAGAACCGCCGCCTTCTTGACTGCGGTTTGGTTCGAATACGGATTGCCAATGCAATCTCATCGTGCGATTCCTACGGTCCGTTATGAGATATGGATCAGTTGCAGGCCTTCGGCCGAGAAAGTTCGTTCTCTGTGATCAGGCGTTAATCACCTCGGTCAAGGGTAGCGCCGGATATGGAAACTGTCCAGCCAGAGTTCATCTGCATGTCCGATCGGTAAAGTTGTCGGCGATCCTCATGGAATGCATGAACGTTGGACTCTCTTCCCGTCACGGCATACCAATTCGGCAACCTCGGATTCATATGGACGTCACAGGCAGCGCGTACACATTCTTCCTCAACGGATACATCTTCTCGGTCAGGCACACGAGGCACGACGGCCCGATCTTCAGCAGGGAGCGGTCAAGTCTGTCGAAGGCCTTCACGTCCTTCGCATCGTAGGTCATTCCGGATTTGCATTCCACCAGGGTCAGCATCCCGTCGGACACCATCACCAGGTCGATCTCGCTTCCTTGATCCCTGAAATAGTGGAATCCCGTGTTCGCCCCATTGTTCGAATGGCTCTTCATGATCTCGTTAACGATGTACGTTTCCACCATCGGGCCTCTGAGATATCCTGCCTTGAGCGATGCCGCATCCGTGACCTTGGCAAGATGGCATGCAAGCCCTGTGTCCCAGAAATACATCTTCGGGCGCTTGGTCCTCCTCCTCCTCCTCACGGGGGATCCGTCGGTATACGGCTTGAGCAGATAGATTATCCCGCTCCTCTCCAGCACGCCTATCCACGATTTCACTGTCTTCCCGTCGATGCCGACGGCATCGGATATGCTCTCGTACACCAGCTCCTGTCCCGTCAGGGAAGCGGTCAGTTCCAGGAATTCCTCGAATTTCAGCATGTCCCGCACGTTGATGATCTGCGACACATCCTTCTCGATGTATGTGGATATGTAATCGGAGTAGAACATGGACGAGGGCATTTCCGGTTGCCTGTACAGTTCGGGGTACGAGCCGCGTATGAGCCTTTCATAGAACGATTCCACCGTGAATCCGAGCTCCTCGGATCTGCGCATGTTCTCTTCCGGATCGACTCTGAAAGGTATCTCCTCGCGCTCGGCTATCTCGCTCTGGCTCAGGGGTACAATGTCCACGATGCCTATCCTGCCGGCCATGGATTGTGTCACACCTTCCATCAGTTTGAACACAAGGCTGCCCGTTAGGACGTACATGCCTGCGCAGCCCCTCCCTTCGAACAGGGCGCGGTCCACTATCTCCTCCAGGGCCTGGAACAGTTCGGGGACGTACTGAACCTCGTCGATTATCAGCGGTGCAGGATGCATCTTCAGGAAGAGTTCGGGATCCAGCTCAGCACTCCTGCGCTCGGCCCTGTCTGCGAGCGTGACGTAGCTCATCCCGTATTTTTCCGAGATAAGTTTGCATATCGTGGTCTTTCCGGTCTGACGCGCACCGGTTATGAGCGTGACCGGCTTGAATCTGATGCGTTCCTCGATGACCGGCAGCACGGTGCGTGGAATCATAGATCGACATGGAGGCTCATGTTTAAGAATTTTCGGAATTGAATTCCGATTTTTCATAAGTATAATCCGTTGAAAACGGCGATCTGGTACCTGCTGCAATCAGAACAAGTCCTTCCAGATCGGTCTAGCGTTCATAGTAGCATCTAATTTTCTTGCAAATTTGCATAAAACTTTAATTCAGATTAGACTTTATAGCAAACATGTCAGAAATCATCAGACGTCTATACCTGGACAGGCTGAAATCCGGGAGGGACAGGACCGATGTGGTCAAGGTCATCACCGGCATGAGGCGCAGCGGCAAGACGGTTCTGATGAGGCAGTTCATCAGGGAACTGAAGGACTCCGGAATCTCGGATGACCGCGTAGTGTACATGAACTTCGAATCGAGGGACTGGGAGCGGGTATCAACACACTCGGATCTTCTCGATCACATCTCGTCACTCGGAATCGAAGGCCGTATCTACGTGTTCCTCGACGAGATCCAGAGGGTGCAGTCATGGGAAAGAGCAGTGAATTCGCTGCAGGTCGATTTCGATGCCGATATCTACATCACCGGATCCAACGCGTATCTCCTGTCGTCGGATCTCTCCACGTACATTTCCGGACGCTACATGGAGCTCCGCATCCTTCCCCTGTCGTTCTCCGAGTTCCTGGAACTCCATCCGGGCGAGAAGGATATGAGATTCATGCAGTACCTCCGCACCGGTTCCCTTCCCATCGTGGATCCGGACGGAGACGAGACGTTCGAGCAGGACCTCCTCACAGGCGTGTTCAACACGGTGCTGGTGAAGGACATCCTCGAACACACCGGCTCGTCCGATGCATCCGTACTGTTGGATGTCGCCAGGTTCCTGTACTCCAATGTAGGAAACGTTACCAGCTGCAATTCGATAGCCCGGACTCTGAGGGAGGACAACAGGCAGGTCAGGAGATACCTCGATTCCATGGCAGATTCATTCCTCATCTACAAGGCTGAACGCTATGATATACGCGGGAAGAGGCTCTTGGACACGCTGGAGAAGTACTACGTCTCCGACACTGGGATGAGGAATGCGGTGCTGGGGATATCATCGAGGGAGGATATCAGCCGCTTGGTGGAGAACGTCGTCTATCTGGAGCTGATCAGGAGAGGCTATGAGGTGGCCGTCGGGAAGTACGGGGATACGGAGGTGGATTTCACCGCTCGCAGGGGGAACGTTGTCGAGTACTACCAGGTCACTCTGTCGATGATATCCGAATCCACGTACAACAGGGAGATAAGGCCCTTCGAGCTCATCCGGGACAGCCATCCGAAGACGGTTCTCTCGATGGACAGGTTCCTGATCGATATCCCGGACGGCATACGGCATGTGAACGTGATCGATTGGCTGCTGGATGCGACCTCGGCTGCGTCGGCAGATCTCGGTTCGCAGGACCATCGTTCGGGATGAGCGGTTACCGCGCGCGTGACTATATGTACATCCTCACATTCGCGCGCATCATGAAAGGGAAGGAGAAGGGTGCCTTCGCACCCACCAGGCTGACGTTGCTGTCGCTGCTTCTGGCGTCGATGCTAATGCTGATGGGAGGCGCGGCCGTCGCGCCTGCGCTCCCGCTGATAAACCAGGCGTTCCCGGACCGGGACTTCGCGGTGTCGCTCATCATCACCCTCCCGTCCCTAGCGGTCGGATGCACCGGATTCGCCATTGGATGGGTAGCCGACAGGTTCGGCAAGGTCAGGACGCTGTCCGCATCGCTTCTGGTCTTCGTGGCCTGTGGGGTCTCCAGCTTCTTCCTGGACGATCTGATGTCGATCCTCGCGATGAGGTTCATCCTCGGAATCGGAATCGCAGGCATATCCATGGCGGTCACCGCCCTCATGGCCGAGTATTACGCCGGAGTGGCGAGGATAAAGGTCCTGAGCTACCAGTCCGCCGCGATGGGTCTGGGCGTGCTCCTGCTGGAGTACACCGGCGGATCGCTCGCGGCCTACAGCTGGCGCGAGCCCTTCCTCGTGTATCTGATAGGCATTCCGATCCTATTTCTGTGCATAATGTCCATGAAGGAGCCGTCCCGTGCAGATGAGGCGGAGGGGCCGGTGCTTCCGTCACGTCCCGCCAACAGGCGCCTCATCGCGGTGTGCTACGCCGCGATATTCATCTGCATGACAATCGCGTTCCTCCTGCCGACCAGGATCCCGACGTTCCTCGAGGATCCGGAGCTTCCCGGACACGTGGCGGCGTCTACCGTCGGCCTGTTCCTGGGCATCCACGGCATCACGAACTCGACGGTATCGCTCTTGTACAGGAGGATAGTGGCAGTCGTCCGCCCATTCTTCATCATGGCTGTCGGATTCGCCGTATCCGGCGTAGGGATGATGATGCTCATGCTGAATCCGTCGGTGCCTGTAGCTCTCGCCACGATGATCCTCGTCGGAGCGGGCATAGGGCTGATCAGTCCCGCGGTGTCCAACACGCTGGCCGGCGAGGCCACGTCCTCCACTTCGGGGAAGATCATGGGAGGGTACTCCACGTTCCTCAATTTCGGGCAGTTCGCCATATCCCTGATCAGCGTCCCTCTCCTGGCCATGGTAGGCGGAAGCATCCCGTCGCTGTTCGCCATAATGGGCGCGATGGCGCTGATCGTCGGCGCGCTGTTCGCCTTCTACTGTCTCGGGGACCGCAGGATAAGGTCTACCGAGGCCGGGGCTTGAGGGATCGGGATGGCATATACCGAGAAGGAGTCGAAGCTCGTCCTCCTGGCCTGCTGCCTCTCCGGTTTCGTCACGCCGCTGCTCAGCACGATGATGAACCTCTCCCTGGTCAACATCGGCCAGGAGTTCTCGGTCGGATCCCATATGCTGGGCTACGTCAACACGGCGTTCCTGCTCTCCTCGGTGGTCTTCATGGTGCCGCTGTCCAAGGCGGCGGACATCGTGGGGAAGAGGCGCATGTTCATGGCAGGAGTGCTGACGATATTCATAGCCTGCGTTCTCGCCGTATTGTCGCCGTCTTTCTGGTGGCTCGTGATGTGCAGGGTGCTGATGGGCGCCGGGGCCGCGGCATCGACATCGACCAGCATCTCGATAATCACCGACGTGTTCACCTCCAACAGGGGTTGGGCCATCGGCCTCCAGACAATGTGCGTCTATGTGGGGCTGGCCGCGGGCCCGCCGCTCGGCGGGACGCTGAACGATCTCGTGGGATGGCATGCGCTTTTCATGCTGGTCATGCCCCTGTCCGCGGGCGCGGTCGTGTGCATGTCCATGTTCCATCACGAGATAAGGCCGGATGAGGGGCGCGGATTCGACCTCCGCGGCTCGTTCCTGTACGGCACCGGCATAGTCCTGACGATGGGCGGTGTGATCAACATGCCCGAGGCATGGGCCTTCGCGGCGCTGGCCGCGGGAATAGTCATGCTGGCGATATTCGTCCGCTGGCAGCTCCGCATACCGGACTATCTGCTCAATGTCCGTCTCTTCAGGAGCCGCGTGTTCGCCGGATCGTGTCTCGCGGCGTTCCTCAACTACGCCGCATCCTACTCGATCTCGTACTTCATGGCGCTCTACCTGCAGAGCATCGGCGCGCTCACAGCCACCGAGGCCGGCATGCTGATGCTGATACAGGCGGGCGTCCAGGCGGTGCTCACCACCTACTTCGGAAAGCTCTCCGACAAGGTGGCCGACAAGAGGATCCTGCCTACCGCGGGCATGACCGTCGTCTCAGCAGGCGTATCGTTGTTCCTGCTCTACGGAACGGAGCTGAACCTTCCCCTGGTGATTGCCACCATGGCCGTGGTCGGAGCGGGCATGGGCATGTTCTCGTCGCCCAATACATCGGTCATAATGGGCTCGGTCGGGAAGGACGAGACCAGCGAGGCCTCCGGCGTCGTCGCGGTCATGCGCCAGACCGGGATGATGCTCAGCATGGGTGTCGCCATGCTGTTCATCTCCGTGCTCATGGGGGGATCCGACAATCTCGTGCCCGAGAACTACGGCGAGTTCGTCAATGTTCTGCATTGCTCCTTCGGGCTCTGCCTGGCGATGTGCATAGTCGGAACGGCGGTGTCCTTCCTTCGCGGGAAAGAGACCAAGGCCGATGCCGGGGTTTGATTGCGCCTAAGAAAGGATAGGCTCGTCTGAACGGCTATCAGCCGAGTGGATTTATCCTTTATGTGTCAGATTGAGGAACGCTTGACACAAAACGCCTATATCTGCACAAAGGCTCGGAGCGCTCATGTCGAAAGCGGCTGATGACAACTTCGAATTTCAGAAGGTCATCGTGGTCCTGGGCTTCACGCTCCTGATAATCAAGTATCTGGCCTATTGGATGACCGGATCCGTGGCGATATTCACCGACGCCACCGAATCGATAGTCAACGTCGTCGCCGCCTGCGTGGGGATATATGCGCTGTATCTCTCTGCCCAGCCCGCGGACAGGTCGCACCCGTTCGGCCACGGCAAGATCGAGGTCATCTCGTCGGCCATAGAAGGGGCGATGATCGTCACCGCCGGCGTGATCATCATCTACGAGACGATAGACTCGTTCATCAACCCCGGGGAGATCACGGACAAGCTCGACATCGGTCTCGTCCTCATAGCTCTCGCCGCCGCTGCCAACTATGCTGTAGGGCGCGCCGCGATACGCAAGGGAAGGAAGAACCGCTCCCCTGCGCTCGAGGCGAGCGGGAAGCATCTCTGCTCCGACACGTACTCTTCTATAGGTATACTCATAGGACTGGCGGTCGTGTACGTGGCGCAGCAGATGGGATACGACGCCAGATGGCTTGATTCCTCCATAGCCGCGGTGTTCGGAGTGATAATCATCATCACAGGTGTCGGAGTCCTCAAGAGGGCGATCGACGAGACCATGGATGCCGCCGACGAGGATCTCATCGAAGGCGTGACCGAGATGGTCAAGGAGTACCGTCACGACGATTGGATCGACGTGTACAACCTCCGTCTGATCAAGTACGGACCCAGGATATTCGCTGACATGAAGGTGGTCCTTCCGAGGAGGATGACCGTGGAGGAGGAGAACCTGGAGAGCAGCGAGCTGGTCGAGGCCATCTGCTCCAGATACGGGGACTCGGTGGAGATATCGATCAATCCGGAGCCGTGCATGCCCTACCATTGCAGGTACTGTTCGAGGAACTGCCTGTACCGCTCCTGCGAGTTCGAGAGGAGGCTGGAATGGAATGCGGACCTGCTCTGCACGTCGGAGACCCATGCGCCCCACGGTTTCGTCACCGTCGACGGCGATGATAAGGTCTTATAAGCCTGCGGGGGATTCACGCATCCATGGTCGAAGAAGTTCCGAAGCAGGTGTCGGATGCAGGTCTCGAGGAGTGGTACTCCGGTCTCAGCCCCCAGGACCGCGTCAGGACGCGCAGATATCTCGATGGGATCGACTCCTCGTCCGAGGTCGCTTTCCTCAACGATCTCATGGCGAGAGCTGCCGAGGATTCCAACTACAGGCTGGCCGTCACTGCCGGGAACCGTCTCGAGTCAATGGATCTGGACGATTACGATCGCTTCGAGTCCACCGAGAGGATGATCGAGGGGCTGTTCGGCTCCGACCAGTTCGAGGAGGCCAAGCGTCTGTGCTGCAGGAACCTGGAGCTGTATCCGGCCGTGGCATCCCGCATCTCGGAGGGCGGCTGCGTCCCGCACCTCTCGTGCAGGAACAGGCTCATAGACATCCTGGTGGGAGTGGAGGGCGACTACGACTCAGCATACGCCGTCCTGGACGAGTATCTCGCGATGGGACTCATCGATGAGGAGGAGAGGGACT
>ERZ808242.647-NODE-647-length-24190-cov-9.772447_pt1 | contig 24190 bp, 23 predicted proteins | sample MGYA00521244_ERZ808242 | MGnify/ENA primary metagenome ERZ808242 (study PRJEB31516, sample SAMN03275573) | gut metagenome | biome: mammalia-associated habitat; material: feces | host: Papio cynocephalus | place: Kenya | collected 2012-07-27 ... | reverse complement strand
TTCGCCCAAAAACAAACTACAATTTTTGTTTTTTATTCGATTAATGCCTAAATTAGTGGGTCGTTTGCAAAACGACACGGACTTATCAGTTTAACACATAAAAAACACAACACTGAAATGAGCAAAGACATGTCAAGACGCTCTTTCCTGAAAACAGGAACAGCCGTGGCCGCCGGACTTGCGGTCGCTCCGAACATCATCATCGCCGGTGAGAAGACGCCTAAGAAAGAAAAGAAAAAGAAAGTCGCGGCCAACGACAAACTGAACATTCTTGGTGTCGGCATCGGAGGCCGCGGAGCGGCTGACCTGGCTGAGATGGAGACCGAGAACATCATCGGACTCTGTGACGTGGATTGGAAGTACGCTGACCACGTGTTCAACAAGTACCCCCAGGCTAAGAAGTACAATGACTACCGCGTGATGTACGATGAGATGCTGGACAAGGCTGACGCTGTGATGATTGCCACAGCCGACCACACTCACGCCATCATCGCGGCGCAGGCCATGGCAGCTGGAAAGCACGTCTATGTCGAGAAGCCACTCACCCTCACCGTCTATGAGGCAAGGCTTCTGACCAAACTCGCCGCGAAATACCGCGTGGCTACTCAGATGGGTAACCAGGGAGCCTCCAGCGCCGGCACAAGGAAAGCCATTGAATGGCTCTGGAACGGAGAGATCGGCGAGGTTAAGAGAGTCGACTGCTTCACAGACCGTCCAATCTGGCCGCAAGGTCTTGAAAGGCCGACAAAGGTTGAGGAAATTCCTTCAACTCTCAACTGGGAATCCTTCATCGGACCTGCCCCAATGCGTCCTTACAACTCCATATACACCCCATGGAACTTCCGTGGCTGGTGGGACTTCGGCACAGGAGCAATGGGTGACATGGCATGTCACATCATGCATGTTCCATTCAAGGGTCTGAAGCTCGGTTACCCAACCAAGGTGGAGGCCAGTTCCACAAATGTCCTGACCGACTGCTGTCCTAGCGCGGAAATGATCCACCTGACATTCCCGGCCAGAGAGAACATGGCCAAGCTCGCCATGCCGGAGGTTGACATCCGTTGGTATGACGGCGGCTTCAAGCCGGAGAGACCGGAGGGGCTTCCTGCCGGATTCAACCTTAACATCAGCGGAGGATGCAGCATTTTCTACGGAACAAAGGACATCATGATCGCTGGAACCTACGGAAGGGACCCTATCCTCGTCTCCGGAAGGAAGCCAGAGGTGCCTCATGTTCTCCGCGAGGTGACCCTCTCACACCAGCAAGACTGGATCCGCGCCTGCAAGGAGGATCCGGATTCAAGAATCCCGGCGGCATCTGACTTCAGCGAGGCTGGTCCGTTTGTCGAGATGGTTGACCTCGGAGTGGCCGCTGTAAGGCTTCAGGCCCTTAACCAGATCCTCGAATGGGATGGTCAAAAGATGGAGTTCACCAACATCCCGGCCGACGCCACTATCAAGATCCTTGAGAAGGACGGTTTCTCGATCCACGACGGTCACCCTACGTTCCAGAACAAATACACCGATCCGATGAACGCTCGCGAATTCGCCGCCAGCCTCATCAAGCGTCAGTACCGCAACGGTTATGAGCTTCCGGAAATGCCAGAATAATTAACTTATAAATAATAATGAATATGAAGAAGATTATTTACTCTTCCGTAGCCGTGGCGTTGATCATAAGCGCGGTTTCCTGCGGTAACGGCAAAAAAAAGACCACTGCTCCGGCTGAACTCCAGTGGACCGGAACAGAGACAGTCGAGACAAAAGTGGAAAAAGAAGGCGCACCTGCCTACATCAGCGTAGAGAAGCCACAGGTTGACCTTGCCTCTGTTCCTCAGGACAAAGACGGCTACTATGTGATCTTCGATGGTGAGACTCTTAACGGATGGCGCGGCTACGGCAAGGACAACGTTCCTTCACGCTGGACAGTAGAGGATGGCTGCATCAAGTTCTCCGGCACCGGCACCGGCGAGGGCCAGACCGGCGAGGGAGGCGACCTGATTTTCGCCCACAAGTTCCAGAACTTCCAGCTTGAGCTTGAATGGAAGATTTCCAAGGGCGGCAACTCCGGAATCCTCTACCTTGCTCAAGAAATAAAGGAATACAATGCGGACAGCACCACAAAGTGGTCACCAATCTACATTTCTTCTCCTGAGTATCAGGTTCTTGACAATGCCAACCACCCTGACGCGATGCTCGGAATCGATGGCAACCGCCAGTCGGCTTCCCTCTACGACATGATCCCGGCCAAGCCACAGAACCAGAAACCTTTCGGGGAGTGGAACACCGCCAAGATCATGGTTTACAAAGGAACCGTAGTGCACGGACAGAACGGAGTCAACGTGGTTGAATATCACCTCTGGACCCCACAGTGGACAGACATGCTCCAGGCCTCCAAGTTCTCACAGGAGAAGTGGCCTCTCGCGTTCGAACTCCTGAACAACTGCGGTGGTGACAACCACGAAGGCTACATCGGTCTCCAGGATCACGGTGACGATGTATGGTATCGTAACATCCGCGTAAAGGTTCTAGACTAATGAGAAAGACCAATCTTATACTTATTGCCTCGGCTCTTATTCTCGGCACGGCATCTTGTGCTGAGAATAAGGCCGAGAACCCGGTAAAAAAGGAAATCAGCGTCCAGCTCTACAGCATCAGGGACGTGATCGGCAATCCTGAGAAGTACGCCCAGAACCACGAGGAGGCTTTCAAGGCCCTCGCCGAGATGGGCTACACATCTGTTGAAGCGGCTTGCTACTCAGATGGTAAACTCTACGGAGTCGATCCTGAACAATACAAGGCAGACCTTGAGGCTGCCGGACTGAAATCCCTTTCCACCCACATAGGTCACAACCTTAGCGATGAGGAACTCGCATCTGGAGACTTCTCAGAGTCAATGAAGTGGTGGGATCAGGCCATAGCCGCCCACAAGGCAGCCGGATGCAAATACATTGTCTGCCCTAGCTTCAAGGTTCCCGAGACCCTTGAAGGCCTCAAGACCTACTGCGATTACTTCAACGCCATCGGAGCCAAATGCAAGGAGAACGGAATGCTTTTCGGCTATCACAACCACTCACATGAGTTCAAAAAAATAGATGACACCGTCATATATGAATATATGCTTGAGAACACGGATCCTGAGAAGGTATTCTACGAGATGGACGTGTACTGGACCGTGATGGGAAAGGCATATCCTGTTGAACTTTTCAAAAAGTATCCAGGCCGTTTCACACTTCTCCACATCAAGGATCACAGAGAGCTTGGCGAGAGCGGCATGGTTGGCTTCGACGCCATATTCAAGAATGCCGCCGTTGCCGGCATGAAGGATTTTGTGGTTGAGATTGAAGCTTTCACCAATGGTGACTGGAAGGAAAGCATGAAGATGTGCGCCGATTATCTTCTTAACTCTGACTTCGTAAAAGCCAGTTACGCGGAATAATTCCTCTTGGCTGCATGTTTTATCGAGAGTGACTGAAAGTTTTCAGTCACTCTTTTTCTTTCAACAGTCCGAAAGTATCTGCAAGTAATCGGACGAATCAAAAATATATACCATATTTTTACTATATTTGACAAATTTAGACTATTTGTTAAATGTAATTAATAGTTTCTTAGACATATTCAATTATGGACAAGATTCTGCTTAGAAACATCACTTTGGAGGGTCGGCAGGTGGACATCACCATCGCGGACGGATTGATCAAAAGAATCGCTCCGCACTCTGATGAGTACAGGGAAGCGGCCTCCGGAGTCGAGACAGTTGATTGTACGGGCAAGGTGGCGGTTCCGGGATTCATCAACATGCACACACACGCCGCGATGTCCCTGATGAGAGGTGTCGGCGAGGATATGGTTCTTCAGGATTGGCTGGGACATATCTGGGCCATAGAGTCAAAGCTTGACGCACCATTCATCTACTGGGGAACAAAAACTGCCGCGCTTGAGATGATCAAAACGGGGACCACCACATTCAATGATCATTACTGGTTCTCACCAACAGCAAGGATAGCTGCGTCTGAGATGGACCTCAGAGCCGCCGTCTCCTATCTATTTCTAAATCACAATGACCCTGCCGAGGCCGAAAGGGAAAAGGAGCAGTGCATTGAAATGCATGATACTGTACCTGGATGGAACTCACGGTCTATTTTCACAATCGGCATCCATTCAATATACTCTGTCAGTGAGGACCTGATTCTCTGGGCCACTGAATATGCCCGCAGGCATAATCTGAAGATTCACATCCATCTGGCTGAGTCAGAACGCGAGGATCTTGACTGCAAGGCCGCACACGGAGGACTCTCCCCTGTCGAATATCTTGAGGCTCTCGGAGTGCTTGGGCCGGATGTCATCGCAGCGCACACGCTCTGGCTTTCAGACCACGACATCGAACTGTTGGGCAAATATCATGTGAACTGTGTGCACAACATCAACTCCAACACCAAACTAGCCTCCGGCTACAAATTCAAGTGGAAAGAACTTACTGACGCGGGAGCGAATGTCTGCCTCGGCACGGACGGATGTGCATCGTCCAACAATCTGGATATTCTGGAAGCGATGAAGACCACGGCCTTGTTCCAGAAAGCGTGGAGAAAAGATCCTTCTGCATTGCCGTTACAGACTCTCATGGACATGGCTACCATCAACGGAGCCAAGGCGCTCGGCCTCAAGACCGGAAAAATCGAGGAGGGTTACGAAGCTGACATCCAGATTGTTGACACTGACAACACCTTCTTCCTCTCCCCCGGTCCCTTCCTGGCGAATTTCATCTACTCGGCACACAGCGATTGCATTTCCTCACTTATCGCCGGCGGAAAATTCGTGATGCGTGACAGAAATGTGTTTGGTGAAAAGATGATCCTCAAGGGAGCGCGGACTGTCCTTAACGAAATCGAATACAAACAATAACCAACGGCATGTGCGGAACCTCCGCCCGATGCTATTATCAATGAATATAAAAATATGGATCCAAGAGCAGAAAGAATCTACGGAGCCGCTGAATATCTCAAACAGCAACTCGGCGACCTCAAGCCAGAGGTCGGCATCGTGCTGGGCAGCGGTCTTGGAAAACTGGCGGACAGCATAAGCGATCCGCTGACAATACCTTACAAGACAATACCGGGATTTCCGGTCTCCACGGCCATCGGCCACAAAGGCAATTTCATCATCGGCAAGCTTGGCGGCAAGACCGTCATTGCGATGCAGGGACGAATCCATTATTACGAGGGTTACCCGATGGAACTTGTCACCCTTCCTATCCGAGTGATGAAGGTAATCGGGATCAAGTACCTGTTCGTGTCGAACGCGGCAGGCGGTGTCAATTATGACTTCAAGGTCGGGGACCTGATGATCATCACAGACCACATCAACCAACTGCCTAACCCGCTGATCGGTCCGAACCTTGACGATTTCGGGCCACGGTTCCCGGACATGACAAGACCTTACGACCTCGGATTGATCGCCAAGGCTGAGAAGATCGCAGGAGAGCTGGGCATAAAACTCCACAAAGGAGTCTATTACGGCGGAACTGGTCCTACATACGAGACGCCGGCCGAGTACAAGTACATCCGCACGATCGGAGGTGACGCCACTGGGATGTCAACAATTCCGGAGGTAATCGTCGCCAGGCACTCGAATATTCCCGTGTTCGGAGTTTCCGTGATAACTAACGAAGCGCACGATGACTATGCCCCTGACTATGTGAACGATGGTGACGATGTCGTGAAGGCAGCGGACGCCGCCGCGGACAAGATGTGCGCACTGTTCACCAAGATGATAGAATCGCTGTAATATTCATTGGAAATGAAATACGTCTACATTCTTTATTTTGTGTTTGCGGTTTTCATCATCGGATTCGGCTCCGCGCTTTTGATAAATGGAGTTCCGTTTTCATGGAAGATGGCCTGCATTCTGCTGATCGGAGTATATTTTCTGTATCGTGGGATAGCGACGTGTGTCAACCAGAAACGCCGCCGCGAGCGTGAGGAGATCGACAACGGGAACGACCCGGCAAACGCTTAATTTTATTCACGAATATGGATTTAGGACTGTTCAGAGTGGCCGCCGCCGTGCCAAGGGTAAAGGTGGCTGATGTTGAATATAATGCAGAATCTATCTGCAACTTGATTGGCAAGGCCGAGGAAGAGGGTGCATCGCTTGTCGTGTTTCCGGAGCTTTCCATAACCGGTTACACATGCCTTGATCTCTTTGGTCAGAACCTCCTGCTGACAAAATCGGAGGAGGCTGTCGGCAAGATCAGGGACTTCACAAGAGGCAAGCACATCACCGTTGTTGTTGGCGCCCCGGTACGTTTCAGAGGTCGTCTCTACAACTGCGCCATAGTCCTGCGCAACGGAGGCATCAAAGGTATCGTGCCAAAGATTTACCTTCCGACCTACGCCGAGTTCGACGAGGGGCGCTGGTTCGCCTCAGGATCGGACTTCCTCGGATCCGACAATTCGGCCACCGGACGTTTCGTTGATGATGGCAAAGACTATTACCGTGACGGATTCGACTCAATCATCAAGTACTGCGGGCACAGATGCAACATCTCCCCAAACCTGCTGTTCGCTGTCGGGAACGCCACTTTCGGAATCGAGATCTGTGAGGATTTCTGGACTCCGATTCCTCCGTCTTCGTTCCTCGCCCCTTCCGGAGCGCAAGTGATTGTGAACATTTCGGCATCCAACGAGGTGATGACCAAGCACCAGCAGCGCAAGGAACTCATCTCCAACCAGTCAGGGCGGACGGTGTCAGGCTACATCTACTGTTCAGCCGGTTATGGAGAATCTTCGATGGACACAGTCTATGGCGGATCCTCCATCATCTGCGAGAACGGACACGTGCTGGCTGAGAATGAAAGATTCCAACTGCACGACACGATGATATTCGCTGATCTTGACATCGAGAAACTCAACGTCCTGAGGCAGAAGAAGAATTCATTCCGCGGAATGACGCCTGACGGAACCTCTGCCTGTGAATATTCGGGATTATATTCATGCTACGACCTTGGGCCGGCCGCTCCGACGGATTTTGACAAGAAGTTCTACCGCTATGTCGAGCCGCATCCGTTCCTTCCAGAGGGTGATCCGGCCGAAATCGCCGAGCGCTCCAAGGAGATTCTTCAAATACAGACGACAGGGCTAATCGCCCGCTTGGAGCATATAGACTGCAAGAAGGCGGTTTTGGGAATATCCGGTGGCCTTGACAGCACACTGGCACTTCTGGTGACCGTGATGGCATTCGACAAACTGGGCATTCCAAGGGATAATATCATCGGAATCACGATGCCGGGACTCGGGACAACCCACCGGACGAAGTCCAACGCTGTGGATCTGATGGAGGTTCTTGGCGTGACGACGCGTGAGATTTCAGTTGTGGCCGCGGTGGAGCAGCATTTCAGGGACATTGGTCATGACCCTAAGGTGATGGATTCCACCTACGAGAACGCACAGGCACGCGAAAGGACTCAGATTCTTATGGACATCGCCAATCAGGAGAACGGAATTGTGATCGGTACCGGAGACCTGTCGGAACTTGCACTCGGATGGTGCACCTACAACGGTGACCACATATCAATGTACGCCGTAAACGCCTCCGTGCCAAAGACTTTGATCAAGTACCTGGTGCGCTGGGCGGCCAGGAATGTGTTCACGGATGCAGCAGCAAATGGCGGAAGATCCGCCGCCGAGATTTTGATCGACATCGCCGACACTCCTATCAGTCCGGAGCTTACGCCTGCTGACTCAAAGGGACAGATCAAGCAAAAGACCGAGGATCTGATCGGTCCTTATGAACTGCATGATTTCTTCATCTACAACTTCATCAGGTACGGTTATTCCCCGATGAAGATTTTCCATCTGGCATGCCGCGCGTTCGGCGGAGCCGAGAACGGAGCGGACGTCCGCTATGGGAAGGACGCAGTGAATCATCCAGACGTGACCTTCGACAAAGCCACAATCCTCAAATGGCTCAAGAAATTCTACTGGCGCTTCTTCAGCCAGCAGTTCAAGCGTTCGTGCATGCCTGACGGCCCGAAAATCAGCCTTGTAAGTTTTTCTCCACGAGGAGATTGGCGTATGCCGTCAGACGCTCAAGTAAGGCTTTGGATTTCAGAATTAGACAGAATCACCGTATAAATCAACTCTATGACAGAGACGGACAACACGACAGAAGTGCTTGAAGTCGCTTCAATCGCTGGCCACATCCTGCTGGAGAACGGAGCCGAGATTTCCCGGGTCGAGGACACAATGGAACGGATTGCATCCCACTACGGGGTGGATTCAGGTCATTTTTTCGTCCTCAGCAACGGCATATTCACAACAGGATCGCTTGGGAAATATGCCAATGTCGAGTTCATTCCCATACGTGGCATCCAGCTCTCGAAAGTAGTGGCAGTCAACCGATTAAGCTACGAGATCGCCACCGGAAAACACACGCTGGCAGAGGCCAGGCAAAGACTTGAGTCTATAAAAGATGCCCCTGCCAAGCCCGCATGGGAGCAGATTGCCGGCTCCGCATTCGGAGCGGCAGGTTTCTGCGCTGTGTTCGGGGGTGGATTCATGGACTGTGCCGCGGACTTTGTGATCGGAACTCTTCTCTACGTCTTCTGTCTCTATGTAAGTGGCTCACTCTCAAAGATTGTAGGGGGTATATGCAACGCTCTTGTGGCCACAATTCTCTGTCTAGCCTCCTACAGATTAGGCTTTGGCGACAGCCTCAGCAACATCATAATCGGGGCTGCCATGCCACTCATTCCCGGAGTGCCGTTCGTGAATGGGGTAAGGGATCTGGCCAATTCCGACTACATCGCCGGGATCACCAGGCTCACGGATGCTATGCTCGGATTCATCTGCATCGCCCTTGGCGTAAGTATCAGTTTCATAGCCGATGGATGGATATTCGGAGGAATGATCGAGCTCAGCGGAATGACAGTAAACCCTCAGACCGCCGGAATCGCATGGCAAAGCCTCGCCGCCTTCATCGGCACTTTCGCCTTCGCGATTCTGTTCGGAGCCCCACGCAAGCAATATGTCACCGCAGGTGTGATCGGCGCCATAGGTTGGGCCATCTACCTGCTGCTCACACGGTTCTGTCACTCCGGGCCGACCGTTTCAATCATAGCGGCCACTATCATAATCTGCATCCTTTCCCGATACGCGGCCGTCAAGGACAAATGCCCGAGCACGGTCTTCCTGCTTTGCGGAATATTCCCCCTCGTCCCGGGAGCAGGAATATTCTGGTTCACCTACTATCTTGTCGCCAGTCAATTCTACCTCTCAGCCTCCGCAGGATTCACGGCTGTCAAAGCTGCGATTGCGATAGTCCTTGGAATAATCGTGGCGATGGAACTGCCTCAAAGGTTCTTCTCCGGAAAAAGAAAGCACTAGCCCTCTTTCTCAATCTCGTGAGGAGGAAGCGCATTCTTCTTGCGGAAGACCACCCTTTCGCTCATAAAGAAGTTCAGCCCTCCCGACACGCACAGCGCCAGAAGGTTGCACCATACGACATTCCAACGGAATATTCTTTGGATCAGAAGAAGGAACGCCATCTTCACAAGAAAAGCACCTATGCAGGAAAGGTTATAGCCGCCAAGATGCCTGAAGAATGACCTTTTGCTGCGGCACGACACCCTGTCCTTCCAGATAAAGAAATAGGCCACCACAAAATTCGTCACGGCAGCGCACTCGAACGAGATTGCCGGCGAGACTATGTACTCCCCTACATAAGAACTGAATACCCACTTCGAGAATACCCAAAGCACAACCGTGTCCACAATCGTTCCAAGAAGGCTCGATGCGGAGAACTCTGCGAATCTTTTGACTAATTTAAGCCACGGCTTGCTCATCACTCTCAATTTCGGACGGCAAACTTACATAAAAAACATGAAACTATGGATAATTAGCAAATCTATTCAGTAAATTTGTCTTTTCAAAAGCGGCAAAGAATATGTTGCCGCTGACACAATGTTAATTACTAAACGAGCGAGAAATGTCTGACGAAATGAACATTGTACGAGATCTGGCCGTGATCCTTATTTCGGCCGGAGTGTTCACCATAATCTCAAAGGCTTTGAAGCAGCCTCTTATCATAGGTTATATCCTTGCCGGGTTTCTCATAGGCCCTAACATCAGTTTCTTCCCTGGAGTCTCCAGCGAGGCGACTGTGCACCAATGGTCGGAGATAGGCATAATCTTCCTCATGTTCGGACTAGGCCTCGAGTTCAGCTTCAAGAAACTGCTGAAAGTCGGAGGAAGTGCGATCGTCACTGCCGCTGTGAAATTCGTCGGAGTATTCATCATTGGTTTTGTCACCGCGCAGGCCCTGTCCTGGAGCTTTATGGAGAGCGTTTTCCTGGGCGGCCTGCTGTCTATGTCGTCAACGATTGTGGTGCTGAAATCCTACGAGGATCTTGGGCTTAAGAACAAACCCTACGCCGGAGTGGTGTTCGGGACGCTTGTGGTAGAGGATCTGATAGCGATTCTTCTGATGGTGCTTCTCTCGACGATGGCGGTCTCGCAGACCTTCGCTGGAAAGGAATTAATCATGAACATAGCCAAATTGTCATTTTTCCTGATACTTTGGTTTCTTGTCGGGATTTATGTCATCCCGACATTGCTAAAGAAGGCCAAGAAGTACCTTAGTGACGAAATACTCCTGATTGTCAGCCTGGGACTTTGCTTCGGAATGGTCGCACTTGCCATTTCGGTCGGATTCTCTTCAGCCCTTGGCGCATTCGTGATGGGTTCAATCCTTGCCGAGACCTCGGAAAGCGAGCATATCGACCACATTGTGGAACCCATCAAGAATCTGTTCGGTGCGATATTCTTTATCTCTGTAGGTATGATGGTCTCCCCTTCGGTCATCGCGGAGCATTGGCCAGTGATACTCCTCATAGCCATTATAGTGGTCGTGAGCCACATCATCTTCGCCGGAACCGGGATAATCCTGACGGGGAATGGCCTGGACAACGCTGTTCACACTGGCTTCAGCCTCGCCCAACTCGGAGAGTTCGGCTTCATCATAGCCGGGGTAGGTTGCACACTTGGCGTAATGCGGGACTTTATCTATCCAGTAATCATCTCCGTCTCCGTCATAACGACATTCACGACTCCATTCATGATTAAACTGGCCGATCCTTGCTACAATCTTTTATGCAGACGACTTCCGGCTTCATGGGTCAAAAGGCTACAGCAGATGAACGATTCCGGCAAGCGGGCGACAGCAGCCGAGCATAATGAATGGAAAACCTTGCTCAGTGCCTATTTCACCCGGATCATTCTCTACGGAGTGATCTTAATCGCCATCTACATCGGATCTAAAATCTACCTGAGGCCAGCCATCGGAAAACTGTTGCCCGATCTGAGCACGACAATCCAGAAGATAATAGAGGTCGGAATAACCCTTCTCATGATGCTTCCTTTTCTTTTCGGGCTTGGTGTTCATTCCGGTTCCATCAGCAAGTCAGCCCCGAAACTTCTTAAAGAGAAAGAGAGCAATGTCTGGCCTTTGATGGGACTAATTTTCGCAAGGTCATTCCTTGCGGTTGGAATCGTCCTTGCTGTCCTTTCCTCTTATTTTCATCTGGCTGGTTGGACTGTCCTCGCCATTTTCTTCGCGGGAATCATATTCATCTTATTCGCGCGCCAATCAATCCATAGATACTCAGCTTTGGAGATGCGCTTCCTCTCCAACTACAACGAGAAAGAGGAGGATGAACGCCGCAGCAAACCCGTGTCTTCATCCGTCAGCCAGAATCTCGCTGACTACGATGTCCACACCGATACCTTGACCATCGGGCAAAACTCATCCTATGCCGGGGTAGCCCTGAAAGACATTCCGCTGCGGGCCGAGACCGGTGCGAACATCATCAAGATCAATCGCGGAGACCAGCACTTCATCGTTCCGTCAGGCGATGTGGTCCTGTTTCCCGGAGACGAGCTGCTGGCTGTCGGGACATCCGCACAGTTGGATTCGTTGAAGAATATGTTCACGGAAGCCACCGTACACGTGGCGCCGGGATCCGGATCCAACTTTAAAATCAAGCCGGAGGTTCTCGCATCTGACTCCACCTTAACAGGCAATACCTTAATGAGCTTGAATCTCAGGAAATATCACTGTATGGTCATCAGCGTGCTGCGCGGCTCACAATTCATCACAAACCCGGAGCCTGATTTCAGATTCCAGGAAGGCGACACGGTCTGGATCGCAGGCAATGTGGGCGAACTGGAGACAGTTTAGAGTTTGAGATATTCAGAGTTCAGATAAGGTTTCAGATCCGCCCATGAGACAGTGACTTTGATTATTCCTTCAGCGTAGCTGGCTATCTCGTAAGGTTGGTAGAACCAAGTAACACCTTCCAAGGAAACCCCGCATTTCCCATTAGGCACCATGCCTTCCTGGAACATCGTCTCGAACGTGTCGCTGCCCTGTTCTGACTCAAGACGCTCCTTGATCAGTCCTGTGACAGGGGCAACATAACCCGGCAGGAACAAATCGTTCTCGGTCATGATCTCACCGGAAGTCAAGTCAATGACGTAAGGAATCGAATAGTACATTCCGTGCGCCCCGCCCGTGTAACTTTCACTGAACACCTGATAGGTCTGGAGATTCATAAACTTTCCCCCGAACGCTCCTACCGTCCCGTAGTACCAGTTACAGAATGTTGCCGGAGTCCAATCGTAGTCATTGCCGTTATCCTTGGAGTAAGCAAGATATTCATCATAACTTTCCCCAGCGTCTTTCTGATAATTTGCGATCAATGTGTCCGAAACGGCATCCGAGGCCTCTTCAACCGCCAGTCCGGCATATTCCACCCCGAAGCAGCTTCTGACAATGGAATTGTTGATCTTATTACGCAACGCCCTACCACCATTGAAAGATTTGTAATATTCAATGGAATGGGAGATTTTCACAGATGCAGAGTCATCCTGCACAAGTGTCTGTTCGTAAGTGTTCTCGTATTTGGTCACCTCCGTTTCCCTCTCGGAACAAGAGACCATCCCCAATACAAGTGTTCCAGCTACCGCCCAAAATGTAAGAATCCTGTTATTCATAAACAATAGTCATTTGATATTGGACAAATATAGGCAATATTCGGCGCACTGTCGTGGAATGGTATAATGTCGGAGGTTGGACGAACACCGCAGGAGGCTCTTCATGGGCTCCAAAGACAGGAGCCGGGACTTTTGTGTTCGGAACTTTCGGAGACTTGAAGCAAGGGTGGTGCTATGACAGGATTGACCCTGCGCAGAAGAACAGCGCCAAGAACGGACATCATGGGCCGCAGTTGAATCATTGGTGGGATACAGGCAGCGGCGTTGGACAAAGCTGGGAGTTTTCCACTTCAACGGCTGGTTGCACAGGAGATGTCTGGATGTCGCTTTACACCGGCAGTTCAAATGACGGCCCTAAGAATTTCGTGGTTGAATGGACCGATTCCAACGCCGGGGATGCGGTGTGGACCAAGGCAGGAAGTTACCAATGCTGGAGCTGGGGAGATACAGGTTCCGATCATCTCAACATCCTGATGAACGTGGATATGAAGTTGGACGGTGCTAAGGGGTGTCAGTTGTTGCGTGTAAGGCTACGGTGCGTAGATTCGGAAAGGGCGCAGAATAATGCGTCAAATCCTCTCATCACGACGAGCGGCAGCAACAAACTGTGCTATGTAAGAATATCCGAAAGAACGGAATAGCCTAAGGCAAACATGATTTAATCCCATAGCAAAAAAGTGAGGCGACCGATGATTCACGGCCGCCTCGCTTTTTTGCATAATGTTCTGGTTTATAACTCCTCGAAGCTCACATCGCTGAACTGACCGTCAGAATGGTCGTCATTCTTACCCTCGCGAGGCTGTTCATAGTTGTGCTCCGGCACATCCTGCAGAAGGTTTTCCTTCATGTATGCCACAACCTCGGAGAGCCCCTCCTGAAATTTGTCGAAGTCCTCTTTGTAGAGGAATATCTTGTGCTTGTCGAATGAGAAACTGCCGTCCGCTTCCTGTCTGCGCTTGCTTTCAGTGATCGTCAGGTAGTAGTCATTGTTGCCTTTGGTGGTCTTCACATCGAAGAAATAAGTCCTCTTTCCGGCTCTGACAGGCTTTGAGTAAACGTCCTCTGTGTTGCGGTCAGCGTAATTCGGCCGCTCGTAATCATCTTTGTACATCTTGCGCTGAATGTTTTGTTATCCGCACAAATTTAAGAAAAATCTGAAATTGTGTGTTATCTTTGCATAAAATTTTGAATGGAATTATGCTAAACAGACGAATCTTGCGAATAAAGGCTTTCAAGGTGCTCTACAGTTACGCCGAGAATCCGTCCATGACTCTCCCCGAGGCAGAGGCGCTGCTGGAAGCGTCATGCGAAGCCACCAGGTCTCTGTATCTTTTTATGCTTGACATCATTCCGTACCTCACAGCCGAGGCGCGGACAAGGATAGACAACGCAAGAAAGAAGTTCAACCCGACGGAGGAGGAGAGGAATCCGAACCTGAAGTTTGTGCGGAACTCGATTTCCCCGCTTTTGGAGCAGGATCCTGATTTCCAGAAGATCATCTCACGCCGCAAGCTTTCTTGGGAACCATACGACGCGCTGGTAAGAAATGTCTATGACTCCATCCTGACCAAGGATTATTTCAAGGAATATATGGCTTCGCCTGAGACTTCGGTGGAGGAGGACACCAGACTCTTCACGAGAATATTCGAGGAAGAGTTCGTTGACAATGAAGAACTTGACAAGATTCTCGAGGACCTGTCCATCCTTTGGTGTGATGACCTTGCATATTCACTGACTGTATGCTGTGACACGCTAAAGTCTCTTGCCAAGGGATACCGGTGGTCTTTGCCGCCGCTCTACCGCAGCGAGATGATGCAGGACAAAGGCGCCGCTGTTGAGAGTGACAAGGCTTTCGTGTACAAACTTCTCCGCACCGCGTTCTCCTGCTACGGCAAGTATGCCCCGCTTGTGGCGGACAGCACGTCCCAGTGGGAGAAGGACAGGCTTTTCACCACAGACACGGTGCTCATAGTTCTGGGGCTCGCCGAGGCTAAGGCATTTCCTTCCCTGCCGGTTCGTGTGACCATAAATGAATATGTGGAAATATCCAAATATTACAGCACCCCGAAGAGCCGCTCGTTCGTCAACGGCCTCCTCGACCGCCTCATAAAAAAGCAGATTGAGGATGGAGATATAGCCAAGACCGAAAAAATTGCTTAAATTTGTGAATATTAACTATAATTTTTAGAAATGAATATTCTTACATTGGCATCTTTGCTGCAGGCCACTGCCCCTGCAGGCGCCGGACAACAGCCTCAGGCTGGCGGCGGTGGTATGTTTTGGATCATGATCATCGCAATGTTCGTGATTATGTGGCTTTTCATGATCCGTCCGCAGCGCAAGCAGCAGAAGGAACTTGAGAAGTTCCGCAACAGCCTCAAGAGAGGCGACAAGGTTGTCACTGCCGGTGGTATCTATGGCACTGTTGATGAGATCAAAGACAGGTCTGTGCTTATCAAGGTTGACGGGGAAGTCAAACTGAGGGTTGACAAGAATTCCCTTGTCAGGGATTTCACCCAGGACGCTCCGCAGCAGTAACGGATTCATTCGCCATTGGAGATGTGGAAGGAACGGCTTCATAGACTGCTGGGAAGGCTGCATCTGGACGGGAGAGACATTTCAGTATTTCTGATGTCTCTCTTGCTTGCGTTCAGTATCTGGCTGATCCACAATCTTTCGCTGAACTACTCCGACACGCTCACCGTGCCGGTAGTGGCTCAGTGCGACATCGAGGGCCATTCCAATGTCTCATCCAATTCAAGCATGATAGCCGCCCGTTGCCGGACATCGGGCTTCTCGCTTCTCAGGATTCGGCATCAAGCCAAACGCAAGGCTTTGACAGTTCGTTTTGACAGCAAGGACCTGCATCACAAGGACGGGGAATTGTTTTTCATCACGGCGGCAGAACTGGGCAACTATGTCACGGACATATTCGGTGACGGCGTGCGCTTAGAGTCATTCCTTTCCGAGACAGTGCAGTTCCGCTTTCCGTTCGAAAACAACAAGAGAGTTCCGGTTCAGGCTGTCCAGGTGCTGAGTTTCAAGCCGCAATACATGGCGATGGGGCAGATCCGCCTACAGCCGGATTCCGTTACTGTCTATGGCGAGCCGTTTCATCTTGATAATATCGACCGTGTTTTCACACGCACTATCGATTTGTTGAATCTTAAGTCGAGCGCCCATGGGGTTGTGAGGCTTGAGCCGATGGCCGGCATCAGGATGTCGGAGACAGAAGTGAATTATTCTTTGGATGTGACCCGTTACGTTGAGATCCGCTCCGAAGTACCTGTCGGTGTCCGGAATGTTCCGGCAGGACGAAAGTTGTCGGTCTATCCATCAACGGCGACTGTTGTGTTCAAATGTGCTTTCCCTTTGTCACAGGATCCGACCGAAGATGTGAGTTTCTACATTGATTACCGCGATTTTACAAATTCAATCGGTGGAAAGTGCATCGCACATGCCTCCAGAATTCCGGAAAGTGTGATCGAATGCTCTGTTTCACCGGAAGTTTTTGATTGTGTCGAGGAGGGGAGGCAATGAGAACGGTCGCTGTCACTGGTGGAATAGGAAGTGGAAAATCCACTGTATGCGCGATCCTTTCAAGGCGTGGGATTCCGGTATATGATTCCGATTCTGCTGCGAAGAATCTCTATGAAAGGGATGATTCGCTTCTGGATGCGATAGAGGGAGCTTTCGGCTGTGGCATAAGGCATCCAGACGGGTCTTTTGACAAGGAAAAACTTGCGGCAGTCGCGTTTTCCTCTCCGGAAAGACTCCGCACATTGGAATCCATCGTGCATCCTGCCGTTCTGAACGATTTCAAGAGGTGGAATGCGATGCAGAGCGCCAGATTCTCTGATGATCCATCATCAGCAATATTTTTTGGCAAAGAACCGTTCTGCGTCTTGGAGTCGGCAATAATTCTGGACAAATCGGAGTTCCTGGCAGTGGCTGACAAGATTGTCATGGTGGATGCCTCTCTGACTTTGAGGCTTAGGAGGGCGTGTGACCGAGACCATGCCCAGCCTGAAAAAATAATAGCGAGGATGGCAGTGCAACATTTTGACCTCTCCAAGGTTGACGCCTTCATCCGTAATGACGGAACCCTGTCCCGACTGGCCTCAGAAACAGAAAAAGTTTTTTCCAGGCTCAAATTTTGATACAATTATTTTATTTATCCGAACATGAAAACAGATCTTTCAAAAATTCTTTCAATCTCAGGCCAGCATGGCCTGTTCGAGTACGTCGCCCAGGCGCGCAATGGTGTCATTATCGAGGCTCTTTCCGACAAGAAGAGGGCTGTCGCGGACGCAAAGAGCCGCATAACTACATTGGCAGACATTTCAATCTATACCACTGAGGGTGAAATCAAACTTCAAGAGGTTTTCCTCAAGATGAAGGATGTCCTCGGTGACGCTGACGCTCCGACGTCAAAGGCAGACTCTAAAGATCTTAAGGCTCTGTTTGAAAAGGCTGTCCCCGATTATGACGGAGACCGTTTCTATGTCTCACACATGAAGAAGGTTGTTGATTGGTACAATGATCTGAAGAAATACGCTTCATTGGATTTTGTGAATCCGGAGGAGGGAAACTCCGATGAGCCGACCGTGCAAACAACCGAAGATAAGGCGAACGAATAGTGAAATCTCTACAGATCATAACTTTAGGCTGTTCCAAGAACACTGTTGACACAGAACATCTCCTTTCTCAGGTCAAGGATGCTTGGCGCATCGTGCCTGAGGATGAGGCTTGTCCAGTGGATGTTCTTCTCATAAACACCTGCGGATTCATCGGTGACGCCAAGGAACAATCCATCCAGACCATTCTATCCGCCGCTGAGCGCAAGAAAGCCGGTGAGGTCGGAAGACTGACGGTCTTTGGATGCCTTTCCCAAAGATATATGTCGCAGATGCCGGAACTTATCCCGGAGGTGGATTTCTGGTTCGGCGCAAGGGATCTTGATCCGGTCGTGAAGGCTTTGGGATGCACTCCTGTCAAGGAACCGAAGAGGCTGAGGACGGACAACCGGGCGTACGCTTACCTGAAGATTTCCGAAGGCTGTGACCGCCGTTGCTCGTACTGTGCTATCCCATTCATCAGGGGAGCGCACAAGTCCGTGCCGATGGAAACGTTGGTGGCCGAGGCAGAGGCTTTGGCCAAAGAGGGAGTCAAGGAACTGATTCTGATTGCCCAGGACACAACCTATTATGGTCTGGACTTGTACAGACATCGCGCGCTGGCCGAACTTCTCCGGAGGCTGTCAGAGGTGAACGGCATCGAGTGGCTCAGGATCCACTATTCCTATCCGGCGGATTTTCCGGAGGATGTGCTCACGGAGATGGCGGACAACCCGAAGGTGTGCAAGTATCTTGACATCCCTCTCCAGCACATCTCCGACAAGGTTCTCGACAAGATGCACCGCCACGTTTCAGGTGAGTGGACGAGGACGCTGATCCGAAAACTCCGGGAGCAGGTTCCGGGAGTTGTACTGAGGACGACGATGATTGTCGGACATCCTGGAGAAGGCAGGAAGGAGTTTTCCGAATTGCTCGATTTCGTCAGAGAAGCGAAGTTTGAGCGTCTGGGAGCGTTCACATATTCAGAAGAGGATGGCACGTTCGGCGCCGAGAATTACCGGGATTCGGTGTCAAGGAAAGAGAAAGAGCGCAGACTTGCGGAATTGATGCAGGTTCAGAGCGGAATATCCTTGGCGTTCAATGAATCTCGTGTAGGCAAAACAGAACGGGTCATTGTGGATGACTATGCAGACGGCGTGCTGATCTGCAGAAGCCAATATGAAAGTCCGGAGGTCGATGGGGAGATTGTCGTGAAATATGATTCCGATGCTTTTGGCGGAAAACCTGCGGAGGAATTATGCGGTGAATTCATCGAAGTGAGGATAACAGGCGCGGATGAGTATGATCTTATCGCCGAGCCGATATAATATTCGATAGGTATGAAAAAGATATCTTTGATGGCAATCGCGGCGTTGTTGTCGCTGGTCTCCTGCGCGCCTCAGGCATTTGTCGTGAGCCCTGAGATGCGCGGGCCATCTAAGTCAGGACTTAATCTTGCCGGAAAGTCGATGGCTGTGGTCTATCTGACGGACGGGAACCCTCGTGACACGTTGTTCAACGCTTCAGCGGCGGCAGGTTTCGCCAGCCGTCTGGAGGAGGACTATTTCGGAGGTGAGCGTGCCGTGGAATTGTTCACGGCACGAGGTGGTGATGGAACTGAATATGCCTCAAAGGATTCATTGCTCAGCCTTGTGATGGAGACCGGAAAGGATGTCGTTTTTGTCATTGACATCCCGGAACTTGGTGTTCCGACGGTAAAGGAACCGATCAAGGTGACCGGCAGAAAGGTATCCATAGACTCATCATACGTCAGTGCCGCTTCAGTGCCGTTCACGACTAAGATTTTCGTCTATGACTCCATGAACAAGGAGGACCGTGTTTATGGCTTTTCCGGGGGACGCACATTCAGCGTTGATGTCTACTCGGACGGAAAGATGCCAAAGGAGATGATTGCCAATGCAGTATGGAAGAATATATCTTCCGGCGCCGAGAGGGCTGGTTATAGTGCGGCCGGAACCTTCATGTCCACTTGGAAGCAAGATGACTTCTTTGTCATATATTATGACGGAGCGGAGGATGCTTGGGACAAAGGGGCAGAATATGCATATTCCTACAAATGGAAGGAGGCTATATCTCAGTGGACTGCACTCTTGAAATGCAAGAGTGACGAGAAAAAGGCATGCGCAGCTTACAACATCGCTCTCGGATGCTTTATGTGTGGGCAGCCCGCCCTCGCTTTGGAGTGGCTTGACCGTTCTGACAGCTACACGCCTGTCAGCCTGTCCGCGAGTTTAAGGGAAAAAATTAAAAAATATACTGGAATAGAATGAACGAATATGACGTCATCATCGTCGGTGGAGGTATAACCGGAGCGGGAACGGCAAGAGACTGCGCTCTCAGGGGGTTGAGAGTCCTGCTCATAGAACGCTTCGACATAGCCACCGGTGCCACGGGAAGGAACCATGGACTGCTTCACAGCGGGGCTCGCTATGCTGTCACGGACCAGGAGTCAGCCACTGAGTGTATAAAAGAGAACATGATCCTGAAGAAGATCGCCCGCCACTGCGTTGACGACACTTCGGGATTGTTCATAACTCTGCCTGAAGATGATCTTGGATATCAGGACACTTTCGTGAAGGCCTGCCTTGCGGCTGGCATCCAAGCGGATGTGATTGACCCGGAAGAGGCCAAAAGAATGGAACCGTCTGTGAATCCGTCTCTGATCGGAGCGGTGAAAGTCCCTGACGGGTCTGTGGATCCGTTCAGACTTTGCGCCTCCAACGTGTTTGACGCAAAGATTCACGGAGCGAAGGTCCTTGTATATTCAGAAGTCATAGAATTCATAAAGGAACAGGATACTGTCAAGGGTGTGAGGGTGCTGGATCACCACACCGGTATCGTCACCGATTATTACGCTCCTGTGACTGTAAACGCGGGAGGTATCTGGGGACATCACATCGCTCAGATGGCCGGAGCGAACATCAGCATGTTCCCGGCGAAGGGCGCTCTGCTGATTTTCGCGCACAGGGTCAATAATGTCGTGATCAACCGCTGTCGCAAGCCGGCGAACGCTGACATCCTTGTGCCGGGCGACACGGTTTGTGTCATTGGAACAACTTCGACTAAAGTACCTTATGAGGAATGTGATCATCTTCGTGTCACTCCGGATGAGGTTGATTTGCTCTTGACCGAAGGCGCCAAACTTGCCCCTTGCCTTGCTGAGACCCGAATCCTCAGAGCATACGCAGGTGTCCGTCCATTGGTGTCCGCGGACAATGATCCGAGCGGACGGAGCATCAGCCGAGGCATTGTCTGCCTGGACCACGAGACACGTGACGGCATCAAGGGATTCATCAGCATCACCGGCGGCAAACTTATGACTTACAGGCTCATGGGTGAGATGGCCGCTGACGCTGTCTGCAAGAAGCTTGGCGTGGAAGCACATTGTGTCACAGCGGTCACACCTCTTCCCGGCTCGGAACCTGGAGGCATCGAAGAAATCTCCAAGAAGATCTGGGAGGTTCCTACGATGGTGCAGAAGGCTTCTGTCGGTCGTTTCGGAACACAGGCGGCGAGTCTGGATTTTGACGATGATGTCAAAGGCAGTCTTGTCTGTGAATGTGAGGAGGTTTCCGTCTCCGAAGTTGATTCCGCAATCGATAACCTCGAGGTCAACAATCTGGTCGATTTGAGAAGACGCACTCGTTTCGGCATGGGAACATGTCAGGGTGAACTTTGCGCCTGCAGGGCGGCAGGCAGATTGGCAAAGGCAAAGAAGTGCACGGCCAAGGCGCGCGAGGATCTCAAATCTTTCATGAATGAGAGATGGAAGGGAATGTATCCGGTAGCGTGGGGGGAGACCCTGCGCGAAAGCGCGTACACCCAGTGGGTGTATTCAGAAGTGATGGGACTTGGAGAGGAAATATAGGAGGAAGAGATTATGAAATTTGACGTTGTACTTATAGGTGGAGGCCTTTCCGCGTTGGTTTGCGGCATCAGGTTGCAGAAGGCTGGAAAGAAATGTCTTATGGTGTCTGCGGGGCAGAACGCACTCCATTTCTCATCCGGCGCTTTCGGTCTGTTGGGGAAATTACCTGATGGAACGGATGTTACGGAGCCGCTTCCGGCTTTGGAATTCCTTCCTTCCGAGCACCCCTATTCAAAGATTGGAAAGCAGAGACTTTCTGAATATGTCGCCTCGGCTCCGGGATTTTTTTCAGATTGCGGAGTGGCTCTGCATGCTGTCACTTCGACAAGCTCAGTGACCGGATCTGGCTCTGGTTCGGTCGCTGAGCCTGTGGTTCGACAAGGCTCACCAACCATCGAAGTGTCCGGTCCTGTCCGCAACGGTTATCGTATAACCGCCCTCGGCACATTGAAGCCGGCCTGGCTTGCGATGGATGAAGTGACCCTTCTTGCATCAAAGAGTGAAAAGATAGGGGAGAAGGCTTTGATAGTGAACTTTACCGGTTTTTTAGATTTCAATACTCGCTTTATAGCGGAAGGCCTTGAGAAGAGAGGAACCGCATCCCGTGTCGAGTCTGTGAAAATTGACGAGGTCGAGACCCTTCGCAAGAATCCGGCTGAGATGAGATCTGTGAACATAGCGCGTGTGATGAACCACGAAGGCAACTGGAAGCAGTTTGGCCGCAAGGTTCAGGAACTTCTGAAAGGTGAGGATGTGGTCATTCTGCCGGAAGTGTTCGGCTTCGAGGATTCTGTCATATTGAAGTGGCTGAAGGAAATGATTCCGGCAAGGGTCATATTCATCGGCACAACGCCTCCTTCCGTGCCGGGAATCCGCACTCAGAGGCTTCTCAAGAAGGCTTTTGAGGATGCCGGAGGTACATTCCTGATGGGGGATGAGGCCATTGATCCGACTTTTGACGGAGATAATGTGGCCTCGCTCCGCACCGCCAATCTGGGCAGGATCAATATCGAGGCTGACAATTTTGTGCTTGCCAGTGGCAACCTATTCGGAAAGGGACTTGTTGCATCTCCAGACAAGGTGACGGAACCGGTTTTCGGTCTTGACGTGGAATATCCCGCCGAGAGAAAGGATTGGTATGACGAGAATTTCTTCGCCCGCCAGAACTACACCGGTTTCGGCGTGAAGACCAACGGTGATTTCCAACCTTTGCGTGACGGTAAGGTTGTCCCGAACCTCTATGTGGTTGGCTCAGAGGTGGGAGGCTGCAATCCACTTGCGGAAGGCAGCGGAGCCGGTGTCTCGATCATGACCGCGTTCAGTGCGGCGGACAGGATTCTGGGGAAGTAAGTCGTTTATATTCATTTGACATTGAAAGAGATATGCAAGAGAAAAATATAAGTTTCAATAATTTCGAACAGTGCATCAAATGTACGATCTGCACCGCTTACTGTCCGGTCGTGGCCGTCAATCCGTTGTACCCCGGACCTAAGCAGGCCGGTCCCGATGGTGAGAGGCTTCGTCTTAAGAACAAGTATTTTTTCGATGAGAACCTGAAGTATTGCATGAACTGCAAGCGCTGCGAGGTTGCCTGTCCTTCCGGGGTTAAGATCGCGGATCTTATCCATTCCGCGCGACGTCGCTTCAGCACAAGCACCCCTGGTCTGCGTGACCGTCTTCTTGCAAGCACGGATTTCATGGGCAAGATGGCAAGGCCTTTCGCCCCTGTCGTGAACTTCATGGTGGCTTCCAAGCCGGCCAAGGCTGTGATGGACGCCACGCTTCACATCGACTCTCACAGAACATTTCCTAAGTACAAGGCACATGGTTTCGAGTCTTGGTTCAAAAAGGAGGCACAGGAGGCTCAGAAGGCATATTCAAAGCAAGTCGCTTTCTTCCATGGTTGTTCGACCGAGTTCCAGCAGCCGGAGGTCGGCAAGGCTTTCGTGACGGTGATGAACGCTGTCGGCTACGGAGTTCAGCTGATGGACGAGAAGTGCTGCGGTGTGGCGATGATCTCCAACGGAATGTGGAACGGGGCAACCAAGCACGCCAAGCACAATGTGGCAGAGTTCGAGAAGGCAGTGGCGGGCGGACTGCCGATTGTGGCTACCTCTTCTACGTGCGTCTTCACGATGAGGGATGAATATCCTGACGTGCTTTCGGTGGATAATTCCGCTGTGCGTGACTGCATAACCCTTGTTGAGAAGTTCCTGTTTGAGTTGATTGATTCCGGCAAGGTCAAACTGGTCTTCAAGAATGACTACCGCGCGAGGATTGCCTATCATATTCCTTGTCATGTGGAGAAACTTGGCTGGAGCATATTCACAAAGGCTCTGATGAATATGATTCCGGGAGTGACGTTCACTGTCTTGGACAGCGGTTGCTGCGGCATCGCCGGCACGTACGGCTTCAAGAAGGAGAATTACAAGTACTCTCAGGAGATCGGCCGCCCTGTCTTCGAGCAGATCAAGGCTGTCGCTCCGGATTTCGTCTGCAGCGAGTGCGAGACCTGCAAGTGGCAGATCGAGATGTCCACGGAGTACAAGGTGAAGAATCCTATCTTGATTCTCGCAGAGGCCCTTGACCTTGAAGCCACCTTTAAGGCGAACTCACGTTAGATGACTTATAGTGGA
>ERZ808242.646-NODE-646-length-24199-cov-38.742131_pt1 | contig 24199 bp, 25 predicted proteins | sample MGYA00521244_ERZ808242 | MGnify/ENA primary metagenome ERZ808242 (study PRJEB31516, sample SAMN03275573) | gut metagenome | biome: mammalia-associated habitat; material: feces | host: Papio cynocephalus | place: Kenya | collected 2012-07-27 ... | reverse complement strand
CGGTCAGTGTCTCGATCATCTTCTCTATACCGTTAGCCTTGAGAGACGAGCAACCGTAATACTGTCGTGATCTAAACGTCGCGTCTCTAGTCACGAGATTAGCGTCAACTTGACCAGTCTGATCATGAGTATGCTCTGGCTTGCTGGTAGTTAGCGCCCTGCATCCATAGTACTGATCAGCTCTATAATGAACTGTCGTGGCGTTTCCTGGCTTGAACGGGTCCTCATCTGCAGCAACTGTTAAAGAACGACAATTGAAATACTGACCGGTTCTAAAGTTCAAAAACCTCGTCGAGTCGTATGGTGTGTAGTATGATGGGCTGTGTTCTACTAGAGGTTTAGTTAGTGAGTAGCAGTTCTCAAACTGACTATCCCTAAATCCTTGTGCAGTCCCGTTATCCGACCAGTTTACATTTCCTAATTCTTCAGGCTGGTCTACTATTTTTCCTTGTAGATCCTTGAAACCGACTAGTTTATGACAGCCAGCGTACTGGCCTGTTCTGTAGTTATAAACATGTCTCAATGTTGTGGGTTCTTCTATAAGCCCATACTGTAGATTGATCCAGCCCTTGAACTCGTTCCGCCTAAAATTATACACATTTGACTTTAACCATGCATAATCTGGATCGCTTATTATTTCTGTTATGTATCTCCCTAGAGAGATTTCTGAAATACCATCAACTGATGACGCTGGCACCCCATCAACACTAAACAAGTCTGTTGGATCTCCTGGTGCATCAAATGCAGCCCATCCTTCACGTAATTTTCCCGATGAATCAAAAGATGCGTATATAGGTCTTACATGAGCAATATTATCTGAATCTACAGTGAATAATAGTGTGTCTTCATCGTAATTGTTGATAGGGATAATCATTGGTGATTTATCATATACGTCTCGATTGTATTCAATAGCAGGAATAACAGTGTCTCTCAAGTTTTCTGGTATCTCTACACCGACCTTGAATCGCAAGGTCTGCTCTGGGGCCACGTGTTCCGTGACGACGATCTGCATAGTATCCTTCACGCTCACGCCAGTGTCTTCATCAGTGTAGGTAGCGATTAGTGTACGACGCCGCTGCTCACCTAGGGCGCCACCGAGCTCGCATGGCTTGTAACCGCCCTTACCGTCATCTATAGCGAACGTTAGGTCAGAAGCCTGTACTCGCTTCTTGCTGCCATCATCATACCTGACTACCATCTTGACTGGAGAATGACCTGCTGTGACCCGATTCTCGACGTCAAAGTAACCATACAGTTCCTCGATGTTGAACTTGTCGCCTACCTCGAACACGTTACGATAACCATCAACAGTCAAGCTCACTGGCTGTGGCGCCATTCTAGACCCAGCGGTCACCCACGTCGCAAGCTCATGCATGGATTGCTTGACCATACCAGCGTAATCCATGTGAGGCCGCTGGCCCACTGCTGCAGCGGGCCCGGGCTGACCGGCCGGCGGAATAGGATTGCCGAAACCGAGTACCATGATACGTATCCCCCTTGTCTACTCTTATGTATACAAACTATTATAACGTCATGTTAGGCCTGTTCTGCAGCCTTATAGAAACGTGGGTCCTCTGTGGGGTCCAGCTTGGGGCTGCTACTATCGGTCTCGTCAACATAGTACAAGGTGCCGTCCGTACCCAGTATAGCAGAAAGGCCCTTGCACGTCGATAGCGTCTTACCATCTGGGGCATTCAGAGTGTAGAAGGTTCCGGCTGCAGCAGCGATTATGACAACGTACGATCCATCAGGGCTGATAGCCATACGTGGTTGATTATTGTCAATATTGACGTCTCTAGGTGACCCCACTCCAGCATTCCATAGTTTGACGTATTGGGGCTGATCGTCACTTCCTGTTGCTGGGATCACCAGCCACAGGCTGCCATCATCGAACGCTAGCACAGTCTGTTCCGCTGCTTGATCATGAGGGTAGTACTCTGTTATGTGGCTGCTAGGTAGAGCCGTCACAGTATGCCATCCATACGATCTCGTGCCATCATCATTATTCACTGGGTATAGTATCTCAATACTATTATCTGCTAGCTGATGGAGCACGTTCAAGTGGTCTCCAGACACGTCTGGGCCTGATAGCGACGCTGTGCCGAACTCGATGTAGCGCTCCCCGTCTGCTCGTTTCCTAGTCACTAGCTCTCCAGGCGTCCCGCCCATTATGAGTCCAGACCCGGTGAATGACGAGACTGTAGGCAGCACGGCCCCCATGATAGCCTCTGCAGCGTATGTGTTGTCAGCCGAGCCTACCGTGTCATTATAGATGCCACTGCTATAGACTGACGTCACCCACGACGAGTCATTATCATAGTTATACAGGACCCCAGCTGTGCGAGTAGCGTCGCCGCGACCCCAGTAGTAGCTTGCCCGACCGTCAGCAGGCTGTAGGTCCGTTATAGCTGGGGCAAGTTGATCAAAGAAGTCATCAACCATCAAGCATGGGAACGGTGTAGGCGCTTTAGTCAGCCTCATTGATTGTGCCTGGTCTTGACCATATGCTGCTATCAGCCCAGTCTCGCTAGTCGTAACAATAGTCGTGAATGGCGAGTAATCGCCTGTGGACCTGACCATGCGAGCTCCATCGTCATACCATAGCTCGCCTCTAGACGTTATGGCTGCAGCGATGTTAGCATTACCTGTTATGTTGAAACCATCGATAATCGGGTCGCCGCTAAATAGCGTCGCCTCTAGATCGCCTGCTGACGTGGCGCATCTATATAAGCCATCTGATGTCTCTACAATAACAGCATTGCTCCCTGTGACAGCCTTCAATGGATTGCTAGGTAGCTGCTTGCCTTGCTTGAACAAGGACACTGTAGTAGCCTCGTCAGCATAACCATATGACCATAATCCACTTGTAGTGACTATCATTGCAGCATCAATACTGGTCAGTGGCGTGCCCACGCTGCTGCTGCCAGTAACTGGAATTGATGTATATCTGATTTCATTAGCTGTCGCACCAGACCTAGACCAGTATCCAGTCGTTGTAGCGACAGCTCTAGATGAGCAGAGACTAGGGATGATGTCGCCGGTCATACCAGTGATTCTCTTATACTTATCAACGTTGTCAGCAGTAGTATAAGTATACCCTAATGCTACTAGATCATTGCCTACTTTAGCTACCATTCCCAGCCCGTCAACATACATGACGCTACTAATGGTCTCAAGCAGCGCCTTACGAGTCATGGCAGCATCAATAGCAGCGTATGAATACACAGCCTTGTTCGTATATAGTTTCTGACCGTACTTATCGCCATACACGCCTAGAATAGTCTCGCCATCATTGACGTTGAATGGGTCTTTCGTGGTCTCAACAGTTGGGTCAACATAATAGAAATCAGTCTTGTCATTGACCTTGTATAGTCTGTACTGACCAGTTTCCTTGTATGCACAGACTATATAAGGCAGGCTGCTAGACAGTAGTCCCACGCCGGCCCAGCCAGTGCCTACTAACTGTGATGATTTCAATGTGAGTACAACGTCATTCCTAACTGGGCTAGCATCAGGGCTGACCCAGTACAGCGTCCCGTCATTGTCTAGCCACGCGCTATGATAGGCTTTGTTCGCATCTGTTAGGGCTACTTGCTTGATGCCGCTAGAACCACAGGCCAGAGTATACGTCGATGGGGATTCACCGACCCAGCCCTCTCCAGTAGATCCCCAGAACTTGCCTGCAGACATAGTCACGTCAGCCACGTGCTGTGTCAAGATCTGGGCGCCTTCTTGTGGCTGTGATTCAGATCTTACCTCACCGCCCGGGAAATATCTGATAGCATCGCCGTTCTCCAGCGTGTATGTCAGATAACCTGTTTTAGCGTCGTAACTATAGCTAGTCACGTTCCCATCATACAGTGGCTCGCTATTGTCTACCTGCCATACCCTATCATCGCCACCGACGTACAAGCACGGCCACGTTGACCCCATAGCCTCAACGGCTCCACTAGCTACAAGCTGATCAGTACCGTAACTACCGTCAGTATTCCTAATGACGGTAAGGGCCTTGCCACTCTCGGTCACCAGCACAGCTACTATCTTATTACTAGTATTGAATAAGCTATCAACAGCGTCGCCTGCACACGATACCACCTTATCTGTGGTCAGCACAGCCTCATTGCCTGTACCGGGCGCGATGAGAGCGCCATCAGCAGTGCAGACAATCGTACCGTATGGAGACCCGGTTCCACAAGCAGTAGTCACAGCCTTATCGGTAAGCGTCTTATAACCGTACTTGCTGCCAGTATTGCGTAACCAGATAGCGCCACCGTCACCGTATAGCACGACGCCGCGGCTGATCCCCTGTGCTGGCTCCTCACTAGACTCTTGTGTCGGGAACATAGATGTTACGGCACCAGTAGGCGTGAATGGTAGGTTTATTGTAGCTGTTGGCTCATTGCCATTATAGTAACTCTTATAGATAAGTAGCGTATGAGTCTCATCGTTCTTCCAGAATACAAGACCCAGATCGTTGCCAGCTACACCGACGACTCCAGTCAAGTTAGAGTCAGCCTTGCCATCAACCCTGACGCCTTGACTGTCTATAGCAAGAACATGACCGTCGTCAGTAACCATGACTTGAGTCCACTCGCCGCCGCGAGCAAGGCCCAGGCTCTCTGGTAGAGACCGCTCGTTACCATTCCATCTCCATAGCTGCTTCTTACCCACGAATACTAGACTGTTCCCAGCCTGAATCACTCGCTCCGTGCCGATCATAGGGTAGGACTCTAACGGGGTAAGCACAAGTTCTGTGCCACTAGAATCCACAGTGGTACTGTATGCACATGCTGTAGTCATGATCCAGCTACCAGTATTAGCCCCCATCACTACTTGCTCGCCTTGAGGCAGCGTACCATGCTTGACTACAGGTTTATCCATATCGCCATAGAAATCGATGACCCAGAAATCGCTAGCGTACCCCTCTGCCCTAAACAGGCCACCGTGATAGCCTAGCGGGATCAGTTTCTCTACAATAGCCGGGTCCATGGTGACCTCGACGATCGAACCTACCCAGTCAATATCAGCTACAGCGCCAGAGTTCCTCACAGCATACAGCTTCTGCTCATCAGTCTTGATCAGTAGCTGGGGGCAGTTATATGCTCCCCCATAGTTAGCAGATATCCAGTCAACGTGTCCACCGCCTAATGGTTTAGTTGGCTCTGGCGGCGTTGGCGTATCACCAGGGCCCTCAAACGAGTCATCTGGGTTATACTCATCATAGTCATCACCATAATAAGTAAATGCCATATGATTGGTCTTCACTGTCAATGGTAACTCGATAGACCAACCAGACTCACTGAACGAGTAATCAACCTCATCAACAGGGAACGTCAAGACAGCATTAGAGAACCTCAAACCAGCTGTTATGCCAGGCCTCAACTTGTTAGTTATGTCTTGCAGCGGCTCGCTAGTACCGTCAGCAGTGCAGTCAATGGTTATCCTAGGATCTAGACCAGCTTTAGCTGCAGCAGCCTGCTTCATAGCGTCTACAGCAGTGATCGATTCAGGCTTTGCTTGTCCATACTCTGCTTCTTTAGTAGCCACGCTAGCCCATGGTCCTGGCATAGCAGGCCTAGTACTGGCGAAACGTGCTTGAGATCTCCTAGTGACTTCTCTAGTAGTCTGGTTATCACCATCACCAACAGTCTCCTGGTAGTCTGGTGGCCACACTAAAGCATCTGTATCGTTACTAGTCAAATGCAGAGTCGAGTTGCCTATTATAGAACCGGCTTGCCTACTAATGTAGACGACATCAGCCTCGTGCGGGTGAACATACCATCTCCACCATAGGCAACCATCATTATATGGACCACCGTCTTTTACCGGGAGCAACATCAGCTCGAACTCGGATCTGTATTCTACAGTAGCACCGTTGCTGGTCTTCTCGATAGTGTAAGGGAACGACTGCTCTAGCTTGAACAGGTCTGCCCCTAATGGTGCTGGCCACGGTCTCGAATCGACATTGGAAACATCGCTTATCAACGAGGCTTGCTTATGGTCTGTGAACGATGTAGAAATGTCATCTAACGACACTGATGACACGCCATAATAATCCCTATCATCAGCATCAACCACACTAGCATCCGATGTAGATTCTATAGGCAAGTCACGATAAGACACTTCATCTATAGTTTCAACGCCCCAGCCAAGAGAATACTGTTGACAGGCTAAACGTACCCAGTCCGCTACAGTAGAGTTATTAGTGAGTAAAGCCTCATCCGCCCTCTTGATAGTGCTGGGAACCATCTCTAACCATTTTTCTGGCGAGTACCCCTTGATAGACAAGTTACAGTTCTCATCATCTAATTCTTCAATATCACATTCCGTCAACAAAAATACCATCGTCAGACCAGTAGGCGGTGTCACAGAAACATACCGAGCCCTAGTGTTGGGATTCCATATGATTTCAGACTTCTGTGGCAAGTGATCTAACGCCCAACCAGTAGGCACAACTAACTCCGCTGTTAGCTCGTCAGGGTTAGCCCACTTGCGGGCAACCAGGACCTGTGTCGCGTCAAAAGAGCCAAGAACAGTGTTCTTGACTGTAGCTGCTTTCCTAAAGTCTACTCTAGGCTCGCTAATGAACTGTATTCTACTGCTAGTTGACAACATGTGTATACTTCTCCCTATTAGAAAGCGTACTGGCCTTTAGGCGCCTGTGCTACAGCTATTAGTTTTACGCTAATGTCATGAGCTGCAGTATTGTTGACTGTCACAGAAACATCAGCAGTTAAACCAGCTGGTATACTGAAGTATTTCGCGTCACCAACGTTAGAAATGGTTCCATAACCATACGTGAACTCATCAAGGCTATCAAACCGTATACCACTACTAGTCACGTTACCGACTACAGCTACTATCTTGCCAGTGCCAAGTTTAGAATCGGCAGTAGTTGCTGTGATAGTAAAAGAGACTCCAGACCAGCTCATAGGAGTGTTAGCTCCTAACTCTACCATGATTGTTGCAGCAGTTGGAGCATTGTTAGTATATGAAGCTGATAATGTACCGCTACCAGCAGCGGCAACAGTGCCCTTCTTAATCTCGACACTAGACTTGTCCATAACATCAGAATCAACCATTGTTGCTGTGACTTGTACGCTATCAGCGCCGCTATAGAACGAATCATCTATAGCCGTGACGTACAACTCACAATCTTGAATGTCTCTCTGGCTATCAACATACTGTATAGGTCTATCGTAAGTGAAGAATGACTTGATTATCTGCTGCTCTACACCAGTTGGATCACCACAAGAAAAAGTAAAGACGACCTGTTTTCCTTGTAGTCTCTTACTAGACTGCCTCTGACGCGACGCATGTAGAGCAACAAAGGCCTGATCGTATGATGTTGATAGCATCCCTGATAAGCTAGTCAGGTCAGACTCTGTTAGCTTATAGCCTGTTGTGGTGTCTTGTACAGTGTCAGGCGATGTTGCTAGCGTCGTTATAGGCGCGTCACCAGCCCTACCATCTTTTCTAGTGAATAAAGCCATCAATCTCCTCCTGTGTATAAGACCATTGTATCACTTACTAACTATTCAGATATGTACTATCACTATCAAAAATTCCAACTATTCCGATTCTAAAGCCGGTCATGGTCATAGGTGATGTGCTATACCGTGGACGGCTTTTCTGATGATGGGTCAATTAGAATACCGCGAGACTAACAGTATGTTCATACAGTCTCGCGGTATTCAGTTTATAGCTAATGAAGATGGGAGCAGTGCCAATGATTCTAACGGTTAGTGATGTTGTGGTAAGACGTGCCGCTAGGACTGCAGCTATGCGCCATTCCCCGGCCGATGAGCTTCCATGACAAGTCATTCATAACGAGGAGGTTCGCTGGTCTATGGTCGGTTTACTGCTGTCCTAAAGGTATCTGTAACAATATTATGCTAGCGCTCTAGCAAAATAACCGTTAGCTGCACGTTTAGTCATACTATAGATACTAGACAAGTCATCCATTTTTGTTATCTGCTGGTTTATCGTTATCTGTGTTGGAGCAACTCGTCTTGTAGTCAAAGGAGCCTGCTGGTATGTTGACTCAAGACTACTCATCCTCTCTTGCGCTAACCGCTGCAGCTGCTGCTGTGTATTAGCTGTGCTAAAAGCGACCTCTGGCTGTACTGTCAAAGCATCCTCTAGTTGACCAGCGAATGACGACGCGACGCTGTATACGCCTGTAGCGCCATTCTCGATACCGCGCTGTAGACCACTCATCAAGTAACCACCGATCTCGGCGAATACTCTAGACGGTGAGTGAATCTTCCATAGCTTATAATAGTCTCTAGTTATTGAGTTTCCTACAGCTTGTAGGCCTTTAGAGGTAGTCATCTTGTATTTCTCGGTGACGCCTTCCTCTAGACCATTCATCAACTGTCGTCCAGCGTCCTTCATTGCGCTGGCCTTGCTGCTGAACTGCTTGACTAGCTCGTTAGCCTTATCATTAGCCCATGTTAGTATAGGGGCGAATCCAGGTGACATCGCACCCAGAATAGCTGTCGCGGATCCCCTGACAGCCTCTGTACCACCAGTGCTGATCTGTTCCCGGAATCCGGCTATTACTCCCTTTATTAGGCCAGTCAAGAAACTGAACAGACCCTGGATTATAGCGCCCAGCGCCTTGAATACGTTAGAGATTATGTCTTTTAGATTTATGCCACCGAGCGCGCGACCGATCAACTCACCGATAGGCTCGCCTATCTTATCTAGGTTAGCCATCATACTATAGATCATTTTAGAGACGGCATCGAACAGCTTACTAGCGCCGGTCTGACCGTTAGAATCAGTATTCAAGAACCAGTCTGCTATCCCGTTGAGTAGAGCTCCCAGTGCTGTGCCTACTACACTCATGATCTCGCTCATGTGAGCAGTCACATAGTCGAAACCATCAGCCAGCTTACCTAGCAGCATAGAGCCCAGGTCAAGTGCTCCCTTGATAGCATCTACCAGTTTAGCGGCTACTTGATCACCTGTAGGCATTTGTATCTTGTCTACAGAGATGCTAAACAACGATGGTAGAGCATCAATAGCCCGTTTAGCGGCGCCCACCATAGCACTGAATAGTCCACTCCAGTCAATATCCAGTATCCCCTTCCAGAGCTCGTCAGCCACATCAAAGAGCTTACTGAAATCTAACTGATTCAGTGCGGATGTCAGCTTGGGAACAATAGTCTCTAAACCGGCTACTATGGTTTGACTTATCGTTGAGAACATTGACACTACTCTAGACAGCATAGCATTTATGTCTAGGCTACTGAATACAGTACTTACAATATCGTTGAACGATCTGATCTCGCCCTGGCTATCTAGTAGGACTGACGCTATCTTATCAGCCACGCTACCTAGTAACTTTATCGTGTCTTGAGCTGCTTTAGTAAGTGGCCCAGAAACGAACTTTGTTAGGGCAGGCTTGTACTTCTCCAGTATATCTAGCCAGCTAGCCTGGATAGCTGCCTGCATGTTCCCGATAGCGCCGCTGAATGTGTCAACAGAGGTAGCTGCAGCCTGTGCCTCTTCAGTCAGGCCGAGCTGCTTGATGGCGCTAAAGAACTCTTCAGACGAGATCTGACCTGTCGATAGGGCAGTCTTGAAATCGCCGACGTATGCTCCCATATTAGCCAAGGCCTGCTTGAGCTTGTCAGCTGCAGCTGGAACCGCGTTCTGGACCTGGTAGAAATCTCCAGTCATGACTCTGCCAGCGCCAGCTATCTGACTAGTGACGAACGCTAGCTGCTTATAGCCCTGTGCCGGGTCTTCTAGATTGAACGTTGATACGAAACCACCCAGAGCTTTAGACAGGTCAGTGAAATCTTGTACACCGTTAGCTGCCAGAGTAGCGCTCACGTTCATGACGTCGTTCAGATCATACTCTGTCTCATCAGCGAACTCACGGAGCTGCTTACGGGTATTGTCTATAGTCGACTGATCGAATCCTGCAGCTGACAGTGCTGTGCCATAGCCCTGTAGAATGTCACTGGTCTTTGCGGCTGCCGGGATCTGTGTAGTCAGAGCCCCGACTCCAGCAAGTAGCCCAGCGGACGCTGTCTTACCAGCGCTAACGAAAGCATCACCTACAGCAGTAGCGACAGATGAGGCGATTGATCCCACTGAATGCAGGGCTCCGCCTATGACTGACATGCCTTTAGCAGCAATGCCGCCAGCATTAGACAGTGAGCTACCGATAGCGGAGGCAGTGCTAGCAGCCGATTGAATGACCCCAGTGAATGAGAGGGACTTCTCTATCTGCTGTTGTGCTCCACGTAAGCTAGTACCGACTGTCCTACTGACCTCTTTGAATGATGCTAGATCAGGGGAGATCGCTATCTTGTAACTACCTAATTGACCAGCCATTCTAGTCACCTCCGCTTCTTTAGTCTCAAGTCGACAGTTTCAGCAGCATCGTCTAGACTATCTAGCCTAGTCCTAGCCATAGGACTCTCTGCCCAGATCGTTCCTGTAGCTCCCCATACAGTACTACTAGTCGAAACTGTAGGTCGACGCCCGCCGTAATGGTAGAACGGCTCGCCTGTTCGATAGCCTAGAATGTCGATGTTAGCCTCGGCAACATGTTTCGTTTCTTGCCATGTTGACCTTACAGTATCGGTTATCTTACTGCTCTTACCTATCTTCTGTAGCCAGTTACGGTCCATCTTACCGCTAACTTTCGTTCTTGCCATCAGATACCTCCTAGTGATCCGCGTACGAGACGTCTAGTACAACGATCGTGATTATGACGTGGGAACGCCTCGTAAATACTGGTCTTACGTGGCGCTATACTAGTGCACCACTTACAGGCACCAGGTTCAGTTATGCGTTCCCAGTAATAATCTGTTGCTTTAGAACCAACTCTATTGCTAACAGTTTGTTGTTTACCGTTAGCCCATACACTAGCTGTACCGTCTATAATGGATGCTCGTGTCTCCTCTACACGAGACGCTTGTAAGTCTACAGCAGCGCCTGCTAGTATAGACTCGCGCTCTGCCATCTTCTTTGTTAGTAACGCTCTGGTTATAGCGGCCTCTAACTGTTTATAAGCAATAGTACTGGCTTCAACAAACTGTATAGTTGTTGTTCCTTCAGGCAGCAATGGTTCCATCGTCGTGACTATCATCTCATTGACTATGCCAGGCAATGGCCTACTAGAGTCAGCGTCAATCAAGCCGTTCAAAATTATCTGTCTAACGGCATCCCTTATGGCTGGAGTATCATAAGCAGGGTTGCCTGTGATGACAGCGATCCTCTTTGCCGCCTGCCTACCAATCCTTCTACTGACCCTTGCGATACTATCCTGGTAGATCGAGATAGCCCTAGATTGTGCTGCCTTGCTCGCCATTATTCTACCTCACTCCAGTCATTGATGTCACGCCGCCTAGTGACTGTGAATATCGTCGAATACACCCACCGACCAGGATCGTTCTGCCGTTGTGCTGCAGTACCATCTATAGCCGTCGTGTGAACATAATTATGCTCTGGTAGAGAGTCTATTACAGTGGCTGCTTGCTCTGTCATACTGCTAGCAGTAGTCTTATCGGGCTGTGATACTAGCAGCTCATACGACTCTTGAACCTGGTAACGAGACAATGTTGCCCTGTCTGATAGCCTCAACGACACGCCATCCATTAGCCGAGCGGCATTCAAGTCAGAGAACGTTGCCTTGAACTGGTTGAACAACCATCTCTCGAATGATAATGCTGCCATGCTACACCGTCCTCTTTAGAACCACTCTACACTTGATGCGATCAACCGGTCTAGGCAGGTCATCTATGCTAACTATAGAGTAGCTGATTCCTAGTATCTCGACTACTACATCATCGGTCTTCACATGCTGAACATCCTCGCTCTCAAATACGCTACTATCATCAAATGAGTATAGTACTATAGTGCCTTTACTAGCGTCATCATATGTGTACTCTGAATCTATACTCATTGATGGAGTCTTGACGATACCTGTGCCGGACGTCGAATTAACCGATTCTCTAGGGCCCCAGCCGTCACCAGAATCATTACCGGAATTGTTTGATCGCACAGAGAACCTGATTACGCGAGAAGTGAAGAAATCTCTCATTGAGCAGCTACTCATTAGTATCACCACCTAGTGATGGTTCGTCATAGTCCCCGCCGAGCTCCTTCACGACTGCTTCCAGAACATTAGCTGGTAGTCCAGCCCACGCTAGGACAGCACGAGAATCCTTGAGTGCAGGGAAAGCAGATACGAGTTTGATGGCAGCGTCAGCAGCGGAGCCCTTGCTAGGCAGCGCTGGCTCTTGCCATGAGAGCACTGGCGTATCAACCCCCCAGATCTCGGCGACTCGCACCAGCATAGCTTGTAGCGTCGAGGTGATCTCCTGCTCCCACGACGTGATAGCTAGGGACAAGCCTTCTTTCAGTGCATAGATAGCGTCAGCAGACTGGGGCTGGTTAGTCGTCACGCCGAGCTCATCATAAGAGATGCCGAAACCGGTAGCTACCTCTGTAGCCAGCTGTTTCTGCATAGCAATAAACGGCTCGAATGATGCTGCAGGCAGCTGCTGAACATCAAGCTTCTCATTCGTGTCAGGGTCCTTGGGGATGACCTGCACGGTGCTAGCTCCAGCCATCAGTTTAGCTTGCTCAAGACCAACAGAACGGTCCATTCCCTCCCATGCGCCATTGATTATGCGCTGTGGGAAAGCGTAATAGTTAGCAGCTATCTCTGCACGGATCTTATTCCTAGATGCCGCGCGAATACAAGACCTGATTGCTGGTGTCAGTCTAGAGCTACCATGTGGATGAGCACCATCAGCATCGTGAAAGATGCTAAATGCCATTGCTCCAGAATCAACATAGTCATCCCCGTCACGAGCAATCATCAACACGCCATCATCAGCTGCTGCTGTTTTCACGTCACCAAAATCTTCAACGAAAGTCGTCGTGAATGGAGTTTTAGTAGCAACGCTGGTCTCTGGTGTGCTAACCCTCAACTCGCCATCACTATCAACAATGATCGTGGAGTTACCGAATGAGATAGCGTCCTTGCAAGCCTGTTTGATAGCTGTGATGACCGATTGCCACTGGCTTGATGGCTCAACAGTAGTGTTCAGTAACGGGATGACACGATCGCACCATTTCTCTATGCCAATGCGACCCCATGGGAGCTGTGCCTGACCTGGAGTAAGATTACGCTGTGCGTAACCGCCGCCAGACAATGGTACGCTATAATCTTCATCTAGGAACGACCTAACGTCCGACACGTTAGACAGCCACTGGCTATCGATGATCTGACCCTCTATGCTCACAGCAGACTTACGCTGTAGATCCCTCTTAATGACTTGCTCTTGCAATTTAAGAGCATCAACAGTATTGTTAACAGCCATATTTATTTCCTCCTAGTCACAGTCTGCCGAACGGTAAATCTGGAACCATCTGAATAGTGAAGAATGATGGTTTAGACAAGCCTAGCAATCGGCGCTGCTGTCGACTCAAGAACCACGGCGATCTACTGCTTTGCTGTGCAGTGCTATTATAACTGACACTCATACTCACATCGCCAACTGTCTTGCTCACTGAAGTAGCGCCAGCCGGGACGTCTAGGGTCTGCCACCATGACGCTACAAGGTCTACTGCAACAATCTTAAGTAGACCAGAGTCAATAGTTGATGGGTCTACACCAGCCTGTCTGCATTCAGCGTCAATGTACGCCGATGCTTCTTCAATAGCGCTAGTGATCATGTCCTGGTCAGTCTCATCAGTGAATACAGTATTTAATCGTTTCCCCACGTCCTGGTAAGTCGCGTATGACGCCATAGTTATCCCCCTTATGTCGTTACTACTTATTGTATCACTCAACAATAATGGGCGCTACCTGTGCAGGTAGGTAGCGCCCATTATCGAGATAAACTAATAGCTAAATCACTTACTAGATCCGCTATCACCAGATGGTTTCGTAACTGGTTCAGCAGTCTTGAAGATCATCGTGCTCGTCGTACCGTCATCAGCAGAGATGCCAGTGACAGTCAAGTCGTACGTGATGATGTCGTCCTCTGACGCGTCGTAAGACACGTTAGGGTCGGTCTGACCACGGTAGACCCACATCATAGGTGCGCCATTATCTGCTGTAGCAGCTACAACGAACGTTCCCTGTGAGCCATTCCTGTTCTTGACCTTGATAGTCGTCATGCCGGTAGTGGTATCTGTGCTCACGTTCCCGGAGCCAAACACGACACCAAGCATGTCAGGATCCATGAAGGAAGCGCAATGCAGTGTGATCTGGTCCTGGAAGTTAGAGTACACCGTACCTAGAGACGCCCCCCAGACAGACTTTGTCGTGTCGTCAGCAGTCTGCTCAACAGATACGCCATCGGTGGAGCCGTAACCGAGCTTTACCCAACCACCAGTACTAAAGTCTGTTGCGGCAGTCACTTCCACATCAAGAGAAGGATTGTAAAGCAACGGTCCACGGACATTATCACCCTTGGCACTGGTTACATGATTAACATTCTTTGCCATAAGTAATCACCCTCTAAATATCATTCATAACTTGACTACTTGATGACAGATCAGGAGTTAGACGGTGAGGTCTTCTTGAAGGTCTTGAAGTACTTCTTGTCAGCCACAGCGAAACCACAACGCCACTTCAACTTGTATGCACGAGCATCCTCACGCATCATCTGGAAATCAGTACTACCGTCAACAGTCTGCAACGACAGATCGTTCTTGATGTAGAGCACAGCCTTGCTCCAGTCACCAACAATACCAGCGAGAGCGGTAGTTTCTTCAGTTGCCCTCTTCACGAAATAAGCAGGCAAGCCAGCCACAGTGTAGCCATCATCGATACCGAACGTCAATGGATTGATCGTGACGCCAGCCTGGACAGTGGTCACAGCAGTCTTGAGATCGCTCTTGACCTTACTGTTCAACAGCAAGCCTGAAGCATCATCAACACCATCAATGACACCAGCCCAAGCGTTAGCGCTAGTAGTGTCGATAGCTGTCGCGTCACCAAACGTCGCTACTCCACCGAATGGTGCTTCAGTCTTCTCTGCAGTGCCACCGAAAATGGTCTTCTGCAGAGCCTCGCCAAGCTTGCGAGGAGCATCGAGCTTGAGCTGGTTGATGAGCTCTGTAGCATCAAGATCCGTGTGATCCTGAACCTTCCAGATCAAAGCAAGATCATACATTGGAACATTGACAGTCTTAATGGCGTTAGTGCTCACCTGCTTCTCATTAGTCACAGGATTGTGCCAGTAAGCCTCTGCACCACTCACATCATAAGCGATGCGGTCACGAGGGTCTGAAGTAATCCTCAAGTTCAATCCAGCATTAGCAGCAAGGCTAGTAAGGCCAGAAACCTCAAGAGCATCAGTGAAGATGTCAGCAGAAACCTCGGCTGGTACCGGAATGTTAGTTAAATTCTCGATTGCCATAATCCACCTCTAAAAACAGAGTCTTAATACTTTTGACTAGTGAACTGCATTTTAGGCTCTGCCGAGCAAGCCTCGCGGCCAGACCATTATGACGCGGTCGACGTTATTAATACTTATTATACGCGACAATGTTCTCATTGCAAACATAAGCTACATACTAGCTTTAAGAGCTTCTAACACTGCACGCTTCTCCTCCTCATCATGCAGACGCTTCTCCAGAGCCTTACGACTAAACGACATCGACAGCATGTCTTCCTTCTTTAGTCGCTTGCCTCCCAATCCAGCAGCAAGGCCCCTTATAGAGTCAACGATCATGCAAAGCAACTGACTATTGAGACTGATGACACTATCAGAACTGCATCTCATTGTAGCGCTGTCATCTGGCAGAGTAGAATGAAAGGCGACAAGCTCGCTTAATGTGAACTCATCGCCCCTACCATTCCAGTACTGTCTTAAATCACTAACGCCTTCCCTCGTTAGTGCCCAGACTCCAGCGCTAACTATTCCCCCAGTGAATCACTATCACCAGTGTCGTTGGATGCAAGTACCTCTGTCAAGAAGGAGAACACCGGCTCTACAGCTGTTCCCACGACAGCCTTGACTTCTTCCTCGTGATCACCTACCACATCAAGCAGCAAATCATACAACAGTGTTGGGTCTTCCACCTCACCATCAGAGTCAACCATTGACTGTAGCTGCTTGACTTGCTTGAAGAAGTGAGCAGCATAAAAAGCGTCAGCCTCAAGCTTACGCTTTAACTCGACTGCTATAGTCTTCCTTAAAGTCTCACGCTTGCTATTGAATGGATTAATGTTAGCATTACTGTGCTTTGCTTTAGTCGCCATGATTAATCGCTCTCCTCCTATTATCAACGAGCAAGATCAGCCGCGAGCCTAGCCCACGCATCCATCTTACCAGATTGCTGAACAACAGTATTCCTCAACAGATTACCAGCCACATTAGTAGCTTCAGCTGCTTGACGTTCACTCATAGCGGTAAGTTCCTTCTTAAGTGAATCAGCGTAAGACTTAAGCTCATCACCCTCAAGCTTGCTCTGCTCTAACAGCGAACGAGAGATGCCTGTTGACCTACTGATAGCATCCAACTCATCGTTATGACGCATCTTCAACAATTCAGCCTTAAGACGCTCGTTCTCCTCTTGTAATCCACGGACCTTCTTACTAGCAAGCGCACGACGAACAGCCTTCTGTGCGATCTCACTAGCGTCAGCTTTAGTGTAGATAGTAGCCTTATCGTCAGTAGTAGGCACATCAGTATTAGACGAGTCATTGACTTCAGCCTCATCATTAGACTCAACAGTGTCTGCTTTAACAGTAGACTCATCGTTAGAATCTAATTCAGCCAACACAGAATCTTCTAATGACTCTGCAGACTCACTGCTATCATTATGCTCAACAACATCATGGTTAGACGCACTAGCGTCAATTGCTTCTTGTGCTGAAGGCTCAACGACTACCGACTGTCGAGCCTCCTCACTGCTGACCTGTTTTACTGGTGGAGCAACAAATGGCTGCATCTTTGCTGCTGGCTTACTAGCCTGCACATCTAGTGGAGTAGGAGCCGCTGCTACCTCCACAGTCTTTCTTGTTCTTGCCATGGCTAATCCCTCCTCTGGACTACCGTGTTAGTTACATTGTATCACTAGTACATTCACTGTACTACCATTCTCTACTATGCTGCTGCTTATTAGCCTGCTTGAATCTGTAGACCTCAAGATCCATGCTAGACTTGCGCTGGTTGCATAACGCATGAACGAGATGAAGATTAGAGGAATCATAAAAGGCGCCGCCCGATGCTCTTGCCTGCACATGGTCGACCTGTGGTCCCATGAGCGAGGAGCCAGGCAACGATTTGTCCACCGGGCCCCCACATAAGTAGCAGGTATCTTCACGACTCATGACTTCTGCTCTAATAGCCCGCCAGGCCCGCGAGCTCAAGCTACCAGTCTGCCGCATAAGATAGCGCCTCCCATGATCCATTGCTTATTGTATCACTGTACGTATAGCACATCATTTAGAGATAGCTTTACGGTCAGTATTGCGGCCAGTCGACAACAATGCAGCAAGCTTCTCTGCAGCACCATCACCAGCGTTAGCAGAGATAGACAAGTTACGCTGAACAGCTTTACCACCAGTCCTCTCAACAAGCAGCTGCATAGCCCGTCCCCCATCTTCTAGAGCTTCAAGAATGATCTTGATAGCAGCAAGCTCCGCTACAGTAAGCTCTGGAGAATCAAGCAGCTCAACCAAGTCGCCCCTCCGCTTGCTAACATAGAACGCGAGCGCATCATCAATGTTATCCATCACATACCTCCCGGTTTAGTCAGTGCCCACTTGTGATCAGACTCATTCCAACCACAAGTAACATGAGGCAAATTAATCACTACACTAACGGCATAACCATCTGACAGCAGCACAGTCTTTGTTGCGCCACAACTACTACAGCTATAGAACCGTTTCTCATCGTACTCGACTGCTGTCATTGTACTCACCATACTAGAAACTAAAACTAGTAACAGACTCGCGCTTCTCCCCTACACGATTCTCGCTAACAGCAAGAACCAATGAGAGAATAGCGGACCGAGACTCTGGAGTGCCAGCAGCCAGGATAGCTGCATTAGCTTTAGCGTCGTAACCAATCCAGAAACCAGCAACAGCTCTAGTGCTGTCATCGTTCTTGAAAATCTTCTGTGTGCCATCACGGACCTTACGTAACCATAGCCCCACGCTAGTAGCAGTCATAGGCATATCACTCATCCGTATCTTCCCACTCAAACCGTATTGTGTGAGCACAGACTTTATAGCACGACCACGAGCATTAGCTGGGATAGTCAATGTAGAGTATCGTCGTGTACGACTCCTCAACCACTCAACAAGCTCATTCAAGTCTCCTCCCTCAATAGAGCAAGAGTAGACGATCTCCTCATACAAACCATCATTGAACGTAACATAGGCGAGATCACTATCTGGATAAATACCAACTGAAGCTTTTAGTCTTGTACCGTCTTGTGGACCACGCACAGACAAAGCTCTATTCACTTCATCTGTCGTCAACTCTGGCGTATGGAACACTGGAGAATCAGGGAGTACCCATGCCCCCATTCGCTGCCTTGAGAAAGCCTCGTCTGAAAGAGTAGCCATCTGCTCGTTGACCATTTTAGTGAAAGATGGTATACGGCGCCATGCTGGGTTGACAGCATGAATCTCATTCAACGTGTATGGCTTGTGCTCTGGCTGGTAATCACCGATACCGTATTCTATCCAAGCTCGGCTAGATAAAGTCTTACGTGCACGAATAAAGGGAGTCTCCCCCATCATCAAGTCCTCGTCAGTTGGTGGCGTGCCCATCATAACTATTGACCTGTCAGGACTGGTAGTAGTCACAGGAACGATGTCCTCGTAAGACTGATTAGTCATCTTCTGTGCTTCATCAAAGACGATGCGATCAAGAGTCAAGCCAACAGCAGCGCCAGGAGTACGGATCTTAAAATAGATGCGACCACCACTAGTGAACTCAACATAGTTGCTAACGCTGCTGACACGAACAGACTTAACGACGCCAGCGGCGATCAGAGGCTTGCAGATCGCCTCTGCCCGACGCAACGCTTCTCTCTGCACGTCTCCGTTATGACCAAAAAAGGCTCCACGCTGTCCCCTCATGCCAGTGACCATCAACAGCATGAGCGCTAATTCTGTCTTACCGTTCTGACGTGGGATAGAAATACCAATGATAGGCTCTGACTCTGCTCGCTTAAGTATGTCTAGCTGCCAGTCATCTGGGGTGAACCCAGCTGCCTCGAGTACTTCACGGTATGGTATATCCCTCGTTCTCGCCATGATTATCTCCCCCTTATCAATACTAAACCTAACACTATTATAACTCACTACATTAGTCAGTCTAGGCTTAAGAGTCGCTAGAACTCAACAACAACAGTGATTAGCGGAAGCAGTAGCGTGTGTGCAGGACATAGCGCGTGTTGATACTGAAGGCTGACAGAGCACGACGATGAATACCCCAGCCATGTGCTGCATGGCCCAACAACAGGCCACAAGCAGAGCTAAAAAAAAAAAAAAAAAAAAAAAAAAAAAAAAACAAGCGAAACCATAGCGCGCTCACTGCTGCTGACTACTATGATCGCTAGAGTCAAGCACAGCCCATCACTGGGCTGACTGCTTGAGTTCTCACGGCCTCGCCTGCAGGCAGCTGTAGCCTGTCCTCGAGATGTCTACATGGTTGTGGGCCTCGCCTGCAGCGTCTACACCGGACTGTAGACAGCGAGTCGATGAGATGATGAGGAGGTGGACGAATCGCCCACAGGATGCGTACAGCTCACCAGTAAGCACTATGGCTCATAGTGCCGCTACACTGTTACCTATTACCACGGCTCGTCTCATGTATCACATACGGATCGCGTCCATATCACTGTATGGGGTGCTTAACACGAGAATACACACTTACTTAACAGCTATTATTCGCCATAATATAACACTATACTTAACACTATACTTAACACTTGACTTAACACCGATTGTTCGGCAGGCGAAAACAAAAAGAATCAACCGGCGCTGTGTTCAAGTAGTCGACCAGTTGATTCTTGTCAGTCATTGAGGTGATTCACTGCTAGCAGTTCATGCAATGCTCATAGTATTCTTGCATCTCCTTCTCATTCTCTTCCCTAGTCAAGCGCATTATGCGAGCACACTCATGCTCATAATGATCAGCATCATCATCATTGCCATTGCGACGCATGATGATCGACTCACGAGTCTTACCAGCAAGTGCACGCGTCACTTTAGATTCGAACCATGAAGCAAGCTGCTTGACTCTCTCTTCTTCTGATCTCTTCTCGAGATCTCCTACTTACTCATCGAATCTCTCTTGCAAGTCATCTCTACCCACGTTGATCATCTCCATTGTCATTGACTATTACTCGACTGCCTCTACCTGCTCTGCAGTGTAGAACTTGAGATTGTCTTGAGTCCATTCTTCTTCTTCACGTGCATCAAAACCAATGTAGAGTTCAGGCCTGGTTAGTTTAGTCCTCCCATGCAAGCGATACTGATTGAGACCATGAAGCGTCATCGTGTACCCAGACTTGATCGACACGGCAACCCAGTTAGAATCATCATCTTGCAACCAGACATCGATGTCGAGAGGCTCTTCATCATCATCAGCAGCCCTGATGGCCTTATAACCATCTAGCTCTCCATCAGCGATGAGCTTCTTCAACATCTTGATAGTCTTCATCTCCGCTATTGATCCCCTCACAAAATCACAGAGCAGTCTATAGAAAGCCGAGTTCAACTTCTCGACATCAAGAGGCCAGTCACTGATGCGATGGTAAGCCTTGTTAGCTGTGCAGTACAAGACTGTGCGCACACTAACGATGCGCCCATCGACAGTCTCGCGATCACAATCAAACTGCTTCCTTACTTCTCCCCAGATAGCAGCCTTACTACCAAACTTATAGAGATCGTGGACATGACCAGTGATCTCACTAGTCTTGCAGCCGAATAACCGAGAGCACTTCTTGGTCGCTGTCTCCTCACCAACCCCCCAAGCGGCTATGCGACTAGCTTTAGCTAACTTGTAACCACTGTACTGTCCACCACCATAACGCCTACCATTCTGGTGCATGTTGAAAGCCGAGCGCATGAGCTCTGTCAAGCATTTCAAGCACTGGCAGTCATCCTTATGATAGGCCCACGATTTTATAGTGAGATGATTCTTGAAATCATCCTGTTCATACTGAACAGCTTTCTTCTCTTGAGCCAAGACCCACTGCTTGTCATCTTGTATGAGATCAAGTGAGTCGACGTTCCTCTCTGTTGTGATCATTGTACTTGACATGTGCTTATCCTCCTATCAGAGTTCTTACTATTACTATATAGCGGCGCTACCGAGAAAACCGTCCACAGTAGCGCCGCTATGACTCAATTAGCTGGGAACCATTCAGGGCATTCTGACTCGAGGAGCTTGATGTAGCCTTTTGACAGTGACCAGTACCGGGCCATTACCTGACTAGCAAGACCGCGCATCACTGCTTGTCTACTACACTTGTACTCATCAGCAAGGAGCATGAGTGCTTGGCCCTGCCTCTCTGTGAAGCTGATGAAGCGGTTAGTCATCTTGCGACGCTGCTCATCAAACAACTTGACCGGCAGCTGCTCAACTATCAGCCCCTTATAAGCTATCTTAACAAGCTGCTTCTTGCTATCGATCATATCTTTATGATCGAGTCCTCGACGAGCACCAGCATCTATAATCTTGCAGTAACGGCAAGCAATAACCAGAGAGAGCCTACCACGACGACTAGCTAGATGAGGCGTACCGTACTCACTAGCGTCAGCCTCGACACGAGCGTCACCAGCCTCACCAAGCCCATAAGACTCTATAACAGACTCATCGCCATCAGATAATTGATAGGCGCTAGTAGCCATGAGCTCACGACGCAATAAGCTATTTCTCTCAATACTGTTGCTTGACGCGACTTGATTGAGGAACTCCTCTGTGAACTGCTCGAACTGCAGCAGCAGTCTCCTTGGATTAGCCGACCGCACTGGAACTACCGGGTCAACGCTCCAGAACTCGGATTCTGCTATGCAAGCATACACTGCCAGATAGATAGAGTAAAGCATATCGTATGAGCGTTGATAACCATTCACCATATGCTTCCTAGCTGCCTTGTCTGCAGCATTCACTGCATTGACAGCTACCATCAACAAATCTTTCTTACGCTCATCAGTCAAACCCATGTTGATCATCTCCATTATTCATGATTTACTCAATAAAGATATAGCGGCGCTACCGAGAAAACCGTCCACAGTAGCGCCGCTATGACTCAATTACCATTCAACATCGCTATCGACCTCATCGTCACCATCAGCCTCATCACGCTTATCAAGCATGAACTCGACGTCTCGGAGCGCTATGTCTATAGCCTCCGCTAACTGCTCACTGTTAGCGACATACAGTTCACCGTTCACAGCCACGACTGGAGTACCGTTCATCCATGCGCGTATGCTGTTGTAAGTCTTCTCACTGACTGCCTCTTTCAAGACGTCAGCGTTAGCGGGTCTAATGCTCGACTCGGTTAGATTAGCAGCATTGCTGATCACCCTGTCTAGTCTTATCATGTCAGACTGCAGTTCACTATAGACGTGGCTCGCTTGTAGTAGCGAGAACAATGACTTCATGCAAGCATACACCTCGGTGATGCTGGCCTCGGCTAGAGACCACTGATCATGCAGTATCATCTCGCTCGTTAGCCTGATAGAGGCCTCTGCATTGACACAGTCGACAGCGACACTGCTAGGTAGCTGCTCGACTTTAGCCATGGTCTCGGTCAATGCTTTAGACAGGAACGTGAGGTCGCCGTTAGCTTTTAGTGTACGCCTATCAAGATCTTCTATGAAGTGACGCATGTCATCATCAGTCTTGATCTCTGTCACCTCAATGTAGTCGAATGGGTCAACCGTCTCATTAGCCTTATTACTGTTCATGTTCTCCATGTTGATCATCTACTCCTTATTGCCGTTCTGTGTAAGGGGCTACTTATCATTCTCTATAAAATGCAGTGTCGCCTCGACGAGCGCTGCAGCACTGTCAGGGTCTTGCCTGTAAGCAGCAGCCCACATCTCAAGCAAAGCGCAAGACTTGTCTATCTCCATCCCAATCATCTCCATTCAGTCAAGGAATCCACATGCTAGCAAGTTAGGCTCACTGCATGTTGAATCTACTATATCAGTAGAACCATCGTCTTCAGAGTCGAGCATCTCACTCACGAGATCCCCTGACCGATCTTCCATGCGGTTAGCAGTCATCATGCTCGTTGACGTTATTTCCATCCATGTTAGTCTGATCATCTTCATCATTCTCCCTACTCACTGTCAGTCATCTCCATCTAACTGGGTGTCATTCACTGCAGTGGACCGCCATTCTAGACGCCACGTCGTTGCAGCTAACTGCCACTCACAGTCGTTCTTCAATGCCCGACGATGACTACATATCAAGAGGACCAGTTTTAGCCGATTTTGTCCCCGAACACAGGCAAAAGCCGATTAGCGGAACCGAGCAGATGATGACTACCAGGAATCACATCAAGGCCGCGCGAGACGATGAGACGATCATCATTATAGGGAGCTAGCCTACAACTGCTAACAAGATGCTATCAGCCTCATCACCGCGACGATGAGCAGTGCAATGGTCCCAGGACTACAGTAAGCCGCCCCACCTGGTGAGCACAGGCCGCCCGTGAATGACTTATCGCGGAGACACAGCCTCGTTTAGAGGGCGTATAGCTGCAGTCTATGGAAATGTTCTGCTATGACGAGTCTTGACCATCAGAATAGCTCTCACGCACCTTTAGCCTGTAAGCTATAAATCGAATGCCGCGAGAACTGTAGTACATACTGACGATCTCGCGGTATTTAGAACGATGTAGTGTAAGAAAAGCCGTACTCGGTATAGTTCATCACCTATGACCGAGATCGGCTTTAGAATCGAGGAGAGACCGATTCTGTGGTAGGCAGCATCACCCACCATCCTGCTAGGATGGTAGCACTGGGGAGGCTAACGCCTCCCCTGATTCTCTCCCTATCAACTGATGATGAGATACTACCGTGCCGTGAGCCCATCATGATGATCACCTGCTTATCTATGATGATTCCCTGTCAAGCAAACGAAAAATGACTCGTTACCGTGTCTGCCTATAGTAGTCAGAATACCAAAATACCACGAATACCATGTTAGTAAGGCAGCCAACAGAAAAAGCC
>ERZ808242.645-NODE-645-length-24235-cov-9.554467_pt1 | contig 24235 bp, 16 predicted proteins | sample MGYA00521244_ERZ808242 | MGnify/ENA primary metagenome ERZ808242 (study PRJEB31516, sample SAMN03275573) | gut metagenome | biome: mammalia-associated habitat; material: feces | host: Papio cynocephalus | place: Kenya | collected 2012-07-27 ... | reverse complement strand
GGCCAAATCGGTGGTCGACAGCCATGAGCTTAAAATCAGTTCGGGAAAGTAGCGCGAGCGCACATGGACGGCAATGCACAAGCGGCGAACGCACACGCTCGACAAAACGCAACGAACAGGCAGAACGAGGCGACGCGGACTCATGACGGTCATCAAAGAGCATTATCTGCACGGCAAGCACAATGACGAATCCGTGGACGAGGACGGCATATTCATCGGCGAGCGCCATATCGCCGTCATCGACGGCGTGACCAGCAAAAGCGTCCTCAGCCTGTGGCAGCCGACTCCGGGCGTGGTGGCCAAGAACACGGTGATGCATGCGCTCGCCACGGCCGAAGAACGCTTCGTCGGGAGAGCTTCAATAGACCGGGAAGGCCCAGCAGCCGAAAGGCGTCCAATGGCCGGGGAAGATTCCGTGGCCGAAGGACGCTTCATGGTCGGAGAAAATTCAATAGTCGGGAAAAACTCAATGTCCAAGAAAGCCTCAGCGGCCGAGCATGCTTCAGCGAGCGGAAAGGCCGCGTATGAGTCCTGGCCGATGCGGCGTTTGCAGCGTCACATCGACGGTATGCTTCGTGCGCAATACACAACGAATCCAAAAGCCGATGCCGATTTCTTCCGAATCCACCCGATCGAACGTCTGCAGGCCAATGCCGTGGTGTATAGCGCCGAGTTTCGCGAGATATGGCTGTTCGGCGATTGCCAGGCGATGGTGAACGGCCGGCGAATCGAAACGGTGAAGGAGGTGGATCTGCTGTTGTCCGCGATGCGCAGTTTCGTATGGCAGGCCCGCGAGGAGGGTGATATGGCGAATCGCCGATTCGCAAAGTCTGCAGAATCCGACGAAACCGCCGCCACAAAATCCGACGATCCGGGCAGAGACGCGATCATGCCGTTTCTGCGCATGCAGTCGGCGTTCACGAACAAGCGCGGCAAGTACGGTTATTTCGTGTTCGACGGTTTCACCGATGCGGAGTATCCAATCCGTTCCATCCGCGTGACGCCTGGCGACGAGGTGGTGCTGGCAAGCGACGGATACCCGATACTGGAGCGCACGCTGGCTCGATCCGAGGCGCAATTGGCGCGGTTGAAGGCCGACGATCCGCATTTGATCGACATCTATCCGTCCACCAAGGGTTTCACGCCTGGTCTGGATTCGTTCGACGATCGCGCATACATCCGTTTCATCGCGTGACGCGCACAGGATACTCACCGTCGATAGTCTGAGAAACACCCAAACCACCGACGCCCAGAACAACCTCACCGTCGGCAGATTAAGGAACTCCCAATCTACCGACACTTACAGGGTGCCCACCGTCGATAGATTGGAGAACGCCCAAACCGCCGACGCCCACAGGGTACTCACCGTTCCAGCAGACTGTCCGACACCCGACACGCACCCAGCGCATGCCCGACATAGGCATGCATGTCTACCTGCGCATCCAGCAGGATATGATCAGGGTGGCGTGATGGCGCGCAGGACGCACACCGGGGGCGGCATTCTTTATTTAATGCACTCTCGAATGCCCATCCGCGATATGGGATTTCGATGATCGGCAACCCCTTTCACTATGGCGCGAACACCGCACAGTTGTCTTGCGACAGCAATGGGTTCAGACCGAGCGGACATTCCAAGGATTTCCCCGGTAATATACGGTCTTCCCGATGCCGCAGCACGATTTAACGGGCCAAAGTCGGTCAAAAACGCAAAAATGACCCCGTTGAGTTCAGACATGCGTGAAAATCGCGGTCATACTGCATTCATCGACGCCGAATTCAGCGTATGCCGGCTCCACAACGATCCGTTCAGCAACCGATTTCCCGATTCCAGCATTACGAACGCGAGCAAAGGCGCATAGGGAAGGAAATACCTGTATTGCATACCGTCGACCCCGATCGCCCCATCCGCATCATACTGCAGCCATAGCGCCAAGTAGATCAGCAAGACATCCCCGACGCAAAGCGCAATGATCAGCCACGCATACGGCAGAGAAAACCTATCGCACATGCCTTTGGAATCATCGGCCGATCCTACCGCCTGCCGGCGGCTCCGAGCAATGATCTTCAGCATGCTTGCCACGGCCAGCATGATTATGGAGACCACAATCGCCGACCAACACGCGGCAATGCCGATGCTGCCGTTCCGATTATTCATATTCGATTGGGCATGCGTTATCGACCATACGATATTCCTCACGACCTCCGATATGGCCGCCGGATCCGTAAGCAGCGCATGCTTGCGCTCGCTCATCTGCTCGTACGAGACCAGCATCGGACAATTCGTATACCAACCATTGGCGCTCAGCCAGAACATGATCCATCCACCAGACAGGACCACGCATGCGGACAATGGTGCGGCCTGGGCGCGATTCACCCGCCATCGGCCGGCAACGCGGTCAAACATCAGCGGGACGACAAGCAGGACCAACGGCATATACACAAACTTGCACATCGCCAGCACCACGCCGGCCACGGCAAGCATAATCGCATTGCGCCGCGACCGCCTGCCGACAATTTCGCGGAACAGCAAACAGCTGAACAATATGACCATAGCCTGGGTAAACGAATCCGCGGAAATGGAAAATGAAGCGAACCGCAGCATCTGGGGAACGCACAGCAACAAACCGATCGGAATGCGCCATTTCGGCAACGCGCGGACCGAACAGAACATAATCAGCGCGTAGACGATCAGCATGCACGCCTCGGCCAACCGGTATGTGGCCCCAGGGCCCAGACCGAACAATCGCCCCAAGGCAAAGCCCGACAATTGCGGAGCATATACGATTGGCGAATTCGTTGCCGTATTGTTGAACGGCAAATCCACCGTCGCCGATGATTTGTCCTCAGCAACGGTATCTGAGATCACGACCGTCGGATCATACCCGTCATATTGCTCCAAGGAATATTGCATCCAGTTGCGATCGACCGCCCCGCCGACCACTCCCGTCGCAGTGTTGTGCAGCATGCTCCGAGACGTGACCGGACGCGCGATCATATCTCCGTTGAGTATGGAATCGATGCGATAGACATGCGCCCACACATCCGGCACATGGCCCGGTTTCGTGATGGCCATGAAAAACACGCCTTCAAACAGCACGCATAATGCCACGAACACCGGCATGCACCGAAAGAGCTTCTTCCTTTTCATATTGCGACTATCGCACGCATACTTGACCATACTTGATGGTTCCTGCATCCCGATAGACAACACCCAATGGACTGGATTCGAACCGGGCATATCATATCCACGGGAATTTCATCAGATTGAGACGCCGCATTCCATCGCATTAGACTATTGCCCATGAATGCAATGAATCCTCTGGTTTCCGTCATCGTCCCCGTCTATAACGCCGAACGATATCTACGGTATTGTATCGAATCGATACTCAACCAGACTTACTCCAATCTCGAAGTGATTCTGGTTGATGACGGGGCGACCGACGCCAGCTCATCGATGTGTGACGAATACGCAGCCAAAGACCGACGCGTCATCGTAATCCATCAAGACAATGGCGGCATAGCCAAAGCACAGAACACCGGTCTCGATGCCGCGCACGGCGAATACATCGCCTTCTGCGACAACGACGATATTGTTGACGCCCACAACATCGAATATCTGCTGCACGCGCTGTTAAGCTCCGGTGCGGATATGAGCAAAGCACGCTGGCGGCAGTTCGGTGTCTCACAGCTCGACGACATCGCAGCGCAAGCCGCGGCAGGCGCACAAACCCCAAGTACGGTCAGCGTATTCAAAGAGCCGTTGCGTGCCTATCAAATGGTGTTCAGCAAAGCGTTACGTCTCGTCGGAGACCATACCGGACACAACACCGAAGCCCGGTACTTCAACGAAGCGAATTGGTGCCGCCTGTACAAGCGCGAATTGTGGGATGGCATTCGGTTCCCGGAAGGCATGTACGCGCAGGATGTGATGGTCGCCGGCCAACTGTACGCGCGAATGAGCAAAGTGGCCGACGTGGACCGCGTGCTGTACTACTGGCTGCAGTCCGCAGGTTCGGTGACCCATAAAGAACGCAGCTTTAGTTTCTATCACGACAATGTGGTGGCGGGAATCACGAATTTTGAATACGCGCTCGAGCATGGCGTGCTGCCGGCACGCAGTTATTACACTATGACAACGCAGCTTGCGGAAGGCGGGCGCGTTCTCAATCCCCTTAGCAAAGAGGACAATGATCTCTATGAAGACGACCGGCACACTGTCTCGTCACTTATCAACGAGATAGGGTTTGGCCAAAGGCTCCTATGCATCGTATTACAGCGAATGCGTCTTATGGAAAAAGCCATCTATGATCGCAAAATCAAAATCATGCGGTGAATTCCGCTATAGGGTCCGGCGCCATGCATCACATGCCTCCTAGCCATGGCCCCATAGCGGCGGTTCACATCTAGTCGCGCTCAAACAGGTCGCGTGTGTAGACCTTGTCGCGCACGTCGTCCAAGCACGCGTCGTAACGGTTCGCCACGATCACGTCGGAACGTTTCTTGAACTCGTCCAGGTCGTTCACCACCTCCGATCCGAAGAACGTGCTCCCGTCATCCAGCGTGGGCTCGTACACGACCACCGTCGCGCCCTTCGCCTTCACGCGCTTCATCACGCCCTGAATCGACGACTGGCGGAAGTTGTCCGAATTCGACTTCATGGTCAGGCGGTACACCCCCACCGTCACCGGCCTCTCGGACCCGGCGCCGTATTCGCTGTTGCCCTCATAGTCGTAGCCACCGGCCTTCTCCAGCACACGATCCGCGATGAAGTCCTTGCGTGTGCGGTTCGACTCCACGATCGCCTCGATCAGGTTCTCCGGCACGTCACGGTAGTTCGCGAGCAGCTGCTTCGTGTCCTTCGGCAGGCAATAGCCGCCGTAGCCGAAGCTTGGGTTGTTGTAGTGCGTGCCGATGCGCGGGTCGAGGCACACACCGTCGATGATCGCCCTCGTGTCCAGTCCCTTGGACTCCGCGTACGTGTCCAGCTCGTTGAAATAGCTCACGCGCAGCGCAAGATACGTGTTCGCGAACAGCTTGACCGCCTCTGCCTCGGTGAACCCCATGAACAGGGTCCTGATGTCCTTCTCGATGGCACCCTCCTGCAGCAGCGCCGCGAACGTGTGCGCCGCCTCCACCAGACGCGGGTCGCCCGGATCGGTGCCCACGATGATGCGGCTCGGGTACAGGTTGTCGTACAGAGCCTTGCTCTCACGCAGAAACTCCGGGCTGAAGATGATGTTCCCGGATCCGGTCCTCTCGCGGATCGCCTTGGTGTAGCCGACCGGGATGGTGGACTTGATCACCATGACCGCGTCCGGGTTCACCTTCATGACCAGGTCAATCACGGCCTCCACCGCGGACGTGTCGAAGAAGTTCCTTGCGCTGTCGTAATTCGTCGGCGCGGCGATGATCACGAAGTCGGCGTCCGCGTACGCCCTCTCCCCGTCCAACGTGGCGGTCAGGTCCAGATTCTTCTGCGCGAAGTACCTTTCGATGTACTCGTCCCGGATCGGACTGACGCGCCTGTTGATCTTCTCGACCTTCTCCGGGACGATGTCCACCGCGTCCACGTGATGATGCTGGCTCAGCAGCGTCGCGAGCGACAACCCCACATAACCCGTACCGGCAACAGCGATCCTCAACGAATCAAAATCTCTCATACGTACTCACAATCATCAATCGGCACAGCTAATTCCAAATACAGTATCTTATTCCAATAATGAGTGAAACCATGTAATGGCAAAACTACGCACCCTCCGTGACTCAGAATATGAGTCGGGGGCATATTCTTTCAGAAATATGCCCCGCGGGCCTATGCCATGCCGTAACCGTTCAAATCAGCCAGGCATTCATACCACTATTTTTCCCGAATCCAGAAATTACCGGAAGTCCGAGAAAGATTTGGATTGTAATACGGATCATTCTCCACTATCTTCGGATACTTGTCGCGGAAACGCTTCGCCTCACGTTCAAGACGTTCCCTCTTCTTTTGGCTTTTCACATCATAGCCACGGGTCACGGACTCGTAATGATACAGTTCAGCCTCGTGAGACCAGACATTGTCGCGATGCAGCTGATCATGCACCCTAATGCACAAATCGACATCGTTATAGGCCACGGCGAGATCCTCATCAAAACCATGAACCGCAGCGAAATCCTCCGCCTTGATCATGCAGCAGGCGGCAGTGACGGCGTAATAGTTCACATTTTCAATCAGTCGTCCAAAATACCCCAGATAGGTACGGGGAAAACCGACCTGAATGTGTCCAGCCGCACCGCCAAGTCCAAGAACAATGCCAGCATGCTGGATTGTTTCAGTCGGATAGTACAGCTTCGCACCAACTACGCCCACACGATCGAGCTGCGCGAAAGAGACCATCCTCGTCATCCAAGCAGGACTGATGACTTCCGTGTCGTCGTTCAGGAACAACAAGTATTTGCCCCTCGCCTTTTTCGCGGCCAGGTTGTTGATCCGAGAGAAATTGAAAGGAATGTCGATTTCCTCCACACGGAAACGGTCGCCCAGCTGCTCCTGAAAATGCTTGTACAGATCCCACATATGCGGATTCGTGCTTCCATTGTCGGCAATGACGATCTCATAGTTCCGATAATCGGTATTCTTGATAATCGAATTCACGCATCGGTCAATATTGTCATATCCGTTCTTGGTCGGAATGATGACCGATACCAATTCAGGATGCTCAATCGCATAGTGCACGCAGTAGATGCCATTAGGGCCAGCCGAAACAACATCAGCAGGAATTCCCCGACGTTCCATGGCTGATTGAAGAGCCTTCAGTCCAGCATCGGAAGCGTAGCTCTTGGCGCCTCCACTAGATGCGGTGGAAGTCGCCAGAGTACGCCAATAATACAGAACCTTCGGAATATGATGGATGCGCTCGGACGTCGTCTTCTCTACGAACCGCAGGACGAGATCATAATCCTGCGACCCCTCATACCCAACACGGAATCCACCAATCTCATCCACAATGGATTTCCGGTACACCCCGAAATGGCTGATGTAATTGGTACTGAGCAATAGATCAGGCGAATAGTCAGGTTTGAAATGCGGGTCCGAACGATGGCCCTCCTCGTCCTCTTTGTCCTCATCGCTGTAGATCAAATCAAGCTCGGGATTATCGTTCAGAGCTTTCACGACTTCAAACAGCGCCTGAGGAGCAAGCTCATCGTCGTTGTCCAGCAAACCGACGAACTCTCCCGTCGCAATGTCCAATGCGGAGTTCGTCGCGCGGGAGATATGACCATTCTGCTCACGGAACACGACTTTGATACGAGAATCCTCTGCGGCGATACGCTCCAATGTCGGCTTCACCCGCACATCGGTCGAGCAATCATCGGCAAGGCACAATTCCCAATTATCGTAATACTGGTTCTTGATGGATTCGACGCATTTCAACAACCACTTGGGGTCAACGTTGTACACGGGAACCAGCAACGAGATCAGCGGCTTGTACGCCATCGAAGCAATCTGTCGCCGTACCTCTGAGACGTCATATCGTTCGGTGCGCCTAATCAAATTCTGGTACGCCATCTTCTGACGATGCGGCGCCCAATATTTCTCCACCAGTCGTTTGATGGTACTGCGCGGATGACGAAGCAGGGCGATTTTCCTCAAGGCATTCATCATCGGGGAAATCACGGGAATGGATTTCACACGCAACGGGACCATCTGCATATCGGTCGAGGTACTCAATCGCAGAACAAGCCGATCCGCATTAATCGCTTTATGCCCTCCCTGGACGCCGATTTCGACCTTGAAGCCGAGAACTGCTTCCGCGGGAACCGGATTATTCGCATTAACATCAAAACGGACTATGCGTTCCACATTGCGCAAAGCAACGCATTTGTTAGGAGCAAGCGCAATCTTCACTTCCTCCTGTCCATGGAAATCGGCCGCCCATCCGACGACCATGATCTGACTGGCATCGCGTGAGACGGTGATGGAATCAATGCTATACACGATTCCCTTCTGTTCATCGTCCTTTCCCGACGGGAAGCAGATCGAGGCGTACGGATCCCGCAAGCCGACGTTCATCTTCAGATAGGAAACGACATCATCCTTCTGTATCTTCATCGGGTTGCGCTTGGCGTCGACGAACATGGAATACGGTTGCCACAATGTGGTGAGAGAATCCTGACGCATCGCACGGGCGCAAAGATCGATGCCACGAATTCCCGGCTTCAAATTGTCGTTAAAACCGCCGAGCTTCTCGAACTCCGCGCGGGAAATCAGCATACAATCTTCCGTGACCGCGAACATATCGCGAGGCAGCAGGTCACGGAAATAATATCCGATTCCCTCGTCCCATTCCCCTCGCATCTCGAACGGCTCGCCGCTTTTGAGGGCGCGCAAAGTGACGCCAACGTTCAACACCCTCTGTGATGAGTCAAAGATCTTGCCACCGACTATGCCAACATGGGAATCGTCGGCATAATTGACCATTTCGCGTAGCCAAGCGCCATTCATCGGACGCAGACCGTCGAGGAACACCAGCTTGTCTTCCTTACAGGCCACGGCGATCTCATTGCGTGTATCAGGAGTAGCCGGCACGAAACGAACGTTCGGATAAGACGTCAGCCGTTTCAGCTTCTCCAGCTGTTCCGCCGTATATGACGTTGCGATTACCGCGACGGAAGGCAGGTCAAAATCATAGTCGATTTTGTAGGTGCCAAGATTGTCGAGCATGCGTACGCTTCCTGCAATGCCACGCCTTGATAGGGCCGCTTCGATCGCCTTCTGACCAGCCTCGTACGCATACATCTTGCTACGCGGGTCGCCGGCAACCGAGCTTGCCAATGTTCTCCAGTGGTACAGCATTTGCGGGATGTGCCGAACGCATCGTGCTTGTTCCGTTGCACGAAGTACGAAATCATAATCCTGGCTTCCGTCGTATTCGCTGCGGAGCGGACCTACCTTATTCAATAGGGCCTTGGAAACCACCACGAAATGCGTGATGTAGTTATGTCCCAACAACAGATGCGGTGAAAAATCCGGTTTGAAGAACGGATCAAATCTTACACCGTTTTCGGTGATTTTATCCTCATCGGAGTAGATGAAATCAGCGTTCGGATCCTCATTGAGAACCTTGACGATCTCATACAGGGCCTGGGGCGCGAGTTCGTCATCGTTGTCCATAAAGCCGATATATTCGCCCGAAGCAAGTTCGATCGCGGAATTCGTCGCTTTGGAGATCTGCCCGTTCTTCTCACGGAACACGACCTTGATTCGAGCATCCCGCCGAGCGAAGTCCTCAAGCAAAGGACGCACATGCGCGGAGGGTGAATGGTCATCGGCCAAGCACAGTTCCCAGTTGGTATACCACTGGCGCTGCATGGATTCGACGCACTTGCGCAGCCATTCCTCATCGACGTTATAGACCGGGGTGACCACGGAGATTAACGGCTGATGCTGAAACTCATCTATACGATTCTGAGCTTCTGCTTTCGTCATGGTTTCATGGCGTTTAATCCAAGCCTCATACTCGTTCTGTCTTTTGACGGTATGGCGTTTGACTGCGGATAGGAAAGCATGCATGCCACGAGGTGACCACAGATGCGATGCATAATGTCCGATACGCTGAATTTTTTGACCCATTCGCTTCCGAACGATTGCGGATCTCAATTTATTGACGTTGATATCCAGAGGAATCGAGTTTCCAGGGGTCTCGGCATGTAATTCGATTTCATGGACATTACCCGGCACAATCAGCTTGAATCCCGCCTGTTCCCGATCTCCCATCCCATACACCGCAATCAAATCCACGCGAAGTCCACGTTCGATTTTCACGGATTCCGTCGTCGTAATCGCGAGAGCCCGCGCGCGCATTTTATCAACGGCCCAGCCGACGATCACCGTCCGGCTTTTGTCCCCATTGCCGAGCGTCTCAACCGATTCGATCTCAACCTGGTATGAACGATTATCGATTAATGACAGCATACGTCTCTATCTCTCCTTCCAGCCCCACACATACAAGGAACGATCAATTCATGGTCACGGTCACGGCTTTTTGCGGATTCACCACAGACATGACTTCAGCTGCGATTCCTTTGATATGGAATCGACATACATTCTCGGCAAGCACCGTGCGATCCGAATCATTCTGCAACGCGATATTGATTCGGTAATCGCCAAAAGCCAAAACGTTGTCGATGGCAAAAGTCACGACATGCCTGCCCATCGCAAGATTCCGATGCACATCGGTCGAGAACGGCATCGAGAGCACCGGCACATTACGGCCGTCGTACACATCAATATACAGTTGCGTGGCCGGAATCTCTCGGTCCGTTTCCAAAACGACTTTGATATCGAAGTCCTCGCTCTCAGCCAGGAACTTTTGCATCTCACCATCGATTTCAGTCGTCACGGATTTGATCTCGACAAGATTGCTCTTCTGACGCTCCTGCTCCTGAGCCTGCAAAACCTCCTTTGGAGGAAGGAACGAGTCGGAATACGCATCGGCCACCGCATCGGGATCGCCGATCAATGCGATATGCCCGTCCTGAATCAGCATGGCCCTGTCACAGTAACGACGCACATCCGCCATGGAATGGGTGACAAGAATAATGGTCTTCTTCTGGCGCTTCGCCTCGAAGAAGTAATCCTGACATTTCTTTTGGAAAGCCTCATCGCCGACAGCAAGGACCTCATCCAAAACAAGGATATCGCCTTGGGACTTAATGGCAATGGAAAATGCCAGACGGACCTGCATACCGCTGGAATAATTCTTGAGCTTCTGCTCCATGAAATCACCGATTCCGGCAAATGAGACGATGTCGTCATACATCGAATCGATTTCCTCTGTGGAGAAGCCGAGCATGGAGCCATTCAAATACACGTTTTCCCGGCCTGTGAGTTCAGGATTAAATCCAACACCAAGTTCGATGAACGGCACCAATTTGCCGTAGGTGGTTATCTCACCATGATCTGGGGTATAGATCTGCGAGATGAGTTTCAGCAGCGTCGATTTGCCGGAACCGTTCTTGCCGACAATGCCGAAAAACTCACCTTCGTGCACATCAAAGCTGATGTCTTTAAGCACCTGCTGAATGCGATAACCTCGAATGCCACGTAGCCAGTTGAAAATGGCGACTTTTAAACTGCCGGCACGTTCTGTCGGCAGTTTAAAGCTTTTTGCCACATCCGAAACATGCAACGCTATTTTTGTGGATGGTTCTTTCATATTGTTTGTTCCCATAGCCTGATCACACCAATTCCGCAAAATGCTTTGACTTAACAGTGAAGTAATGCACGCCGCCAATAAAGATCAATACAGAAAGCACGATTGGCCACAGGGCAATTACATGATTGCCCTCCATCTGCCAGATGGTGACGTTCGCCGGATCCACAAACACATGCCGCGCATCCTGAACAATCTGCGCGACTGGGTTGAGCAGCAGATCGAATTTGGCGACTATCGGACCCCACATCCCTCCACGGTTGGAAATCATGCTAATCGGATAGATGATCGGAGTTGCATAGAAGCCCGCCTGCATTACGACTTCCCAGATTGGATTCAGATCTCGCAGATTCACGTACACCGCGCTCAGGAAAAACGCTATGCCCAACGCAAGAATATACAGCTCAAGCAACAACGGGATGATCAGCAGGCACGACCACGTCAGATGCACTCCATTAAGAAGCATGAAGATCACCACGACAATGAAGTTCAAGCCGAAATTGATCAACGCGCTCATGGAGGAAGCGATGACCACCACGTATTTGGAAAAATGAATCTTCCTGAGCAAATCGCCATGGCCGACGATGGACATCATGCCACCGGTGGTTGTTTCGTTGAAGAAATTCCACATGACGATGCCAAGCAGTAGCGCCACGGCAAAGTGAGGGACATCATCGCCAAAACGCATGAACCGGACGAACACGAAATACATAATCGTGAAGAGCAGCAACGGTTTAAGAATCGACCATAGATATCCGAGCACCGATTGCTGGTATCTCAGCTTAAAATCGGTACTCACCATTGCCTTCAGCAGTATCTTGTTCTTTTTGGTGAATATTTCCGTGATTTTCAACAATTTCTCCTAAACGGATCGCCGATGTCCGTGATCGGGCTCATCAGAGCACGATGTCAGTCCTCTTTACGAGGCTTGACGATGATTCTGTTGTCGGCAACATCCTTGAGATGCTTGCCGTATGGGCTCTTGCCGTACTTGTTCGCCGCCTTCATCAGCTGTTCGCGGTCGATCCAACCATTCTCGAATGCGATTTCCTCAGCCACCGCGATAGGCAGTCCCTGGGCACGCTGCACGGTACGCACGAATTCGCCTGCTTCGAACAAGGAATTCATTGTGCCGGTGTCGAGCCACGCATAACCGCGGCCGAGTGTCTGCACGTTCAAGGAGCCGTCCTCCAAATACAGCTTGTTCAGGTCGGTGATTTCCAGTTCGCCACGAGCGCTCGGCTTGATCTGCTTGGCGAATTCGGTTACCCGTTCGTCGTAGAAGTACAGACCGGTCACCGCATAGTTGGAAGCCGGGTGTTCAGGCTTCTCCACAATGGATACGGCCTTCTTGTTCTCGTCGAACTCGACAACGCCATAACGTTCCGGATCGTCCACATAGTATCCGAACACCGTGGCTCCATGCTGAATAGAGGCGGCCTTGCGCAATGTGCGACCAAGCCCGTTGCCGTAGAAGATGTTGTCGCCCAGGACCAAGGCGCAGGGTTCGCCGTTGATGAATTCCTCACCCAGCAGGAACGCCTGAGCCAGACCGTCCGGACTCGGCTGCACCTTGTAGGAGAAGTTCACGCCGTACTGACTTCCATCGCCCAGCAAACGTTCGAAATTCGGCAGATCGTGAGGAGTGCTGATGATCAGGATGTCACGAATCCCCGCCATCATGAGTACGCTCAGCGGATAGTAAATCATCGGCTTGTCGTACACCGGGAGCAACTGCTTCGACGTCACCGTGGTCAACGGATACAGACGGGTTCCCGAACCACCGGCAAGAATAATGCCCTTCATAACACGACCTGCTTTCTTTCTATTACGATTTCTTCGAGCGTTACAAACGGTTCCAGCTTAGTAGCCACACCGCCAATATGGAAAACCGCGCAGACATGTCTGCGCGGTTTCATTGCATTCGATCAATCAGGCAGTCCCATCTATCATCTCGACTTTTCGGTTTTCGGCCAGTCGCCTATCCAAAAACCGCGGATTGCGGAAGATCCATCAAAACGGAATAGACGAAGCCGTCCACGACAAGCAGCAAGGCGAACACCATACAGCAGGACTCTCCAACAGGCGAAATACGTGCGTCATGCGCCTTGTCGAACTGTCCAGATATCTGCGGAGTCATGGCGAACCGTTTGATGATGAGATACATGATGGCAATGGCGAACAATGGAACGGCGCACAAATAATAACGGCTACTGTACCCTCCTTTGTATCCATTCACATTGAATCCCATAAAACCAGAGCCAAGCATCTGATACAGGAATACGCAATACACTCCAAGCAGTAGCATACGCAGATAGCTTGCTTCCCTCGACGCATTGGCAACGAAGATGAACACCGGGATGGCGAGAATCGCAGTGAGGGCAATGCTGCTCATGCCCATATGGGATGTGAATGTGGAATCGCCGCGAGGAACGTAGATATGCCCGGCAAGAGTGTTCCAAGTACCCATGAACTGTTGGAAATAGTAGCAGATATATTCCCAAACGCCCATCTGCCCTCGAAGCTGAATGTTGCTGTAAAAACCGCTTTGCATATACTCATGCTCAGCAAGCTTCTTGTAATTCGGCTGTATCGTCCCAAATCGCGTATACAACTGCGCAAAATAATATGCCGGAATCGCATATATGGGAATGGTGACGAGGAAACGCCAATTGAATATCGCCTTCACATCGCGCTCTTTCAGTAAAGTGAATGCGACAACCAGGACAGCAATAACGCATACAATCATTCCAGCTGTGAGTTTCGCCAAAACAGACCCGCATATTCCCGCGGCGATAATCACATAGGTAGGCAAACCATACCTGCGCTCATAAAAACGGACAATGCCAAGCATGAACAACGCGACGCTGAATATGGTCAGCGAATCGTTCGATACTCCACTGACGACATAAATCAGATTCGGAGGACTGATGAGTATCAGCCCATACAGCAGCTGAAGAATCGGATTCTTGGGAAGTCTGGTAAAGCCAATATAACAAGCAATGGCGATGCCGGTAAGAGCAACCAGAAAAGACACCCATCGCATCGCATTGATGTTGACGGTGACCACGGATCCCTGCACCTCGGGGCGGCATATGAACCTAAGCAGATAGTAGAAGAACGGCGGGTGCCCAAGATAATTGAACTCCATCGGATGGGACAAATCAAACGAATTGTTGCTGATCTGCGTATATATCCTCATGGCGGAGAAATCAGGGATGATTTGTCCTTCGGTTCCTTTGGAGGCAAGATAGGCCACATAAGAAATATGCGCCTGCTCGTCGGGAAAGCCGCCAATGTAATCACGGTAGAAGCAGGATTGACCACAGGCATATACACCAAGAACGCCATAATTTACGGCGCACATGCCTATCCGCATCCTTCGGCTACGCATGCGTCCAATGACGAAATTCGTCACGATCAATGCCACGGCGGCTACTACAATCAGCGAAATCACGATCTTGTAGGGAAATTCCTTATAAAGAAGCGTGGTTTCCAATGCTTTATTGGAGTATTGTCTCATTCCTTCATTGTCGGCAGACGATTCGTCGGCCGCTCCAATCTGCGGTTCCCGCTGCTCAGACTTTGTCGCGATGCGAAGATAGTCAGAGCCCCTACTCGGAACGCCGGCTTCGAACGCAAGACCCGTTACTCCCCTCCGGTCTACCTTCTTCAGCGTTATATCGAGAGCTGTGTTGGCACAATTCTTGAGATGCACCGGAACGATAATTGCATTAAGGTCGTCATTCAATAATCGAGGGGTCACCATTCCGCTATAGACGGATCTGCCGCTCCCGTTTTCCCGTATCGAGAGCACATAACGGTCGGTGAACTCATCGGGCGATTTATACACTTCCGAATAATGGGAGTTGAGATCGTCATCGGGTTTTACACTGCCGGTAACTATCACCGGGAATTGTATGTAGTTGACCTCGTCGGAGTCCAGCTTCAGCTCTTGATGCAAGACAAACGGATCTTCCGGAACCACGGAAACGGAATCGGAGTATGAAATCGGCGATATAAACGACTTCGTATCCGTCAATTTCGTTGCATATATCGAACTGGCCGACGGCTTGACGACCCACACATTGATCAGCAAGGCCACAAGCATAAGCGATATCAGAACGCCACCATAGTAGGACAGCGCCTTAGTATTACGGCAGATGGTGCCTCTTAATAGAACTATCAGGAACAACGCGATGCAAAGAATCTGCACAATCGGCTTGATGAGCGAATGCTTGCGAATCTGATAGTCCAGCTCCTTGATCTGATCGCCGGAAATACAATATTCGGCAATGTGGCTGTTCTTCTTATAGGAGACCTTCATCTGTCGTTGGGGAATCGTCGCCGCTTCCACCCATTTGTCCTGTGTGACCTGTGCCTCCGCCTTCAATGTATGGACAACGGGATGATTGCCGGCAACGGTAATCGTCAAAGATTTCGCATGGGCATTCAACGGATCAAGCCGAATAGATGCAATGTCATTCTCGATATATGCCTCCTGTGTGGAGGACCCCTCATACATTTCCTCGCTGTCGAAATGAAATCTGACTTTGGTCTCAAGTTCCGCAGACGATACCGCTACCTTATAGTACACATTGATCGCCGGCAGCGGCAGAGCCCACAACAGGACGCTGCCGACGATGAACGCCACCGTAAGGAAAACAGAGGCAATAACCCGCTTCTTCGTTTCAGAAATATTCGCCGCCCCGTCATTTCGAATCATTGATCGGTTTCCCCCACAACATTGCTATTCGTGATTTTAAGATCGTTCCATGGAACATAGGAGCCCGGCATCGCAGATCCTACAATGCATCGCATTGTTTCGCATGACCTACGCCATGGCAATATGGGAGGAGCAATCGTTCCCCGGACAAGACCTGGGCCCTCCCGACTCACACGTCACCAGCATAGTAGTCTTCCTCTCTGCCGGAAGGCACCATTCATCATCCGTCCTCCATACATGACGCATGACGGAACTTCCGATTGTCCACTATAGGATAAAGCCCCTAACATTGCACGACATTGCAGCCACCGCATGAGCGAGGAGCAGGGGTCTGCGCCTTTGCATAAAATTCTCAACGCTAGCCAAAGATTATACGTAGAGGATCATATGAGACTGTTTATCCAGATTCCATGTCTGAATGAGGAGAAGACGCTCCCTCTGGTGCTGGAGAACATGCCTACCAAGATTTCAGGCGTCGACGATATCCAGCTGCTCATCATCGACGACGGCTGTTCAGATAGGACCGTGGAAGTCGCCCGCAAGCTCGGCGTCAGGCATTTCGTGCACCATGCCAAACCGATGGGCCTCGCCCGTGCGTTCCGCGACGGTGTCGATTATGCGTTGAAACATGGCGCGGACATCGTGGTCAACACCGATGGCGACAACCAGTATCCAAGCGAGGCGATCAGCGAATTGGTGCAGCCGATCATTCGGCATGAGGCGGATATCGTGGTCGGCGACCGCCAGACCGCCACCATCAAGGAGTTCAGCTGGTTCAAGCGCAAGATGCAGCACTTCGGCTCTTGGGTGGTGAACAAGGCGGCTGGCACGCATATTCCGGACGCCGCCAGCGGCTTCCGCGCCTATTCCAAGAACTCCCTGTTGAAGCTCAACATCGTCACTGAGTTCAGCTATTGCATGGAAACCATCATTCAGGCGGGCAATAAACGCATCGCCATCGCATCCTATGCCATCAAGACCAATCCGAAGACCCGCGAATCCCGCTTGTTCCACAACATCTTCGAGCACATGGCCAAGTCCGGCGGCGCGATCATCCGCAGCTTCCTGATGTTCAAGTCGAACGTCATCTTCAAATGGGCCGCGATCATCTTCATCATCCTCGGACTCGTTCCGTTCGCACGTTTTCTGATGCTTGCCTTCATGGGACATTCCGCAGGGCATGTGCAGTCTTTGCTTCTGGGCGTCGCACTGCTCATGATCGGCGTGTTCTGCGTAGCATTGCAGATTATTTCGGAGGTGCAGCGCATCCAGCGCAAACTGGTGGAGGACCAACTCGAACGCACCAAGGAGTTGTTGTACTCCACCGAATACCAAAAGATTTGGGCCAAGCAGAACGAGTACGGCGAGTTTCCGCCGGCACAGGATCTGCACTAAGCGACTGTCGAAGGAAACTGACCAATTATGCCCAAGGTACTGGCTTTCGGCACATACAACGTTCGTAAACATCCGCGTGTCGGTATTCTGATCGACGGCTTGCGAAGGAACGGATGCGATGTCGTCGAGATCAACGACCCACTCACGCTTTCCACCGCCGAACGGGTGGAGATCCTGAAAAAGCCATGGAAGGTGTTCAGTTTCGGACTCAAACTGCTCGGCCTATGGCATAGCATCGCCAAGCGAGCACGCGCATGGATGAAGTCCAACGGCAGACCGGACGCAGTATTAGTGGGCTATATGGGGCATTTCGACGTGCTTCTCGCCCACCACGTGTTCAAAAGCGTGCCGATTGTTCTCGACCATCTTATCTTCGCTGGAGACACGGCAAAGGATCGTGGTGCTCAGGGGCTGAAGGTCAAGTTGCTCAAGCATCTCGACCGTATGGCCATAAACTCCGCATCACTAGTAGTACTTGATACCAAGGAACACCAGAAGATGCTGGAACCTGGAGATACTAGCATGGTGGTTCCTGTCGGCGCCCCGGACGAATGGTATGAGGCGGGCAAGCAAACCGGCGAGCGCTCAACGGACATCGTGTTCTACGGCCTGTACACGCCGTTGCAGGGAGCACCGGTCATCGCACAGGCAGCCCGGATTCTTGCCAATCGCGGCATTACGCCGAAATTCACCCTCATCGGCAAGGGGCAGGATTATGACGAGGTCCGTTCCATCAGCAAGGATCTGAGCAACATCACCTTCCGCGAATGGGTGGAGCCGGAGACATTGCCATCCGTAGTCGCTTCCCACGCGATCTCGCTGGGTATCTTCTCCACCACGCCCAAGGGCCTTCATGTCGTGCCCAACAAGGTGTATCAATCCATGGCAGCTGGCTGTGCCGTCATCACCAGCGGCACCGCCCCGCAGCGGCGTATGCTGGGCAATGGCGTGGTATTCGTTCGTCCGGGCGACCCGCAGGCGCTTGCCGATGCGATCGAGTCATTGGTCTCTGATGTGGAATATCTAACGCGCAAGCAGCATGACGCCCGAACCGTGGCCCAACGGTTCACCGATGATGTGGTCACGCGCGACCTCGCCCAGTGGATTAGCAATAACAAGTAGGCCAAGGTGTTATGAACAAGCTGAAAAAGATCATCGACTCGCCCGTCATCCGATGGTTCTTCCTGGCGGTCGCGCTTGCGGGATTGCTGTGGGTGGTCGTCAAGAACTGGGGGTCGCTGACTCAGGCGTTGGCATCCCTGCCCTGGCAGATCGCCGTGGCCAGCTTTGCTCTCGCGGTGGTCTACGTGTTCTTCACCATGTGGTCTTGGCGAGTGATTCTGGCTGATCTGGGGTCTACGCTGAATTGGAACACGTCCACGCAGCTGTTCGGCATCAGCCAGATCGGCAAATACATTCCCGGCGGTGTATGGAATATCGTGGCCGCTGCGGAAATCGGCCGCGACCATGATATTCCGGCACGGCGCTCAGTGACTGCCATGACCGTGGCCGTACTGATTTCCCTGTTGTCCGGCACAGGCATCGGCGTAATCACCGTGTTGAGCACATCGGTAGCCATTCAGGTGCCGACATGGCTTATCGTACTGTTGCTGGCCATTCTGGTCGCCCTGCTCATGCCACCGGTACTGAACCGTCTTATCGGTTTTGGCTTCAAATTGTTAAAGCGTCCCGCGCCCGAACGTCAAATGACATTCAAAGGGCTGGGCCTAGGCACGTTGCTTGCCGTCGTCGCATGGGGTATCGCAGGCACGCAGATCTGGCTGCTCGCATGCGGCTTCGGCATGCTGCCGTCAGCATCCGGTATGGCACTGTCCATCGGCGCATATGCTCTGGCATGGGTGGCAGGTTTTCTAGTGGTGTTCGTGCCTGCCGGCACTGGCGTAAGGGAAAGCGCGCTCGGCCTCTTTTTCGCTGGCGCATTGGCATCCGGCGGAGTTCTTGCCGTCGTACTCGTCAGTCGAATCGCCATGACCTTCGCCGATCTGCTGTTTGCCTTAATCGGCGCTCTGCTCAAGATGCGCAACAGCAAACATTAGGCGTCATTTGATTCTTCTCAATCATCCGCCGAGCGTAATCGAAACAATGGCTTTTAGACCGACGCCGAATATAACGATCAATGCCGATGGGAACATTAATCCAGTAGAATGACTTTTAAACATGAACCTTTAGGAAGAAGGGAATATGAGGTCTCTGAGAAGATTCGTGGCATCGGTTGCGGCTGTCGCTACATTGGGCTGTCTTGCAATGGCCAATTCCGCATACGCGCTGGATGTGCCCCAGCAGGAAACACAATCGACGGGCGCGCGGGCAGCATCCCACAATACCGCTGGAACGGCACAATCCATCAATGTGAATCAGGATGTCTCCGATGCGATCCATGATTTGTATAAGGGCAACTGGTACAAACTCACCGTTCCGTCAAACGGGTATGTTCAACTCAATATGCGCAATTCCGCCACATCGGAGGAGCCACAGTGGAACCTGAAGCTATATAGGGCCAACGACACCGAGAACAGTATTTTCTCTTGGGCCCATAATGGCAATAAAAACAACGAATCCTCCCAAAAATACGGTCTCACGGGCGGAACATACTACCTGTGCGTTTCTCCCTATTGGGGAGTCATAAACGTAAACTACACGCTCAAAGTACTGTACGAGCAGCACAACGATTGGGAGACAGAGCCCAACGATGCTGCGGGAGCAGCCGACTCGGTGCAGCCTAACGGAACCATTCATGGTTCGTTCGATTCCTATTACAGCCACGATTGGTATAAATTCACACTTCCACAAGATGGCGTCGTACAGCTTAAATTTGCCAATGCGCTTTCAGACAAAGATTACACGAATCTTTATGCGAAATTATACAAGGCCGACGATATGAGCAACGCGCTTTTCGACAGTACCTATAACAATGATTTCGCAATGACGTCCGCAAACCATTCATCTCCCAAAATCGGTCTCTCCGCAGGAACGTACTACGTTGACGTATATGCAGGCGACGAATACTCCGAATATTCCATGACCGTCGATTTCACAGGAAGCGATGCCTGGGAAAAGGAACCCAACGATTCCTCGAACCAATCCAGTGCCATTACCGTAGGCAAGACCTACACAGGAAACATCACCAACAATTCCGATAATGATTGGTACCGCTTCACGTTGGACAGGAAACAGCAGGTCCAGATTCATTTCACGAGCAAAAAACAGAGCCAGAGCTACGGATTCTGGAGAGTCTATCTGTATAGCAGCAACAATATCAATAACGCTTTGACCAAAGTCGAAATTCCTTGCAGCCAGGCATCGGCAAATTCGAAAGCCATGACTTTGGATAAGGGCTCATACTACGTGAAGATGGATTCATCCTGGCTCTTCGACGGCATCGGGACAGGTTCCGAATATTCGCTGCTGGTGACGCGTCCTTCCAACAAGGTGACGATGTATCGTTTGTACAACCCACATACCGGGGAACATTTCTATACCGCGAACGCGGCCGAGAAAAACGGTTTGGCCAAAATCGGATGGCATTATGAGGGCATCGGCTGGGTAGCGCCCACGTCGGGCGCGCCGGTATACCGCCTGTACAACAGCCATGTCAAGGGCGGCGATCATCATTACACGATGAACAAGGCCGAGAGGGACAATCTCGTCAAAGCCGGATGGAGGTACGAGGGCGTCGGCTGGTATTCCGGCGGCAAGGTGCCGCTGTACCGGCAGTACAACCGGCATGCGAAAACCGGCACCCACAACTACACGACCAGCAAGGCCGAGAACGACCATCTGGTCAAGGTCGGTTGGCGTGCCGAGGGAATCGGCTGGTACGCGCTTTCAGCGCAATAAATGGCAGAGAGCCTTGAATAGCGGGTTCCGGCGAAACGAGTTTTCGCCGGAACCCGCTTCTTATTCATCGTCTTTGAGATACCCGCTGACAATAATCGCAAAGCCCGTGGCGACCACGACTAAAGCGATGCCGCAGCATGCGGCCAATACCCAATATTTCGAGGCACCATACATGGTTCCGCCATCGGCAAAAGGCCACCGCAGTCGAATCTCAACCCCAAATGCCAGACAGCGGATTACAAGCCATAAAGCCGTAAGAAGCGACCACGACCTTGCAAAAGCACTGAGACCCTCGGCAATGAACACCGCAAATACAATCGAAATCAAACTGCAGTACACGGCATTGGCACTGCCACCCTGCTTGTAGAACAGTACTTGCTGAAAAACAGTACCAGCCAAAGTCAATACCAGCATGATGCATATTTCGCCATCAGCATGGGGTTCCCGCAACCGTTCAGACGCTTTCCGCAACGAACGAGTGCTCACGGCCTTCGCGATCATCACCATCATGCCCCAGAACAATGGGATTACCGTCAATGCCATCACGAACAACCGTCCAATCGCGGTTGCAGTGACCGAACTATTTTGATACTGCGCCATAGACGACAAATAGAAGTTTTTGTCGGTCAACGCCTGCCATAACGACAGATGCGTGTTCCTTCCAAGATGCTTGCTGGACCATTCCGGCTGAGACCCAGTAAAAGATCCTGATAACAGGTAAAGCCGAACATAAAACCAAGCGGATCCCGCAATGGACAATAATAGTGGGATAACAACAACTACCAACCATGTTCGCAATATCTTGCAATGAGAAATACCAAGATGAACAATCACCATCAAGCCGCATAGGCACATGATTGGAATGGTTGAAGTACGAGTCAGCGGTGCAAGCATGACGATAATCGCCCATACAAGCAGTTGTTTCGTCGTGAAATCCTGTGGTCTGGTACGTATCAAGGATGCGGCCATGCCAATCAAAAGAACTGTCCATAGGCTAGCCAGTGTGTAATTGAACACCACGGAGGGGAAACAACGATTGGAAGCGACGATTAACGGAACTAATGCGGTGATGGCATTCGATCGGCCGATGATTCTGCGAGCCGCCCAAGACGATGCGAAAATCACGCAAATCCCCAACATGGTTTCCATTCCACGCATTGCCCAAATGCCTCGAATAGGATGGTGCAGCGTGTCAAATACCATGAACACAGGAGCTTGAATGAGATAGAAAAGCGGTGGATGCTGGTAACGCCATTGCACATCGTATGGATATTGCAAATGCAACGGATTGAATTCGGGTCCATCAAAGAAAGACGGTAGATGTCCCTGCGTGATTTGGTAGACGTAGTCGACTTCCAGAGTTTCATCGAAGCTGTAGAAGGGTGGCCATGAAATGCATTGCCATATCTGACCGCCACAGTATATGCATATGCTTGCGATCAGCAAAGCAGTACGTAGATTGATTTTTCGCATCGGTCCCGCTCCTCTGGGGAATAGTTCGTCTAGTCCATTGCAACAATAACTATGTCGATAATCAAGTTAAAGAATCGACTCACTTCGTTGAATATATAACTGCAACCGCATCACTCGCCGGAACCCTGGTAAATGGCGATCGACAACTGCAGCGGAACCTGGTTTCTGCCGGATTCCAGATGCCACATTTATCGCAAAACTTCATGGTCTTTTTCTTCTGCCTGATATGGCATCACAGAAAAGTACCACGCCCCAATAACAGATGAGCTTTCTTCTCTCATAAAGGGAGCGTGACGCCAAACTGATTCGACGTCACGCTCCCTTCTCCGTGCCATATGAATGAGGACTACCACGCAACCTTATCCCAGAACACTCCGGTCGTATCCTGATTATTGAGCAGCACTCTCATCGCCAGTTTCCCGTTGTTGTTGTACTTAATGTTCAACCCGATCCGTTTTACCGCCGGGTTCAGTTTGGACACTGGGAGGCCCTTAGGATAAGCGGTGAATGCACCACACGGAATGATGGCTATCGGCTTCATTTTTTCATGCCTCACACCATTGCTGACATAGTATTCGCCAGGTTGTCCTTGCATAGTCAGGCTCCTGGCCGAGCATTGCAACGTGTAGGAGCCGTCGGCGTTCTTCTTGCCGGATGGAAAAAGGCCACTGAAATCAGAGTAATAGTGAATCTGTGCGTAGCCAGGGCCAGACTCGGCGGAATACTGCGATTGCGACTTGCCCGTGAACTTGCCGGCACTATTCAAATTGATATCGGAAATCCACGATCCCATACGTGTCGAGTAACGATACCGCCCCATGAACTCACGGAATACGACTTGCGATTCCAACTTGCCATCGGACTTCCACCCACTGGCAACCGCATACCACCCGATCTTCTCATCACGCCAGCCGTGGGAGACAAGATTCCTGCGTTCTGCCGCATTGGTCGTATAGTTATGCACCCGTTACGGCACGGGGATTGTACTGACGGTAGACTGGAGTCCTCTTGGAGTCGTCAGAATACCAGCCAATACCTTCATCACGCCAACCGACCTTGACCAAATGGTCGCGTTCCTTCTCACTGGTGGTGTAATGATGGTCGCCGACATTTTTGTTATACAGGCGATAGACCGGTGTCTTCGACTTCATGGGAGCCGTCCAGCCGACGCCTTCATCTTTCCCAGCCTACTTGTACAAGACGTATGCGCTCTGCAACCTTAGCCGTATAGAAATGCTCGCCACTGTTCGCATTGTATAGACGGTACATCGACACTGAATTCGTGCTAACCGCCTATGAGACAGGCACAATTCCAGCAGCAACCATCGTAGCCACAACAAATATCCCAATTTTGCGATGTATCCCACACGCCAAACAATGAAAGGCCTAAAAACAGCAGTTCCGCACAATCCAGACCACTCCTGCACCGCTCTGCTCGATATGCCGATACTGCAAAAGGCATAAGGTGCACGGACTGAATATCGACTTTGAGGAACCGCTGTTGCTGCGACTCTTAAACCCCTATGAACCTACTTGCCGAGTTCCTTGGCGACGTACGCCTTCAGGGACTCCTCCCAATCCGGCA
>ERZ808242.644-NODE-644-length-24243-cov-11.306970_pt1 | contig 24243 bp, 14 predicted proteins | sample MGYA00521244_ERZ808242 | MGnify/ENA primary metagenome ERZ808242 (study PRJEB31516, sample SAMN03275573) | gut metagenome | biome: mammalia-associated habitat; material: feces | host: Papio cynocephalus | place: Kenya | collected 2012-07-27 ... | reverse complement strand
ACACCAGCAACATGCCTGATGGTCGTCCAGCCGGTGCTCCTTTGGCTCCAGGTGCTAACCCATCTTACGGTGCAGAGAAGAACGGCTTGCTTGCTTCCTTGAACTCAGTGGCTAAGTTGCCATACGAGTATGCGCTCGATGGTATCTCCAACACCCAGACCATCAGTCCTGGAGCACTCGGTCATAACGACGAGGAGCGTGCCCAGACCTTGGTAGGCGTGATGGATGGTTACTTCAACCAGGGAGCTCACCACCTGAACGTGAACGTGTTTGGCGTGGAGAAGCTCAAGGATGCGATGGAGCACCCAGAGAAGGAAGAGTACCAGAACTTCACCATCCGTGTGAGCGGTTACGCCGTGAAGTTCATCGACTTGACTCGTGAGCAGCAGCTCGACGTGATTGCCCGTCAGGCACACGAGAGACTGTAATCAATATATTGCCCGCTAGATTTTTCGTTACGAGATATTTAGCGGGCAATTTTAACTTCTTTAACTGTAAAATAGAGCAAGGTATGGAATATTTTGCTAAATTTGCAGCATGAAACTGAATAATGAACAAAAAATAGCCTTATGGGCCGAAGGAGGCAAGTTTTGTCTTGACATGGTCAAATTGATATTTGGTGGTATTATATTGGCCAGTATTATGAAAAAAGATATTGACACAACAAAACTTTTAGTTATTGGCGGTTTGATATCTTTATTTCTTACTATATGTGGCTTTTGTTTGATTTTAATGTCTAAAAATAAAAACAAGGAAGGAAAATAACGATGGAATTATTAATATTTGAAGGAATCTTTGCTTTACTCGCAGGTATATTTACTTTGTGGGCTTATCATGATTATCGTAAGATGAAAGTGTAATTTAAAAGTAATGCTTCATAAGGGTTTCATTCACAGCTTAGAGAGCTTTGGTTCGGTAGATGGACCAGGCATCCGATTTTTGATATTTTTGCAGGGCTGCCCGATGCGCTGCCAGTTTTGTCACAATCCCGATTCCTGGGCAGTGGGAAAGGGAGAGAAATGGACTGCCGACGACTTGCTCGACAAGGCGGAGCGATTCAGAAGTTATTGGGGAGACAAGGGCGGTATCACCGTGAGTGGGGGAGAAGCCTTGATGCAGATAGACTTTCTCATCGAACTCTTTGAGAAAGCCCATCAGCGTGGCATCAACACTTGTCTTGATACCTCGGCACAACCTTTCAGCCGAAAGGGAGCTTTCTTCGAAAAATTTGAGCGCTTGATGTCCGTCACTGATACTGTTCTTCTCGATATCAAGCATATCAACGAAGAAGAGCACCATAAACTCACTCGTCATTCCAATAAGAACATACTCGACTGTGCCCGCTACTTGAGCGACATAGGCAAGCCTGTATGGATTCGCCACGTATTGATACCTGGCATCACGGATAAGGATGAATATCTGGAGCAACTCCATGATTTCCTCGCCACGCTTCATAACATCGAGCGTGTAGATGTGTTACCTTATCATACGCTAGGTATTTACAAATATGAGAAACTCGACATCCCATATCCGCTGGATGGAGTAGAACCTCCTACCAGTGAGCGTATAGCTCATGCCGAAGACATTTTGCGCCTATAATCCTGGAATTTTTACTCCCAGGACCTTTGTTTATCCCAGGGATTTTACTCCCTGGGTTTTTATTTTATCCCAGATATACGGCTGGGTCCAATTCTACCACTGATGCCGGTTGCTGAGGAGCCTGTAGCGGGTGTTGCTGCGCTACTGGCTCCTCAGTTACGTTTTCAAAGGTGCGTATGAGGTTTTCGACAGAGTTCAACAGGCGAGCTTTGAGTATCGGCTTGGCGATATAATCGTTCACGCCCAATTCATAGCATTCATCGACATTGTCCTTGTTGTTGAGCAAGGAAGTGACGATGATGGCCATTTCGCTCTTGTTGTAATTCGCTCTCACATGGTCTATTACGTCCCATCCATTCACGGCAGGCATCATCAAGTCGAGCAAAATGATATGTGGTCTGAATGTGTCTATCAGTTCGATGGCTTGCTTGCCACCTCCCGCTTTTTGGATGTCTAGGTCTAACTCGCTGAGCATGTCAGCCACTTGTTCCACATTCTCTGGAATATCATCCACGATTAATACTCTGCATTTACTCATAATCTTTTCGCAATTCGTTATGACATTTCTTAAGCCTTGACCTTGTGGATTCCATAGATGTCGCATACGAAACCCTTGTCGGTCAGAATCTTGTTCATGTCTATGTTATTAAATATTTTATGGTTCGTACCGATTACTACGATTTGGTACTTCTTGTTGAGCACCGCTTCGTCGGCGGTAACCTTGATGTCATATTCTTCTTTCACTTCCTCGCCATCAACCAGTGGGTCGTAGAGGGTAGTCTTGTAGCCAGCGCCTACCAGGTTGATGTATAGGTCGGCCACCTTGGTGTTGCGGATGTCGTCGCTGTTGGGCTTGAACGAGAAGCCAAGTATCAGCACGTTGGTCTCAGGTGCCACGAAGTTTCTGCTCTCGCTGGCACTCTTGATTTTTCCAGCCATCCATACCGCCATCTGCTCGTTTACCTCGCGTGCGGTGGAGAGCAACGAAGGAACCACATCCACCTCTTGTGCCTTGTTGATGAGATAGTAAGGATCCACGGCGATGCAGTGTCCGCCCACCAGTCCTGGGGTGGCTGGCACGAAGTTCCACTTGGTGCTTGCCGCTTCCGTCACGTCCTCGATGCTGATGCCCATCTTGTCGTATATCTTCTCCATCTCGTTGAAGAAAGCTATCTGCACGTCTCTCTGGCAGTTTTCCATCAGCTTGCATGCCTCAGCCACCTTGATGCTCTTCGCCTTGAAGGTGCCGTGGGTCAATACCGAAGCGTAGAGGCTGTCGATGATCTCAGCTGCCTCTGGGGTGGAACCGCTGGTCACTTTTACGATGTTTTCGATGGTATGCACGGTGTCGCCCGGGTTGATGCGCTCTGGCGAGAAACCTACATAGAAGTTTTGGTTCAGCTTCAGTCCGGAAGTGGCTTCCAGCAGTGGGGCGCATACTTCTTCGGTGAGTCCGGGATACACAGTCGATTCATATACCACGATGTCGCCTTCCTTCAGGATGCCGCCCACGGAGCGTGTGGCGCTTCTCACACAACTGATGTCTGGCTTGTTCGACTTGTTTACTGGTGTAGGAACGGCAATGATATACACATTGCAACCCTTCAGGTTTTGTATGTCGCAGGTCAGTTTCAGTCCTTGAGCTAAGGCTTTCGATAGCATTTTGTTGTCGTTCATCTTGCCGTTGGTGAGTTTTTCCACCTTGGCGGCGTTGATGTCGTAACCCCATGTATCATATTTCTTTGAGAATAAGCAAGCCAGGGGAGTGCCTACGTACCCCAGTCCTATCACTCCTATCTTAAACTCAAAAGGTTTGTTTGCCATATAATGTTTGTTTTAATTAATATTCTTTCTATATTTGTGGGGGGCGAACCCCATTCTTGTTTCTCGTACGTTAGATGCCCTCCAGCTGTGCATAGCGTGAGGTCTTCTCTGGGTTCCATGAATCCTTGTATGACCGGCGGAAGAACAGCTCCTGCAGGTGTGCCGACAAACGGGCAAGGCGCAGAAAGTAGCCTGTGTAAGGCGACATCAGCGGCGTAAATCTATACAGGAAGAGCGCCGTCTTCTTTCTTTCTGTCACCAGCAGCACCAGCAGGAAGGAGAATTGGGCGAAACATACTCGGATGAAGTAGCCCAGTGCCAAGACTTCCACGATGTGCGTGTTGAAGGTGATGGCGAGCTTGATGGTGTACCAGAGCCACAGGAAGTTGAGGAAGCAGTCGTACATCACACTCTCCATGTTGGAAATCCAGTTCAGAATGCTCCAGTTCTTCGAAGGCAGCAGGATGTCGATGTGCTTGCGCAGGCGGAATCTCACGAGCGACCTGGACCATCTGATGCGCTGGTGATACAGCTTGTACCATTTGGTTGGCACGTTGGTCATGCAGATGGCATCCTCGGCGAACTTCACCTTGTAGCCAGCCTTTCTGATTTTCTGCGTCAAGTCGCCGTCGAGTCCTGGTCCGATGTCCCAGTAGCCCACTTCCTTGAGTATCTCCCGGTCGAATGCGCCGAAGGCTCCCGATATGATGTGGTAGATGCCCAGGGCGCTGGTCACGGTGCGTCCCACCTGTATTCGCTTCAGGTATTCGAAAGCCTGCAGCGATGTGCAGATGTTAGCCTTGTAGTTTCTCACCTCGATGCATCCGCCCACCGCCTTCACCATTCCGTCGAGGTAGAAGGGCAGGAGTACTTTCTCCAGGGCATCGCGGTCGAGCGATGAGTCGGCGTCGAGGCTCACGATGTATTTGCCGCTTGCCATCTGCGCCCCATAGTTGCTGGCGGCAGCCTTGCCGCCTCGTGTCTCCAACCTCAGGTAGTGGGTGATGAGTCCCGCACGGTAGAGGTCGGTGCATATCAGCTTGGTGTCGTCGTCGCTTCCGTCATCCACCACGATGATTTCGTAGTGCCGATAGGTTTGCTCGTTCAGCGACTTCACCATCTTATATATGTTCTTGCCCTCGTTCTTGCCCGGTACCAAGATGCTTATCAGCGGGTTCTCTCGGTAGAGGTAGAATCTGGCGAGCTCATTTTCTTTCTCCCTTCTGTTGCGTCCCATCATTCTGTAGATGATGACCAGGTACTCCAGGATGTAGTATCGGGGCATCTCGATGAAGAAGAGGAACCAATAGGTGTTCACGATGCTCGAAAACGAGAGCGTGGCTATCCAATCCCAGAAGTGGTTCAAGTTTTCTACTATGTTAAACATATACCCGTAGTCTCCTTTCTCTTGTGTTCTGTCTGTTTCTCTTTATCTCAGCACGGTGAGTGCCAGGATAGCGATGAGGATGAGGATGCCGGCTATCATGATGAGCAATCCTACCAACTGCTTGTATAGTTTCACTCGTTTCATCACCTTGTCGGTGTCGTCCTCCTCTGGAGTTAGGTTGAGCACTTCCTCCTGTGTTTTCACTTCCTCTTCTACGTGCAGTGGTGCTTCCGAGTAGCCGCAGTAGTCGTCTGGGGTCAGCTCGATGAAGTTCATTTTGTCGAAGAATTCCTCATATTGTCCGCTGGTCACCTTCTTCTTGGTGTCGAGCACGTCGCAGATGATTTCGTCTGGTTCCAGCAGGTTTGCCACCTTTCTGATGGCTTTCGACATTTCCTTGCTCAAGTCCTGCTGTGCTTCTTCCACGCTGTTCTCCTCGAACGCCGTATAGGTGATGTAGAAGATGTTGTTGTTGTACGACACCTTGTGACTGTTGAAGAGGCGGCAGAATTTGGTCAGTATCTGCTCCTTGATCTTCACGGTGTCCTGGTTGCCGTTCAGAATCCAGATTTTTCCCACTATCACGGAGATTTCATCCTTGCGGTAGGTCTCCAGCAACAGTCGGCGCAATCGGTTCACCAGCAATGGGTATTCCATGAAGTTATCATAGTTGTTGCTCATGTTGCTGAACATCAGTCCGCCCTTGGTCAGCATACGGATGCCTTCCTCCGTTATCTCGTAATCTACCACGTCGCGTGGCACCAGTGCGCTCACGGCGTAGGTGTTCTCGCAGTAGCAGCAGGTGGCCTTGGTGAGAGGGGTGGTAAACGAGTTTTCGCAATCCACGCAAGAGTAAATCACGGCAGGGCGGTCGTAATCCACGCCGATGTGTCTCAGCTTCTTGTGGCACTTCGGGCAGATGAGCATACCTCCCACGTTGTAGGTGCTCTCTGGCGACACGTTGGCACAGGCGAAGTGGTGGATGATGTTCTGAATCTTCAGGTTGGAACTTCCGCACTTCGGGCAGCACTCCGTGTATAGCAGGTGCGAGTGGTTGCACTTCGGGCAGAGGTGCTCCTTGATGAGGTAGCGGCTCTTGCGCAGTGCGCCGTATTCCACCATGGTGTCCTTGAAGGCGAACATCTCGGCGAGGTGGAAGAGGCTCATGCTGTGGTAGTGCTCGAAGATAGGGTTGATGTATCCCAGCGACGATTTCTCCATCAGTCGGTGTCCCAGCGTTCTCTGGTCTCTGGACAACAAGTATCTCAGGATGTTGGAGAACAGCTCGTTGGGCTGCGTAGGGCGAGCCGCCTCTTGCTGTATGCCGTATTTCTTTCTTGCGGCCTTGATTTTGTCAATGATCTCGTAAACTTTCTCATTGCTCATGTCGCTGACGTAGGCATCGACGATGTAGTCAATGATTTGTTCCTTTCCCGATACCGCCGTGTTGACGAATATCGGCTTGTAGCTACATTTATACGATAGGATAGGGCTGGCTCCAAACAGAATTGCATGGAACGCGCGCTCACTCTTCGTATTGATATATATACAATCGAAGTAGTCGGACTGGATGTCAGGTGTCGAGTCGATGTCGATGTAACTATCGATGGTGAGCACCATGTCTCCACGTTTGTTTCTTCTTAGTCCAATCATTTCTTCTTGTTATCTGTTTTTTCGTCGTTTGAAATCAGCTTGGAACTTCTCACGATGTTTTGGTTTCTTTCCACAGGGATGGTGTACATCGGCAGTGGCTTCGGATCTAGCATGGCGCTAATCTTGTTTACTCTCACTCTCACTGGCAGCTTGTTGCTCATCACCCATGCCGGCACTCGCTGGTTAGGGTTGAAGGTGAACACTGCCACCACGGCGTTGGCATCGTGCGAGAAGTTGCTCTGCAAGTGCTTCGGGATTTCCTCCACTCTCAGACCTACCATCTGCAGCTTGGCTTTGAGCTCCAAGTTGTTGTTGATGATGACATCCGCGTCGTCAGGGCTCTCCATGTATTTCACCTTGTCACTAGGCACGTAGGTGATGATACCTAGGTGGCACGCTGCAAAGTCGGTATGCTGGATAGACATCACCTCGTCGCTCTTGAAGACCAGTGTCTTGTCGCTCACGTTGATTTTCGATATGTAGGCGTCGGCTGGTGCGCAGCAGTAGTGTATCAGTCCTTGGCTATAGATGCTATTGTTGCTGGAGTAAGGCATGGCGGCATTGCTGGTTCCAGCGCCTCGGCGGGTCATGAAGTTGTAGGTGGTGTTCTTGGCTTGTGCGTAGATTTCCACCTTGGCTGCCTGTTTCTTCAGCTCTTCCTCCACTTCGGCTATCTCGGCATCGAGCGCGTTGCGCTTGGTGTTGTCGGTGAGTCCGTAGTAGATGTCGGATGTTTCCGAAGCCTTTTGCTTTTTCAGTTCGGCGAGTCGGGTTCTCAATACCGGTATCTCCTCCCTGGCAAGCTTGGCTTGCACCTCCATGTCGTGAGTTTCCTTTACTGCCGAAGGCAGGATGTTAGGATCATACTGGTTCACGATGTTTCCCAGCAGCACGTAGCTGTAGAGGGTGTCGCCCTTGTGTACCACTTCTCCCACCTCCTTGTTCACCTTCAGGATGTAGATGTCATCCACGGCCGAGATGTGGTTCTCGTCGATGGTGATGTATCCATCGTAGATGGCCCATATCATACGTGTTACGATATAGTATGCCGCCAAGACGATGACGAGCAAGAAGATCAGCGCGAAGATAATCTGCTGTCGGGCGAGTCGGTGGCTTTGCGTTTTCAGCAAGTCCGACATTGCCTGTTCCTGCGGCGTACTGTTGTATTGAAACTCATTCATAGTTCTATTTCCTTGAATATACTGTTGTTGTCGTAGATGCTCACTGCCTTCTCGATGTTGATGATGGCGAGTCCACGGTTTAGCATCAGTTTATACATTCTCTCCATGCTTTCGAGCAGTCCGGTGTATTCGTCCATTCGCATCAGGTAGTTGTACCCTTGCTTTTGGTTTTTGTAGGCATAACGTCGCATGTCGATGTACTTGCTCGTCTGCTCTATGTGGAATGCCTCGGTAGCGATGGCTTGGTTCAAGTTTTCTATTTTTTTGAGCAGGATATCCACCGACTGTTTGATTTCGTTTACGTCGGCTGTTCTGCTGCTCTTGATGATTTCCTTTTCCGTTTCGAGTGCCTGTCGCTTGCGTGGGCTCTCGTTGTAGAGTGGGATGGTGAATCTCACGCCCACATCCACGTTGTTGCTCATCTTGTTGTTGCTTTGCCAGTAGCTGGACCATCTGGCGAACGGTGTGAGTCTTGCCGTGCCCAGGTAGTTGGTCAGCTTGCTGTCGTTGTCGGCGATTTGTTCTTTCACCATCACGATTCTGGCGTCGAGGCTTTCCTCATCCACATGTTTCCAGAGAGCTTCTTTATCTACCACCACCCTGGTGGGCTTGATGCGGTAGATGGGCTTGTTGGAAATGTCTCGGTCGGCGCAGAGGATGGATATGTCGTACTCTGCTTCGAGTTTGTCGTTCATCACCTTCAGCATTTTGTCGTTGCTGATTCGGTCTTTCTCCAGCATAAACTGGTAGGCCTCGTTCATGATGTCGAGGTTGTCCAGTCGGTGTGCTATCACCGTTCCGATATAGAAGTTATATTGTTCGGTCAGCTCTTCGGCTGCCTTTTCATAGATGTCTGCTGTCAGTCTCTTCTTGCTTTGCAATCTAGAGAGTTCGTTGGCGAGAGCTACTTTTGCTCTCTTTTCCTTGCCCTGGTAGAACTTGCTGTTGAGGATGTTCCATCCCAGCTCAGCTTGTGTCTTGAGTTTGTATCTCGACACAGCGTCTTCGTTGTCCTTGTCGGTGAAGAGATATTCGTCAGGTCGGGCATATACCTGTCCGGTAATCTCCAGTCCGTTGTGTCTGTTTACTGCCAACTGCTCGTGTGCTGTCTTCGACCAGTATAGTGAATCCGTAGATTTGATGTCAGCAGTATGTTGTTTGTTGAGTCCCAGGTCTATCACTGGCGACTTCACCCAGATAGGGCGGTTGAGTAGGGTGTCTAGTTGTGCGAAACGATTGTTGAAGTGTCTGAGCACGTTTTCGTTTTTCAGATTTTCATATACCAGCATCTTTGGGCTGAAGAATTGTTTCTTCTTTCCCTGTGCTTGTGCCATAGCTGTAGGTCCACCGATGTTCATCAGTAGGGCTGTGGTGGCATATAGTATCAAATCTCGCTTCATTTTGATTTACTTGTTTTTTTACACGAAGAATGCAGCCGCAGACTTGTTGCAGCTGCATTCTTCAGTGTCTGTTGATTATCATTTCTTATTGCTTGCGCAATAGCGATCTCAAGGGTTAGTCGGCGTTCTGCAGCTTGAATACCTGCAGACGGCTCTGACCGTAAGCCACATAGATGTAGCCGTTGTACTCTACCACGTAGTTGGCTGACTTAGGAGTCTTGCGGTATGCGATAGGCTCGTGAGTATTCTTGTCGAGTACTACAAGTCCGTAAGAACCGTAAGCCACGTAGTCGTACTTGTCGCCAATCCAGCAACCGTTGGCATAAGCCTTGTAGTCATTGTTTGCGTTGAGAGGCTTAGGCATCTGATAGTGCCACTGCTCATTGCCCTGCATATCGTAGCAGTAGATACCTGCTGCACCACGGCAAACATAAATCTTGTTGTCCTTTACCTGAACCACGTTCTTACCGTTGTTTGGTTTGATGGTGCTGATAGAGAATGAAGCATCAGGGTTCTGCATGTCTTCCTTCTTCTGGTCGAATACTTCGATGGTTGCAGGAATCTCCTCGTCTGAGCTTGTAGCCTGACGGTCGAAGAAGAGGGTAACAATCTTGCCGTTGCCGATAGCCACGTGCTTAGCCTTGCCTGGCTTGTCGATGGTGTAGATGGTCTCCCAGTTTGTAGCGTCATATACCTTGTAGCCCTTGGTGGTCATTACGATGAGGTGGTTGGTCTCGTCGTTATATACCACGCAGTTCTCGTCGGCACCAGCGTTCTCCTTGATGGCCTTCTGCAACTGTACGAACTGGAGAGGAGCCTGATAGATGACGGTATCCTTACCCTCGATAGTTGTAGTGATGCTCTTAGACTCTGTGTCGAGCAAGTGGTTGTCCAAGATAGGGATGTATGCGAGCATAGCACCCTTCTTGTTAGAGCTTCCTGGCAAGTAGAGCATACGCTGACCTGCGTTCAACTTGGTAGCCAAAACGTGGTTGAAGTCGAGGTCACGCTGTGCATCGTAGAGATACTGGAGCAATGAAACCTTGTTGTTCTCCACCTCAGAGAATACTTCCACGCATCCGCCGTGACCTGTGCCACGAGTGTGGTAAGACATGTACAAGCGACCGTTGATTGGCTGAATGCAAGTAGCCGAGATGTCGTGGTCGTGAGTATCGTAGTCGATGGTCGAAATCAAGTCCAAGCTTGGCTTGTTGTTGGTGTCCGGCGCATCTGGGTTTGGCTTTGGATCCGGAACTGGGTCTGGAGTAGGATCCGGAGTTGGAGTAGGATCTGGTGTTACAGGTGTATCTGTATCATTGTAACCCTCTGGATTACACTCAGACTTCTTCACTACGTAGTTCTTGGCTTCAGCATCATTCTTCCAATGGATGTTACCACCATCCCAAACTACTGTTGTATTATCATCTGTGATAGGGGTTGTTGCCCACTCACTGCCATAGATAGCATTGGCATCAATAATGATGTGGGCATTATCTCCTGATGTAGTGAAAATCTTACACTCCACAGTCTTGGCTCCACCTGGATTCCAATCACCTTGTTTACCTGGTGCATTGTAGTAGAATGCGTTTGCTTTGATGGCAGCAACGGCATTCTTTTCTCCTAAGTCGGCACTGCCTTGGCCATTGTTCATATTCTTGAAGTAACCAGCGATATCTACCATACTCTGATCCTTAAGAATCAATTTAGCATTGGAATCCTGCTTAAAGTTGGTAGCCTTCAGATAAAGTGTCTGAATAGAGGCTTGGTTGGTGATATATACAATACCAGCACTCTTGATGGCACAACCCACTTCCAGTTTAGCGCTATTATCTAGCTTTATGCTATAGTTGTTGTAAACATCTTCTCCTTGATTGGTGGTTGTCAATGTTCCACCAATGTTGCAGTAGCTTCCGTTTACAGTCATATAGAATTTCTCGGTAGTAGCATTTCCTTCTACTATCATTTGAGAACCATTGATGGAAATCTCTTTTGCTTTCAAGTCCCCAGATACGTACATTCTTGTTGTAGAAGAGCCTTGAAAATCAAGCTTTGCATTTCCTAAATCCAGATTGCCAGCGAAATTGTAGAACTCGTTTTTTACAATATATGTGCTCTGATTTTTAGGAAATTCGATAGTTCCTTCATTTGTAATCTTTGTGTCAGAAAATACTTCAGAGCCATTTCTTGCTACCAACTTTCCGCCTGGAAGTATATTAATGGTGGCATTGCTTCCGTATGCTCCATCATAGATAAATGTACCTTTCACATAAATGGTCATTCCTTCTATGTTAAGGTTTTGGCCATTGGTTGTACCATCGACTGTTTGATTTTCAGATACATAATAATCGCCAGAATGCTTGTACCAAGGATTATCACTGAAGACATCTGCCAAATTCTTTGCACCTGCTGGAATTGAATTTACGGCACGAGTTTTGATAGCTTTTGCTGCTGAAGCTCTAGTTTTAGCACTAGAGAATGTTGTGCTCTGATAAGCCCCCTTGTAATTGGTGACTCTTGATGCCAACTCCTGAGCATCCGTGATAGACTTCACTTCTGAACCTACGATGGTAGCATCGGCTACAGCGGATGTGCTGTTGCTGCTGTTGTCGCTACAAGAAGCGAGGAGCATGGCAGCAAAGCTGAATGTAGCCAATTTATAGCTTAATCCTTTCATAATTAATTTTGTGTTCTTTGGTTGTTGCTTTATCATTTACTATATCTTGATTTCCTATGTGTTTCGTGTTATAGCTTAGGAAGATATGATAATGCCTCCCACCGCTAGACAACGGTGGGAGGGGGATATTTTTTTGATTTTACTTTACTGTGCTTGCAATCTGGAACACCTGGATGCGTCCCTGACCGTATGCTACATAGATGTTGTTGCCATCTACTGTGACATAGTTCGCAGAGTTGTTGCCGTTGAGTGAACGGTGGCAAACCTCAGAGAGGTCTGACTTGTTCAAAACAACGAGACCGTATGCACCAGCTGCTACATATACATAGTTGTTGTCAGCGCAAACGCCGTTTACATAGCCCTTCACGTGGTCAACGCTCTTGTTGTTAGAGGTCTCGGCAGCCTGTGGAGCTACCCAAGAACCAGTCTGTGTACCAGTAGCATTGTAGCGTGCAAGACCCTTGGCACTCTTACATACATAGATGTCTGTGCCATCTACATACAATACGTTCTTGCCATTGTTAGGAGCAATCTGTCCTACAGGGAAGCTTGTCATATCAGAGAAGTCTGATGCGCTAGACATCTGGAACTCGCCATCCACAGCTGCATCACCTGCAGAAACAGGGGCTGTATAGTTCAAACCATAGAACTGGTTGTTGCGAATTGCCACGAACTTAGCCTTACCTGCTGTTGCGATGTAAGAGTGAGCGTTATTGTTGGCCAAATCCCAAATATCATAACCACGGGTGTCGGCTGTAATCAAACGATTGTTGTCGATGATAGAGCAGTTGGCATCATAACCCTTCACATTGCGGTTAACGGCGAGCAACTGCAAGGTTGCTGTAGCGTCTGCTGTACCGTCGCTGTTCAAGCCTACGTATGCTACTGCTGCACCAGCTTCAGAAGAAGAACCTGTGGCGTAGATGGTATTGTTGTTAACCATGATATGGTTGAAGTCCAATGTACCACCCTGATCCTTGAATGACTGGAGTACCTGAACATCGTTACCATTCATCTGAGCCACCTCAATGTTACCACCGAAATTCTCGGCACGTGTATGGTAAGAAACGTAAATCTTGCCGTTGTTGATAACGATACCTGTTGCAGACTGTCCGTCTGGAGCCTGAACCTGAGAAATCAAGTCGAGCTTCTTCAAACCAGCGATGTCTGCGCTCTTCAACTGCCAAGCGTGGTTGCCTACAGCCTCGATGCTAGCGTTCACACGCTTGTCATCATAGTCGAGGAATGATGCTGTTGCGTCGAGATCCTCAGTAGGAACGATGTTGGCGTCTGCCTCTGCACCATTGTTGTATGCCTTGGAGAACTGGAAGAGATAGCACTGGTTAGTACCTGGTGTGCGGAAAGCCTTCACGTTGTCAGTGCCAGCAAAGATGAACTTATCAGCCTTGACAACTACCACAGCGTTATCGTCTGTAGCGTTCATTGTAATCTGATTCTCTGTGTTGTCTGTCTTCAATACGTTGAAGTTCAAGACAGCCTTTGCTGGAACAACAATCTGGCAGTTGCCGTTCAATGTTGCTGTAGCGTTACCTGGGGTAGATTTCACGATTTCCTTACCCTCCTTGTCATACTCATTGTCTGTAACGTTGATGTAGCTAGCCTTGATAGTTGAGCCGGCAGCCATATTGAGAGCGTTGCTAACCTTGAGAGAGTAGTCTGAAATCAACTGTCCTTTGATGTCGAGGTTCTTGGTGATGATGTAGTTCTTCACCTTCATATCGCCATTCAAGGTTGTCTTGTCTGCCACGTTAACCTTGTCCTCAGTGCTGAGTGTTCCGTTTACTGTCAAGTTGTTGGCACGAACAGAAGCAAACTCGTATGTTGGGTTGCCATTGGCATCGAGAACGTCCTGGCCATCCTTGGTTACCTTGTAGCCAGAGAGATAAACATTACCGTTCACAGTAACGTTCTGCTTCTGGTCCTTAGTGCCGAGATAGTATGTAGAGTAGAGTGTACCGTCGATAGTTACGTCGTTGTCGATGTTGAATGTACCCTCGTTAACGATGACCTCATCGTTAGCTGCAACGGCTGCGCCTGTGCCTTTGTATTCTACCTTGCCGCCCTTGGAAACATAAATCTTGTTGCCACCCTTGGTCTCGTTATAGACGAGAGTGCGACCAGATTTAACGTAGATAGTTGCGTTTTCGATAGAGTTGACAGTTGCAATCTTTTTGGTGCCTGCAGCCTCAATGTTGAATGTACCGTTAGCCAGCTTGTCGCCAGAGTCGCCAGGCTGAGCGTTTTCTGGCATTGCTGGAATTGCTTTCATTTCAGTCAAGCCAGTGAAGCCGTCTTTGGCAGCTCTAGTACCGAAGTTCTTGCGAGCGTTGGCAGTGGTGTTCTTGTAGTTGATGACACGAGAAGCCAAAGCTGCAGCGTCGCTCTGAGAGATAGCAAGTGCAGTCTGGTAGAGGTCAGCGTTCTTGATGATACCGCTGCCACCTTCTGGAGAATCACTGCTGCTGCATGATGCGAATGCGAATGCTGCCAAACCAATGGCAGCCAGCTTAGAATTGATTACTTTCATATCTATTTACAGTTTAAATTGTATTTCTTGTTTATCTTGTTTTGTTGACTCCTTTGAGGTCTGTTCTAGTTTTCTCGACTCTTTAGAGCTCCTTTTTACCCTCTAATAAGCAGGTACTTAGGCTTAGAATAGTATATGTCGGTTACGCTATTTCGCTTATATCTGCTCTTTCACGCTGCAAATATAATGGAATTATTTCAAAAAGATATATTTTCGACAGTTAAATAAACTTAATTTAGCAAGGTTTAGTACTGCAAGCCATTTTGCTATGGGCTGTTAGCGGTAACACTACAATCCTTGTTTCGCATGAGGCTACAATTATTCCGCTGCAAATATACGAGTATTTTTTGAAACTTCCAAGAAAAATGGATTTTTTTTGTGTGAAACCTGCCGAAAATGACTTTTTGTGGCTTTTGAAGGACGCTCTCTAGTTGCCTATTTCCCCTGTGATGTGAACCCTAGTATTTCTAACTTTTGTTATACAGCGTGTTATAAAGGTAAAGGAAATGAATATCAGGGTTTTAGATATAGGTTTTTATATTTTCTAAACTAGTTTTTTAAAGGCTAGGGTTCACGTCACAGGGCAAGTTTCACCGATTTTCGAGTTTTTTGGGGGAAAGGCTTGGGGTGGCTGCCAGGGCTGTCTTTGTCATTCGGAATTTTATCTTAGTCATTTGGGATTTTATCTTAGTCATTCGGAATTTTATCTTAGTCATTTGGGATTTTATCTTAGTCATTCGGATGCTTCTTCTTTGTTGTTTCAATGTTTGCTCCTAGAACATAGAGATAAGGCTTATTCCGACTCGAAGTAAGGCTTAAATGAAGTTGGATTAAGCCTTACGTAAACGTTGATTACGGCTTACTTGAAGTTGGATTAAGGCTTATTTGCGATTGAATGAAGCCTTACTTCAAATTAGAATAGGGCTTACTTCAATTTGTGGTTGGATTTTACCCAATTTGAAGTAATGCAAAACAGCTTATGCAGCAGAATTTTTCCTCGATTGAGATATTTTTGCTTTTCTCTGCAACTTTTTCCTCCTCCCCATCGTCTAATCAGCAAAATTACGGATTTCAGAATTACGAAAATTTAAAAATGAAAGATATGAAAACATTTAGATTGCTTGCGGCTTCAGCCGCATTGGTTCTCGCCTCAGTGGGCGTGACATCTTGTAGCTTCTGTACTACCAACGCCACTAACATGGTGGGTGGAATGACCTATGCCGAGGATGACTTGCGCGAGAAGCCTTTCAAGGCCATCGACGTGAGCGTGGTCGCCGATGTGTATTACACTCAGAACAACGGGAGCGAGTGCAAGGTGCGCCTGGATTACTCTGCCATCCAGGATGTGGAGTTCGCTCAGACATTGAAGGAGAAAGTCAAGGTGGCTTATCGTAATGGCGGGGTAGAGATAGGCTGCAAAAATAAAATCACTGTCCCTAGCAGTTGTAACGCTGAGGGGAAGCGATTGAAGATTTATATCACCAGCCCTGATATCGTGAAGATTACGCAGGAGGGTGTTGGCTCGTTCCATGCCAAGGACATCAATTCCGATAGGTTGACCATCGACAATGAGGGCGTAGGCTCGGTCTATATCACGAAGATTCTTGCCAACCAACTCGATGTGGATAACGAGGGCGTAGGCTCTGTCAACATTGACGAGGCTACTGGCGACAAGATGACGATAGACAACGAGGGCGTAGGCTCTGTGAAGGTGAAGACGGTGGCTATGGGAAATCTCGGCGTAGATAACGAGGGCGTAGGTTCCGTTGCGTTGGATTTCTTCAAGGGCGGAAACTTAAAGGTTGTGAACGAGGGTGTCGGCAAAGTGACAGCCCATGTGGAATGCAAATCGGTGAATGCTACCTTGGATGGCGTAGGCGGTATCCATCTCAGTGGATCGACACAAACTTATACCCGTAATAAGGACGGCGTGGGCAGTATTTCTGATAGAGATTTGAAGGTCGGGAAATAACGTAAAACGCTGAAAATCTGTACGGAGGATGTGCGCCCTACGGCTAGAGGATGAAATCCTCTGGACGGAGGGCGCTAGCATTCTTCTTATTTTTTCTATTTTTTCTTTTTATTTTTTCTTTTTTTACTTTTCTTCTTGCTACTTCTTCTTGTCCTTTTTTGCTTTTCTTTTTTTCTTTGTTTCCTTTTTCTTCTTCTTAAAAGCGTATGCAACAATGCAAATTAGAAGTTTTTAACTATTTTGAAGTGGATTTAGAAGTCCCACTTCACACCGAGGCAAGGACGAACCTTGGCGCCATCGGTGCTTCCGAAATTGTTGGTGATTTCAACTTCGCCACCTACGCTTAGATTCTCGCATCCGAAGTGCTGACCTACGTTGTACCAGAGCTGTGGCTCGGTGGTGAATACGGTGTGGCGGGTCTGTGCCTTTCCGTCGCCATCCACTGTGGTGTGGTTCTCCCACCAGAAATCGGCGAAGCCGTCAAACTTCAAGCCTTTTACGCCGAAGAGGTCGTTGCAGGTCCATACGGCGGTGAACTGCATTGGCACGTTCTGGTCGGTCTGGCGGATGGTCTTGTAGAGTGCCTCCAGGGTCAAGGTGTTCTTGTAAGAGGCATCGTGGATGAGATACTCCACGCCGAAGAGCCAGGCGTTGTTGATAGGGTAGTTCTTGGTGATACCGCCGTTGTACTCTGCGTGGAGGCTCCAGTTCTTGAGCTTGGAGTCGTGCCAGAAATTGAGCGCACGTGAAATCTCGGTGTAGGTTCCGCCCTGTGAGATGTTCTTGCTATCCACCACCATCTTGTCGTAGTTGAAGTCGTGGTCCACGAAGAAGTAAGTGCTTCCCCATTTGTCTTGCTTGAACATCTCAAGTGTCAAAGTTACGTACTTGCGGTCTGTGCCGAAATCATAAAGAATCTGCGCGTTGGTCTGAGCCAAGGTCTTGCTTGCAGGAAGCAATGCAAGAAGCATGAGCATCAGGCTTTTCATCTTTTTCATAAAATGATTACTTCTGTTTGTTATTTTGATTTGAAATAAAAAGACTGCGAAGGAAGTCCGCAGTCTTTTGTATAATATTTTCTCTTTGTCTCAAACTGAGAAATTTGTCTTAATCTAAGAAAAAACTTTCTAAGAAAGAGCTTTCCTAGTTGGCAAAAATCACGCTTGCTTAATAAGCGAAGAGAGGGTAGTCTTTCATCGTCTCGTTCACCTTCTCACGAACGCTTGTGATGACCTTCTCGTCCTCTGGAGCGTTGAGCACTTGCTCGATGAGCTCGGCTATCAAGTGCATCATGTCTTCCTTCGCACCACGGGTGGTCATGGCTGCTGTTCCGAGACGGATACCAGAGGTCTGGAAGGCAGAGCGGGTGTCGAATGGAACCATGTTCTTGTTCACGGTGATGTCGGCTGCCACGAGGGCGTTCTCGGCTACCTTACCGGTCAAGTCTGGGTACTTGGAACGGAGGTCAACGAGCATGGAGTGGTTGTCTGTACCACCGCTCACGATACCGAAGCCACGGCCGATGAGGTCATCGGCGAGCACGGCTGCGTTCTTCTTCACCTGTGCTGCATACTCCTTCCAGGAAGGCTGCAAGTTCTCGTTGAATGCCACTGCCTTGGCAGCGATGACGTGCTCCAGCGGACCGCCCTGGATGCCAGGGAATACGGCAGAGTTCAAGAGCTGGCTCATCATCTTCACCTGTCCCTTCTTGGTGGTTAAGCCCCAAGGGTTCTCGAAGTCCTTGCCCATCAAGATGATACCGCCACGAGGACCGCGCAGGGTCTTGTGGGTGGTAGATGTAACGATGTGCGCATACTTCACAGGGTTCTTCAGCAATCCGGCTGCGATGAGTCCGGCTGGGTGAGCCATATCGATCATCAAGAGGGCACCCACCTCGTCGGCTATCTTGCGCATGCGCTCATAGTCCCACTCGCGGCTGTAGGCGCTACCGCCACCGATAATCAGCTTAGGCTTGTGCTCCAACGCCAACTTCTCCATCTCGTCGTAATCCACGCGACCTGTCTCCTTGTTGAGGTTGTAGCCGATAGGATTGTAGAGGATGCCGGAGGTGTTGACGTGGCTACCATGAGAGAGGTGACCGCCGTGGTCGAGGTTGAGACCCATGAAAGTGTCGCCCGGCTTCAATACGGCGAGCAGAACAGCAGCGTTGGCCTGTGCTCCAGAGTGAGGCTGCACATTGGCGTACTCAGCGCCGAAGAGCTTCTTTACACGCTCGATGGCGAGGTTCTCCACGATGTCCACCACTTGGCAACCGCCGTAGTAACGCTTGCCAGGCAGACCCTCGGCATACTTATTGGTAAGGTAAGAACCCATAGCGTTCATCACCTCGTCACTCACGAAATTCTCTGATGCGATCAGCTCCATGCCCTTGAGCTGTCGCTGGTGTTCTCTTTCGATTAAGTCGAAAATCTCTTGATCTTTTTCCATTCGCTCTTTGATTAAATTTTGAAACTTATTGATTTTCGGATGCAAAAATAAGCAATATTTCCCAAATAGCCAAATAAAATGAAGGTTTTTGAGAGATATTGCTTACTTTTTGTTATTAAAACGTTTGAAAATGCATGATTACTTGCAGAGTTCCACTTTGCCAAGTTGTTGCTCCTTGTCGCAGTAGTGGCAACGGATGATGCCGAGCGCCTTATCCACGGTGTGGAAGATGGTCTGCATAGGCTCATTGTTGGTGATGCACTTCGGGTTGTTGCACTTCACGATGCCCTTCAGCGTGTCTGGAGTCTTCACGGTCTTCTTCTCCACGATTTCGTAGTCCTTGATGATACTCAGTCCGATGTTAGGGGCTACCACGGAGAGGCGGTTGATTTCCTCGTCGGTGAAGTATTTGTTGGCAACCTTGATGATGCCCTTCTTGCCAATCTTCTTGCTAGGCAAGTTGTAGCCGATGGTAACAGGGGTGTCCATCTCCTCCAAGTGGAGCAAGTTGACCACCTGGTAGGTCTTGTCGGCTGGTATATGGTCGATTACGGTTCCGTTCTCGATAGCCGCAACCACTAGTTCGCTTTTATTGTTTCCCATAATTAAACATTAATCACTAAACATTAAACATTACTCGATGATAGTTTTATCGTTCTTGATGTCGTCGAGCGTGATGCCGAGGCAGTGGCAGAAGATGGCCTCACGGGCGTAGAGTCCGTTTTGTGCTTGCTGGATGTAGTAAGCGTGTGGGTCGTCATCCACGTCGTATGCTATCTCGTTGACACGAGGCAGCGGGTGCATAATCTTCATGTTGTCCTTCGCCTTGGCGAGCATCTCGCGCTTCAGGATATACACGTTCTTCACGCGCTCATATTCCATCAAGTCGGAGAAACGCTCCTTCTGCACACGGGTCATATAGAGAATGTCGGCTCCTGCGATGACATCCTCATTGAAGTCCTCGTGCTCCACATACTTGATGCCGTGCTTCTGGCAGTAGAGCTTATACTCCTGCGGCATGGCTAGCTCCTTAGGGGCTATGAAGTGGAATGTAGGGTTGAAATGGCGCATGGCGGTGATAAGTGAGTGAACGGTGCGGCCATACTTCAGGTCACCCACGAGATAGATGTTCAAGTTCTCCAAGGAGCCTTGGGTCTTGTAGATAGAGTAGAGGTCGAGCAGACACTGAGAAGGGTGCATGTGGGCACCGTCGCCTGCGTTGACGATAGGCACTGGAGCCACCTCGCTTGCATACTGGGCTGCTCCCTCGATGTAGTGACGCATCGCAATCACGTCGGCGTAGTTGCTCACCATCAGGATGGTGTCCTTCAGCGTCTCGCCCTTGGTGGTGCTGGAAGTCTTGGCGTCGGAGAATCCGATGACACGAGCGCCAAGGCGGTTGGCAGCGGTTTGGAAACTAAGTTGGGTACGAGTAGAAGGCTCGAAGAAAAGGGTCGCTACGACCTTTCCCTTCAACAACTCCCTGTTAGGGTGCTTTTCAAACTCTTGCGCCATTTCGAGGAGGTACATGATTTTCTCCTTCGAGAGGTCTGCAATCGTCACAAAATTATGTTTTTCCATACGAATTTTGATTGAATGTTCTGAAATCGCCCCCAAAGTTACACATAATTTCTGATTTATGTGCGATATTTCAAAACTTTTATGTAATTTTGCACAAATAATTGAAGAAATAGTGATGAGAAAACATTTTATACATACTTTATGGGGCGTTTTCGCCGCCTGTGTCGCTGCGGTAGCCGTGGCGTTCTTCGCCATCTGGTTTGGCTTGATAGGCTATATGCCCGACATCGAGGATTTGCAGAACCCTATCAACCGATTCGCCACGCAGGTGTATTCGGCTGACGGAAAGGTGCTGGGCACCTGGAACCTGAACAAGGAGAACCGCATCGTGATACCTTACAAGAAGATGTCACCTTATTTAATAAAGGCACTCGTCGCCACCGAGGACGAACGATTCTACGAGCACTCGGGCATCGACTTCCGTGCCCTGGGGCGTGCCATCATCAAGCGTGGCATCCTGGGACAGGCGAATGCGGGCGGTGGCTCCACCATTACCCAGCAGCTCGCCAAGCAGCTCTATTCCGAGAAGGCGACGAGCACCATGGAGCGATTGCTCCAGAAACCGATAGAGTGGGTCATCGCCATCAAGCTGGAGCGTTATTACACCAAGGAGGAAATCCTGGCGCTCTACCTCAACTACTTCGACTTCCTGCATAATGCGGTGGGCATCAAGACGGCTGCCAACACCTATTTTAACAAGGAGCCGAAGGATCTGACCCTCTGCGAGGCTGCCACCCTCATCGGACTCTGCAAGAACCCTTCGCTCTTCAATCCTGTGCGCTATCCCGAGCGTGCCCGTGAGCGCCGCAACGTGGTGCTCTCGCAGATGCTCAAGGCGGGCTATCTCGACGATGCGGAATACAGCCAGTATGCCGCCGAGCCACTGACGCTCAACTTCCATCGCACCGACCACAAGGATGGCTCTGCCACCTATCTCAGAGAATACCTGCGCCAGTATATGATGGCGAAACGACCGGAGAAGAGCGACTATCCATCGTGGAACTACGTGCAGTATGTAAACGACTCCATCCTCTGGAACACCGACCCTCTCTATGGCTGGTGTAACAAAAACTATAAGAAAGACGGTTCGCCATACAATGTGTATAGCGACGGGCTGAAAGTATTTACCACCATCGACAGTCGCATGCAGCGATATGCCGAAGAGGCTGTGTATCAGCATGTGGCGTGCTACTTGCAACCCGCCTTCAGCAAGGAGGTGGCGCACAAGCCAAGTGCCCCATACAGCGACAAGCTGACACCAAGCCAGATACGCAGCATCCTGAACCGCAGCATCACCCAGAGCGAGCGCTATCGCCAGATGAAGTCCGACGGATGCACGCCAGAAGAGATACACGATGCCTTCCGCCAGAAGATTCCGATGACCGTCTTCACCTATCACGGCGACATCGACACGATGATGAGTCCGCTGGACTCCATCCGCTACTACAAGACCTTCTTGCGCAGCGGATTCATGAGCATGGACCCGAAGACGGGAGCAGTGAAGGCATACGTAGGCGGACTGGACTACACCCACTTCATGTACGACATGGTGAGCCTGGGTCGCCGACAGGTGGGTTCCACCATCAAGCCATTCCTCTACAGTCTGGCGATGGAGAACGGTTTCTCTCCTTGCGACAAGGCGCCAAACCGCCAACAGACCTATATGGTGGCGGGTCGGCCTTGGACACCACGCAACGCCAACCGCTCTCGCTACGGCCAGATGGTTCCGCTGAGCTGGGGTCTGGCTCAGAGTAACAACTGGATAAGCGCCTACCTGATGAGCAAGCTGAACCCATCGCAGTTTGTGCAGCTCTTGCACGACTACGGCATCAACAATCCCGACATCCACGCATCGCTGAGTCTCTGCTTGGGACCTTGCGAGGTGAGCGTGAGCGAGATGGTGAGTGCCTACACCGCCTTTGCCAACCACGGCATCCGCACGGCTCCGATGCTCGTGAGCCGCATCGAGGACAACGAGGGCAACACCATCGCCACCTTCCAGCCAAGAATGAACGAGGTGATCAGCGCCGACAACGCCATGAAGATGCTCACCATGCTGATGGGCGTGGTGGATAATGGTACGGCAGGACGATTGCGCTACCGCTACAACCTGGAGGGACAGATAGGAGCCAAGACCGGTACCACCAACAACAACAGCGACGGATGGTTCATCGGCTTCACCCCGCAGCTCGTAAGTGGCTGTTGGGTAGGCGGTGAGGACCGCGACATCCACTTCGGCTCAATGAACATGGGACAGGGCGCCACCATGGCGCTGCCTATCTGGGCCATCTTCATGAAGAAACTCTATGCCGACCCATCGCTCGGCTACAGCCCGACGGTGAAGTTCGACCTGCCAGACGACTACAACCCATGTTATCACGTGGGCGGAAACGACCAGGACGACTTCGAGCAAGTGAATGCCATCGACGAGGTTTTTGAATAAGATTTCTTTTAATTTTGAGTAAGATTTCTTTTAAATAGTGCAAAAATGGCGGTCGTTTTTTGGGTATGTGCGAGAATTTTTGTATTTTTGCAAAGTTTTAGGGCACGTGCATACGCATGCGTCGGAAATAGAAGAATAAAATAAAAAATCATTATATAATGAACGTTTCATATAAATGGCTTAAAGAATACGTCGATTTCGACCTCACACCACAGGAGACAGCCGATGCGCTGACCTCCTGCGGTCTCGAAGTCGATGCTTTGGAAGAAGTACAGTCTATCAAGGGTGGACTGAAAGGTCTCTACGTAGGTAAGGTTTTGACATGCGAGATGCATCCTAACAGCGATCACCTCCATGTAACCACCGTTGACTTGGGCAAGGGCGAGCCACAGCAGATAGTCTGCGGCGCGCCTAACGTGGCCGCAGGCCAGAAGGTCATCGTAGCCGACTTGGGCTGCGTGCTCTACGACGGCGACCAGAGTTTCACCATCAAGAAGAGCAAGCTTCGCGGCGTGGAGAGCTTCGGTATGATTTGCGCCGAGGATGAAATCGGCATCGGCACCGACCACGCTGGCATCATCGTCCTGCCAGAGGACGCTCCCGTAGGTCAGCCTGCCGCTGAATACTACCACCTGGAGAGCGACTGGCTCATCGAGATAGACATCACCGCCAACCGTGCCGACGCACTCGGCCACTATGGTGTGGCTCGCGACCTCTACGCTTGGTTGAAGCAGAATGGTTACCAAACCTCCCTTCATCGCCCATCTTGCGATGAATTCAAGGTGGATAACGAAGACCTGCCTATCGAGGTGGAGATTCAGAACCACGAGGCTTGCAAGCGCTACGCTTGCGTGAGCATCACCGACTGCGAGGTGAAGGAAAGCCCTAAGTGGTTGCAGGACAAGCTCAACATCATCGGCTTGCGCCCAATCAACAACATCGTGGATATCACCAACTACATCATGATGGCATACGGACAGCCTTTGCACTGCTTCGACGCCGACATGGTGACAGGACATAAGATTGTGGTTCGCACCCAGCCTGAGGGCACCAAGTTTGTTACCCTCGATGGTGAGGAGCACACCTTGGGCGAGCACGACCTGAGCATCTGCAACGCCGAGGAGCCTATGTGTATCGCCGGCATCTTCGGTGGCAAGGGTTCGGGTACCTACGAGACCACCAAGAACGTGGTGTTGGAGAGCGCTTACTTCCACCCAACATGGATTCGCAAGAGCGCACGCCGTCACGGCTTGAGCACCGACGCTAGCTATCGTTTCGAGCGTGGTGTTGACCCTAACGGTCAGATTTATGCCTTGAAGCAGGCTGCCATCCTCTGCAAGCAGTTGGCTGGCGGTAAGATTTCCATGCAGATCAAGGATGTATATCCAGAGCCAATCAAGGACTTCCCTGTTCGCTTGAACTATGAGTACGCTCATCGTCTCATCGGCAAGGAAATTGGTGCTGAGGTCATCAAGAATATCGCCACCTCTCTCGAAATGAAGATTGAGAAGGAGGATGCCGAGGGACTCGACC
>ERZ808242.642-NODE-642-length-24290-cov-37.643862_pt1 | contig 24290 bp, 15 predicted proteins | sample MGYA00521244_ERZ808242 | MGnify/ENA primary metagenome ERZ808242 (study PRJEB31516, sample SAMN03275573) | gut metagenome | biome: mammalia-associated habitat; material: feces | host: Papio cynocephalus | place: Kenya | collected 2012-07-27 ... | reverse complement strand
CGAGCAGACGCGCGGACGCGAAAACCCCGAACGGAGCCACGGATGGGAAAACATCGCGCCGTCATTCTCCGCGCTCGCGCTGCACGCGGGCTACGATCCCGCCGAACACCACCATTCGAGCGGCGTGCCGCTGTACCAGACGGCCGCATACGCGCTGCCGAGCGAAGAGTACGCGAGCCGAATCGTGTTCTCCGAACTCGATGACGACATCTACTCGCGCATCTCCAATCCGACCACCGGAATACTCGAAAAGCGCCTGGCCGCGCTGCATGGGGTGAGCGGCGCCGTGGCGACATCCTCCGGTCTCGCCGCGTTGGGCGACGCCATCCTGAACATCGCGGCGGGCGGCGGGCGCATCCTCACCTCGTACCGGCTGTACGGCGGAACCGTCGCGGCCTTCTCGAACGTGCTGCCGGATTATGGCATCAGCTTCGACTTCGCGCACAACCCCGACGACCCGCGGTCCTGGGAGGAACGGATCCGCCCGGACACCAAGGCATTGCTCGTCGAAAGCGTGTCGAATCCGCTGAACGCCGTCGCCGACCTCGGCACGCTCGCCGGCATCGCGCACACGCATGGCATCGCGCTCATCGTGGACAACACGCTCGCCACGCCGTATCTGCTCAATCCATTCGATTTCGGAGCCGACATCGTGGTGTATTCGACCACGAAGAGCATCAATGGGCACGGCAACGCCATCGGAGGCATCGTGTTGGAAAGCGGCGCGTTCGATTACGCCAGCGGCCGATACCCGCAGTTCTCACGCAAGGCATGGACCCTGAGAACGCGCGACGGCCGCGAACGCAGCATCCTGGACGTCGCGCCGAACACGCCGTTCACCGCCAGGCTCCGTTCCTTCATCGTCACGCTGCTGGGATCTTCGCCGAGCCCGTTCAACAGCTATCTGACGCTGCTGGGTCTGGAAACCTTGTCCGCGCGTCTCGACAAGGAGACACGGACCGCGCGGAAAGTCGCGGAGTTCCTGGATGGCGACCCTCGCGTAGCCAAGGTGTTCCATCCCGCCGCGCATGATTACGCCTACCGTGATTTGGCGAGCAAATACCTCAAACATGACGGCAGCACGCTGATCACCTTCGACCTTGACACCGAGGAACGCAAACGCGACGTCCTTGATGCGTTGCGGCTGTTCCAGTTGCAGGCCAACATCGGTGATTCGAAGTCTTTGGCGGTCGACCCGCTTCTTGTCACCCATTCCGAGCTCACGCCCGACGAATTGTATGCGGCTGGCATCCATCACGAGGCCATCCGCCTGTCGATCGGTCTGGAAGAGCCCGACGATCTGATCGCCGATCTTGCGCAGGCCCTCGACCACGCGTATGGCATCGCGAATAATTGATTGGACAACGGAAAAGTCCCGAGGAGCTTTGCTCAACTCGGGACTTTTAAAAAAGTTTAAGTGCGGCGGCTTGCTACTCTCCCACATCCTCTCGAATGCAGTACCATCGCCGTTCTAGGCCTTAGCTTCCGGGTTCGGAATGGAGCCGGGCGTCTCACCTAGGCTATGACCACCGCGAGAAATAAATATACGCGCATTCAGCGAAAACGCAAAATCGGCGTGTCGCGTTCCGTGAATCGCCGAATCGTCATTCGCGGCCCGACGCGAAGCGGTCCAGCACGCCGGCCTTCGCGACCGCGCGATACAGCCACCATGAGCCGAATCCCGCGAACACGACGCCGCTGATCAGCTCGCAGATCGTGCCGATGATGCCGCGCGGGCTGAAGAACGTGAAGGACTGGTAATAGAAGGTCATCAGATAGAAGTTGTACACGACCGCGATGGCGCATGCCGCGAGCACGGTGACACCCAGCGTCCAGCGACGGTAGCGGAACGCCCCGAACACCGCTTCGGCGCTCAGCGCCTGCAGCAAAGCGGGCAGCAGGAAGCTCACGCTGTACTTCGTGCCCAGCACCGCTTCGGCGAACGCGCCGACCATCACCACGTAGATGGCCGCTCCGGGCTTGCGCAGAATCAGCAATCCCAATGTGGCCTGGAAATACCACAGCGCGTGCAGCAAGGCCGCGGAACCGGGAAGAATCAGCGTCAGCATCGGGAAGATGCCATACGACACGTTGTCGAAGATCCAGGAGACCACGCCGGCCATCACGCCGAGCGCCGCTCCGACCGCGATATCGACCACGCGCCACCGCAGGCTGCGGGTCAGACTTGTTTTGGATGAAATCGCATTATTGGTTTGCAAAACAGATGGCTGCGCCATGAATATTTCCTTTGTTTTGGATTATCGCGCACTGTTATAGGAGATCGCGGCGTTCGCCGTGGGCCATTTCCTCGACCTGCGCGACCCGGGCAGGAATGACGTACCGCATTATATGCATACGCGTTCCGAACACGGCGGCGAACCAGAAGAAATCGAACGTAAGCTTGGTCACATGCGTGCCGTACGACCGTTCTGAAACGATGGAATCCCGATGAGGAGACCAGTACCTACACGAACGCGTTTCCAACCAACCATCAATGGCCAATGACGATGATGGAATCAAACGGAGACACACTCGTGCCAAAGCCTATGCTGAAGCCTCATGCCGCGTGTTTTCTCCGCGACGCGGCGCCTTTGCCATACATCCGTGTCGCATGCCGCATGCATTCGCCCGGCGAACGCCATGGCTTGCGGTACGCCACGACGCCCGCGCAGCCGCATAGCGTGACCGACAGAGCGGACCAACCGCCAACGGTCCGCCCGTCATGCAGGTCCGTCGGATCGGGCGCCGGAACGGGTATGCCGACGCGACGGCCGGAAACGAGGAGCCGGTGGGAGTTGATGCCATATGGCGTGCACGTCATCAAGGTAAGCCGATCCTGCCCTGGGAGAATGCGCAACAAGGAGGTGTCATTCGGCTCGATCACCGCGATGCGGTCGACCTCATAGGCGAGGATCCGGTTCATGGTTTTGATGTAGATGAAGTCCCCCTTACGCATTTCGTCAAGTCGGGTGAACATCTGCGCCTTCACCAGACCGCGGTGTCCGGTGATGACCGCATGCGTGCTTTTGCCTCCAACGGGCAGGCTGGTACCGTAAAGGTGACCGGCGCCCAATGACAGTTGTTTGTCGCCGGTGCCGTGGTAGATGGGAAGATCGACCGAGATCTTCGGAATGACCACGCTCCCTATGACGCCATGCCCTTCATTGAGCAGACGATTGTATTGCCTGTCCTTTGAAGCGTGAGAAAACGACCGACCGCCTCTGGTAAAAGGGTCGATCGCCTCGCCAAGCACCGGCTGGCCAGATGCCGCAAGCTTCCGGTTATACGCGCGGGCGCTCTTGAGCGCGTCATCGATGCGGCTTTTCGGCCAAAGCCGCACACGCTCCTCCCCCGAAGACACGAGTTCGGACATCGAGCTCTGGGACGCGCGTTGCATCAGCATCGGAATCGCCGTGCATGCGAGCGCCACGGCGACCAGCGCCGCCGCGATACCGTACATGATCCGCAATCGGGTACGAAGACGGGTCTGTGCGCGAAAGATGTCGGAAACATCGATAAGGCGTTCAAACGACTCCGGCGAATGCGCCATGTCTTTTTTTCTCCTTTTGCGACAACCGGCATGCCGCGAATGGCCGATTTTGAGAGCAAGACGGACGGCCGGCGAATTCGTGCGACGCGCGCAAGCACGCGTCCATGGTTCGCGGCCGTCCGTTTGGTCATGCCGCCATCGTTCCGATCACGTCCCGATAATCAGGTCGACGAATCGGAACGATGCGGTCAGATGCCGAGCTCACGCTTCGTCTTGCGGGCACGCATCACGACGATGGTCGCGCCGCCGATGCACAGCACCGCCACGAGGCCGAGGATGGCCATGCCCATGGCGCCGGTGAGCGGCAGCTGGGTGATGCTCTTGACGTTGTGGTACACGTATCCGTTCTGGCCATTGGTCAGCAGACCGCTCGTGGGAACCGACATGTCCTCGATCTTCGACAGCACGATCTGCCCTTGCTCATTCTTGGACATCGTGATCTTCAGCTTGCCGGCGGAACCGGCCCAGTAGGTGTCCGGAACCTTGGTCTCCTTAAGGTAGTAAGTACCCGCATCCAGCTTGAAGCCGGTGAAGTCGACTACGCCGCCCTTGCCGGACGTGGCCACGACCGGCGTGCCGTTGCCGTCCTCCACCTGCGTGGTGAACTGGTCATCGGAGTACATGGTGAATTCGGCTCCGGCCAGACCGGTGCGGTCGTCCTTCACGCCGACCTTGGTGAATTTGAATCCGCCACGCACGGTCGTGGAGGAACTGGTCTTCGCATTGGACGTCGAGCTCAGGTCGACGATGCCGGTGCCGTTCGAGACCTGGCAGTCACCGGACAGCGGCGTGCCGACCAGCATGTTCTTGAATCCATCGTATTGGACGGTGGTGTCGCCGGTGTCCTTGGTCTGGGTCTTTGGATCCGTGGAATCGAAAATCATGTACAGGCCGGGCTCTTTCACATCGATGGTCACGGTCTTGGCGGTCTCGTCCACCGTCACGTCATTCGTGGAGACCGTTGTGCCGGTGACGCCGGGGTCGTCGGCGTAATTGCGGATGAAGGTGTCGTTCTGCGTGTTGGCGAGCCAGTTCATCGGATCGCCTTGGTTGTCTTCGCTGTCGTACAGCTTGTTGCCGGCGTTGTCCTTGATGTCGCCCAGCGCGTTGATGATCGCATCCTTGTCCGCGGCCACGGTCTGCAAATGCAGCGATCCGCCGGTCGTTCCGTTGGCGATCTTATAATCTGCGACTTTCGCCGCGCTGAACGTGCGCAGCCCCGTGGAGGTCTTGCCGTTCCATGTCCTGAAGGCGTCCAGATCGCTGCCTTGGAGCGTGATGGTCGTGCCTGTGGCCGCGCATGTCGAAGACGCCGTGGACGGTTCGTCGGCCATGGCACCATTGGTCACGGCCATCGTCGCGAACAGCGTCGCCGCCGCGGCGAGCCCCGCGACCATCGTTGTTGCTCTCATTGTTGTTTTCATGTTCTTCCCTCCATTGTTGGTTTGCTTGGGAACACTTCTATCGTCCGGCGCGGAACGCGTTTCCGAACGAACGCTTGCGTATATGAGCGGCCATCGTCAGCGTCGCCAACGCGCCGCCGACCGCCATGGTGCCGATGATGCCCAGAATCCATGCGGTGGAACGTCCCGTGCGAGGCAGCGAAGAGACTGGCTTCAACCGGTTGGTCAACCGGTTGTCGGTGGTATCGGCCCACTCGCCATATCCGCGCAGCACGGTTTGCGCTTTGGGATGCGCACGGTCGATGGTGAATTCGGCCCACGTATTTGTGGCGTCCGGTAACCGGTATCCTCCGGGCGCGGTGGTCTCCGTCAGCCGGTATGTGCCCCAGTCGAGATTGTCGACGGTCATACGGCCGACTTCGGGATCCTTGTCTCCGGCGCCCGCGCAAGTGGTCGTTCCATCGGCCACGCAATCAGCGAAGTTGTTCAACGTGTCGTTGACCTTCTCCCACTGTCCGGAATCGTTGCGGCGTTCGAGACGCCAGGTGGTTCCCGACAGGTATTGCGTGCGATGATCGCCGTCGACCTTGCTCCAGGAGACCGAACCGGTGATTTTCCTGTCGCGGATCGTCAACGTGTAGCCGCCCGACCATTTGTGCACGGATGAATCCGGCTGGCCGTTCGCATCGACGGGCCCGAAATAGTCGCCGCCTCCGCAGTCGGTCAGATAGAAATCGGTCTGTTCGTCGCTGATTTCGTAACCGGCCGGCGCCTCGAGCTCTTTGACCCGATACGCCGTGCCGCATTGCAGCCCTTGGGTCCTTCCCACGGTGATCATGCCTTGCGCATCCGTCACTGCGGTGATGGGCGTGGGTTCGTTCGACGCGTACTCCCGTCCATTCCATTCAAGCAATTCGAATTTGGCGCCGCTGAGGTCTTGGTATCCGGCGGCGTTGTCGTCGGTTTTATGCAGCAGAATCGTGGACGTCTGCACGATGACGCCACTGCTGCTGATGGCCGCGCCGTTGGCATCTGACTTCCCGGGATCCGTCCAAGGAGCGTTGGCGAATTGCGCGGTGTTCATCAGGTCGAATCCCGCGTCCCCCTTGAACCCGTACTGGTAGCTGATGGTCACCGGGGTGGAGTCCGGCACATACACCGTCAGCACACCGCCGAGCTTATCGGCGTTTTCCTGGTAGACGATCGCGTCGGAAGACGGCTGATACGTTTTGCCCGCCGGGCATGCCTGCCCATTGCCGATCCACGCGAGGCATATGGTCACGTTGCCGAGGAACGAAACCTGCGGGTTGCTTCCCGAAGGAGCGGTCGGCACCGTCAAGGTGTCTTTGATGGGCAGGGTGTCCGCATCGGTGATGCCACCTTGCGCCTTGTGCGAAGGATTGATGTTCAATCCGTAACGATTCGCCCGCACATAGTAGGTTCTGGTGAAGCTCTTGCCATCCGAGGCCCAGTCTGAGTCGACGTTCTGCTTGTCTCCGACGCCCGCGTTCGTTTTATGGAAATTGTCGGTGATTGTTTCCGATGTGGTGACGGACGGTATGCTGCCGGAACTCATCGACACCGTGTTGCGGTATGCGATCGTCAGGCAGTCTCCGGCACCGGATTGCAGCGTCTTGTCGGCAACGCATCCCTTTTTGCTGTCGTACCTGCCTTCCGTCCAATAGGTGTTGTCGTTAACATCCGGCGTATGCGCGGCCACGTACAGATATACGTTGCCCTCGTTCGTCAGATCGCTCGCCTGCTGCGGAATGGTGATGCGGTAATTGCGCTCGCCGGTTTTCTCGATCTTCACCCGATAGGAGACGCCCTTGATATTGGTGAATGTCGTCTCACCCACGTCAAGCCACTTCTTTTTGTTGGCGTAGTCGGAGAACGCGAATCTCACATCGCTCAGGCCTTGCGGGAGGGTCTCGTCGAACACGAGCGGCGAATCGCGCCAGTTGTCGGTCACATGCGCGCTGATGCGCCATCCCACATGCGAAGCGGTTTCCGGGTCATCGCCGGCATTAATCGTGTAGTCGGCGCCGTTGGCTCCGCAAGCGGTGAATTTCGGATTTCCCGAGGCGTCCATCGGGTCGCTGCAACCGTCTTTCACCAAAGACGCGGCCTGGACGCTGGCGGTGACGGTGTTCACGAACGCTCCGCCGACACCGGTTCCCGCCGTCGCGGAATTCTTGCGCACCTTGGTTTCCGTGACGTCGAACAGGCTTTGGTAGGTGATATCCGCGGTTTTTCCGGATGCCAATGCGGTGTCGGCGATGAAACGGAACGACGTGTAGCGCTGGGTGTCGTTCGCTTTGTCGAGATCCGTCCAGGTTTTGCCGCCATCGGACGTGACCCGCGTCTTTCCGGTCACCGTCGTGCCGTCGACGCTGACGCGCAGGCTGTCGCGCAACAATGCCTTCGTGTACCATACGCCGCTGCCGGTATCCTGCACGACCCATCCTTGGGGAAGGTTTCCATCACCGGAGTTCTTCAATGTCACGTTCCATGCCGCCAAGCCGCATTGGCCGTTCGTCTCGCCCATGGACCGGCATTCCTCCAGCGAGGGGGTTCTCTGGCCGCCTGCGGTTTTCGACAGGGTCATCCTTGGCCGGAGCGGATTCCATGCGACCGCGTTTTTGGTATAGTAGTCGCCCTTGGCATCGGAACGGTAAAAACGAACTATATTCTTCGAGGCCGGATACAACACGTCGTTCGCGAATGTGGAATCATATTGGATTTCCAGCTGCCGTCCGGGCTTGACCGAATATGATTGCGGCTGGAAGACCCACTTCCAATAGGTCCCGGCTGAAAGGCCGCCGGCCGGCCATGTGATGGCGGTGTTGCTGGTCTTGTATGTCGTTCCCGAGATGGCCACCGAATACACGGTCAGCGTGCCGACGCCCATCGCCGCAACCAGCGTTTGATACAGGTCAGCGATATTGCCGGCGGTGTACCAGCCACGGCCGGGCGCGTTGGAACCATTGCCGGAGACGTTTTCATACGCCATCCAATCCTCGATTTTCACGATCGGCTGGTCGATGGTTCCCGTATTGTCATATGAGATCCGCCATCGTGCGCTGAGCGTGCCGTCCGACTGCAGCGTGGGCGTTCCGACGGATTGTTTCGCCGCCGTGCCGCTTTTGCGGTACATGTCGATGGTGGTGGTATGGCCATTGCCGAAATCGAGAACCGTCTGCCCGGGGTTGTTTCCCGTTACTTTGCCACGGTCGGCCTCGATGTACAGGCATCCATTGTCGAGCGGCGCATTGGCGTTGCTGGCTATGGCCTGCTCGTTGAAAGTGATGGTGACCAAGCCGTCTTTGCCGATGACGTATGTTCCGAGGCCTCCGGTCAGCGTTCCCGACATTTCGCTGCCAGTGCCGTTGAAGCCCGCGATGCGGTAGAGGAAAACATGGTTGGAGGCGGTGATGGCTCCTTTGGGGATGACGAACCGTGCTTCGAAACGGAATTGCGCGATTTTCGTGGTGTAGTCGAATGATGCCTGACCGTTGCCGTCGGTCGGCGCGTCCTGCCATTGCGTCGAATTCCGCAGACGGTATTGCACACCGCTGCTGGAGATGCACCCGACCAGTTGGCCTGACGCCTTGGTGGGATCCGAAGCGGTTCCATCCGCGTTCTGATTCCACGGTTGTCCACACACGGGCGTTTGTTGCTGGTTTCCTTCATCCGTGGCATCAGCGATGGTTGCGGGCATGGTCAGGCCCACGGCCGTCACAGCCGCAAGTATGACGCGCATCAATCTTGCAATCATGGTTGGCGAACTTCCGAAATATCGTTTTCATACCGTGATGGAGCATCGGAATCATACATGCTCCGAAAATCCATCACACACCCAAGGGGTGCCCCCATCGCAAAGAAATATAGGAAAACCGCATTCATCGATGCAAGCGATTTTTCACTCAGTGAAAATCCTATGTTCATATGACGGAAACCCGCAGTTATGCGCCACGTCACCATTCGAACGCATCGCGGCACGGGAAAGGTGTGCGTTCATCGCATGGCTTCCAGCATCCACCCACCCATAGCCCCGACTCAATGCTAAAAGCCCGGTATATGGACGCGGTTCCATCGTGTGAACGGCACGCGCTCCATTCGCATACCGACCAACCATGGCATGTTGCCGTAATCTCCTTGACTACAGTTGCAATCAACGTTCGTTCGCAAGAAAGAAGGCCAGCAATGACGATCGCCTCCTGCGGTTCCGTTTCCGCTTCCACCCTTGGACTGCCGAATTCCACGGCCATTCCCGCCGCGAAGGCGACGTTGCCGAAGGGTCTGTTCGCCGCGAAGATACCGATTTCAGCGAAAACGAAACAGCACCTCGTCTCCGGCATCGAGTCGATCACCATGCTGTCGCTGATGCGGGCGTCGAACACCGCGCTTGCCGAGGGCCGCAGGATTCCCGAAGTACTGGTGATCGGGTTGCGTCTGCATGACCGGAACGCCGAGATTCCCAAAGACATCGTCGAATTGATTGCGATGCAGCGCAGATCCGGCATCGTGTTCGCATGCGTGCGCGACGCCGATTTCGAGGGCACGACACGGCAGGAGTGCGCGTTCGCGGTGCGTCGTGCGCTTCCGGGGCGTGCGGGCCATACGCCGACGTTCCGCGTCTTTTCCTCCGATTGGGTTCCGGCGGGCGAGGCGACGCTCGATGCCGCCGCGGAAGGCGTGGATTCCGTGGACGCGTTGTGGGAGTCGCTGTGCTCCCAGGTGCTGCTGGGAGACCCCTCCCCCGTCGACCTCGACGAACGCGTCAGGCGGCATATGCTCGCCGCGCAGCTCAGAGCCGATATCGACAAGCTCACGCGGGACCACCAGCGTGCGAAGAATCCTGCGCAGCGCAATGAGATCTACGCCAAGCTGCACAAGGCCAAGAGGCAGCTGGACGAATTGCTGGGGTAACCGTGTTTGCGGCGACCGGGTGGCATGGAAACCGCATGGCCACCGCAATCCACAGGTACCGCAATCGCGCAGGCGCACGCGACTTAATCAGCGTGCGCATGTTCCACACATAAAAACCGGTTTCCTGCTTTCATATGCGCGATCGCATGCGAAAGCAGGAAACCGGAAACCGAATTTCGGCGCGTCCCCCATGCGGCGAGAGCGCCAAAGAACCGTCAGAAACCGAGGCGGGTGCGGCCGAACTGGTCGAGCCAGCGCAGGATCGCGCCTTCGCGCAACGCCCACGGGCAGATCTCGACTTCCTTGACGTCGAGCGCCTTCATGATCTCGTCGATCACCAAGCCGCCGCCGACGATCTGGTAGGTGCGTTCCGGTGTGACGCCCGGCAGCGCCACGCGCTGGTCCGGGGAGATGGCCGCGAGGCGCGGGAGCCAATCCTCCAGCTGGTCGCGGGTCATCACCGAAGTGTCCACACGACCCGGCTGTCGCATCACGGCACCGGCGAGACGCGCAAGGGAGCGAATCGTCTTCGACGTGCCGACGGCGTGCATCGGGTGCTTCGACTTCGGGAACGCATCGACCATCGGCTCGAGGATCTTGCGGATGTTCCTGCGCGCGTCCTCCAGCTCCTTTTCGCTTGCGATGCCGCTTTCCGGCAGGAACTCGCGCGTGACGCGGCCCGCGCCGGCCGGCACCGACAACGCCACGGTCGGATCCTCGTCGGATCCCATGGCGACCTCAAGCGAACCGCCGCCGATGTCGATGACGAGCAGACGGCCGGCGTCCCAACCATACCAACGGCGCGCGGCGAGGAACGTCAGGCGGGCCTCGTCAACGCCCGAGAGCACGGTGACCGGCTGGCCGATGGTGCTTTCGATGCGACGCAGGATCTTGCTGCCATTCGGAGCCTCGCGCAATGCCGACGTGGCAAGTACCAGCAGCTGGGTGATCTCGTACTCCTTGGCCAGCTCCATGGCCTTTTCCACAGCGGAGACCACGGCTTCGACGCCGGCCTTCTTGATGGTACCGTCCTCTTTGAGGTACTGCATCAGACGGACGGTGCTCTTCGTGCTCGCCTCAGGCTCCGGGCGCGCGCCCGGAGCGGCATCGACGATAAGCATATGTACGGTATTCGAACCAATATCAAGCACGCCGAGTCGCGTGGCGTGCGAATGCAAACTGACCATAGTTCACAGCATACTGATCGGAATGTTCACTTTTCGCACGACATGCCAATGAAAACATTTGCATTTTCTCTAACAGAAACACGATTGCATAACATCATATGACTGCAATATAAGGAATACAACGATTGCAGTACGTTGTTTGCCAACGCTGGCAAAATACAGAAAAAGGGCGATTCACGGTGCGTGACCCTTGAATCGCCCTTCATACGAACCATCCGCGAAGATGCGCCCTTCCCCGTAGCCTTCGCGGATTCACGTCAGCCGACGGAACGACGGGAGGTCTCCACGCCGAACACGCCGGTGACCAGCATCGCGATCACCGCGACGACCGAGATGGACACGAACACGGAATTGGCGCCCATCGCCACCAGCATCCAGCCGACGATCATCGGCATCAGCACATTCAGCAGCTTCGCGATGGCATTCGCCAAACCGACGCAGCGGAAGCGGACCTTGGTGGCGAACAGCTCAGGAGCGTACACGGCCACGACCGACGCCATCAACACGTACAGGCTCATCGTCAGCAGGAAGCCGACCACGATCGCGCCGATGGAGCTCGTCTGCGCCGCATAGGCGAGACCGAACACCGCGGTCAGGCCGAACGCCGAAACGATGACCTTCTTGCGTCCGATATGGTCGAGGAGCACGGATCCGATCAGGCAGCCGACAGGCGCGCCGCACATCATCAGCGTGCTCGTCCACAACGAGCTGGAAAGATCGATGCCGCGCTTGACCAGAATCGTCGGCACCCAGGAAGTGAACGCGTACGAGCACACGTTCGTCGCGGCGACCGCGACGATGGCCACCAGCAGGCAGACACCCAAGGCGTGGTTGCGGCGTTCGCGCGCGTTCATCGAGCGGGAACCGGCGGCATCCATGTCATCATGGCGAGGCTTGAAGTTCGCATCGTCGAATTCGGAACCGTTCTCCTCAAGCTTGCGCACGATGGCCTCGGCCTCGTCGTAGCGCCCATGCACGGCGAGCCAACGCGGAGACTCCGGAATGTCGCGGCGCAGCCACCAAATCACCGCGGCAATGATGCCGATGCCGATGAACAGCGGACGCCACGACCAGCGTGGGATGATCCACGCGCACAGCAGCATGGCGACCGGCACGCCACAGTTGGCGACCAACGACACGATGGCGCACCAACGTCCTCGACGTTCCACGGGAGCGAATTCGTTGACCATCGCGAAACCGGTCACGATCTCGGCGCCCAAGCCGAGTCCGGCGCCCAGGCGACACAACGACAGCACGGCCATATTCGGCGCGAAAGCGCCCAGGAACGTGAAACCGCCGAACAGCAGCAGGTTGATCTGATACGCGACGCGGCGTCCCTTCAGGTCGCCGATGAATCCGGCCAGCAGCGAACCGATCAGCAATCCCATGAATCCGGCCGACATGAACGTCGAATTCTGCGCCACCGTCGACCAATGCGTCGACAGGGCGCTCGACGCCACCGCCGAACCGATGTACACGTCGATGGAATCCATCAGCATGCCCGCCGCGACCAATGCGACGATTTTGTGGAACATGCGCGTTTCCTTCGCGTAATCCACACGACGGGTGATTTCCTCTACCTGCTTCTTCTGCGCGGCGTCCATTTCGGCCGCGCGTGATGCAGCATTGCGCTTCACATTCTGCAAAGCCTGTGCAGTCATCTCTCAATGCCTCGTTTTTGTTGTATTCTTCGCCGTCCCATAAGACGACGAAGGCAACCCCATTGTGTAGGGTTGCCTTCGCCATCGATAAGACGGATCCAAGAATCCGCATGGACGGGAAGTCGTGCGTCCCGTCTTGCGCTGAGGCCACACCATAGTCCGGTCAGACGGAATCATCGACGGAAGGCCACATAGTGACCGACCTCGGACCGCGCGTCTCGTAGTGCGGCCGACACCGCAGCCGCGCACGCGCGATGCCGTCGGCCGCATGACGCCAAGCGCGCAGGCGCGATATGCGATATGTCAGCCACGCAGACGGGCCACGAAATCGCCCAAGCGCTTCAATCCCTCACGCAGCGCCTCGCGCGACGCCGCGTACGACAGGCGCACATGCGTGTCCGCGGTGGCGTTGCCGAAGTCACGGCCCGGCGTCAACGCGACGTGCGCCTCCTTCAGCGCGCGTTCGCAGAACGTCCATGCGTCGAGACCGGTGCCGGAGATGTTGAAGTACGCGTAGAACGCGCCATTGGGCTCGACTTCCAACGGCAGGCCGATTTCAGCCAGACCATCCACCACGATGCGGCGGCGCTCCAGCAGTTCCTGACGGCGCTCCTCGCATACGGCGAGCGTTTCGGGAGTGAAGCACGCGAGCGCCGCATGCTGGGTGGGCGTGTGCGCGCACAGGAAGAAGTTGGTGGCGAGGTCGTCCATGGCTTCGAGCGCGTATTCCGGCACGACCATCCAACCGAGCCTCCATCCGGTCATGCCGAAGAACTTGGAGAAGCTGGAGCACACGATGGCGTCCGGATCGCAGGCCAGCACGGATTTCACTTCGGAGCCGTCCGGTTCGCGGTCGGCCAGATCGAGGTACGTCTCATCGACGATGCGCCATGCGCCGCGGCTGCGGGCCAGATCGCAGACGGCCTTCAAGGTGTCGAACGCGATGGTGGTGCCGGTCGGGTTCGACGGCGACGTGATCATCACGGCCTTGGTGCGGTCCGTCCAGTATTCGTCGCACAGCTCCGGCGTCAGATGGAACCGCGTCGAAGCGTCCGTCGGCACGTCCACGACCTTGCCGCCGAACGCCCGCACGAGTTCGCGGTTGCACGGGTACGAGGGGTCGGCGATCAGCACCTCGTCATCGTCGTTCACCGTCAGCGCGGCGGACAGCAGCAGCGCCGTGGAGCCGCCCGCGGTGATCGCGATGCGTTTGGGATCGACGTCCACATGGTGGCGCTCGCGGTAGAAATCGGAAATCGCCTGGCGCAATTCCGGCAGACCCATCGCGGCGGTGTACGGCAGGGGACGTCCGTCATATTGTTCGCGCATGGCATCGCGGACGGCCGGGGGCGCGCCGAAATCCGGTTCACCCAAGCTCAGTTTGACCACATCGGTACCGGAGGCGATCATCTCATCGGCCATCGCGCCGAATACCATGGCACGGAACGGATTGGCGATCTGCGCGCGATGCGACATCTGCGGCAGCGCGCTGTTCTCAGCATTTTCCATATTTCAATTTTCTACCACGTTCCATGCGGCGTCGCGAATCATCGATCATGCGAGGGTCACGTCTTCGCGGCCGGCACATCCACGATTTGATGGTATAGGCGTTCCAAGCGCTCGTCCCGGGTCTTTTTGGCGAGTTCGCATTCCCATACGACGATCACGCGCCATCCCATCGTTTCGAGTTCGGCGTGCTGCCGGGCGTCGCGGTCACGGTTGCGCGTGAGCTTCGCGGTCCAGAATTCGACGTTTGATTTCGGTATGCGCGCCGCCTTCGGGCAATGCTCGTGCATATGCCAGAAGCACCCGTTGATGAATACGATGGTGTGGTATTTGGGCAGCACCACGTCGGGATGGCCGGGATAGCGTTTGTCGTTTTTGCGGAACCGCAACCCTTTGGAGAACAGAAAGCTTCGTACGATCCGCTCGATTGACGTGTCCTTGCCGCGGATGTGCGACATGGTATAGCTGCGCGTGCCGCGTTGGTATTTTTCCGGTTTCCTTGCTGCCACGGCTCCCTATTATCGCAACGGCGCGGATCTTCCCTCACGGCGTCTCACGGCGCCGCACGGAGGGATGGGCAACGCCGTTCCAATCGCCATATGCCATGCGCGCGGGCGTTCGGCGGCTTGGGCACCGCATCCGAATTCCGCGCCGCATGCAATGCGCGCGGACATGCCAGGCGGACGGTCGAACGGGTAGTCTTGTATCACAACGTCGCGGATGCGATGGGCCGGTGGCGGAACCACGACGGTTCCATGCACGGAAGCGTATTCCGCAGACATACGGGCGCATATCAAGGAGGCTCTCATGGCGCAGATCAACGTCGCGATTCTCGGTGCCGGGCGAATCGCACGGCATATGGCCGATACTTTGGTGAAGATGGCGGAGGACGACCGATATCGCGATCTCGTCGCGCCGTATGCCGTCGCCGCACGTGATGGCGGCCGCGCCGCCGTGTTCGCCGCCGAATTCGGTTTTCCCGTCTCCTATGGCTCCTACGAGGAGCTTGCCGCCGATCCGAAGGTGAATCTGGTGTATATCGCGACGCCGCATAATCTGCACGCGTCGCAGGCCGCGTTGTGCATGCGCGCGGGCAAGGGCGTGCTGGTGGAGAAGGCGTTCGGCGCCAACACCGCGCAGGCGCAGGCCATGATCGACGTTTCCAATGAGACCGGCATGTTGTGCACGGAGGCGATCTGGACGCGATACATGCCGTCGCGCCCCATGATCGACGACATCATCGCGTCGGGCGCGATCGGCGACGTGCAGGCCATCGACGCGAACCTCTGCTACCCCACCACCGCGAAGGCGCGCATCGTCGATCCGGCATTGGCCGGCGGCGCGCTGCTCGACGTCGGCGTGTACCCGATCAATTTCATCGACATGATCATGCACAACGCGCCGATCGCGCGTGTCGAGTCGTCGATGCGCGCATACGAGACCGGCGTGGATGCCCACGATTCCATGACCTTCTATTACGAGAACGGCGTGATGGCCACCGCGCAAAGCTCCATCCTGTGCCATTCGGACCGCGCCGGCTCCGTGTGGGGAACCGACGGCTACCTCGTCTGCCGGAACATCAACAACGTCGAGGCAATCGACGTGTACGACGCGAACCACACGGTCGTCAAGCACTATGACGTGCCGGCGCAGCTCACCGGCTACGAGTACGAGGTGGCCGCGGCGGCGCAGGCCATGCTCGACGGCAAACGCGAATGCGCGGCGATGCCGCATGCCGACACGCTGCGCATCATGAAGCTCATGGATTCGCTGCGCGCCGACTGGGGACTCAAGTACCCGTTCGAAGCGTGATGGGAGAATCCCGGAAGCCGCCTACGCCGTCACGGTCAGGCGGCTTTCGCCGTTTTCGCTCACGCGAGCCACGGATACGCGCGCATGCACGCGCTCCTTCAATTGCCCCACATGCGAGATGATGCCGATGTCGCGCGTGCGGGCGATGCCGTCCAGCACGTCCATCACATCGTCCAGGTACTCGTCCGACAGTGAACCGAAGCCCTCGTCGATGAACAGCGTCTCCATCGAGATTCCGCCGTTTTCCGCCTGAATCACGTCAGCGAGCGCCAGAGCCAACGCCAGCGACACGAAGAACGTCTCGCCGCCGGAAAGCGTGCTCGGCTCGGTGGAGCGTTCGGTGCGGCGGTCGAACACCGCGATCGGCAGTCCGGTTTTTCCACCCGAGCGCCCCTCGTGGGTGCCGAGGCGCAGCTCGTATACGCCGCCGTGGATGTCTTTGAGCAGTTCGTTGGCGCGGTCGAGCACGTCCCGGAATCGTTCGGTCACCGCGAAGGTGACAAGCGACACCTTCTGCGCGGATGGCGAGTCCTTGCCGGCGGTGGCGAGCAGGGCCATGGTGCGGACCGGCGCGAAATCGGCCATGCCTGTCCGCCATGTCTCCGCAGCCTTGGTGAGCCGCTTCGCGATCTCCCTGCGGTTCGCGTCGAGGTCGCGTGCGGTCTGCTGCGCGCTGATGGCGTCGTCGCGCGACTGTGATGCGGCGGACTGCGCGGCGTCGAGTGCGGCGAAATCAATGGATTCAAGCAGTTGCGCCGCTTGTCGCGATATCGCATTCCAGTCCTGAGGATTTTGGGAATCGCGCGAATCCTTGCGGTCCTGCGAATTCAAGGAATCCCGGCAGCCCTGCGGAGCCAAGGCGCCCTGCGGAACCTGCGAATCCAGCGGTTCCCGCGTTTCGGATGGTTTCCGAGAATCCAGCGGTTCCCCCGATGCCGGCGCGAAAAGCCTGCGGCATGCGTCCAGTCGTTCCGTCAGCAGCTCACGGGTTCGGCTCATATCGGCGTCGGCCGCGGCACGGTTCTTGCCGAACGTGTCGACCTGCGATTCCAGACGCATGATCTCCGCATCGTCCAATGCGGCCGTTTCGGCGGCTTCGTAATCCGCGAAATCACTGTCTTCCAACAATCGTGCAACGGCCCGTTGTACGGTCTGGTGCTGTTCTGTCAACGCCTCGCGTGTGGCTTTCAGCGACACGTCCTTCTGCTCAAGTTCCTCGCGCTCCGAAATGCGTCTGGTCAACGTTTCGGCCTCCAAAGCCCGCTCATGCGCCTGTTTGAGTTGCCGCTCGGCCGCACCCCGTTCGCCCGCGATGCTTTCCGCGGTGATGCCTTTCGCCGCGGAGTCGGCGTCCGCGGCCTGCTTCGCGGCGATTTCCCGTTCCGCGATGGCCGTGGTCAGGGCCTCTCCAGCCTTCGCCGAAGCCTCAACGGCGTCGGCGATCCGCTTCTGCCGGGCCTTCAATGCGGTTTGCCGCTCCGCCAGTTCGTCCAATTCGTCCATGGCATGCCGCGCCAAGCGCATGCGTTCCTCGGCCGACGCCACGTCGGCCCCGTCCGCCTGCGCGCGTTCGGCTTCGGCCTTCACACGCAACGTCTCCAGCTTCGACTTGGCGTTCGACTCGTCCTCCATGCGTTCGGTCGCCAGTTTCCGCAGCGCCTTGACGGTTTTTTCGTCCAGCGCGCCGTCCGGCCGCGATGCGGGATGGGGATGTTCCACGGAACCGCACACCGGGCATGCCGCTCCCTCGACCAAGTCTTCGGCGTATCGGGCGGCGCCCGCCAGTCGCAACGTCTCCTCCGCATGATCGGCATCGGCTTCGGCACTTGACCTCGCCTGTTGCGCCGCTGCGTACTCGGCTTCGGCGTCCGTGACCTGACCGGCGAGCGTTTCCGCCGTGCGCGCATGAACGAGCACGCCCTTCGCGCGTTCGAGCTCGGCTTCCCGCTGTCCGCGTGCGCCCAGTCTGCCGGCGAGTTCCTCCAGTTGGGCTTCGACGGATTCCGAGGACGGCAGCGCCTCGCATGCCGCCGCGGCCTCAAGCTTGGCTTTCTCGCACCGCTCGGCCTTGTGTCGGGCCGCTTCCAAACACTCACGAGCTTCCTTGGCCTGGGCCAGAGTCCTGGCATGCGCATCCGCTATCTGCAGCGCCTTGCGGGCCGCATCCCCGCCCGCGGCCGCCGCGACCGCCTCGGCATGCCGCTTCCGCAGTTCCTCTTTCGGCTCGAAATCCGCCAACGCATCCGCGTTGTCCGCGATTTGCGATAGGCAATCGTCCAGTTTCGCGCGTAACGCCGCGCTTTCGGCGTGCTTCGCCACAATCGGCGCAGCCTGCCGCGCCTGCGCGACCTGCTGCCGTACCGTTTCGATGTCCCGTCTGCGCGATTCGAGTTCGTCAACCCGTGTACGCGCATCCTGCATGTCTTCGTACGATTCACGCAATCCGCATGCGGCCTCATTGCGTCGCCGTGCGGCCGCCAGCCGTTCGTCGGCCTGACCGACCCGCGATTCCGTTTGCGACAGCAACCGTCGCGCGTTCGATTCCACGTCACGTAATGTGGTTTCCAGTTGCTCCACGATTTCGGTTTCGCTGCGCGCCGGCTCGTCAAGGGTGCCGGACTTGTCCAACCCCCAACGCCATGCCTCATCATGCACGCCCGCCGCATCCGATTCCTCGGAATCGGTATCGGATATTTCGGCACCCGTCGGTTCGGTTCGGAAGCTTGCCGCTTCGGAATCGTCCTGCTGCCGGTCCGGTTCAGCGGCGTCCGATTCCAACCGTTCCATAATCCGTTGCGCGTTCTCACGGGCCGTGCGGACATGTTCCTCCAATGTGGCGCGCTGCTCGTCGACGGCACTGCCGAACCGTTTGCGTCTCGCGTCCAATTCGTTTTGGATGGCCTCGTATTCCTCGGCTCCGAACAGTTCCTTGACCAGATCGGTGCGGTCCTCCGGGCTCATACGCAGGAATTGGGCGAACTGGCCCTGTGCGAGCATGATGGTCTTCGAGAACTGCCCGCGGTCCAATCCCAGCAGCCGTTCCACCTCAACGGCCACCTCGCCGGCGCGCGAGGTGATCGCAACCGCATGGTCCGGTTCGTCAAGAAAGTCGAAATAGCGCGCGGCACCATTCGAACCGCCGACGTTTGCCGTGCCACCGATGTCGGTCGCGTCGCCCTCGCCGGCCTGCGCGACGAGCATCGCGAATCCGGCCTCGGCACCATCCGCGACCCGCATCATCTTGCCGGTCGCGTTTTTCGACGTCATGCCCTCGCCACGAGCCTTCGGCTTCTCGTATGCCGGCGTGCGGCGCACCGCGTAATAGTGCCCGCCTTCCTCGAAAATCAGCTCCACATAGGTTTCAACGTCCTGCCCGTCCAGGAACCGCGAGCGCAACCTGTTGCGGTCGCCGACGCCGCTTTTCCCTTCGGTGTTGCCGGAAATCGATCCGTACAACGCGAATGTGACGCAGTCGAGCAACGTGGTCTTGCCCGCACCCGTCTCCCCGTCGATGAGGAACATGTGCGATCGGGTCAATGCGGCGAAGTCGATGGCGTACTCGCCTTTGTATGGTCCGACGCCTTGGAATCTGAGTGCGATGAGCTTCATTGCGCGGCCTCCCCTCGAGTGTTTGCGCGCACCGTCTCCACGGCGTCATGCAGTACGTCGTTTTCCGCCTGCGACGGCGCGCGTCCCAAAGAGAACCTTACGAAGTCGCGCAGCACGTCCATTTCGTCCGTCGCCTGTTTCAGGTCGGCCATGTTCCGGGTTTCCTGCGATTGCGGCCGCTGCGAGTATTCGAAGTTCTTTTCCAACGCATGCGCGTAGGCACGGTCGATTTTCTGGTAGGCGCCGTGCGGGAATTCCGATACCCGCACGGTGACCGACGCCCACATGCTTCCGTATTGTTCGGCGTACGGGCCGAGGATCTCGTCCATGGTGCCGCTTACCTGTACGAATGGCGGCTCGCCGGATTCGACGGGTATGACGCGCGGTTCCGAGAGTTCGCCGTCTTCGAAATCAAGCAGCACCACGCTTTTGCCGTTGCCCTCCACCGGCGGCTTCTGCGATTCGGAGAACGAGTACGCGAGCAGGGAGCCGCTGTAGCGCGCCTGCGGGGTGCGGCCGAGCTGGTACCGCGACTCGCTCACGGATTTCATGGGAATGGTGACTTTCTGAGGCCTGTGCAAGTGGCCGAGCGCCAGATAGTCGAATCCGGAATTGGAGAAGAGTTCGGCGGGCACGCTGTCAACGCCGCCGACGCTGATATTGCGTTCGGAATCGGAGGATGCGGCACCGGATACGAAGGCGTGCGCCATGAGGATGGCGTTCAGTCGCGGATCTTCGGCGCGCCGCGCCGCCAGATCGGCGGTGGCCACCTGCAATGCGGCACGCATGACACCCTCGTGGGAGCGCTGGATGGTGTGCCCCGCATGCCGTTTGCCTGTTCGCATGTCGTGCGATCCGGCATTCCGTCCGCCCGTTTCCGGAGCATCGGACGATTCGGCGATTCCCGATGTGCCGACCATGTCCGCATCCCGGGAATCGGTCGCATCAGCGCGGCCGCATCCATCGGCCATGGTTCCCAGCAGGCTCTGCAATGCCGGGCGCGCGAGGTCGGGATCGAGATACGGCAGCGCGTAGACCGCCAGCCGCTCACCGTCCGCCGATTCGACCATCACGGGCGTGCCGATGCCGGCGATGTCGCAGCGCATATGCACGTTCGGTCGCATCAGCGCGGCACCGAAGCCCAATCGGGCCGCGGAATCGTGGTTGCCGGGGGTGAATACGATCTGCAGCGCATGCCCGTTAATCTCCATCAATCCGAGCCGCTGGAATATCTCGTTGAACAGGCGCACAGCCTCGGCGGAAGGACGCGGCGCATCATACACGTCGCCGGCCACGCAAAGCACATCCACCCGTTCGCGTTCAATCAACGAGACGAGCCATTCAAGCGCCTTGCGCTGGTAGTCCAGCAGATCGACGCCTTTGAACCGTCTGCCGATATGCCAGTCGGAAGTATGTAGCACGCGCATGCGCATCCCTTTCCCTTTGCGGAACTCCACACATTATAATTGCCCGTGCGTGATGGAAGGGAGCGCCATGGGACTGCTGAGGATGCTGAAGAACATGCTGGGCTCGGACGACGCGACGCGGCCGGCTACAACAGCGCGGCCAACGGCGACGGCAGAGCCAGCTTCGCAACCCACGCAACACCAGCAGCAGCCCGGGCAACATCGGCAATCGCAATCCGTACGACCTGTGCAATCCACGCAACGCGCGCAACGGCAATCACCGAAATCAACGCGAACGCCGGAGCCGTCAAAGGCGCGCACGCCGCAACGATATGCGGCGGCACAGCCGCGCAACGCACTGCGGCACACGCCATCATCGCGCTCAGCGCAGTCCCCCATCGTCCGGCATCGGCAATCGCAGCGTCCCGCAAAACTCGTTCCGCAACCGCTGCTGCCGAAGGAGCAAATCGACCAGGCCCGCGCCATCATCGGCAATATCGAAAAGCACGAATTGAGCGACGAGCAAATCAGCGCGATCGCCGGAGCCGGCCATAACACCCTCGTATTGGCGGGCGCCGGAACCGGCAAGACCACGACCATCATCGGCTACATCGCCTGGCTGCTCGCCACGAAACGCGCCGTCCCCGAGGAAATCCTCGTATTGTCGTTCACCAGAAAATCCGCGGACGAGATGTCGCAGCGCATCATGGCAGGCACCGGCATGACTATCCGCGCGTGCACGTTCCACAGTCTCGGATTGGAGATCTGCCGTTCATCCACCATCGCCGACCGACCCATCATCGACGGGCACGCGTCGAACACCGTGGTGCGCGAAACCTTCGAACGGCTGCTCGAACGAAACATCCCCTACCGCCTGCTGGCGTTCAAGCTCATGCCGAAGGAGCTGTTCGGCAAATACGGCGCGGCCGCGCGACGCGAGGATTTCCACTTGCCGACGGACGATTACGCCTTCAACCAGTATCGGCAAAACCTCATCGAGAACGCGCAGACGATCATCCAGCACATGCGGCAGAACAACATCGGCATCGACGGCATGCGCGCGCTCAACGAGCGCAACGGCGGCAGGCACATCGGCCGCAATCGCGAGATGCTGCGGCTCGTGGAACCGCTGTACGCCGCATACACCGACAATTTCCGCACGACCCACGGCATCGATTTCCCCGGCATGATCGTCGACGCCATCCAATGCGTGAAAAGCGGCGCATACCGGCACCCGTACAAATACGTGCTCATCGACGAATACCAAGACATGTCGAGGCCGCGGTACGCGCTGATCCGCGCATTGCGCGAACAACGCGATTTCACGCTGTTCTGCGTGGGCGACGACTGGCAGTCGATCTACCGGTTCGCGGGCAGCGACATCCATCTGATCCTTGATTTCGCCGACAGCTGGCAGGCCTGGGGACCGACGCGCATGTTCCAGATCACCACTACCAGGCGATTCCGGCAGAGCCTCATCGACGCGAGCGGCAAATTCATCATGCGGGACGCCAACCTTTATGCCAAGCATCTGCGCAATCCGAACGACAAGAGGGACTACTCGCTGAAGGCACTCGGCGGCGCCACGCAGGAGGAACGCTTCGAAGCGGTCGTCGCGCAGTTACGCAAACTGCCGAAGGCCGCATCGGTGCTGCTGCTGGGACGGTACAACAGCGACCTGAACCTCATCGCACGCAACGACCGCGATGGCCTGTTCCGCATCGACCAAGGGACCGGAAGCATCGCATTTGCCGAGAAGCCGGAAATGAGCATCACGTTCATGACCGTGCACAAATCCAAAGGACTGCAATACGATTTCGTGTTCCTGCTCTGCTGTTCTGGCGGATTGAAAGGCTTCCCGAGCGCGATTCCCGAAGAGCCGCTGCTTGGACTGCTGCTGCCGGAAGTGGAGCGCATGCCGCACGCCGAGGAACGCCGCCTGTTCTACGTGGCGATGACGCGGTGCCGGAAGAAGCTGTTTTTCGTGGTCGACCAGACTCGGCCGTCACGGTTCATGTATGAGTTGCATGACCGCATCTGCCCGAATGTCTTCCGCGGGGTCAAGCTGCCACCGCAATGCCCGAACTGCGGCGAGGCCCTGCGGCTGCGGCATGCCGGTTCCGACCCGTCCCGCTCGTTCTACGGGTGCACCGGCTACCCGAATTGCCGGTATACTCGGCAATGCAGGTGATTTTCGTCTATCGGGCGGACGTGGCCAGCGGAAACGATGACGGAAACGAGACGAACGAGGGGAACATGCCAAATGTGACGCTTGCCCCGTTGGAGGGCATTGACCGCGAGCAGTTCATCGCAGACAACCAAAAGGCTTTCAATTACGGCGCGCTCGAGGAATTCGGATTGCGCGATAACCATTTCGAAGAGGACGGACAGATTATCTCCCGCGCCACGATCGAAGGCTGTCTGGACGGAGGCACCGCATACCGCATTCTGGCGGATGGCGAGAAAGTCGGAGGATTGGTGCTTCGTTTTTCCGAAGACGGTTCCCGTGGCGAATGCGAATTGCTGTTCGTGAACCCCGATGAGCACGGAAAAAGCGCGGGAACGAAGGCATGGACAGCGGTGGAGCGCCTGTATCCGAATGTGAAGGTGTGGGAACTCGTCACCCCGTATTTCGAGAAGCGCAACATTCATTTTTATGTGAACGTGCTTGGATTCCATATCGTGGAGTTCTTCAACAGCCACCATCCCGCCCCATCCGACGATCCGGAAATCGGTTCCGCATCCGGTGAAAACTCAGAAGAGCATCTTGGACACGAGGATTCGAATGATGAGATGTTCCGTTTCGAAAAGGTGATGCGCCGGTAGCCGGCGGATTCGCCGCCATCTCTCTACGAAATCCGACACGGTTCATGGCAAAGCATTCATTCAAGGATTAACTACGCCTGACGATAGTAATTCGAATTTCACCGCATGCCGAATAACCGAAATCAACGGTGCACATCGATTTCGCTTCATTCCGCTCGTCACATATGCATCAGACGCCCGAACTGCCGACGCATCCGATGACATGTTGCTCTGATATGGCATTGACAATACCAATGCCCTGACAATTGCCCGCATCACCCATCTGCAGGGCATCGCACTCATTGCTGAGCATAGCTTCCCCTGATTAAGCAGGTATCGAAAATCATCCATCTGGTCATAAGCGTAAACCACTGATCCACGACGGCTAAAAGACATCTATAAATATTTCTTTTAGATTA
>ERZ808242.639-NODE-639-length-24337-cov-3.728976_pt1 | contig 24337 bp, 27 predicted proteins | sample MGYA00521244_ERZ808242 | MGnify/ENA primary metagenome ERZ808242 (study PRJEB31516, sample SAMN03275573) | gut metagenome | biome: mammalia-associated habitat; material: feces | host: Papio cynocephalus | place: Kenya | collected 2012-07-27 ... | reverse complement strand
CCCCCCCCCCTGACTACCTGGACGAGTAAAATCCTCAAGCATGCTGGGAACCCCACTCAAGTACGCGAATGTATTCTTATCCAAGTGCAGGATATTATTCATCACCACTTCAGCAGACTTCGGGCTATACTCCCAATCCCCAACCGCCGCACGTTTGGCAATGGCCGTTACGCCACGAATACCAGATGAAGCCACGTAAAACTGAGGGACGAATGCCTTAGCATCGGAATGAATACCCAGCTGGGTCTTGATTTCATCCTGAGTGAGGGTATCCCTGTCCCACGCTGTGGAGACTCCCCAAACATTATGATTATCAGCTGTTGGACATGCGGCCATCCACAACAAACCATTACTCGTTTCCAAGCTGGATATTGAGAGTGCAGGGATGCCTCAATACCCTGTGGAAGGCGCTTTACTTGCTTTCATAACTGCAATACCCTCTTTCTCCCTAGTTAGAGAATCAGCTTGAAACCGTTGGCAATCATAGAACCACAGAACGCATTCTCACCGTGCGAGACATCCACACCAGCAAGAGGGTTCACCTCTTTACCATAAACATTGTAAAAATGCGCGTTATCATTCACTACAGTACAAAATGCTGGGAACTGACTACCCGACGGAGACCCTGAAGTTAATGCCCTAAAGAGTCCCTGTATTCCTGTAAGGTCTTGAATCTCATAGTCTTTAACCTTATTAGGGTAGCAGGTACGGTCATTGTACAGCCTGAAGCTCTTAACATGCAAGACCGGAGTATCAGGGCTATCACCATATGCCTTTTTGAGACAGGCATTAACCTGCTTAACCAAGCCCAGCGGTGTCTTTACAAGACCACCAGCATTTGTAATACCCAAGCTGGGTATCCCCAGAACACCCATACCCTGCGTTCTTGTATCATACTCTATCTGCATTTCCACACTACCGGTGGTGGTCTCAATACCCACGTGAATGACCTTGCTAGGTAGCATACCTGTCGCAGATGGATTCCAGAAGGTCATGATTGCATCAGCCATAATAGACCTGCTTTCTAAAAAACAATAATTAAAACTTGCTTTGCTGTCAGCCTTGCTTCGCAAGCAACCTCTTCATCTTACCGTCGCAAGACTCGAACTGCTTCCTGACAATAGGCTTGATTTCCTTCTTCAACTCGTCGAGGAACTGGGAGTTAGGAGCGAACCTGCCCCAAGCAACCTCGACCATCTCAGCGCCGTCATACCTGGCGCAGATTTTACTAATACCCCTCCAAGCCGAATACCCGAGGGGCTTACCATCCTTGGCATACTTACCATTAAGACAGACCGTATTCTGGTCCGAAGCACTCTCGGTTAGCAAGGAATACTGCGCATAGATGAAAGCACCGGAGACATTAGGCACCCCAAAATAAATGTCAACACCCGAGCTATAAGAATCACCACTATGAGATTCGGAATAAGCATACCCTTTTTTATCCGCCAAGCGCTTCCACTCTTCAGAGAAAGCATTCAACACGAACCGACGCGACGCCCTTGGAAAGTACAGTCGCGAATGCAAACCAATAAGATATGACATGAGACACCCCTAACAACGGCAACAAAAACGAACGCTATTAAACTATCAACTTAAACTTTCACCCTGCTAAACCAAGAGCCAATCTTGAGTGCCTTACAAAGCTTATCTACCTGTCGCAGGTGATTTGTAATACCCTGCCGGGTGCAGGGTGCTCCATCCGCTGGGCAGATGGCAAAATAAAAGGCTGTCAGCCCAAGCTGGCAGCCCTCTTAAACATCATTTAAGGAAACGTACCTCAATGGCAGGTCCCATAGCACGCTCTTCATTAAACTGATTAACATCTATCAGAAGAGCGGGTATCTCATCAAACTCGAAGACCTCACCCTGCTTCTTATCGATGCGACTATAATCTTGGAAGCAGGAAAACCAATTCCTATCAAAACCATCAGCAACCAAGCAAACCGGATTCGACATGGAAGAAGCCTTAACAAGCTTGTCAATGATGTTGCGCAGAACATCTTCCTCATCCTTGTCGGTGAAGAAGGTGCTGAACTCCTCAGTAAACACCGAGGGCACATACTTCTCGTTGCATCTGCGAAGAAACTCAGCACGATACACGGAACCCAACTCACCCTGGCCAGTCTTGAATACCCGGATGCAGCCCTCGGGAAGGGAGAGCTGCTCCCTTTCCTTAGCGGATGGTGTGTATCGCCATTCCTCTAAAACCCTGGAGAACTTCTTGAGCATGTGGCCTCCTATTATTGCAGGTCAGCCACGGCTTCAAGACCGATAGAGGACATCTCACTGGTGACCTCAGGAATCTCCTCCTGCGTACCAGCAGCATCAAGAACCGGAAGAACAACTGTTTCCTCTAATGCGACTTCCGATGCGTCAGACTTCTTAGTGGTAATACCCTCCCCAGAATCAACAATACCCTCGGTGATGGCCTCCCGCACTGGAGGTGCAGGCGGGTCAACCGTGGATGAAGGCTCTTCGACAGATACTGGTTCTTCAACTGACACCGGTTCTTTATCGTTCTTGCTACCAGCGAGGACATCATCAACCGTCTGAGCATCACTCGTTGCATCAAGCACATTCGAATCAAACTCAGCCGAAAGATTCTCAATCGTGTTATCCTTAAGCTCCTTGAGGACATCACTGCCAGTATTGCTAAAGGAAGCCACCTGAGCAGACAAATCAGCCAGAAGCTTAGCCATCGAGCTGCGAGCCTCCTCTGAAGCAACCAGCTTATCAATACCCGCCTTGGAAGCCTTCTCGATGACCCCGAAACTCTTGTTACGGAGAGCTTTAATATTCTTCTTGGTGACTTCCACCATTCCAGCACAGCGCTTAGAGGCATCATCAATAATACCCTGAGCCTTATCATCGGCTGCGGCTTTCACCGTCTCGGCGTAATTATCAGCATCAGCACGGGTATTCTTGCTGTATTCATCAGCCTTGGCCTTGGTGTTGGCAGAATACTCATCAGCAGAGGAGCGCTTAGCCTGCGAGTACTCGTTCGCGTCGGACTTAATACCCTGGGCTTCGCTCTTTGCCTCAGCGATATGCTTATCGCAAAGAGACTGCGTCTTATTGCGCAGGGCGTCAAGCTCATCAGCAACACCTGTCAGCGAATTGCGACTCCTCTCCTTGGCCAAATCCGCCTTCAAATTGGCAATTTTGTCATTAAGGCTTTTAATCTCATCATCCTTGCGGGAGATTTCCAAATCCTTACTAGCAACAACGCCTTGCGAAGATTGACGCAGAGTAGCAGTCCGAGCGTCCTGAGTACTTAGCTTCGCTCGAAGCTGAATAATCATCTGACACAGACTGTTATTCTTGCTGAGCACATCTCTGACCCAAGCATCAACTTGCGCTGCATCATAAGAGGGTGCCCTGAACCGAGCCTTACCAAACTGAGGGGCTCTAATAGCCCCCTCCGGAGGAACCACAGTAATACCCCGCGTTGCCGATTCACTGACGATGACCTTACCAACCATATTTACACTCCTAATACCCTAGGTGACATTCCTATTAATTATAGCAGAACTGCCTGCAAACCTTTACAGCATTACCATCCAGAAAAACGACCAGACAAGAAACACCAATGCTAAAAGCGCAACGAAGAAACCAGATACGCAAATAGACACAATGGCTAAGACCTTACCACGTTCACCTGTCTTCTTGATTTCTGAAAGAGCCAAGAACCCGAGCGCCAGACTAGCGGGCATGAACACGAACAAAAACACCACCGAAAGAATGGCAAGGGTATTCCACTGAGGGTTGGAATACCCTTGGGTCGGGGTGTTAGGTGCATATCCTGAGGTAGGATACGAGGGCTGCGCATAAGGGAATTGGCTATAAGTATAATTGGCAGGGGGCTGGCTCTGGGAATACCCCTCGTAGGGCTGGCTCTGCGAATACCCCTCGTAAGGCTGGCCCTGCGAATACCCCTCGTAGGGCTGGCTCTGCGAATACCCCTCGTAGGGCTGGCTCTGGGAATACCCCTCGTAAGGTTGCTGCGCATTCACCTGCTGCGGTTGGGTGTAAGCATTCTGCTGTGCGGAAGTATTATCTCCAGCCTGTGTAGGCTGGGGCTGAGGTGGAACATAATTAGTGGACATGACACTCCTTAAGTTATTTCGACCGTGCGCCCCATAAAGGGTATGACTTTTGTCGATGTACTCGAACTCGTTCAGTCTCCTATTTCAATCCACGCACCGTTAAAGGTGCGACAAAACCACACACCATCATCCGCATGCCAGATTACTTGACAATCCGGTAATATTGAAAGGTTGCGAAACTCGTCGGAGAAATAATAGTTCCAGTGCTAGGAGTTGAAGCATGCACCATCATGCCATTGCCAATGTAAATACCTACATGCCCTGGCATCCACATAAGATCACCGGGCTCGGGGTTGCTGACCAGAGTACCGAAGGCTCTCTGCGCTTCACTCTGATGCGGCAGGTTCACACCGAACTGCTGGAACACATAACGGGTGAAACCGGAGCAATCCCAACCTACCGTGGTGGTACCACCCCACACATAGGGCACTCCCTGGAACTGCAAAGCAAATTTCGCCACTTCACTACCGGAAGCCGAAGCTGGCAGATGAATACCCTGCTGGGGCTGGGCTTGCGGCAAGGCTTCCCTCGCGGCAGACCGTGAAGCGGCTTGCGCCTGCTCCTCCCGCTGCTTTCGAGCGGCGTCCTCTTGCTCTTTCTTCTCTCTGGCGGCTTTTTCCGCTGGAGATTCCGTCTTGGGAACATTAAGCTGCTCAATGCCACCCCAGCTATGGTTATTGTCGACCTCTGTGCTTACACTTTCAGAGAGCAAATTACGCTTGACAGCACTAGCCTTAGGAAAAGACCTTAAAGAAGCAACTGCACCGCCCTCCACGCGGTCTTTCGCTTGAGCGGTAATACCCGTGGCGGCCAATCCAGTCATGGCCAACGAAGCCGCCAAGAAAGAGGATGCACACTTCACCAATACTCTGGGTTTGACTTCGTCTTTAGACATCTATATCCTTACACCATATCTCTTATAGTGCGCTGAACGGGATTCGAACCCGTGACCTTCTCTTTAGGGGAGAGACGCTCTAATCCTACTGGGCTACCAGCGCGAGCATAACTACTTTAACATATATTATATAAGGGCGACACCTATATTAGCAGATATCGCCCAGATTAATTACGGACGAATCTGAATACCCGTGGCTAGGCCTCATCGGAGTTCTCTTCATCGGTCTGGAGAAGCATCTCGGCCTCATCAGACACGGAAACCTCTTTGATATGAGTGAAGGAAAACTCATATGCTTCGGAGAAACCATGATTCTCAGGAAAAGTCAAAGGCTTCAACACTTCTTCGGACAAATCAGCCTGAATAGCACTACTTAGACGCCCGTTGACAGAGATTTTCTTCAAATCGTCAATGTAGGCCTTGGAGATGTAATCCAAAAGCCACGTAATCGACACATCATTAATCACCCTATAGAAGCACCTAGAATGAACGCAGGTAAACTGGTCACTCAGCATCATGAGGTTATCCGAGGTAATCACGCCATCAAACAACTCACCATCATATCTGCGGTTATCAAGGTAATACCCGAGGTAATCACGCACGCCTTCCGTCTTCGGCAACGTGTCGAGATCCACATACACCATAGACGCTTTGACCCCAGTATCACCCACAGTATTCGAAAACGCCTTGAAACGAATTTTCTTGGCATCATTTAGAATTTTTACTTGGCAACATAACACTTTTCCTACTCTTACTTAGTACCCTAGCTGACTTTTACATGTAAAAGGCGTCCACCATTCTCAGGAATAGCAGGCGCCTTGGCCATCAATCAACGGGCAGTACCGTTGGCATCCAGCAATGCGTTGGAGCCTTCCCTACCCGTTGTGAAGAACAGGCTAAAGACTCCTACCGCAAACAGCACGCTGACAGTAATAATCAACCACATCCTAGGAACCCACATGGCCACAAAGAAGCCGACCACAGACAATGCGATAAGCACCCAACTAAGAATGTTGAATACCCTTCGGGTGGTCCACGGGGCTTTCTTCTCCACTTCCTTTGTAGCTGCAGTAGAAGAGGTAGGCTTCCACTCTCCCTTATTGTTGAGACGGTTCTGCAAGGTCTCTTCGGACAGACCCGAAGACTTGTAAACCGGCTCTTCCTTCGTTACTTTTGCTCTGCGCTGTTTACGATTAACCATATCAGATGAACTCCTCTTTTCCTTAGCATACTCGTCGGGACGATGGGATTTGAACCCATGACCTCTTCAACCCAAATGAAGCGGACTACCTAACTGTCCTACGCCCCGTTATGTTGGCAACCACCTTCATCATCAATGACTTGCCAACTATATTAATATTACACGTTATTAACTTTTACGCAAGGGATCTTAATACCCTTGTGGGGTATCAATCATATCAAACAGGTCGATTAGCAGGTCATACATGTCATCGCATATCTCACCTGTCAACACCTTGTAAAATGTTATACCTGCAATGTTGCTTCAATTGCGCTCTCTTTAGCACTCATAACAATACCCACTTCCTTGCGTAAATTCGACTTTTATGGGAGAAAACTCACCCACACTACAAACAAGAAAATTGACAAAGCGACTAAGCGAAGCTTATACACACTTCACTCAGTCGCCTCGACTCTGTGCTACTTGTGGTTGGCCTTATCAGGCGTTTTCATCTTTCTCGGAATCTATAATACCCTCGGGGCTGGGCTTCTCTTCATTAGTCTCACCCTCTGAGATATCATTCTGAGTCTTACGCCTATTCTCAGACTCCCTAACCAGCTCACCAAGCGTTACGGTTGCAGCCTTCTCACCATCTGGACTTACCTCAATGGCGTCAGGAAGACCCTCATTACGCATGTGGCAAACCTTGTACTTACGACCGGAACCGCAGGGGCACTGAGCGTTCTTAGAAGTACCTGGATACACCTTCTTATCAGCCCAAGGAGAATGATGCTCCACTCGTTTCTCAGCAGGCGTGGAGACCTTCTCATCCTTATGACTCAAAGGCTCCATACGAGTAATACCCTTTGGGGCTTCTTCCTCAGAAGAATCTTCGATGCGCTCGCCGTCGGCTTCGCTCAGGTTCTCCTCAACACCCTCAGCATCAGCCTCGGTGCCCTCTGTGCCTTCGTCAGTATCGTCAAACAGCTTGGCCGCATCCTGCGGACTCACCTTGAACAGCAGACGAACGACCTCCTCCTTAAAGCTGGAAACCATATCAGTATACATGTTATAGCCTTCACGCTGGTATTCGACCAACGGGTCACGCTGTCCCATGCCACGAAGACCGATGCCCTCCTTGAGGTAATCCATCTCATACAGGTGGTCACGCCACATCTTATCAAGGACGGCAATAACCACCTTACGCTCAACAGCCGCGAAATCAAAGCCGTTAAAGTCAATCTCAGCGTACTTATTCTCAATGTCTTCGAGGAGGGCTTCCTTGATGGCCTTACGAGCCTTAATACCCTTGAGGGACTTGCCTTTACCAGTAATGGTAGCGGCCTTGACCTTGGCAGGAGTAATACCCACGGGGTAGATATCCTTAAGAGCGTCTACCAAGGCTTCGCACTCGGCCTTGGTAGTCTTATCCTCCTTAAGGTACTTATCGACATACCTATCAACAATGTACTTGAAATAGCCTAGGATATTCTTGTGAATGTCCTTACCCTGCAGAATATCCTGACGCTCCTGATAAACCACGGTACGCTGCTTGTTCATCACGTCATCATACTTCAACACGTTCTTACGAATCTCGAAGTTCTGTGATTCACGGGCCTTCTGAGCATTGCGCACACCCTTGGAAACATATTTAGACTCGATCGGCTCACCTTCAGGCAAGTTCTTCGCCATGACGCGGCTGACCATCTTCGTATTGAACAGACGCATCAAATCGTCTTCAAGAGACAGGTAGAAACGGGACTCACCTGGGTCACCCTGACGACCTGAACGGCCACGAAGCTGATTATCAATACGACGAGACTCATGACGCTCTGTGCCGAGCACGTACAGACCACCAAGCTTCTTTACTTCCTCGTGCTCGTCCTTGACCTGCTTCTTAACCTCTTCGAGCGTCTTACCCCAAAGGTTGTCCCACTCTTCCGGTGTGGTGTCAGGAGAATACCCGTTGGCCCTTAGCTTTTGGTCGGTGAGGAACTCCACGTTGCCGCCGAGCATAATGTCAGTACCACGACCAGCCATATTGGTAGCCACCGTAACAGCACCCTTACGACCGGCCTGAGCAACCACCTTGGCTTCCTCCTCATTGTGCTTGGCGTTAAGCACCTGGTGAGGAATCTTAGCGACATCAAGCAGGCTGCTCAGAACTTCAGAGCTCTCCACGGAAGCAGTGCCCAGCAACACCGGCTGACCCTTGGCGTGACGAATGGAAACATCTTTAATGACCGCAGTAAGCTTCTCACGCGTTGTACGGTAAATAAGGTCTTCCCTATCCTTACGGATCATGGGCTTGTTGGTCGGGATTGGTAATACCCCTAGCTTGTAGGTGCTCATAAACTCTGCCGCTTCGGTCTCAGCCGTACCGGTCATGCCAGCGAGCTTGTCATACATGCGGAAGTAGTTCTGCAGGGTGATGGTGGCATACGTCTGACTCTCAGGCTGAATACGCACACCCTCCTTGGCTTCGAGAGCCTGATGAAGCCCCTCATTGTAACGGCGACCCTTAAGGATACGACCGGTGTGCTCATCGACAATCAGAACTTCGCCACCGCGAACAACATAATCCTTATCGCGGAGGAAGAGCTCCTTAGCTTTGATAGCGTTATTCAGATAGCCAATAACCAGAGTATTCTCAGGCTTGTAGAGATTATCAATACCTAGATAGTTCTCCACCTTCACAATACCCGGTTCGAGGATGCCTACAGTCCTTTTCTTTTCATCGACTTCGTAATCCTCGCCCTTAGTCAGCTTGGGAGCCAGCTTAGCGAACTTACGATACCAAGAGGTTACATCGCCTTCGGCAGGTCCAGAGATGATAAGCGGGGTACGCGCCTCATCAATAAGAATGGAATCAACCTCATCAACGATGGCGTAGTGATGACCACGCTGCACCAAGTCCTTTTTACCCCACGCCATGTTGTCACGCAGGTAATCGAAGCCGAATTCATTATTGGTGCCATAGGTGATGTCGGCGTTGTACTGCTTACGGCGCTGGGTAGGATTCATGTCAGACAGAATGCAACCGGTGGTCATACCAAGGAAGTTGAATACCCTGCCCATAAGGTTGCTCTGGTATTTCGCCAGATAGTCATTCACGGTGACCACGTGCACACCCTTACCTTCAAGGGCGTTGAGATAGCTCGGCAAAGTGGCTACAAGCGTCTTGCCCTCACCCGTCTTCATTTCTGCAATGTTACCCCAATGCAGAGCGGCACCACCCATTAACTGCACATCGAAATGGCGCATGCCCAATACCCTGCGGGAGGCCTCACGTACCACGGCAAAGGCTTCCGGCATAAGGTCATCCAGCTTCTCGCCGTCCCTCAGGCGCTTCTTAAACTCAGTGGTCTTTGCCTTAAGCTCCACATCTGTCAACGCCTTGATTTTATCCTCAAGGGCGTTGGTCTGCTTAGCTACCTTCTTAAGCCTATTAAGCTGGTGACCCTCACCCATTCGCAGGGCTTTATCCAACACATTAACCATACTATCTCCTATCTCATTTATTTAGTTAGAAAAGCTACCGAGCTTCTCCTTGATGAACGACCAAAGGCTCTTAAGAATACCCAAGGGCTGGTCTTGCTCTTCATCAAGGGTCTTCCTACCCTCTTGGGTAACGCCTCCCCCTGTGGGCACCTTCTCCGCTGGGCAGGACTCCAGCACATTGGAAATGGCCTCCTTCTCCGCTGGATCAACGCTAAGGCCATACTTGGCCTTAATACCCACCTGGCGGGCTACATACTCACAATGGAAGCTTGTATTGCTGGGCAGCCACTCCGCTGCATCAGCATCGCTTTTCTCCTGGTTGGCAGAGCCCTTAGATGCCAGAAGCACATAGGGGTCGTTATAGTAGGCATCGCGCTCTGCGCTGGTTTTATCCTTCAGGCCAGAGTTGTAGGCCTCAGCATAGGCCACCACATGGTCAATCTGAATACCCCCATCGTGCTGACGGCCAGTACCGGCTTCAAACTTGAAACTGACTCCGGTATATGGATCAACGAAGTCACCTTCTTTGACTCGACCATTACTCTTATAGCCTACATTGGTCAAATCCCTATCAAGAACCAAATCCCTTGTAGAGTAGGAGCTTGGCTTACCTTCGACGTGATTCCACATATGACTACTACGGTCGGAGGACTTTCTACCTTGGGGCTTTACTTGAAGTGTGGAAAGGACCTCTTTCACAGGCTCACCAGCACCCTTAAACGTCTCAGACGCTTCAGCACTGGTAGCGAACCCAAAAGAACTTACCATAACCAGCGCCATCGTCATGGACGCCATCTTACTTGCACGCATATAACTCCAAAAATCAGACTACCTATAATTATAACAAGTATTACTAAAACAGGAACGGGGATGCCCTTGTCGAAAATACCCTACCTTAGGGAGATTGCCGCTGTCCACCCAAACGAGCAAATACCCTCAGAGGTGGCACCACACTATTTCTTATTGCTTACTGGCCCTGGCTTCAAGGTTCTCCAAACCCCTCAGCGCTTCGTCATTAGCATATCGCACACCACTATTATAGGTGACAGCGGCTTGACGAACCGCAGAATCATAAACCGTTTTAGATGTAAGCACAGAGCCTATATATGTCCGTGTCAAGACAAGCGCCCTCTCACAAATACCCAAGGCCTCAGACACAAGAGAATATAGATTCTCAGGGTATTTACCGTGCTTGACCGAGAAGCCCTCATCGAAAGAAACATCATCAAGTAGGCTCTTCGCACCCCACTTGACCACCAATGAGCCATCCTTGGGACAATGAAACTGCACGGTGGACTCACACCAATCCAGCGCTCTAACCCTATACTCCAAGGTGCTACCATTTTCCGTCAGCGAACCAGCATACTGCCCCGTACCTATCAGGGTCTTCAGACAGTACGATAAATCATTATACAGTGATACAGTCATCAGATTCTAACCCCAAAACTCTTTCATATTAGGATTCAGGCGAACAGCCAGATAATCAGTAGGCTTTAAAACCGGCTCAATCCTACGGACAGCCAAAGCACCCGCCCAGACAATCTGGTCAACCGGAACCCGACCTGCATAAGCCTTGTACAAAATATCCGGTATGATGCCCGGCTCAAAACCTCTGGAGATTAACAGGTTCCAGAGACCTTTAAAATTCATGTGAATACCCGAGATGTACTCATACTGGCCATAGGGACTCTGCGCCAAGGATATCATGACCTTATTAAGCAGGTTTGCATCCGAATTAGCACACCCACTCAACCTATGCAAGTCCTTGAGAGTCTCCGGTGCCACCAAATCACTATCACACACGATTCGACCCCTTTCTATCAGACAACCTGATACATCCTATTCTTTACTTCTTCCGGACTATTAGAGGGCAAGGACAACAGGAACCGAGCAGACCTATGAACAAAACCGTTCAAGTCTTTCAACCTTTGAGTATCAATCTTGTAGGTTTTGTCATTTCTAAGATTGGTGCCTAATACCCTACGGAGTCTGGCTTTATCCTCTTTGATTATCAACAGCGAAGCCATGGTCTTGGCGTCCACCATTGAATTCTTAGGCCAGAACCAGTAGCTGCTAGTCATTAACTCCTCTATGCTTGCTTCCCTAATCGGCTGCAAATCGGAATACCTATAGAAGAGGGATGCGTTATTATCGAATATAGGCACTGTGCCCAACAGCCTACCTGTTCTATTATCCCTGAGAAACCCAAAATTAAGGGTGTGCCTATCCCCATTCGCCACGAGGATATCAAAAATATACATTGCACGGATGTCTTCAAACACCTTATCACTGACCGTCAAGGCACTCCCAAGAACCTGCCATGGGCTACCAACATTAAATACCCGCTGGTAAGGTACGTAAGACACATCCTTGGTATTGAACAAGGGACATGCCGCCGCTAGACGACCTTTCCACCTATGCAAGGTATAAGGAACATGTCTTAAACCCACTATATCAAGAATTTGCGATGCAAAGAATTCGCTATACGGCGATTTATCTTCTGGGAAACCTGGTAAATATTGATCGGACTTATACAGATATGTTCTACCATTAATACGCCTCCAAGCCTTCGGGAAGCTACCATCGGTTGTCCATTCACTTGTCAAACCAATGGTATGCCTCTCTGACTCTGTACAACCTGTAAAGGCCACCAACGACAAAACTTCATCTATCTTGTTATCAAATAGATTGTAGTCCTTAAAAAGCATATCGGAGTCGCTTCTGGTGACCCAATAAGAGACAAACAATGCGTTACATCAATAATACCTTGAATGTCATTCGGGTTAATACCCATTTGGTGGTACACATCAACGATAAAACGCCTATTAGAAGGGGCTACTCGACTCTGCAACCAACCATAAAGACTATTCGGAGTAATACCCTCTTGGGGTATGGGGAACGGCATAATATCCGCGCTGGAGAAGACATTAAGAATCTGGAAGGAGTACACACCCATGATGTTCCTTGTCAAGTCGAACTCGACCAAGGGCATATCATACAATTTCAACAGATACGACATCAGGCATCTCCTTCCTTTACTTTACGTAGTAAAGCCCAGACCGCCTTAATGACAGCCTAGGCTTGATACTACTTCGCCTCCTCAAACCACTCGCGGTCGGAGCCGTCACTCAATGTCACGTGGCCGGTCTCGCCGCTCATATGCTTGACGCGGTGCGCGATTTCCTCGTGGCGGCCGTGCACCATCGGACGCTGCACCGGATTGCCAAGGTAGCCACAGGTGCGCTTAGTTACGTTGCACTTACTTGGGTCAGTGTTACCACACTCAGGGCACTTAAACCCTTCCTCAGTCGGCTCGAAGTCGCCCTCGAAACCGCATACATAGCAATGGTCGATGGGCGTATTTGTACCGAGGTAGCCTATACCCAGATCGTGCGCGTAATCCCACACCGCTTCGAGCGCCTTCAGATTGGACTGCAAGCAAGGGAACTCGCAGTAATTAATAAAACCACCTGAAGCGTAATACGGGAAATCAACCTCATATTGAAGCTTCTCCATAGGAGTGGGCTGCAACCACACAGGATAATGGAAGCTGTTAGTATAGAAGTCGTGGTCTGTAATACCCGGAATCCGACCGTACTTCTCACGGTCCATGCGGTTGAAGCGGTCGGTTAAGCTTTCAGCGGGAGTGGAATACAGGCTGTAGTGATAGCCTTCCTCCTTGCTCCATTGCTTGCACAGATCACTCATCCTCTTGGCGATGCTGAGAGCGAATTGACGACCCTCCTCATTCCATGAGTGGTCTTTGATCCAACCCTTGCCATAAAACTCAGCCACCGTCTCAGCCAAACCAATGTAACCCAGCGACACCGTGGCACGCTCATTGCGGAACAGGGTATCAACATTACCCGTAGTACCAATGCGACCGAATGCACCGTACTGATACAACGTAGGTGCATTCAGCGGAGTGGCTTGCTTGCAACGCATGATACGGAACTGAAGAGCTTGGTGGGCGATGTCCATTCTCTCATTGAAAATCTTCCAGAACTTTTCCTTATTACCCTTGGACTCGATAGCTATCCTGGGGATATTGACCGACACCACGCCAAGATTCATGCGGCCGTCAGTCTCCTCCTCACCGGTCTCAGGATTGACCCACTTCTGGAGGAAGCTACGACAATTATGAGAAACAATACCCGATACATCAAAATAATCAGTTTCAGTAGTCACGTCATAAGAATATGCAGCCTCATAAGAGTCCTCAACATGAACTTCACGAACCACCAATTCCGTATGCGTCCTATTAATACGCATAGTGGGTGATACCTTATTCCTCTTCTTATCACACGCGACATAAGATACCAACTCAGGCGTTGCTCTAACTTCAACCAGATTCCTAATCGCAGAGGACGCAGTAGATTTGTAACGGTTCAGATACATCTTGGCAATATAACCAAGAGACTCAAACAAATACATCTCACCGAGGGCCAATTCCCTATTAGTAGAACCTATAGACACCTTTTGAGAAGTACCCTTACTTACATATCCATCAGCATCAATCATGCCACCAAGGAAAGCCAAACGGACTCCCTTAGAAGAGGTGAATACCCTGCTGGGGACATGACGATAAATCTTCTGCGTTCCACCAAAGAGATTCACACACTCATCACGAAGAGCCTTATCCTTGATGGACAAATCATAATAGGTTCCCTTGTAACCTCTCTCATGCAGAACGAGTCTAAGCTTATCATCAGGATACATCTCCCTAATCCTATCGTATATGGCATCCTCAGTACCATCAGCAGCAAAACTTACACTGACACAAGCAGGATCATTTAAGCAGCCACCACAAAGAATTAAGCCCAAAAGCCAAGCCTTAAACGGCTCCCACTCACCTTCTTCAACACAGGGGTACTGAATTACCGCTCTATCAATCTCATCACCAATATGCAGGTCCTCCACGAATATCCTGCCTCTGCCTTTTACGTGAAGCGGGTGATCCGGTGTGCAAAGGAGGCTACGGCCATTTGAGAAAACAACCTTTCTCCATGACTTAGAGCTATTTCGCACAAGACGCTTAATCTTCACGAACTTCGGTGTACCAGTATGAGAGTCTAGAATTTCAAGGCCTTCAGGTACATCAATATACGCATCACTACCATTTGGCTGCATCTTAACCATGAACCTACCAGCAAAAGAATTCCAAAGACGATAAATACCCGTAGTGTGAATACCCTCTGCATCCTTCCATACGACCATCTCGTCCCTGTCTACGCACCCCATCGGCGCTTTGAAGTCGCCCGTAATCTTGACAATATTCTCGTAGAACACGATGTCAGGGTACATACGCTTGCTGGCACATTCCAGAGCGAGCTGCTTCAAATCATAGTTAGGGTCATCAGGCTCACTATTAACACCATGCTTAATGGTAAACACCAACTTCGGGAAGATTGCGGTACAGTGATTGCTGCCTAGACCTCTAATCCTATTGAGGAAGATGGCACGCTGGATCTCACGGGCGAACCAGCTAATACCCAAGCCGAAACCCACTGTAACGAATGGCGTCTGGCCGTTCGACACACGGTTAGAATTAATCTGATACTCCATGGTCTGCATAGCATCATAAATCACTTTGCGAGTACGCAGGAGGGCGAATGTCTCACGATATCCTTCAAGTGTTCCTTGAAGGTCTTTGTGGATGTAATCATTACTTTCGGGGATGGAATACCCATCTTCGAGATGAAGTGCTTTAGGCTCACGCGCCTTGAGACGCTTCACGCGGGCTTCAGCCATATCAAGCGGATAACCATCAGGAAAATCATCCTCAGCATCTTCCAAGAACTTATGATAGTCCTTCTCAGCATACTTCACCATATGCTCATCAAGGCGATTAGCCGTCTGGCCACCATACTGGTCACCCGCAATGTCCTTGATAATCTGAGTAATCTGGGTTGCCGCCACACCAATGGAATTAGGCGAACCCATAGGGGCGTTGCCTAGCTCAAAGCCGTTATCGAGCATATTCCAGAAATTCGGCAAAGAGCAATTAGTCTCACAGGTAAACGGTGAATAATCCGCATCGTGAAAATGAATTTCACCCTTAAGATGCGCTGTGGCCACAGCAGGAGGAAGCATGCTAAAAGCACTCGCCTTGCTCACTGCACCAGCAAGCAAATCGCGTTGAGTAGCATAAACATTGGAATCCTTGTTGGCATTCTCGTGCACCAGAGTGGGGTCTTTATTAATAAGACGGCTCACAGCCTCATTAATATCAGTAACCTTACTACGCTCAACATCCCTATTGAAGCGGTATTGCGTGTAATTCTTAGCGACGTCATACAAATGGTTGGCAATCAAAGCAGCTTCAACCATTCGCTGAATCTCAGCAATTCTTACGGGCTTGGAGTACCTATCACGAACCTCCGCGAAAATACCCGTGGCTATATCGTCAAAGAGAGTTACCTCCTGTGGTCCGACAACCTTACCAAGGTCAACAAAAGACTTCCTGATGACATCGGAAATCTTCTCCTTGTCAAAGTCCACGATGCGGCCATCGCGCTTCTCAACCTTGACATTGCCAACCGTAACGCCGCTTGATACCTTATTCCTCAAGTCTTGCATACGCACCGCCTTAAAAATCATAAAACAACAAAGGTAGTTCTGAATACCCTACTGGGGCATTCGATATCTAAGCCAAACTACCCCAGTATAATAAGGGGTAGTGACCATTGAAGTCACTACCCCTTGTTGAAGGCTACTTCCAAGCCATTGTCATGACAAAACCAACCAAAATGGTTACAAACGCAATGACAAGATTCCAAGCGCCGATATTCGTAATCGGATAATTACCCGTCAGGTAATAAACCACCGACCAAATAAGGCCGACAATCATAATGAGGGAGAATACCCACGGATACCACGAGGGGCTAGACTTAGAACCCTTAACACTATCCATCCTAGACTCCACACGATTAAGAGCTACCTTGGACTTCCTAGGAATGGACTCGAATACGCGAGAAAGTTCCTCATCAGTAATACCCGCTGGGGTCTGCTCCTTGGCAGAGGGCTTAGATTCCTTGAGAGAATCTTCAACCTTCTTGGATTCTTCAGAAGTCCCCTTAATCTTCTCAGATTCTTCGGAAGTCTCCTTAGTCTCCTCAGTCTTCTCAGATTCTTCGGAAGTCTCCTTAGTCTCCTCAGTCTTCTCAGATTCTTCGGAAGTCTCCTCGACCTCCTCAGTCTTCTCAGATTCTTCGGAAGTCTCCTTAGTCTTCTCAGATTCTTCGGAAGTCTCCCCAGTCTCCTCAGTCTTCTCAGATTCTTCGGAAGTCTCCTTAGCCTCCTCGGTCTTCTCAGTCTTCTCAGATTCTTCGGAAGTCTCCTTAATACCCTGCGGGGTAAGCTCGGATGCCACTTCCTTAAACAGCTCCTCAGACTCTTTCTTAAACTCTTCTACCATAATAATACCCTTACTCTAGGAAACCGGCGTACTGATACTGCTCTGTACGCGCCATAGCCTGGCGCAAAGTCTCCAAACCAGTACCCGCGATAATCAAAATGGTGGTACCACCAAACGGCAACTGCTGATTAATCTTGAGCGCCATGATGAGCACCGTAGGAATCAACGCCACAAACAACAGATACACCGCACCAACAGTATTAAGCCTATTGATAACATAATCCAGATACCGCTGAGTGGCAATACCCGCGTGAACCCCTGGTACGAAACCACCGTAATTACGCATGTTATCCGCTGTCTCTTTGGTATTGAATTGGATAGACGTGTAGAAGAACACGAAGAACACAATCATCACGGCGTACAACACGATGTACCACACCGAAGTGGTATTCGCCAGATTGGTATTAATCCACTTAACCCAAGACTGGTCAGCCTTACCGAACTGCGCAATCAGCGTAGGCACAGCCAGAATGCTGGATGCGAAGATCGGCGGGATGACACCGGACATATTAATCTTCAGCGGCAGATAAGTACTGGTGCCACCGAATACCCGATTGCCCACCATCTTGCGGGTGTACTGCACTGGGATTCGACGCTGGGACTGCTCGACGTAGACCACGAACACCAGAATGACCAGAAGCACACCCGTTACGATGCCGAAACTCGTCCAATTACCGTTCTTGCCGTTGGTGCCGTAACCAATCTCCCAGATTTGCGGCAGGAAGCCGGAGCAGATGGAGGTGAAGATCAAGATGCTCATGCCTTGGCCAATACCCTTGTCAGTGATGAGCTCGGCCATCCACATAATAAGGCCGGTACCGCCCGTAAGGATGCACACCATGATGGCAAGGTCATACCAGTTGTTACTGGGGATGATGCCGTTGCACTGGTTGCTGAACAAAGCACCCGACTTGGCCGTCACAATAATGGTAGTGGACTGTAAGACCGCAAGGCCGATGGTTAAATAACGCGTGTACTGGGTGAGCTTGGCTTCGCCGGACTGACCCTCTTTGTGAAGCTCCTCAAAGCGGGGAATAACCACACGAAGCAGCTGCACCACAATGCTTGCCGTGATGTACGGCATGACACCCAGTGCGAATACCGAGAGCTTCAGCATTGCTCCGCCAGAGAACAGATTGATAAGCCCAATAAAGTTCTCAGAGGTGATATTAGCCATGCACGACTGAAGCGTCTTATAGGACACACCTGGCGTTGGGAGGAACGAGCCGATACGATAAATAATGATGATACCCAAGGTGAAGAGGATTTTGTTCCTTACTTCCTTGGTTCCAAAAGCTTGAATCACCCTTTTCATAACACCTCTCTACTATCAGAAACCGAACTTAGTCAGCACATCAAGGCCGATGATGAGCACAGTCCACAGAAGGGCAATACCCACCGTCCAGCGATTCAAGTTCTTCTCAGCGACTCCAGACGTACCCGCATTCTGAGTCAGGCCACCACCGAACATGTCGGACAGACCGCCGCCCTTACCCTTATGCATAAGGATGAGCAGGGTCAACAGCAGACTGAGGAGAACCACAACAACTTCCATTGAAATTCTAACGATTTCCATAATACCCTTCCCTTTTATATCAGCCAAATACCCACATGACCAGCTTACCCAGACCGTAGTCACCAGCTGTGATAAAGGCCATTAGCAGGAACACAAACACAAAAACCGCGAAGCTCCAGCCAGCCAATTCCTTGGTAGTAGGAGTCACAGTTTTCGAGAGCTCAGCAAAAACTTGACGGATAAATTGGCCAATCTTCAGAAACGGCTTACCAACCTTAGTTAGCACACCCATAGGGTTTACACTCCTTTACTTATCTTTCAAAATATTTATAATTCACAGCGAGCACCTTTGGCGATACCACGCGCTACGCTATATGAAAGTAACCTTAGCGTAGGTTACTCACCACGAACCTTGATGACGGTTCCCACCAACTTCGAGGAGGAATCTTTATCAGCGTTATGAGTAATACCCGTGGTGGCCACCTTACCGATAACCACCCTGACGTCATCCTTCTTGTCGTGGAGATTGTAAGTGTAGGTTACTTTCTTCTTTTGGCTGGGGAGGATTACCTTATTGTAATACCCTTCCTTGGGCTCTAGGCGATACCCCTTAAAGTAAACCTCTTTCCCAGAGTTACGGAAGCTACCCTGACTCACCCCAAAGTCAGACGGGGTGTAAGTGGAGTTAGAACCTTTATTCTCCCACTCCACGGTGAAAGACACCGTATCATCCTTCACGACGGGCTTACCGGTAATGGTAGCAGCCATCTTACCATCAGCAACCACACCGGAAGAAATCAGCTGTTCGCCGGTCTCCTTCTTGTACTCCTTATTCCAGTCCTCTGCAAGCTGCTTGGCCTCCCGCTTGTACCCTTGCTCAGCAATAATACCCGTGACCCAGTCTTTGAGAGGACTCCTAAGATATGGACTCGAAAAGATTACAACCTCACAGACGACCATCACCGCAAGAACCACCAAAAGCACTGCCTTAAGCAGTGCCACCCCTTCACTCTGCTCCTTGACAGTATGGCGAGCGACCTTCTTCTCCCTGGCCGACATCTCACCCTTAGTGGGCGGCTTAGGCGGGTTGAGTAGTGCACTCTTCTTACCCTCCTCAGTAGGCGGCTTAGGCGGGTTGAGCAGGGCACTCTTCTTAGCTTCTTTATTCTCTTCGACCATTAGAATGCGACCTCCAACTTGTTGCCCTGCGGAACGTACTGCTCCAAGACAATACCCTTGCTCTTCATATTCTCCTCGGAGAGCTTAGTATCGTCGGTATCTCTTTTCTCGAGATAGACCACGCGGGAAATACCCTTGCCACCCACCGACATTAAGGCTTTTGCACACTCATTACACGGGAACAAAGTGACATAAGCCGTGGCACCACACAAATCCTTCAACATACCTGGCATATGAAGAATGGCGTTCATCTCGGCATGGATGACCCTACCATACTTATCTGCACTGAACCAATCCACACTGTCTTCGGGAATACCCGTTGCCAGCCCGTTATAACCTAAGCTGAGCTGCACTTTGTCCTTCACCAGCACACAACCAACCTTGGTGTGCCTATCAGGGGAACGCAAACTGGTTCCAATAGCAGTATTCATGAAATAGGCGTCCCACGACACTCTATCATGAATGCTCCTGAAATCCACTGCGTCACTGTAAGGAACGCTATCGACACAAACAGTCATTAAACCAACCTAACTTCACACTTGTATTAAGTGTACCGCAGAATACCCAAAAGGGCAACCAACCTGCGCCATAGACTTTCGGCATTACATTCTTAGCTTGGGCGAAATACCCTGCGAGGGCGGCCTTGAAAAAAAAAGGCAACCAACCTCTTCCACAACACTTTCTCATCATGAGAAAAGGCCAGCGCCCACAATAATGGAACACTGGCCTTCAACCGAACAAAGCTACATTACCTGAGAGAAGTACAAGCTCATGACATTGTTGAGAAAATCCCTCTCCATCAGCAACTCATTGTGCAGACGAACGGAATCAACTCCTTGGCCGAATACCCAAGGGTCGTGGTTCTCCAACTCCCACTTATTATTATTTCCGACCAGAACCATATTAGGGATGGGCAAATTCACATAATCAACATTACCCGCCTGGTCACGGATGACAACCTGCTCTTTCGCTGACTTACGATTGACCTTGACTTGGCCGTTAGGGTACATATCGAGGGAGTAGTGCTTAGTGCGCTCCAGCATAGTATGCTCCATAATCAGTTATTCCTTTCATGTGTTTGGTCGGGGATGACCTTGTTGTTTTCGTTCTGAAGAATCATAGGTGCACTGTCTCCGTGGTACGAACTATCTTGGCTGTAGGAATACCCTTGGAGGGGCTCCTCATATGCAACTGGGTAATCAAGCGCACCTGTAAAAACCATTACAGTAAATGCGATGGCGACCACAGTGGCCACAATATCTATTCCACACAACACAAATGAAGCGGTGGTGAGACCTTTACCTTTGCCGCCACCCCTCTTAATCTCGTTACGACCCAGAATGGCAAGGACAAGACCGACCGGCCAGAACAGGAAAACAAAGATGAAACCAAGGACGGCTTTGATATTATACTCATCATTACTATCAAACTGCCCTTGCATGGAAGGGTAGTTTCCCTGATACAGTGGCTGGCTGTTAATACCCTGTTGGTACTGCTGAGAGGTCGAGCCTACTAGCTGCTGCGCGTCTTGACCGTTATTAAACCCGTAAGGTGCACCCTGCTGGGACTGCTGGGCGAAATCATACTGCTGGCCTTGAGGCTGCTGAGCACCAAAACCATATTGAGGAGCGCCCTGAGAAGACTGGTAAGTTGGCTGGCTCTGCTGAGGTTGAGCGCCGAAACCGTATTGGGGAATACCTTGCTGGGGCTGAGGCTGATTGTTAAACCCGTAGGAAGGGCTTTGCTGAGGAGTAGGCTGCTGGGAATACCCGCCTGCTGAGCTTAGTGCCGACTCTGGCACACCATTATTGGAAGACTGCGGGGGAGTTGCACCCCAACCATACGGACTGGACATATTAAGCCTTTCAAACGCAACAGGGCGAGCACACTGTGCCCACCACACGAACTTTCAGAGAACCTGTCTATGCACAAACTAGCACAGACGCACAACCTGAGGAACATTAGACTCCTCAGGAAGGTCCTGCTCCCAGTCCTCTTTGTAATCTTCTTTAGGTCCAAAAATCTTATCAAGAAGAGCATCAACAGGATCAATACCGTCAGTAAGACCCTTGTTGGCTGAGGGAATACCCTCTTGGTCAGCACGGACGTACGTGCTGACACGCTCGAGCGTGTAACCGCGAGTGGTGTACTGGGTCTTCTGCAGCATCTTACAAACGTTGCTGCAAACACTCGAATATGAAGCCTTGCAGTTCGTATTGTCCTTAACGTAACGAGCCGCCTCCATTGGCGTCTTGACGGAAACCATCAACTTGGAACCGTAGTAGATATCAATACGGTAAATCTGGGTGAAATCCTTGAGCGTATCGCTGTACTTCGACATTTTTTCTCCTCGTTGTCTCGTACCCCTAACGACAATACCTACTTTACACCATATTCGCCCGTCAACAAGTACTATTTCTCCGAAGCCCGAAGAAAATTGATAAAATAATTGTTTATTCGTAGGATTTAAGGTAGTATTCAGTGATTAGTGTACTTCTTTGAGGTGACGTCTTCAAGATGTCAACTGGCGTCTTAACTTAGCTTATCAGCTAATACCCTACTTGGCTAAGGGCTTCCATCGACTTTGACGGTAATCGCCGCTGATTACGCCATGTAAAAATAAAGCCCGCTAATGCGGGCTGTGTCTCCAATACTGAGATATTGCACTTGGTCCAGTAGTATATGAGACAAGGGAGCGGTCGCCCAGCCTGTACCCTATACACTCTAGCTCTTGGGTAGACTAAGCGCATCCGATGGAATCGAACCATCAATCACCGACTGAGATGCAAAGCTTGCAATCATGTTGCTCCAACCGGTTATAACCTGGAAAACCCAACAACAGCAATGGCCATAACCTTAAGAGTTACCCGACTGCAAGCATATTCGCCTGAGCGGACAAGAAACGAGGGAAAAGAACCCGCTCAGGCGAACTGTTATAGTGTAACACAACTTGCACCCCTAAAAACACCGCTGCCAGACAAAAACAACAACAATTAGCAAGAACACAAAAAGAATACCCGAGGTGGACTTCAGAATGGCTTTCCTACGCCACTTCTCGTAAGGCACCCCCACATTGTGCTTGCTTTTGTCTTCTGCGGACACCAAGCTATTGATGGCTTCCTCGGAACCCAGCTTGTACCATCTCTTCGTCAGCATCGCCTTATACAGGAGCAACCCCATTGCGAAGCCGCCCAGCACATAAATTACGAAGGAACAAATATCAGCGGACACGATAACCCACCCCCATATAAAACAACATGACAAAGGCAAGTACTATAAATGCCAAGACCAAAATAATCTGAAAAACAAGCCAAGCTAGAGCTTTGACCTTGAATTTACCTAGCGGCATTCTACTCATTCTTGCTTTGCGAGCGGAATTACTTACCAAGAACGTATCGTCAGGCAGTTTTTCAATGTAGTGCACATCGATTCTGTAACGCTCCCAACCTGCTCCGGCATAAATACCCACGCATAGTCCTGCGAGCACGCCGAACAGAAGCATATCAAAACCAGACACCCTGACTACCCCTTTCGATATCTGAGAGTGAACCACTGCGGGTATTTCCTGTCTTTGTAATCCTTACCGCAGTACAGCTGAAAATAGGCTTCGCACCACCTCTTAAGCTCTTCATAAAACGACTCAGAATATTCGTTAGAAGGTTCTTCGCCCTTCAGCAACCTGGGTATATCCACTTCAACCTGCTTCTTCTCCTCTTCGGACGAGAAACTAATACCCAAGAGTGCGTCCTTGCTCCAGATTTCGTCGAACCTATCCTCCCAAAGAGCGGCCTTAAGCAGAGCATCCATATCCATGGATAGCGCAAACAGCCCTCCGTTGTAAACATCAGGTCTGGCCTTCAGGTAAGTTTCCACGTTCTTGTGGAAAGTGCCAACCTCCTCACTGGATAATACCCGCTCCTCCTGCGGGTTGCCTTCTTTCACGGGTAGAAAATCAGGGATAGACAATCCATCTGAATACCCGTAAGCGCCCAAATATTGCACATGAACTCCGATCAACACACACCATGCTGTACGAAAACCGCAAAAAACATCCAAAAACCAAACGCCACGACGAAGTAATCGCACAACATATTAAAGCGAAAAATCCGAAAAATCGTAAGGTTTAACTCCCCTGTATGGAGCCGAGGGTGATAACCCTTTATTGCCGAATTTTAGCTATTCCAGAAATTCGCTGATTTATTAGCTTTTCAGCGAAAGCCAACTTACAATATTAAATTAGAAAGCAGCTACCTAGGTCTCACAACACCCTGACAACCACTTCTCAGATGAAGAGAGTACCACGAGGGACGCTTGTCTTCTCCTTGGCAAAGCCGAAAGAATCAAATGCATTGAACTTTCTGTCTTCGCATAGCTTTGAATAGGGCTTGAGCATCTCAAGCAAATCCTTATCCTTAGCGCAACTAGTAAGCCAAGCAAAGGTGGGGTAACTGTCCAGACCAGTATAATCCTTCAATTCTGGACAATAAACCCCATTAGCCATCCCAAAGGAAATGGTATAAATACCCTCCTGCCACGCACC
>ERZ808242.636-NODE-636-length-24384-cov-13.008673_pt1 | contig 24384 bp, 20 predicted proteins | sample MGYA00521244_ERZ808242 | MGnify/ENA primary metagenome ERZ808242 (study PRJEB31516, sample SAMN03275573) | gut metagenome | biome: mammalia-associated habitat; material: feces | host: Papio cynocephalus | place: Kenya | collected 2012-07-27 ... | reverse complement strand
CTCACTATGCACAGGCTGGTGGTAAGAACAAGGACGGCTTGAGCGCAGCAGTCGATAAGATTATCGAGTTGGCTCAGTTGTAATAGACATTGTTTTAGCACCTCGCTTTTTTGCGGGTACTATATATATAATAAGGTATAAAGGGCTGCAAGCATTCTTCGGATGAAGAAACTTGCGGCCCTTTTTCTATTCATATCCTAAGATACCTTTTTTATGATAAGATTGTGTTTGCAATCTCATTCCTCCCCCATTCCGACACTCTCCATCCTATAAAAGGCGTTCATAAAGCATGGAGTTTATTTATTGTTCAAACTGGCATTTTACATGATGCACTATCTATCCTTAGGAAATGGATACTTGCCCCAAAGTTTCATGATGAAATAACCCACCAAGTCGCCAATACCCACACCAAGATAGAATTGTCCGACGGTTACTTCCGTACCCTTAAAAAAATTAGATTTTACAACTGAATATCTTTACATCATGCACCCTAAGCTACACGATGACAAATGCAAATTTACAAAAAATATTCGACGATGCAAACTTTTCTCTTGCATATTTCAATACTTTTCATTACCTTTGTATTCGAAACTGTCATTTCTGTAACGACGGTTTCGAAAACAATAGAAGTATTCTTGAATATTCAAGAGTATATTAAAGTGTTGTTTAAAAATATGTAACACAAAATCAAAACAAGATATGAGACTGAACAAGACATTATTGACTTTCGGCTTGGCGGCTGCCCTCTTGCAGATGCCAGCCTCATCGCTTGCACAGGCTGCGGGCACCAGTGGTTCTAGAATGAATCCACTCTTGCAGAAGAGCAGTCTGCCTTTCGGGGCTCCTGACTTCAGCAAGATTCAAGAGAGCGACTATCTGCCAGCCATCGAAGCTGCCATCAAGAACCAGCGTGAGAACATTCAGAAAATCGTGAGCAACAAGAAGAAACCTACCTTCCAGAACACCATCCTCGCCTATGAGGAGAGCGGTGTGCTGCTAGACAAGGTGACCAGCGTGTTCTTCGGACTCACCAGTGCCCACAAGACTCCAGTCATCGCAGAGACCCAAAAGAAAGTTTCTCCTTTGCTCACCGAGCTCGAAAATGAGATTTCTTTCAACCAAAAACTCTTTGAGCGCATCAAGTATGTCTATGACAACGAGTATAAGAAGCTCAAGGGCGAAGACCAGCGACTCACCGAGGTCATCTACAAGAGTTTCGTTCGCTCCGGCGCCTTGCTCTCTCCAGAGAAGATGGAACGCATGAAGGCTATCAACTCTCGCATCTCCGAACTCCAGCAGCAGTGGGGCAACCTTCTTCCTGCCGCCACCAATGCTGCCGTGGTCTGGGTACAGAACAAGGAGGAACTCGCTGGTCTCAGCGATGCCGACATCGCCCAGTGCAAGAAGGATGCTGAGAGCCGTGGCGGAAAGGCTCCTTACTGCATCGTCATCGTGAACACTACGCAGCAAGCCATCCTCACCAATCTTCAGAATCGTGAACTCCGCAAGAAGGTATATGAGGCAAGCATCCACCGTGCCGATGCCACCAACCCAGACTTCAACACCTTCCCTATCGTAACAGAGATAGCCAAACTTCGTGCCGAGAAAGGCCAGTTGATGGGATACAAGAACTACGCCGACTATTCGCTCGAAAAGACGATGGCGAAGAACTCGAAGAACGTGAACGATTTTTTGAGTCAGCTCATCAAGGAATACACTCCGAAGGCTAAGGCCGAGACCCAAGCCATCGAGCAGTACGCCCAGAAGACCGAGGGCAAGGACTTCAAGTTGCAACCTTACGACCGCTTCTACTATTCGGCTAAGATGAAGAAGGAGATGCTCAACATCACCGATGACGAAGTGAAGCCTTACTTTAATATCGACAGCGTACAGGTGAACGGCGTGTTCTATGCCGCCCATCGTGTGTATGGTTTGAACTTCAAACAGCGCAAGGACATCCCTACTTATCACCCAGACATGAAGGTATTCGAGGTGAGCGACAAGAACGGCAAGCCTCTCGCCCTCTTCTACAGCGACTACTTCCGCCGTCCTACCAAACGAGGCGGTGCCTGGATGAGCAGTTTCGCCAAGCAGAGCAAGCAGCGTGGACAGTTGCCTATTATATATAATGTGTGCAACAACGCCAAGGCACCTGAAGGTCAGCCATCGCTCATCACTTGGGATGAGGTTTGCACCCTGTTCCATGAGTTCGGTCACGCCCTTCACGGCATTCTCTCCGACTGTAAGTACAACGCCCTATCAGGTACAGCCGTAGCTCGTGACTTCGTGGAGATGCCATCGCAGTTTAACGAGTCGTTTGCCTCTATCCCTGAGATATTCGATCACTACGCTCGCCATACGGAGACCGGCAAGCCGATGCCTGCCGACTTGAAGGAACGCATGCTGAAAAGCATCAACTTCCAGACCGCTTACGCCTTGGGCGAGAACCTTGCCGCTACCTGTCTCGACTTGGCTTGGCATGAGTTGACTCCAGAGGAGATTCCTTCGCCTTATATGGCAGGAGCCTTCGAGAAGGAAGCCCTCAACAATGTAGGCTTGCTCGACAACCAGATACCTCCTCGCTACAGCACCACCTACTTCAACCACGTATGGGGCGGTGGCTATGCAGCCGGTTACTATAGTTATCTTTGGACAGAAGTGCTCGCCGTCAACATAGCCGACTACTTCGCCAAGCATGGTGCTCTAGACCCTGCCGTAGGACAGTCTTTCAGAGACAAGATACTGAGCCGTGGCAACACCAAGGACCAGTTGGAGATGTTCACCGACTTCACGGGCATGAAGCAGCCTGATGCTTCGGGCCTGTTGAAGGCTAGAGGAATGTAAAAAGACTTAACAAACAAAATAAAAGCAGCACCTTCTGATAATAATAAGAGGGTGCTGTTTTTTTATCTTAAGAAGAAAAACTCATATTCTTAGAAGAAAACTATTTCTTCACTGCTTTCGGAGTCCAGTTTTTGAAGAATCGCAATACTTTCTCCTCACTATAGCCCTTGCCTTCCTCCAAGAAACTGGAGTCTTGGATGTGAAGGATACTTCCATTCTCATCCAGCACCACGAAGACCGGGAAGCCGAATCGTCCGCAATTACCCAATCGATTCATCAACTGTTCCGCCTTCTTCACAGCCTCAGCCCCAGCAGTCTGTCGACGATTGTAGTTCACGTGGATGTACTCGAAGTTATCGTTCACCACCTTGTTCACCGCCGTATCCTTCTCTACGAAGTCAGCAAACTTCAAGCACCAAGGGCACCAGTTGCCGCCCACCTGACAAACCACGAACTTGCCATCGGCTTTCGCCTTAGCCACCGCCTCGTCTATCTGAGCCATTGGGTCGATGCTCTCGTTATACACTCTCTTCAAGCCCCCTTGGGCATGCGCCATCATCAGGACAAAGGCCAGCATGAAGGCAATGGAAATCACTCTTTTCATATTCTACACTTGATTAATATTAATTCCACAAAAGTAACATTGTAAAATGAGCAACAAAAAGACACCTAAAAAAATCCATCGAAATTCAAGACATATCAAACGGCTTCAACACATTGAGCAATTTCTGAAAGTCAGTTCTTGAGATACGACGTCCCCGAAGACTTCTCACCTGTGGATAGTCCTCGAAGTAGGATTCCTCCGTGGTGTACCAATGACGATCACTCACCTCCCGAAGACTCTCCAACTGACTATCGATTCGCCGAGCAAAGCCGGGATTTACACGTGATAGATAATGCTTGCCATCCTTCATTTCGATGGCAAGCATCAGATAGGTCTGTGGCCCCTTAGCCTCTTTTTTCGCCTTCACCTGCTCGCTTACCTTCCACCCTTTGGTAGAAGTCATCACCCGAATATCCCAACCATACTTGCGATTCAAGTTGTCCATCATTCCTCGGAACACGATGCCATGCGACGAGGTATCCTTCAGCCCCGTATAACCTATTATATAATGTATCATCTCATGCAGCAACACGCTCTTCGCCTGCTTGTCGGTCATGTCATAATAAGTCGACATGGAGAGCTTAAAGTCATAAAGCTTGGTTCTTCCCCATCTAGAGGCACGCTTAAACGAGAGCTGCCCCAGCCGGGTTTTGGCACGAGTAAGTCCCAACTCCGGAACAGGCAGTTTGCCGCCGAAGTAGTCGTGGTCGAATCTTCTAAACCACTCTTCCATCCATTCTATTGTCACAATCATACTTGCAAAGTTACGAAAAATAAAAGAAATTAGTTCTAGCAATAGCGCCAAAATTACATTTTTTGAGAAAATAAAGGCATGTTTAGGCAGAAAAGTTTAAAATATTCATTCTTCACAGCCTATTTTGACATTTCAAATTTTGGTATTAACCATTCCAAGAAATTACACGAAAAGTAGTTCAAGATGGTTCATTTTCATCTTTTTCCATACTTTAGACAAAAAAAACGAGAAAAAGCTTGCTACCTATTGTTTTTTTTCATACATTTGCAGAATAGAAACAACTTTAACGAGAAAGATATGGAACAAGACGATTACGACATTCATTGCACAAAACTTTTCGAAGAAGGCATCCGCTCTCGTCGCCATGGTGATACAGTCATAACGACCCTATGCAACAAGCAAGATTGTTTCATACTGTACATCCCACCCAAAGCAGAACAGCAGTTTAGAAAGCACTTTATGCTGAAGGCAGACGAAAGAATACTTTTGGCACGCGACACCTCGACATGGAATCGACGGAACGAAGGACTCGTGATGACTAACAAACGCATCATCTTCATACCGAGACACTATGTCGATAACAAGGAACTCTACATTATCAGATTCAACTCGTTTATGCATGTAACCAGCAATGCACACTCAGTGTTATTCTGGCATACAGAAACTAGCTTCTTCGCTATCCCCAAAAGGTTTTTCTTTAAGCCAAAGTGGAAATCATACGACTTTGACAGAGCGATAGCTCAATTGGGCGATATTCTTGAAAGAATGAGCACTCAACGTCCCCATGGAAAGATTATCCCAATTGCATGCAACCTGCATAAATATGCAGAAGCTTGACCCTTACGGTCAAGCCATACCCTAAATTTTAGCCTTTGTAATCAAATTGTAGCTTACAAAGGCTAAAATTCCTTGTATTTTTATTTCATTTTTGTCGAAAAATGCGTAACTTTGCACACAAATTCGGAACAAAAATGAATAAGACAGCACAGCATATCATCGACATCAAAAACGTGTCGAAGAAATTCGGCGAGAAAGTAGCTCTCAAAGACATCAACCTCTATGTGAGAAAGGGCGAATTCATGACCATTCTCGGTCCTTCGGGATGCGGAAAAACTACTCTATTAAGACTTCTAGCGGGATTTGAGACTGCCACTGAAGGAGTTATAACCATCGGCGGAAACGACATCACCAACTTGCCACCATACAAGAGAAATGTGAACACGGTGTTTCAAAAATACGCCCTGTTTCCACACCTCAATGTGTACGACAACATTGCCTTCGGACTGAAACTCAAGCACACACCGAAGGATGAAATCATGCCCAAGGTGAAAAGAGCACTGAAAATGGTGAACATGAGCGACTATGAATACCGCGATGTAAACTCGCTATCTGGAGGCCAGCAACAGCGCATCGCCATCGCACGAGCCATCGTAAACGAGCCAGAAGTATTGCTTCTCGACGAGCCATTGGCAGCCCTCGACCTCAAGATGCGAAAAGACATGCAGTTGGAACTCAAAGAAATGCATGACAGACTGGGCATCACTTTCGTATATGTTACACACGACCAAGAGGAAGCACTCACACTGAGCGACACTATCGTGGTGATGAGCGAGGGAGAGATACAACAGATAGGAACACCAACCGACATCTACAATGAACCTGCCAATGCCTTTGTAGCCGACTTCATCGGCGAGAGCAACATTTTCTGCGGAACCATGCTCCACGACTGCTTGGTCAAAGTGGCAGGAGCCGAGATTCCTTGCGTTGACAAGGGATTTGAAAAGGACGAGGAGGTAGATGTGGTGATTCGCCCTGAGGACATCGAGATTTCCACAGACACAGCACACTCACAATTCGTGGGCAAGATAACCAGCAGCATCTTCAAAGGAGTACACTATGAAATGCTAGCCGAGAGCGACAAGGGCGTGGAGTTTCTCATCCAAAACTACAAGCACTTTGATGTAGGACAGACCATCGGCATGAGCATCATCCCCGACAACATCCACATCATGAAGAAAGACTGCACCACCAACGTTTTCAAGGCAAAACTGAATGCAGATGCCACGACCCTTGAATTTTTGGGCTGTGAATACCCGATGGTACTCAACGAAGAACAGAAGAAGCTCATCTACACCGATGAACACGGAAACAACACCGTGAACGTGAGCGTACCATTCGATAAAATCGAGCTCTTCGACAACGAGGAGGAAGGCACTTTCACGGGCGACATCAGCTTCATACTCTACAAGGGCGACCACTACCATCTCACCATAGACACAGACTGGGGAGAGAAACTCTACGTAGATACACAAGACGTATGGGATCTGGGCGACCATGTGGCCATCACCATCCCGAGAGAAAGCATCAAGCTCTACACGCTACATTAAACATGCGAAATCAAATGCGCAACATAAAGTAACAACATCAAACATTTAATATTTAATATTCAACGTTGAAACTCATAAAATTCATATCCTCTCGCCAAAGCTGGTCACTTCCATACGCCATCTTTGCGGCGATATTCGTGGTACTGCCCTTGGTGCTCATCGTGGTGTTTGCATTCACCGACGAGAATGGCAGCCTCACGCTCTATAATTTTCAGAAATTTCTGGCGCACCCCGAGGCTATCAACACCTTCGTGTATTCCATTGGCATCGCCTTCCTCAACACCTTGCTTTGCATCCTGCTGGGGTATCCTGCCGCTTATATCCTCACTCAGACCAAGATGAAATACGCTTCCACCATTGTAATGCTTTTCATCCTGCCTATGTGGGTAAACATACTGGTACGCACGCTTGCCACCGTAGCACTCTTCGACTTCGCCAACATCCCATTGGGCGAGGGAGCACTCTTGTTCGGAATGGTATATAACTTCATTCCATTCATGATTTATCCCATTTACAACACCTTGCAGAAGATGGATCGTAGCTACATAGAGGCAGCCGAAGACTTGGGCGCATCGCCATGGCAACAGTTTTTCAAGGTAATCCTACCCCTCTCCATGCCAGGCGTTGCGAGCGGCATCCTGATGGTATTCATGCCTACAATCTCCACCTTTGCCATCTCCGAATTGCTCACAATGAACAATATCAAGCTCTTTGGTACCACCATCCAGGAGAACATCAACAACTCGATGTGGAACTATGGTGCAGCGCTTTCGCTTATCATGCTTTTCCTCATCGGAGCATCCACACTCATCGCCGGTGACGGCAGCAAACAGGAAGGAGGTATCAGATGATGAAAAAAATATTCTGCCAGGGTTATCTGTGGCTATTGCTACTATTGCTCTACTCACCTATCATTATCATCGTGGTATTCTCGTTTACAGAAGCTAAGGTGATGGGCAATTGGACGGGATTCTCTCTGCAACTCTACAAGAACTTGTTTGCCGAAGGGACACACCACTCCCTCACGGCGGCACTCATCAACACTGTGACCATCGCACTGATCACCGCCACCGTATCAACACTCTTTGGCACACTCACTGCCATTGGCATATACAATCTCAGAAACCGATACGCTCGCAACGCCATCACCTTCGTGAACAACATCCCGATACTCAATGGCGACATCATCATCGGTATCTCACTTTTCTTGCTCTTCATCACACTTGGCATACCACAGGGCTACACCACAGTAGTGCTCTCGCACATTACTTTCTGCTTGCCATACGTAATACTGAGCGTAATGCCAAGGCTCAAACAGATGAACCCCAACCTCTATGAAGCGGCTCTCGACCTAGGTGCCTCGCCGATGCAAGCACTACGCAAGGTCATCATCCCCGAAATCTTACCAGGTATGATCTCTGGATTCATGCTAGCTGTCACCATGAGCATCGACGACTTCGCCGTGACCATATTTACCATTGGAAACGAGGGATTGGAGACGCTCTCTACCTTCATATATGCAGATGCACGCAAGGGAGGACTAACACCAGAGCTACGACCACTTAGTACCATTATTTTCGTATTGGTGCTTGTGATGCTGATAATCATCAATCGACGTTCTGACAAAAACAAGAAAAAATGAAACACTATATAGCATTATTCTTTGCATTCCTCGTGTTGCTGACAGGTTGCTACAACAAGGAAAACCGAGAAGAAATTCTGAAGGTATATAACTGGGCAGACTACATCGACGAAGATGTTCTTGCCAATTTCCCAGCATGGTACCAGCAACAGACTGGCAAGAAAATCAGGGTGATATATCAAACTTTCGACATCAACGAGGTGATGCTCACCAAGATAGAACGCGGACACGAAGACTATGATGTGGTCTGTCCATCGGAATACATCATAGAACGTATGCTGCGAAAGGACCTTCTACTCCCAATCGACACGGTCTTTGGCAAAACGCCCAACTATCTGAAAAATGTATCCCCATACATTGTGAAACAGATAGATGCCACTAGCAACAATGGACGTATAGCTCACCTATATGCAGTCCCATACATGTGGGGAACATGCGGCATACTTTATAATAAGGTACACGTACCTAATAAAGATGCACAGACCTGGGGCACACTTTGGAACAAAAAATACCAAGGCAAGCTCTTGATGAAGGATTCGTATCGCGATTCTTACGGCACAGCCCTCATCTGGGCACATCGCAAAGATTTGGAACAGGGAAAGTTGAGCGTCCCACAGCTGATGAACGACTATTCGCCAGAAGCCATAGCAACTGTAGAAAAGCAGCTGAAGGCTCTCAAACCTAATATCGAGGGATGGGAAGCCGATTTCGGAAAGGAGACTATGACCAAGGGAAAAGCATACCTAAACATGACTTGGAGCGGCGATGCTGTATGGGCGATAGAGGAAGCAGAAAAAGTGGGCGTTCCTTTGGGCTATGAGGTACCGAAGGAAGGAAGCAATATATGGTTCGACGGATGGGTGATTCCAAAATATGCACGCAATCCGAAGGCTGCCGCCTACTTCATCAATTACCTATGTCAGCAAAACGTGGCACTGGCCAATATGGAAACCACGGGCTACGTGAGCAGTGTGACAGGCAAAAAGGTACTAGAAGCCATGAGCGACAAGAAAGCTTATCCGAAGTCCGTAAACCTAAGCTACTTCTTTGGCAAGGAGATTCCGGAAGCTAAGCGAGCACATCTTAATCCCATTATGTATCCCGACAGTCAAGTAGTGGCTAGATGTGCTATGATTCACGATGCAGGTGACCATACCCCAGAAGTATTGGATATGTGGTCGAAAGTAAAAGGTGATAATTTGGGTGGAGGCATCGTCATCTTTTTGCTCGCTGTGGTGTTAATTCTCACTATTTTTGTCACCATCAAGAAAATTGAGCATTACAAACACAGGAGATTGTCGAGAAAACATCGCAGACATCACATCATTAAAATGAGAAATTAGAAGTTTCGAGTAACACCAGTACATCGGAATAAAAAGATAAAGGAATACCAAAAGACTATGGGACTCTAAAATCCCATAGTTCTTTAAGGAATCATGATAATTTCAAAAAAATTTAGAGAAAAATGCCTAATTTAGAAGAAAAACAAACTTTTTATGAAAAAAGTTTTCGAAAAATTTGGTGGTATCAAAAAAAAGCAGTACCTTTGCAACCGCTTTTAAGAACAAAGCTTTTCACAATTAAAGATTGTTCGGAATCAAAAAAGCTTTCGGGTAGTTACCAGAGTGGCCAAATGGGGCAGACTGTAAATCTGCTGGCTATGCCTTCGGTGGTTCGAATCCATCACTACCCACTTTTCCCAAAAATAACTCAAAAATATAAGAGTCCGATTTTCGAAAGAGAATCGGATTTTTTTATTTGTTCCAATCCTACTCATTGGGAGAGGGACACACAGACTTCATATTTACATTATTTCATTATACCCCATACAATACTAAAAAATCCCAAGGAATAAAGATTTTCCTTGAGATTTCTTCTGATATTACCACAGATGTCGAAAAGACTAATCCTTCAAACTCTCCTGATACCACTCATAGAGTTTCTTTACACCATCCTCGATCTCGACCTTGTGAGTCCAGCCTAAGCGATGGAGCTTATCCACGGAGATGAGTTTGCGAGGTGTGCCGTCTGGCTTGCTGGCATCAAACTCGATCTCACCCTCAAAGCCCACAGCCTTACGGACAAGCTCAGAGAGTTCGCGAATGGTCAATTCCTTGCCTGTACCTACATTGATATGGCAGTTGCGGATTTCACCCAAGGATGGAATGGCACCGCCACGACCTTCAGAATTATTTCGATCTACCGCACCATCAACCTTTGCGCCATAGAATACGGAAGAATACTTCTCGATACCGATGATGTCCTTAAAATCCACGTTCAACAGCACATGCACGCTGGCGTCTGCCATATCCTCACTCCAAAGGAACTCACGGAGTGGCTTGCCTGTACCCCAGAGCACCACCTTATTATTATATATACCATAGAATTCCAATGCCTTCAAAATACGCTCATGGTCGTTGTGCCCATCCACATTACCTTCACCGATGATAGCACGAAGCTTATCGGTAGGGTTGATAGGACGCTTATTCATATCCACCTCAATGCTGTGCCAGTCTCCGTCATGGATGAGCTTAGCTAGATAAATCTTGCGCATCATAGCTGGCATCACATGGCTGTTTTCCAAATGGAAGTTGTCGTTAGGACCATAGAGGTTGGTTGGCATCACGGCGATGTAGTTGGTACCATACTGAAGATTGTAACTCTCACACATCTTCAAGCCAGCAATCTTGGCAATGGCATATTCCTCGTTGGTATATTCCAATGGGGATGTCAAGAGCACATCCTCCTTCATCGGCTGAGGAGCATCCTTAGGATAGATGCAGGTGCTGCCCAAGAAGAGAAGCTTCTTCACACCATGACTGTAAGCATTGCTGATGACATTGCACTGCATCTTCATGTTTTGCATGATGAAGTCGGCACGATACAATGAGTTTGCCATGATACCCCCCACGAAGGCAGCAGCAAGAACCACTGCGTCTGGCTTCTCCTCGTCAAAGAACTTCTCAACAGCATATTGGTCGGTCAAGTCGAGTTCTTTGTGAGAGCGACCCACCAAGTTATGATAGCCCCTGTTCCAGAGGTTATTCCAAATAGCAGAACCCACGAGTCCGTGGTGTCCTGCTACATATATCTTTGATTTTTTATCTAGCACTTTATTGAATGTTTAATTTGTAATGTTTAATGTTTACTTATAATACAACACTCTATAAACAAAACACAAGACTTTAAATACTACACATTATTTTACGATTCCCTTCTCCAAGTATTCCGCAAGGTTGCATCTTACTTTCTGACCTGCATCTTCGGCAGCCACCTTTGCCATATCACTATCCACCATAATCTTCACCAAGTCCTCGAAGGATGTGGTGTTAGGATTCCAATTGAGCTTAGCCTTCGCCTTGGTCGGGTCTCCCCAAAGGTTCACTACGTCTGTTGGTCGATAAAAGTCTGGAGATACTTCGACGAGCGTCTTGCCAATAAGTTCCTCAGGACCATCCGCACAGATACCCTTCTCATTTTCCTCCTTGCCTTCCCACTTCAATTCGATGCCTACATAGTGGAAAGCCAACTGAGCGAACTCACGCACCGAATGCTGCTTGCCAGTGGCAATGACATAGTCCTCTGGCTTCTCAGCCTGAAGGATAAGCCACATACATTCTACGTAATCCTTTGCATAGCCCCAATCACGGAGAGAATCCAAGTTGCCCAGGTAAAGCTTGTCTTGCTTGCCTTGCTTGATGCGAGCGGCAGCAAGAGTAATCTTACGAGTCACAAAAGTCTCACCTCTGCGTTCAGACTCGTGGTTGAAAAGAATACCTGAACAGCAGAACATATTGTAAGCCTCACGATACTCCTTCACAATCCAGAAGCCATACTGCTTGGCTACAGCGTAAGGAGAATATGGGTGGAACGGTGTATTCTCGTTCTGAGGAACCTCCTCCACCTTTCCATAAAGCTCGGAGGTGGAAGCCTGGTACATACGGCAAGTATCCGCCAAGCCACATTGACGGATTGCCTCCAAGATGCGGAGCACACCCGTAGCATCCACATCTGCCGTGAACTCAGGGGAGTCAAAACTAACCTGCACATGGCTCTGTGCTGCAAGATTATATACTTCAGTCGGCTTGACTTTATTCATTACCTGAATGATACTCATAGAATCACCGAGGTCAGCATAATGAAGGTGGAAATTTGGGGTACCCTCAAGATGGGCGATACGCTCACGATAGTCGGTAGATGAACGACGGATGGTACCGTGAACATCATATCCCTTACTCAACAGCAATTCTGCCAAATAAGAACCATCTTGACCTGTGATGCCCGTAATCAAAGCTACTTTTCTATTTTCCATTTATTTATATATATAAAATTGAATATTCCTTGTTTTATCATTGATTCTTCCATTGCTGCAACTTTGATATTTCATTCCATATTACCGATGTATCTTGTACATTTTCATACTCTGTTCCCTGAAATTTCAATATTTATGCAAACAAAACTGAATCCCACTGCAAAAGTACTACTTTTTTCTCAAACCATCAAACTTTCAGTTATTTATTTGTTGGACAAGAAAAAGATTGAACCATTCTCCTCTAGTAGGTTGCCGTCTGCATCTCTGGCCAATTCACAAGATAAAGCATCTCAGTGGCTCGCGTGAACGCCGTATAAAGCCAATGAATGTAATCAGGAGTAAGCATATCATCTGTCATATACCCTTGATCTACATACACATGCGCCCACTGTCCGCCCTGTGCCTTATGGCAAGTTACAGCGTATGCAAACTTCACTTGCAAAGCATTGTAATAAGCATCCTGTCTAATGGCCTTCATACGATCAGCCTTGAGCGGCACATCCTGATAATCTTCCTCAACTTGCCGAAAGAGCTGTCCCTGCTGTTCATGTGTCAAAGCCGGTGCCTCACTCGTCAGAGTGTCTAGTAGCACAGTAGCTTCCATTTCGTAATTGTTATAGTCGGGGAATTGCAACAAGAGAGTGGCAAAACGGAACCCATAAAGGTCAATTCGACGGCGTACCTTTAAGACTTTGGCTCGGTCTCCATTAGCTAGGAATGCTGGAATATCAGTACTTGGGGCATTGGGGGTTCTTGCTTGCAGCTCTTTGCGTTCCTTCTCTGTCCAATAATAATTATTCTTCACGATCATGACAATATCGCCACTCTCTAATTCCTCTTCCCTGTCGAGCACCATATTTCGAATGCCCTGGTTGAATATATTGGCGCGCTTGTTGCTTCTGGTCACCACTATGGTATCATCCAATCCCACACGATGGTAGCTGTCGGCAAGAGCCTCAATGAGTTCACCTCCAGGCATAGGCCTGATGTCGGAAAAGCCCCCGAACAGGATCTTTGGCAACTGCGTGATGTCATCGTGGGTAATCATCTGCCTAATCATTGTAGCATTATAGAGAATGCCAGACTGCTGGCTCTGTCGAAGCACTTCATTGAGGTCGCATTCATATACCGACAATCCGTAGCCTTGGAGCATGGTAGCATCAAGGGCAGGAGACTCTTCCTCTCCAATGGGTGGCAACTGCGCCTTGTCTCCAATGAACAGGATCCGGTCGTTGCGTCCCTGATAAACAAAGTGAATCAAGTCATCGAGCAAGCACCCGCTGCCAAAATTCATAGCCCCCAATCCCAAATTGGATATCATAGAAGCCTCATCCACCATAAATAGGGTATCGGTATAGAGATTATCGTTGAGATTGAACTGTCCATCCACTCCAGCGAAACTTTTTTCACGGTAGATACGTCGATGAATGGTGTAAGCAGGTGCGCCACTACTCTGAGAAAAGACCTTTGCCGCCCGACCCGTGGGAGCCAACAGCATAACCTTTTGATGAATAGCATGCATGGTGCGCACGATGGCCCCCGAGAGCGAAGTTTTTCCCGTACCGGCACTACCCCTAAGAATCATCACGCAGTGTTGATTTCGATCGGTGAGAAATCGAACGAACACATCAAGAGCATTCGCCTGTTCATGAGTCGGGGGAAAGCCAAACTGCTGTAATATTTTATATTTTAGCTCATCAACTATCATCTATGTATCATTTATAATTAATAATTAATAATTTCAACGACAAATATTTTGTATTGTCTCCGTTTTGCATTATCTTTGCACTTGCAAAAGTACTAATACTTTTCGATAAAGAGAATGAAATTAAGGAAAATAAACAATAATGCCATCCTGGGAGCATGTGTCATCGTTATGATGCTACTCTGTGTACTCAGTGTATGTCAACCCCTCATTTTCCAAAAACAGCAGGAAAATAGAGAGACCGCCGTGAAGGAGAAATTGATGCAAATACGCGCAGCCGAAGAGAAATACAAGGCAAAAAACGGTGTTTATACCGGCGACTTTTCTGCCCTTGTAAAAGGTAAATACCTGAAAACTGACGACCAATACATACCATACTCCGACGGTAAGAAGTTCTCTCTAGCTGCCACTACCATCGTAGGCAAAAGTGGCAAGCAGATACCGCTAATGGAATGTAGTGCCGCCTATGAAGACTATCTAGACGGACTAAACGAGGATGCCATACAGCAAGCCATCGAAAAGGCTAGTTATGCAGGACTCTTCCCCGGACTGAAGATAGGCGACGTAACAAAAGACAACGGCAACGCTGGCAACTGGTAAAAAGCCCCCAGCGTAAAACAATAAAAACGAAAGAAGCTATGGGCAACAAGACACGACAAGCACGACTCACCATCCGCGTGAGCAGAAATACACTCAGTTTCTCGGTAGTAGATCGAGAAGCTGAGCACCAGTTGATATACGAGCCTTACACTGTAAAAAGCGGTGTTTCGATAGCCGCCAACCTGCGCCAAGCTTTCGGCGAGAGCGAACTCCTGCAACGTGGCTATCAAAAGGTAAGAGTATATATTGATTCACCTATACTGTTGGTTCCCATCGAAGAATTCCATGAGGAAGATATTCAGGTGCTCTACCAGCACGCCTTTACGGGACATCAAGGTGAGACCATCCTCTATCGAGTGCAGCCGAACCTGAATGTTGTAGCGGTGTTCCCCATTAATAAGGATTTGAAGATGGTAGTGGAAGACAACTTCACCGATGTACGCTTCACCCCCATTATGCAACCTATTTGGAATTACCTGCACAAACGAAGCTTCACGGGTATTCACCACAAACTTTATGCTTACTTCCATGACAAGAAAGTAGATATTTTCTGCTTCGAGAAGAATCGCATCAAGTTCTTTAACTCTTTTCAAGCTGACCATGCCAAGGATGCCCTCTACTTCATCCTCTTCGTATGGAAACAGACGGGACTCGACCAAATGCAAGACGAGCTATATGTGGCAGGTGATGTGCCCGACAGGGAATGGTTTATCTACAACATGAAGATTTATGTGAAGAAAACTTTTATATTAAATCCTGCAGCAGAGTTCAATCGTGCTCCCATCACGGAGATAAAGGGCATCCCATTCGACCTACTCACACTATATCTGAGTAAATAAATAAATAAGCAATTATACATTATACACCATAACATTTGACATTATAAAAATGAGAATCATCACAGGACAATATAAGGGACGCCACTTTGATATACCCCGCACGTTCAAGGCACGCCCTACCACAGATTTTGCAAAGGAGAATATCTTTAATGTACTCCAAGGATACATCGATTTCGAGAATGCCACCGCTCTCGATCTCTTCGCTGGCACAGGCAGCATCTCACTAGAACTGGTTTCCCGTGGATGCAGCAGGGTTATCAGCGTAGAGGCAGACAGAGACCACGCCAATTTCATCCGCCAATGCTTCAAGAAACTAGGCGAAGAAAAAGACGTATTAATTCGTGGCGATGTATTCCGCTTTTTGAAAACCTGCAAACAGAAATTCGATTTTATTTTTGCAGACCCTCCATACGCATTGGATAGACTACCAGAGATTCCCAATATCGTACTCGATGGCGACCTTCTGAACGAAGATGGCATCTTTGTTTTCGAGCATGGCAAGAACTACGATTTCTCTGATCATCCTCGTTTTTTGGAACACAGAAGTTACGGAAGCGTCAACTTCTCGCTATTTAGATAAAAGAAGCTCTAAAAAAGAGTTTTATATACATATATATGTGTTTAAAAACTCAAAATTGATGTCACTGCTGTCACGCCACACGATAACCGTCTGAGAATAAGACAAATAAGGTGTGACAGCAAATATTTTTTTGCTGTCACCTGCTGTCACCTGCTGTCACCTGCTGTCACCTGCTGTCACGCCTATTCTATCAGCCTGACATTCCATTCATTGTTCGGTGACTTTGCCCAGCTCTGCCCGAGCCGCTGGGCACTTTTGCCCAGCGGCATGAGGAGTTTTACCCCTGGTCGTCGGGCAAAAGTACCCTACGTGCCGGGCAAATTTGCTTAATATGGCGGGCAGATTTGCCTGTAGGTAGAAACGAATTGCCCCGAACGTTGGTTTCATCATTAAAGGAGTGGAGAAAGCAACCTTACTACACTCTCGAACAATCGTTTCAAAAATGGACGTTTCACAAAGTACGCCACATCATCTACCAAGATGCTACGAGATTCATCCGTAAGATAGATATCCTTGATTCGCTTCGCCATTTCCTCATCATAGAAGAAAGCATTCGACTCAAAATTGTTTTCAAAACTACGAAAATCGATGTTAGTGCTACCCACCGTGCAAAGATTATCATCACTCACCAGCAACTTGCTATGATTGAAACCGCCCGTATAGAGATATACCTTCACGCCGGCCTCTATAGCCTCCATCATATAAGAGCGCGAAGCCCACTCCACCATTTTGGCATCGGCATGGCGAGGCACCAGCAAGCGAATGTCAACTCCAGCAAGAGCTGCCGTTCGCATGGCAAAAAGCACGGGTTCGGTAGGTAGGAAATAAGGTGTTTCCATATAGACATATTTTTGGGCTTGGAGCAAAATGCGCACATAGCCCTGCATAATGTCTGGCCAAGGTGTAACAGGACTACTCGTCACAACCTGCACTAGACAGTTGTTGTTGATATGGAAATCCACTGGCGGATAGTACTTGCGATTGGACAGCAAGGTACGATCCACAAAATACCAATCGATAAGGAAAGCACGCTGGATGGCATACACGCCACCGCCCTCAATGCGAAGGTGGGTATCTCGCCATGCTTGCTTACTAGTTCCCTTTACGTATCGCTGAGCTATGTTCATGCCTCCGATAAAACCCACCCTACCATCTATCACACATAGTTTGCGATGGTTACGATAATTCACCTTGCTGGTAAAGGCAGGAAACCTAACCGGCATAAATGAATGCACATCTATGCCAGCATCCCTCATTCGCTCGAAAAAAGCATCCTTCACTTTCCAACAGCCCACGTCATCATAAATCAATCTGACTTCCACTCCTTCTTCCGCCTTGTCGATCAAGGCGTCTGCCACAAGATTACCCAAGGCATCATCCTCAAAAATGTATGATAAGAGATGAATATGATGCTTTGCCTGCCCTATATTATATAATAAGGTAAGGAAGAATTCATAGCCATCAGTGAAAATATCAACCCTGTTGTCCTTGAATGGGAACGCCCAGTTTTGATTGGTAAAGAGATTCACAAGCGGTTCGTTACCAGCAGGCAAATGCAGATTCTCCTGCTCAGCAAATTCCAACATAGAACGCTTTGTGAGTTGGTCCATGCTAAGGTCACTGATAAGACGTTCCTTTCGGGTATTCTGACCGAAGAAGATGTAAAAGACAATGCCCACGAAAGGCATGAATGCAAGCACCAACACCCACGCCATCGTCTTGGCGGGTTGCCGATTATCCATCAAGACGGTGATGATAGCAGGAATCATGATTGCCGCATAAAGCAACAAATATATCCAATGGAAGTAAATCATAACCTTTCGTTTATCTAATTATTTTATATCATTTAAAAACCAGATTAGTTGAACACCGAATTGGTCTGACTCGCTAGAAGTGCATTCATTTTCTTCAATTTCATAAATTCTTCCAGCAATTCTCTGTTCGTAGGATTCTTGGCGAACTCCTGTTGAACCTCAATGATTCTTTGGGCAATGTAATGAGTACGAAAACTGAGCAAGTCTTTGAACACCAATTGTCTCAACTTTTCCTGGCTCATTTTCAGCCGAAGGCTAGCCGTGGAAACCTCTTGGTCTCCTGTAGGCAAACCTGCGATACGGCTCACCTCAGGATTTGGATGGTTGGCGAAGTAAGCCTCAGCCACGAATCCATCATCCTTGATATGTTCCAACGCCTCCTGCAATATTCGATTGTAAAGCTCATTGTGAAACTTGAAGTTGTCGCCAGCCAAATCTAGACTGATATATTGCGCCAAAGGCAGTTCCACGTCGTTTCCATCCACATCCTGTACCACAATGAGTTTCTCGCCGTGGTGTATAATGAGTTGCACTAACAGGCTTTCCACCTCCAAGAGCTTATCAAGCGGAGTGGTACCTCTCAGCCCCGACTGCACTCCCTGCAGAGAAGCGTTAGCCTGAGGAGTTTGCAATCCTGCTACACGTCGCTCTGCCTTGACCTGCTCACTCATCCCATTTCTGATGAAATTGTTGAGGGCATTCACAATGATGGCCTCGTTTACCCCCAAACGATGTGCACAATCGGTGATATAAGAGGCTCGGGTAATCTGATTTTTGATTTTAGAGATACTCTCCACGATAGAATTGATGGCCTGACTGCGCTTTACTGGATCGGTTACACCTTTCAAAAGGACCTCGGTCTTAAACTGAATGAAATCACTCATATTGTCCTCGATGTACTTTTTGAAATCCGTCGCCGTATGGTTGCGTGCAAAACTATCAGGGTCGTTACCATTGGGCAGGAAAAGTACCTTTACATTCATCTCCTGCTCCAAAAGCATATCCGTTCCTCTCAAAGCAGCATGCACACCAGCCGCATCACCATCGTAGAGCAGTACTATATTGCTGGTAAAGCGATGGAGCAAACGAATTTGATGAATGCTAAGAGCTGTACCCGAGTTTGCCACCACATTTTCTATACCACATTGATGCATAGAGATGACATCGGTATATCCCTCAACCATATAAACACAATCCTCCTTGGCTATAGCCTTCTTAGCCTGATAGAGTCCATAGAGTTCTCGTTCCTTATGGTAAATCTCACTATCAGGAGAGTTTACATATTTTTGGTTCACACCTTTGGTACGGCTGTCAAGCACTCGTCCACCAAAAGCCACCACTTTGCCACTCACGCTAAGCCACGGGAAGATGGCACGTCCCGAAAAACGATCTAAATATTTATCCTGCCCACTCTTGTTGCCAGGCTCGTCTTTGTCCACCTTAAAACACAGGCCAGTGTCCACCAAGTATTTGGGGTTATATCCTTTCTTCACAGCCTCATCATAAAGAGCTGTACGCTGAGGAAGGGCAAAACCCAACTGAAACTTCTTGATAATGTCGTCTCTGAATCCACGACTTCTGAAATACTGCATACCGATGGCTCTACCATCCACGTCATTTTGGAGAATATCCTGAAAGTATGCTGCCGCCCACTCATTGACGATAAACATAGACTCTCGCTCACTCTCACGCTGTTTTTCTTCGTTGGTAAGCTCTCGTTCCTTTATCTCGATATGATATTTCTTAGCTAGCCAACGGAGTGCATCTGGATAACTCATCTGTTCCAGCTCCATCAAGAAATTTACAGCATTGCCTCCCTTGCCACAAGTAAAGCAATGGCAAATACCACGAGCAGGAGAAACAGAGAAAGATGGATTGGAATCATTATGGAAAGGACAAAGCCCAACGTAATTAATGCCACGTTTCTTGAGCGTGACAAACTCAGACACCACCTCTTCTATCTTGGTGGAGTCCATAATACGAGCTATGGTCGGTTTATCTATCATAATAAATACACACTTTTACTATGCAAAAGTACTACTTTTCTTTGAAAACACAAAATATTTCCTTGAAAAAGCTAATCAGCATCGATAGAATCGTTACATTTGTTTAATTCACGTTAATTTTACAGAAAATTAGTATCCAAAAGAAACAACCAATCACTTTTTTCACTATATTCGCTGCAATGTTTCGACATACAAACATCTTTTTGCATCAACTAGATGTGTCGAAACAGATAATACCAGATATCTGGCGTAATTCTTCACCCACTAGCAGTATGAAGAAAAAACAACAACATCCAAGCCTATGGCTTATGATTGCAATTTTCCTATTGGCAAGTTGCAGCAAAGAAAACGTGTTGAGTTACTCACCACAAGTTGCTAACCAGGAAGTAACATTCTCTCTCTTTGAGAAGACTATTTCCGACATAGACTCTAGAGCTGACGACAACAAGTCTGCTAAGAGTTTAAAGAACTGCAAATCTATCTCGGAGCTAGAAGTGGCACTATTTCCAGAAGACAGCAGACAAGACACCGTCTTTATCGTCAGACAAGACTCTGCCGCCAAAGACTTCGGCCAAGTAAAATTATATGTTCCAGCTGGAACATATAAAATGGTTGCGGTTGCTGCCGCCACCATTTCTCCCCAAAAAGGTAACAGAATCAACATCAATTCTGTAAATGAAGTAACATTTCCCTATAACGTTGTGAAAGATATGTTCTACACGCTCGAAAGCATTACCATCGAGTCAGGAAAGAGCAACCAAAGTTTCGACTGCAGTTTACAACGAGGCGTTTCTATGTTGGAGTTGAATTGCCAAGAGCCAACAAGACCAAGAAATCTGAAAACATTCAGCTACACCATCACGGGAAATTGTGGCAACGTTTTCAATCCGACTACAGGACATTGTCTTAAAAAGAGTAACATCACCAACACCTACACTCTTTCAGGCAACCAATACAAAAATAGCCATTTCGTCTTCAAGATATATATGTTTCTTGGAGAAGATGATGTTTCTGACATCAAACTATCCACCAAAGCTATTGATTTAGACGGCAAGGAAATGAAGTCCTTATCGTTCGACAACATACGTCTTGTAAAAGGTAAAGTAACTACCTATAAAGGTCCATTCTTCACCAACAATACAAATATGACGTTCACCATTGACAGCGAAACAATTCAAGACTCTGGTTACGGAAAAGAATTTGAATAAGAAGAATGGGAGAACGTATGAGAGAACATTAAAATCAGACTAACAAGTATATTTACAACAAGAGGTCATTGCCTGTTGGCAATGACCTCTTGTTTATTATCTTACCAAAGAACACACAAAAAAGTATTCTTAGCTACGAAATGAAACAAATGACAAAGCAAAGGTTACACAAGAGAAAGATTATATCAAAGGAAATGCTTACCTTTGCACCTATCAAAACAATACATCGTAGATAATAACAACACATTGATAATAACAACACATTTTATGATAATGAAACTAAACAATTTCAAGAAAACAATCTTCATCAGTACGGCACTCCTCTATTCCTTGGGAATAAGCGCTGCCGACAGATTCGTAAGTTTCCATCAGGGCGACTTACTACTCAATAGTAATCATCAGGTGGAAATCTACATGGATGCCAACGACTGCAAGGGGGTGAGCTATGCTGCCAACGCCCTGGTCAAGGACATCCAGAACGTGAGCGGCAGCAAGGCTAGTATTACCTCCGACCGTCAGGCTTTCACCTCTTCCGACAAGAAGGCGAATATCCTCGTGGGTACCATCGGACATTCTGCCGCCATCGACCTGCTCGTCAAGCAGAAGCACATCAACGGCAATCTCCTGAAAGGCAAGCGAGAGAAATTCATCATCACCGTGGTGGATGGACAACTCGTCATTGCAGGTAGCGACCGCCGAGGTACCATCTATGGCATCTATGAACTCTCCCAGCAGATGGGTGTATCGCCTTGGTACGACTGGGCAGACGTGCCTATCGAGCATCACGACTCCATCTTCGTGAACAAGGGTGTCTATACCGATGGAGAACCAGCCGTTCGCTATCGTGGCATCTTCCTCAACGACGAGGCACCTTGCCTCACCTCTTGGGTAAAGAACACATACGGCACCGAGTATGGCGACCATCGCTTCTACCAGCGTGTGTTCGAATTGATACTCCGTCTCCGTGGCAATATGATGTGGCCTGCCATGTGGTGTTGGTCTTTCTATGCCGACGACCCAGAAAACGAGAAGACCGCCGACGAGATGGGTGTGGTGATGAGCACTTCTCATCATGAGCCGATGGCTCGCAACCACCAGGAGTACGCCTGCAACCGCAAGGGATGGGGACCATGGAATTACCAAAAGAACAAGGAAAACCTGCAGAAGTTCTTCCGTGAGGGTATCGAAAGAGCCAAGGGCACAGAGCAAATCATCACCATCGGTATGCGTGGCGACGGCGACGAGGCGATGAGCGATGAGGCCGATACAAAATTGATGACCAACATCATCAACGACCAGCGCAAGATTATCACCGAGGTAACAGGCAAGAAGGCTAGCGAGACACCACAAGTGTGGGCATTATATAAAGAGGTGTTGGATTACTACGACAAGGGCATGAAGGTACCAGACGACGTAACCCTCCTGCTTTGCGATGACAACTGGGGCGATGTGCGCCGCATACCTAACGCCCAGGAGCGCAAGCATAAGGGTGGATGGGGATTGTACTACCACGTGGATTACGTGGGAGCGCCTCGCAACTCAAAGCTGCTCAACGTGACTCCTGTACAGAACCCTTGGGAGCAATTGACCCTGGCCTACGAGAATGGCATCGACCGCCTTTGGATTCTCAACGTGGGCGACCTCAAACCAATGGAATATCCTATCAGCCAATTCATGGACATGGCTTGGAATCCTCATAAATACGGCGTAGATAATATCACAGGACATACGCTCGATTGGTGCGAACAGCAGTTTGGTCCAACCCAAGCACCAGAGGCTGCCCGCATTCTCAACCTCATCTGCAAATACAACGGCAGATGCACTCCTGAGATGCTCGACAAGAATACCTATGGCTTGGAGAATGGCGAATGGCAGGAAGTGGTCAACCAATACTTGCAACTTGAAGCCGATGCCTTGCGCCAGTACAACAGTCTGCCAACAGCTTATCACGACGCTTATCGCCAAATCATCCTCTTCCCTATCGAGTTGATGAGCAATCTGCACCAGATGTATTTCGCCCAGGCCCAGAACAATGCCCTCTTCAAGCAGGGGAATCCGAAGGCAAACGTGTGGGCAGACGAGTGCGAGCGCCTCTTCAAGAGAGACTCCCTCATCTGCGATGAATACAACCACAAGATGTCTAACGGCAAGTGGAACGGCATGATGACCCAGAAGCACATCGGCTACAAGATTTGGAACGATGACTTCGAGAAGGACACCTGTCCTGAACTTTTCCGAGTTTCTACTGACGAGGCTCCTGTCATCGCCGAGCACAATGGTGTGGTAGAAATAGAAGCTCCATTCTTTGCAGAGAAGACCGATGCAAAGGCAGAAGGCAAGGACAAGGAAGGTGCCAAGTGGACCCAGATACCATTCATGGGCAAGAGTCTTGCCGGCATGACCTTGATGCCATACACCAAGAGCGTGAAGGGAGCCAGCATCAGCTATAAGTTTAAGATGAACGCCTTGGCTCGCAATGCTGCATCCAGTGACAATGGAGGCAAGAAAGTTCGCATCCACGTCATCATCAAATCGACCTTGGACTATCTGAACAAGGGCGGCTTGAGTTATGGAGTCAGCTTGGATGGTGCAGAACCTACACAGGTGAACTTCAACCACGAACTGAACGAGAAGCCTGAGAACATCTACAGCATCTACTACCCTACTGTAGCCACTCGCATTATAGACAAGGTGATAGAGGTAGAGCTCCCAGCCACTGGCGACGGAATCCACACCCTCACCCTCACCCCTAACGATCCAGCCATCGTCTTCGAGAAGATTGTGGTGGATGGAAGAGAAGGGAAACAAAGGGTAAAGGTGATTTAAGTTCTGCATCAATTCAAGCCAAAAGGACTTAAATCATTTGGCTGTTTATCAGTAATGCTTGCCATCCTCATTGCGGTGGCAAGCATTTAATTTGAACCATTACCAAAGAATCGTCTTATATAATAATGTATAAGTCTATATTTCTAGCCTATCTCATACTATTTTTCCCCTACCACCTCACTTTTTGCGTTAAATCCATTCACATTTCATTGCAATACCAAATATTTTTGTTATCTTTGTGAACAAACAAGGACAATTAACAA
>ERZ808242.634-NODE-634-length-24440-cov-6.446996_pt1 | contig 24440 bp, 19 predicted proteins | sample MGYA00521244_ERZ808242 | MGnify/ENA primary metagenome ERZ808242 (study PRJEB31516, sample SAMN03275573) | gut metagenome | biome: mammalia-associated habitat; material: feces | host: Papio cynocephalus | place: Kenya | collected 2012-07-27 ... | reverse complement strand
ATTGAAGAACGCATCGAGCATGGTGAGGTTCGTGGTCTTCCCGAACCTCCTCGGGCGGGTGAACAGATAGACGCCTCTCCCATTCGCCGAAAGGAGGTCGGCTATGAGCATCGATTTGTCCACGAAGTAGACGTTCTCCTTCCGGATCTCCATGAACGAAAGCCCACTGGTGTCTATCTGCTGCATGCTATTCTGAACGACTAATGATATCAATAGTCTTTCTGCTAGAGTAACGATTGATTATTGCTTTTAGATTCTTGTAGCGATTTCATTCCACCATAGAGACTGGTCGACCGATGAATCGGTGGATGGTGATGCGATAGAAGTCAGTCCATCGGTCGACCTTTTCAGGACCGGTCCTTGACAGAATCGATCGCTGCCACATCTCATTCGATGCTGGCTCATGCTATGCGTAATTAGTAGATAAACATCTCTCTGTTATTGTCGTAAATCCTCGAATTCCGTAACTGTTGAAATACATGTTTTTGTCGTAATGTTAGATATTTATACCGTCCATCCGATACGGAATCGGGATGCATCTTGCCGTCGGGCCGTAAGAAGAGAATTATGATCGCGTGTGTGACCTTCGAGACGTCGAAGGTTGTCGAACCGATGCTCTACTATGAGATCAACAAGGCCCATATCATCCACTACATCAAGGATCCGGATTCTGAGAGCGGCAGGATTTACGGCAGCTTCTGCGATCGCGTCGTGGAGCTTCTGGAGGAGCGCTCCCCGCTCCATGTGGAGATCGAGAAGCACAACGAGAGGGTCAGCGACTTCTCCGTGATGCTCCGCACGGTCCTTTCCATCATAATGGCCGAGCGTGCGGAGGGTCCCGACTGCGAGATATATGTCAACATCTCTGCCGGCACTCCCGAATATGCGGCGGCATCGGCCATAGCATCCATGATGGTCCCGAAGACCATCCCGTTCTCCGTCGGCACGAAGGAGTACACCGTTCCGCAGGAGCAGATCCCCAGCATTTACTTCGTGGACGGGAAGCCGGTAGGTCTCACAAAGTCTACGTACGATCCCCGCTCCCTTCCGAGCTATGTCATCGAGATGCCCGAGGAGCATCTGGTCAAAGGGCTTCGCATCCTGGACTCCCGCAATGCCCAGAATCTATCCGTCACCAGTGGGAAGATGGTCGCTGCTCTCAAGGACGCCGGTCTCTGGTACCGCGATACCGAATCGCGCGACGATTCCAAGAAGGTCTCCTCGCAGAGGCAGACCGAGGCCGTCTATTACCAGAGGGACTTCATCTCCAAGTGGGTGGAGAACGGCTGGGCCGAGAAGGATCAGCGTCGCAGCAGGTATGTGCTGACGGACGAGGGTCGCAATATCATCGGCACGTTCTATGTTGAGTGATGCTGATCGTACGATTCGCACGGTCTTCGACGCTTGATAAATGGATAACAAAAATAACACAGATAACAAACATTACAACAATAACAACTTGCAGTTATTATATTTCTAGTGCATTCCGTATCATGCGACAAGTTCGCAGGAGACAACGGAAATGGGGAACTACCAGACCAGGATCATCCCGGTGATGCCGAATCCTACGCAGCGCCTCAGGGATACCGGAGTGAACGACAGACGCCCTCAGAGGAACCGCAGATCGGAGAAGAGCCGCAGCTGCGGGATAAACGCCATATTGGCATACTACAACCGATTGCGAGCGAGGATATATGACGCGGCGCGCGCATGCGTGCGCCATGGATGCCGACCGTTTCGTGCTGACCGACGTTCCCGATGCCGGGTGCGATGCATGCCTTTCCGATCTGCGCCCCAGGAGGTGCATAGGATGCGTCGCATGTCTGGAGAAGCATCCGGGACATTGCGCGATTGCGGACGGTTTCACACCTGTAATGGACGAGATCCTGCGCCACAGGGTGCTCGTGATGAGGGTGTCGCCGGTGAGGGGCAAGGTCCCCGATGCGGTGAGGAAGGCCGTGGAGAGGCTGTCGAATGTGCTCGACGCGTATACGGACTGCGGAGGCAATGAGCCTCTGCCGACGGATGCCGTCGGACTCAGATCGGTGGTCGTAGAATACCGCGGAGACTTCGAAGACAGGATGGAGTCCGAGATTGCCAGGGCCCTGAAAAAGGGTCCGGTCTCGGACATCTCCTTCATTCAGCTGTGATTCTTTCATCATGCATCGCGAACACGGATGCATCGATTACGGGAAGTAAGGAAAAAATGAAGGTGTGAGGCCGGAACGGGTTGCCCCGCCCGGCCCTTTGAAAAAACAGGAGAGTGCTAAGTTCACTCTTTGGTCTCGGGCTTCTTGGCGGACTCCCAGACCTGGACGAACTCGATGCGGTCGATTCCGAACACGCTGCGGAGCTCGGAGACGATCATGTACTTGGCGACGGGCCAGGACTCGTGGAACTTGCAGACGTCGGCCTCGATGATGACGATCTTGTCCTCGAGGATGGAGTATCCGAAGTCGTTGGCGGATCCGAAGTTGATCTCCATGATGGCCTTGGCCTTCTCGACGGGGTCGGTGATCTCGTCGACGACGGTGATCTTGAACATGAGGTCGTGTCCGGCGAGGGGGCTGTTGAAGTCGACCTTGACGCGTCCGGCTCCGACGGAGATGACTGTACCGTTGCGGTTTCCGAGGCTGACGGGCATTCCGGGGTACGGGTTGATCTCGGCCTTGTAGAAGTCCTTCAGGGAGTGCAGCTCGATGAGCTTGGGGTTCCTGGCTCCGGCGGCCTTCTCGCAGGGGACGCAGACCTCGACCTCCTTTCCGACCTCGGCGTTGGCGATGGCCTCGTCGACCTCGGGGTAGAATTTCTTGGATCCGACGACGTAGGCCATGGGAGCGTAGGTCAGCTTCTCGTTGTAGATGTCGTTCTTCTTGGCGCAGGCCTCGATGTTGGTGTCGTACATCTTGCCGGTGTCCTCGAAGCTTGCAGTGAAGTTGATGTGGACGATTTTCTTGGTGTCTGCCATTTGAATCACCTTTAATCTAAGTAGTCGCGCCCATCGCGTGGACCGATATAATAATGTCGGTAGCATCCCGCTGTTTGACCCAGCTGTGGAAACCCATATAAACGATGGGCAGTTACTCGTGGCTGGTGCCGCCTTGGCTTAGGGGTATAGCGGCTGACTTGTAATCAGCAGGCCGGGGGTTCAAATCCCTCAGGCGGCTCCATCGTTTTGAATACGGTCCCGATCAGTCCGGCCTGCCGCAAAGGGTTTAGTCGGACGGCTTCGGAAAGCCGTCGCAGTCAGTTCCTCATCAGGACGTCCTGGTCGTCCGAGATCGGGAACAGCGCAAGGGAATCGGAATCCAGATCCGCGTGGCGCATGTCCACGCCGCAGATCCTGCTGTTCCCGTAGGTCCTGTAGTAGTAGATCCCGCGCCCCGTGTCGCAGCACGACGTGTACACGGTGTACTCGTACTTCCCTCCGCCCAGATCGCAGCATCCCTTCTGCTGCTGCACCGAGTCCATGATGTGGAAGAACTGGGTCATCCCCTCCCCCGGGCCTGCGACGGAGTTCAGCCTTGTGAAGGCGGCCTTGACGAACCTCGAAGCCGAGGAAAGGTCTCCGGGAAGCCCCATGGCGCCCATCCCCCTGCTGTACGGGACTAGTTCGACATCCTTCGAGATCCTGTTCTCCGGCACTGATGCGGACAGCCCCATGTAGTTGACCATGTTCGTCCTGTGGTAGGGGAACGGTGGGCAGTTGGTAAGCACTCCGAACGGATCGTCGTAGACATTCACGCCCGAAGCGGTAGACTCCACTACGATCGCCGAGTCCCTGTCCGCGACCATCCAATGGAGCGGGGTGAGGGGAAGCTTCTCGCTGAAGGCCTCGTCGATCAGCGTGCATCCGGTTATCAGCTCACGGGCCTCCTCCACATCCGAGCAGTTCCCGAGGACCCACGGTATGAACTCGAACGGGGTCACGTTCCTGCCCCCGGGTGAGCGCGGCCTGTAGACGGCCTCTCCCGGGAAGTTCAGTCCGGCGGCCCCGAGGCCGTGCTCGTTGACGGCATCGAAGTAGAGCGGGTACCCGTCGGCGACCAGGGCCATGCCGATCATCGCGGGGTGCTCCTTCATCTCCCCCTCCGCTCTGAAGCGGAAGGGGTATCCGCGGGGCGCCACGACGACCTGCTGCCCGAAGGAGACCTCCAGGTCGAGATTGCGTCCGAAGTAGTGTTCGTCGCCGTTCCTGTACGAAGCAGACATGCACATTCTCGATCACCGGATTGACATCCCCCTGTCCGGACTTATTACTTGGGTATGGGCACGGTATCGTCCGCGAGGATATCCGCTGCGGAGCGGAGCATCGCGGAGACGGCAACGCCTCTCGGCGTGAGGGACAGGATGCCGTCGCGTAGCGATATGCATCCGCGCGATGCGATTCCCGGGGCGGACTGGAGCATGAGCTCCCCGCAGCCCAAGCGGTCGAGCTCCCTCTCCGCCGTATCGATGGGCATCGGTCCGTCTCCAAGGATCATCGCCAGGGCCATCGCGTACAGGGGTACAGGTCTTCTGCTGAGGTCCTCCGCATCGCAGCCATCCAGATAGTCCGCCATCTCCGCGTCTGCATCCTCTCCTGCGGTCTCCATGATCCAATCCAGAGCCCTGACGGCCTCGGTCGGTCTAGCCAGGCCGTCCCCGAACCGGATGATGCCGGCGGCCGAGAGCTCCTCCATATCCTTCTCGGCTCTCCCTCTGTCGGGGCAGGCCGATGCCAGCTCCCGGGCGGTTCTGGAGCCGCCCGAGAGCTCTCTGACCATCGCTTTGCAGTTGCGGCGCGACATAGCATCCGCTGGATGGTCCTCTTCGATTCCCTTCATGTGTATTCCCCGCCGTCCCCCGGACCCTCTTCCGGCCCGGGGGAGGTGCAGCGGACGCCCGTGCGGTCCTCCCGGAGGGAGGCTCCCCTCCGCATCGCCCGTCCGACGGGACCGAAGATGGCGATGTATAAGTGGGAAGCAGGGACTCGTTCGGTCCCTGTGCGAGAAGTCGGCCGGAGTTCACGCACGCCGGCCGAGAAAGGGGGGATTCCCCCCGTTTGTTCAAGCCGTAGCGCCGGCCCTGTAGAGCCCGTAGCTGCCGCCGGCGGGCTCGCCCTTGTAGTAGATGGTGTTGTCCACCACGGAATAGTCCGTGGAGACGTATCCGACGCCGTAGCTGTCGGTGTCGAGCGTGGTCTCGCATCCGTAGAAGGTCTTTCCGTCGGACTGCATGGAGAATACCGCGACCTTCGCGGCGTATTCTTCTGATACGGCGCCCGCCTCGTAAGTGTCGATGGAGACGGCGGCGATCGCATGTCCCGGGATCAGGAAGACGCCCGCCTCGTACCCGGCGGCCTCGAACAGCGCGGCGCAGAGTATCGATGTGTCCTCGCAGTCCCCTCCTCCGTTGTAGATCGTCTCGATGGGGAATGCGTAGTACTCCTCCTGCGAATACTGCTGTATGTCGAGGACGTATCCGAAGCACTCCTGCACGAAAGCGAGGATGAACTCCGCATAGCCCTGTCCTTCCGAAACCCCTCCGGTCAGGGCGTACTGCGCCCTCAGAGAGGACTCCAGCTCCTTCACGGTATCGTCGACGACGATGAATCCAGGCACCAGCGAGTACTCCCCCGTTCCGTTCCCTGATCTGGTCACGAGGCTGGCTCCGTTGGTTCCCGCGTACTTCGAGTACTCGTCGTAGCCGTACGTCGCGGTCGCGGAGAGATCCGATCCGCCATGCTTCCATGCATACGTCTCTGTTATCGTCCCGCCGATGTCGAATGATACGGTGTACTCCGTCTGGTCCCAGGGGGTCCAGCGGAACGGCAGGTTCGAATCCAACCAGTCCGATTCGCTGCATATCACTCCGAACGTGTACTTCCCGAAGGAGTCGTCTCCCAGGGTCCACGTCGCGGTTGCTTCGCTCTTCGTGACCGAGTTCTGCAGCTTGTTGCCGTGGCTGTCGTTCTTGTACACGTACCAGACGAAGCTGTCGTACTTCTCCGCCTCCGAATCCGCCATGGTCACTTTGATGAAGGCGCTTCCGTTCTCGTTCGTGCCGTTCTCGACGGTGAACAGGTCCTTGTATTCGGATGTGTAGGACACGGTGTATTCGACGGATTTGCTCCCGCTTCCAGTGGAGGCCGTGGTGAACACCGACGGGGTGTCGGGCTCCGTATCGTCGGATCCTCCGTCTCCCGAGTACATGATGAGGCAAGCGGCGACGACGATGACGACCAGGGCCACCACTGCGACCGCCGCTGTTCTTCCGCCTCTCCGGCGCTCCGTCTGTACGGCGGGGGCATCCGCATAGGCTCCGCACCAGGGGCATACGCGTGTGCCGTCCTCGACATCTCTGCCGCATTCAGGGCATCTCATGGGACTCCGTTGGGATTCCCCGCTTATTTAACGCTGTCTGATTTCCGTTCGGATATCGCGTTATGGCATCCGCTGTGAGCGGGGAAACCGACTTAACGCGGACCGGCATTCCGAGCCCAGGTGGCCGACTTGGACGTGGACGAAGTGCTCTCATTCACCAACATGTTCTCCGACCTGGTGATGCTGATCGTCCTGTTGGACATAGCCGCGCTCCTCATCATGTTCTTCCTCGAGAGGTGCGACCCCAGGGTGCTGGTGACTTGGTTGATCCTTCTGATCCTGCTTCCGCCGGTCGGCTTCATACTGTATCTCTACATGGGGGCGACGATCTACAACCGTCGCAAGTTCAAGCCCAAGAACATCACCGACACCCAGCTGATGGATGCGGCGGAATGGCAGAGGGGCATCCTGGAGAAGGACGAGGTTGAGCATCCGGAGGACGCCGGCGTCCTCGCACTGGCGAAGGCGATGCAGAGGGCCGGCGCCTGGTCCTACTCCAACAACAACGACATCTCCCTATACACCGAGGGCGACCCGCTGTTCCGCGACATGATGGCCGACCTCAGGTCGGCCAAGAGGTTCATCCTGATCGAGTACTACATCATCCGCAACGACCACGACGGCAACGAGTTCGTTAGCCTTCTGACCCAGAAGGTCCGCGAAGGGGTGGAGGTCCGTCTCATGACCGACGCATTCGGGATAGGAAAGGGACCCAAGGAGGGCATATTCAGATTCAGGAACGCCGGAGGGCACTATGCGATGTTCCATTCGTCGATCAACCTGCTCCTGAGCCCCAAGAAGAACAACCGCAATCACCGTAAAATCGCCATTATAGACGGCAGGGTGGCCTACTGCGGCGGATTCAACATAGGCGACGAGTACCGCGGCGAGGGTCCTCTGGGCCATTGGAGGGACGCAACGGTCAGGGTGACCGGGGCCGGGATACTCCCGATGACCGTCCGCTTCTGTGCCGACTGGCAGTACTGCGCCTCTCGCAGGGACAGGCTCCGCCCGATAGACGAGTACCTCGACAGGAGCATGGCCGATAACGCCGGGAGCGACAGGATGCAGCTGGTGTCCGGCGGACCCGACTCCATGCCGAACAATCCGGTTCAGATGCAGTACCTCTCGATGATCGTTAACGCGCGCAGGAGGCTGTACATAACCACTCCGTATCTCGGTCCGGACGAATCGATGATCGCCGCTCTCGGCAATGCTGCCAGGTCCGGCGTGGACGTGAGGATCCTGATACCCGACAAGAAGGACCATATCTTCCTGTACTGGAACAACCTCACCTATGCGAACATGCTGATGAAGGCCGGAGTCAGGGTGTGGAGGTACAACGACGGATTCGTTCACGAGAAGATGATGCTCATGGACGACACCTGCTGCTCGATAGGATCGGCGAACCTCGACCACAGGTCGCTCACATTGAATTTCGAATCCAATGCGATGATCTACTCTCAGAGGATCAACGCCGAGGCCGCGGAGAGGTTCCTGGAGGATCTCGAGCGCAGCACCGAGTACTCCTGCGAGGAGTACGAGAGGAGGACGCCGATGATGAAACTGAGGATGGCCGTATCATGGCAGATGAAGCTGCTCGCATGAAGGCGGACGTCGTCATCGTCGGAGCAGGCCCCGGAGGGATGTCTGCGGCCGCGGCCCTGTCCGGGAACGGATTGAAGACCGTCGTGGTCGAGAGGCTCTCGGAGGCAGGCGTACGCCGCTATCACTCTGTATGCGGCGAGGCCGTCAGCGAGCGCTCCTTCTCCAGGCTGGGATGGCGCCCCGGCTCGATAGTCGCGGAGGTTTCGTCGATATCGATATCGATTCCCGGAGGCCCGGGCGTCAGGATCCGCGCGAAAGGCGCCATCGTGGACCGCCCCGGCATGCTCTCGGAGCTCAGAGCGATGTCCGATGCCGAGTTCATCACGGCTTCGGCACAATCCGTGTCCGAAGACGGGAGCGGATACATAGTCGGCCTGTCCGACGGACGCTCGATCCGGACAGAGTGGCTGATAGGAGCCGACGGAGCGCATTCGATTGTCAGGAAGGCGGTCTTCGGCCGCGGCCCGACCGACCGCATCCGTCTGGTCAACTGCATAGCGGAAGGGGACGGGGGAAGCGATCTGTCCTTCTTCGTCGAGCAGGCGCACGCCGGAGGCTACGGATGGAGGTTCCCCTCGCATCCCGGCAGGGTATCCGTCGGATTTCCCGTCGGTACATGCGACCCGAGGACGCTCGATATCGAATCCTGGGGCGCCCGCGACCTGCCATTCGGGGTATTGGACGAGGTCGCCCGCGGAAGGTGCCTGCTCGTAGGGGATGCCGCCTGTCTCGCGAATCCGCTGTGCTACGGCGGCATCGCCGCGGCGATGATCTCCGGGAGGAAGGCCGCGGAGGCCGTCCTCTCCGGCGATCCCGACGGATACGGGAGATGGATCGCTCGCGACCCTATGTTCGACCGCCGCTTCATGGACGCTCACCGCGCGTTCTGCGGATGGACCGATGACGAGATATCCGACGCATTGGCTCCGTTCCGCCGCGGTCCGGTGATGCTATGCGGCCTGTATGCGATGATCCGCCGTCCGAAGTGGGCCCGGATCTACTTCTCGGTGTTCATGGGCCTCCGCTACGGATGGCGATGCTGTCCAATCGTTTCCAGCAGGCCTGAATATTGGATGCAACTTACATAAATTATATATATTTAATAAGGTCAAATAAACTCATGTCCACTCAGTCCCTTCAAGGAGGTCCGCTGAAATGCGTCAGATGTTCCTACGAGTGGATGCCGCGTAGGGACGTTCTTCCGATGAGGTGCCCCAAATGTAGATCTCTCAGATGGAACGATGCGCATCTCTGCGTTGAATGCAAGCGCTGCGGGAACAAATGGAACTCGCATGACGGCCACCCGCTCAGATGTCCGAAATGCGGCTCGTACAAATGGGATCAGCCGCCGAGCGTCTACCACTGCAAGCAGTGCGGGAACGATTGGGTTGCGAAGGGGAGCAAGCTCCCCAGCCGCTGCCCCGCGTGCTTCTCCAGAGCGTGGGATCGCGAGCCGATCGTGGTCGTCGAGACCGTGCCCGTCGCATCCCCGGAGCTGGAGACGCTTGTCCGCGAATCGTACCGCAAGGGGAAGGGCTGCGTCCAGATATCCCTCGATACGGGGCTGCCGTACAGCAAGGTCAGGGAGATCATCTCCAGGGACGGCAGCGTACAGATAAGGACGTGAGATGATGCGCGCGCTGGTTGTCGTCGATTATCAGAACGACTTCGTCGACGGATCCCTCGGGAGCTCAGCGGCCGCATCCATAGAGGGCGCGGTATGCGCCCGCATGGAGGAGTACATAGGCACAGGGGACGACGTGTTCGTCACCATGGACACCCACGGCGAGGACTACCTCCTCACGAGAGAGGGGGTAATGCTCCCTGTGGAGCACTGTATCGACGGAACAGAGGGGTGGATGCTGCACGGGAGGGTTGGAGAGATCGCGAGGATCGGCGGATGCAGGATCATCAGGAAGAGCACCTTCGGATGCGCCGAGCTCCTCGGACTCCTCAGAGGATACGATTCGATAGAGCTCTGCGGCGTCGCCACCAACGTGTGCGTCCTGGCCAATGCGGTGATCGCCCGCACCGCCAATCCCCAGGCCAGAGTGGTCGTCCGCAGGGACTGCGTCGCGTCTTACGACGGCCTGCTGGAATCGGAGGCCCTCGACGTCATGGCGGGCCTCCAGATAGAGGTGCTCCGATCGCTCCGGAAGGTCGTTCCTGACCTTCTCTATCCTGCGGACGGCCTCGATGTACCTGGTGTGCTCCACATCCGCGGCCTTCCTGCAGTCGAGCGACTGCTGGTGGCATACCTGCGCCTCGGCGCGGAGCCTGTCGGCCTCCTCGTAGAGCTGATGCATCTTCTCGTGTGCGGCATCGGAGCTGCGGGACGCCTTCTCGGCCTTCTGATGCCACTGGTTGGACTGCATCTTCGCTTCCCCGACGTCCCCCAGGCCTCCCGACGCGCGCATCCTGGCGACGCGGTCGTTCCATTCGTCCCTCTTGGCGCGGCATTCGCGGGCGGTGATGTTCGCCTCGTCCCTGCGCTCCTTGTACAGCGCGGCCTCCGATGCGAGGCTCCTCGCCCTCTTCTGGAGCCTGTCCCTCTTGTCGGCGAGGACTGCGGCCTTCTCCTGGAACTCGTCGCGGGCCCTCTTGTGGTCCGCGGCCTGCCTGTTCAGATCCGCGACGATCTCGTCGAGCCTGCGCGCATCCTCCTCTATCTGTTCGGAGATCATTCACCTCAGCCTCAGAAGCTTGAACTCGGTCATGTTCCCCTCGAGGTCCTCTATGTTCTCGTACAGGAGCGCAAGGCCGAACATCTCGCCGGCGTTGCGCCTGCAGATCACCGCGGTGTCGTCCGACAGCCTCCCGTCGGAGAGCATCTCCGCGGCCACCGCCGTGTCCGACACCTCTATCCTGTCCGCTCCAGGGAAAAGCTCCTCGAGATGCCTGGAGGTCTGCAGGAGAGCCTGTATGTGCGATGCGACATGCCTTATCGTCGCATCTGCGGATTTCGCGAAGGCGCAGTGGTGTATGGGGAGCCAGAGCGCGCGGAGCACTTCGATGTCGTCCCTTCCGCGCAGGGATTCCTCCGTCTCGACGACCGGTCCCGCCGTGATGTTGCAGGACGCCACGACCCCGTAGTCCGCGGAGCCGTCGTCCAGGGCCTCCACCGTCCTCCTGGAATCCTCCGCGGGGATCAGGGCGGCGTCGTTCCAGCCCATGGCTCCGGCGAGCTCCTTCGCCGCCTGTTCGGAGTTGGAGCCCGGTATGCCCATGTAGGCTACTCTGATGACCATGCTCCGGCTGAGTCCCGGCGACGTATAAATCCCCACTGGCATCATCGCGCGGGATGCGTAGCGATGATAGAAACCGATATGGATGAGGGACGCATCGCGGTGACCCATGGACGAGAGCTACGGGAGATGCAGGACCTGCCGGCTGTGCAGGCATTCCGGCGATCTGTGGGTTTGCATACCCGAGTCGGCTCCCAGGGATCCGGACGACGGATGCCCCAGGTACCGTCCCGGATGCTGCGGGAGCTGCACCAGATGGGTGGTGGGCACCTGCACGCTCACGGGGGAGTTCGTCGACTCCCTGGACGTCTGCTCGGACTTCGATCCCGCCGGATCGTTCCGAGAGTCTGTCCTTCCTCTTCGAGAAGACGTTCTTGATGCTGGCCTTCTTCTCCGTATCGCCGACCATGACCTTCTTCGCCGATTCCGGTATCCCGAAGTAGACGATGTTGTCGCATATTGACTGGTTGCCCTTCATCGATCCCCTGACGATCGAGTAGGATCTCTGCAGCGAGCCGATGACGCCGTTCATCATCGATGCGATGGAGTAGACGTTCGCGTCGACGAAGGAGCGGGCGTTTTTGTATCCGGACTCCGGAAGGAGCGGGTTGTACGTCCCGTCCATGTAGTCCTCGTCCAGGTCGTCCACGGCGTCCATGAGGTACACGGCGGCCGACAGCTCGACGAACAGCCTGCCGAGGTCATCGCTGTACGAGTCCCCCGCTATATCCTCGAGAGGCCCTACGAGCCCTTCTCCGAAGGTTCTGCCCATGAGCACGGCGTCCCTGCAGCCGTCGAGCTCCATCGAGCGGAGCTTCGAGAATCCCTCTCCTACCATCGCGTCGTATTCCGGGAACTCGGATGCGGCCTTTCCTATCGCCCGCCCGAGGACGGTGGAAATCAGCCTGGTCTTCGTCGAAGGCAGATCGGTCTCGTCGTCGTACAGCTCCCATTTCGTCAGGATCAGCGTGTAGGCGGCCATCCTCCTCATGAGCTCCGAATCGGCCTTGTGCCTCTCGAGGACGCATATCCTCCTCGTGGTTCCTTCGAAGTCCACAGGCTCTCCGGAGAGGCCGTGGAGGAGTATCGTGTTGAACGTCATGTCGTAGTTCACGGTGAGCGCGCCGGTGAGGCCGAACCCGTCCCTCAGCTGGTGGCACCCTTCGCAGTAGTATCTGCGGTATGCGCTGTTGTCCGCCGGGGACAGCCGGCTGTACGACGGGACCGTGTATCCGAACATCGGTCCGGAATGGGGCGGACCCTTATTAATACCGGATTGGAGGGCGGCGGGCATCCCAGCGCGAATAATCATTAAATACACTGAAAGATTCCATCGCGTACCTAGCCAGCAGTGGCAGGTGGTATGTGACATGGCGTACGAATCCGAATCCGTAGACAGACTGACAGCAATGTACGAGAGCCAGTCCCCCGCAGCGTTCATCGCTTTTGCGATGGAGGGCCTTCCGCAGGACTTCGACCACGACGAGCGCATGGACAAGGCCGCGGATGCAGACCACGGCGGAGACTCCAAGTGCGACTACTGCTGCTGCGGAGACAACGGATACTGCAACAGCATCGGATGGCACGCCTGCGTCGCCGGACTCGTCGTCTGCTGCTGCGCATGCTGCTGCTACGTCACCAACGGCTTCAACGGCGTCTGGACGTACTGGCCCTTCTGATCCGGCGACCGCCGGCCATGAAGCCATACATCTCGGTCGTCATCAAGCCGACCCTGTATTGCAACGAGAGTTGCAGCCACTGCTATCACAACCCCGAGGAGCGCGTCCCCGGGGAGATTTCTCTGGATACGCTGGACAGGCTCTTCGGGATGATATCCCGCGAATACGAGGCAGTCTGGTTCATCTGGCACGGAGGGGAGCCCATGACGCTCCCCATGTCGTTCTACAAATCTGCCATCGAGCTGGAGGAGAAGCATTTCGGAAAGAGGAGCTTCCGCGTCGGGAACACCATACAGACGAACGGAACGCTTCTCAACCGCCGCTTCATGGCCTACTGCAGGGAGAAGGCCATCAACGTCGGGGTGTCCTGGGAGGGGCCGTGGAACGGCGTCCTCAGGCAGCTCGATCCCGAGAAGGCCGTCTCCATGCTCTCGTCCAAGGAGAACAAGTACTCCGTGAGCGCGACCATCTCCCGGGAGACGGCTTCGAAGCAGGCGGAGATATACCGCTTCTTCAGGGACAGGGGGACCAACGTGTCTCTGTCGCCGGTCATACCTGCGGGATGCGCACTGTGTAGCAACACCGTGCCCGATCCGGACGAGTACATCGCCGGAAGCATCGAGGCATTCGACGAATGGCTGCACGATGCGGACTCCAAGGTCCCGCTCATACCCCACTATCTGTATATCCTGAACTATCTGGGCGATCCGACGCCTTCGGACTGCGCCCACACGTCGTGCCTCACGAAATGGATATGCGTGAATCCCGACGGATCGATCTATCCCTGCGCCAAGGCCTGTCCGGAGGAGTTCCGCATGGGCAACGTCAACGAGATCGGATCGTTGTCCGAGGCTTTCGCCTCCGAGGGATTCAGGCGCATCCTGGCGGGCTCCGTCGCCCGCAGGGAGAAGTGCGCCTCTTGCGACATCTACAGGTACTGCAACGGCGGCTGCAGCATGGACGCGTACCACGAATGCGGCCTGGAGAACAACGGCGGGGACTCCTGCAGGATATTCCGCGCCGTGTTCTCGCACGTGTCCTCGAGCATCCAGGCGATCCTGGACGGCGAGGAGGACGTCTCGGGGCTCAACCCGTTCGTCCGCGACGCCGTCGTCGGGAAGCTCGTCAATCCGAAGATCGTCTCGCAGCGACGACCTTCCGATATCGTTCCTCTCGTAGGGCGTCTCCTGATAAACGCAGTAGTTCAGCCAGTTCGTGAAGAACATGGTCGCGTGGCATCTCCACCTGACGACGGGGTCCTTGTGGGGGTCGTCGTCCTCGAAGTAGTGGTCCGGAATATGCGGGTTCTTCCCGGCATCCATGTCCCTCTCGTACTCGTACGCGAGGGTTCCGCGGTCGTACTCGAAGTGCCCGGTTATGAAGATCTCGTTCCTCTCCGACACTATTATCCCCGGGCCGGTCTCCGGCGAGGAGGCCACTATGTGGAGGTGGGGATTGGCGGCTATGTCGCTGCCTCTCATCTCGGTGTGGCGGGACTGGGGCATGAAGAACCTGTCGTCGAATCCTCTGAGGATGGGCTCGTTGAACGCGAGGACCCTGTGCTCGAATATGCCGGACACCTTGGAATCCAGAGAATACTTGGGGACGCCGTAATGGTGGTACAGTCCCGCTTGGGAGCCCCAGCAGATGTACAGGGCCGACGACGAGTTGGTGAGCGTCCAGTCCATTATCTCGCAGAGCTCGGGCCAGTAGTCCACCTCCTCGAAGGGAAGGGTCTCCACCGGTGCGCCGGTGATGATCACGCCGTCGAACTTGCGGTCGCGGACCTCCGGGAACGTGGTGTAGAAGCGGTCCAGGTACTCGTGGGACGTGTTCTTGGAGTTGTGTGTGGTCATCTTCAGGAACTCGACGTTCGTCTGGAGAGGGCTGTTGCTCAGGCATCTCAGCAGCTGCGTCTCCGTCTCCACCTTGGTGGGCATGAGGTTGACCACGAGTATGTCGAGCGGACGGATGTCCTGCGTGTCCGCCCTGGAATCGGTCATCACGAAGATGTTCTCCGACTCGAGGATGGAGGCCGCCGGAAGGTCGTTGGGGATCTTGACAGGCATCCTATCACCCGTAGATGCCGAGACTCATGTATTTCTCTCCGCCGTCCGGAAGTATCGCGAGGATCTTCTTCTCCGGATGCTTCTTCGCTTCCCTGATGGCGGCGAAGACGTTCGCTCCGGAGGATATCCCTGCGAATATCCCTTCAGTTCTCGCGAGCTCTACCGCCGTCCTCATGGCATCGGATCCCTTGACGGTCTCGACGCCTCCGAGGATCGAGAGGTCCAGGTTCCCGGGGACGAAGTTCGCCCCTATGCCCTGGATCGTGTGCGGACCGCTTACCCCTTTGGTTATGAGGGGGCTCTCCTCGGGCTCGATGGCGATCACTTTGGCGTCGGATCCCGCGTCCAGGAACGTCTGGGCGATTCCTGTTACGGTCCCTCCGGTCCCGAATCCCGCGTAGACAAGGTCTATGTCGGGGATGTCGCGGAGGATCTCCCTCCCGGTTCCGGTGCGATGCGCCGCGGCGTTGGCGGGGTTGTCGAACTGCCCGCAGAGGAATCCGCCGCGCTCGTCCACTATCCTGTCGGCCAGCTCGACCGCCCCCTGCATGCCCTTGGATCCCGGCGAGAGGACGACCTCCGCGCCGTAGGCCTTCATGAGCATGATGCGTTCGGGCGTCATCGAATCGGGCATGACTATCACCGCATGGAAGCCGCGGGCGGCGGCTATCATCGCCAGCGATATGCCCATGTTGCCGGATGTCGGCTCCACGATGGTCCCGCCCTCCTTCAGGAGTCCGCGGGCCACGGCGTCCTCGATTATCGACAGGGCCGGCCTGTCCTTCACCGATCCGCCGGGGTTGCATCTCTCCGACTTCACATAGATGTGGGAGCCGCAGGGGCACATCCTGTTAAGGCGGATTATCGGAGTGTCTCCTATCGTCTCCGTGATGCTGTTGTATACCGACATGCTCCCCCGCGATTGGGAAGCTGGGATAAAAAGACGCGTGTGATTCCGTCGTCGGAACTCGATGCCGCGCCTCGCGGGGATGCCGCGGTCCATGGGATGCTTGACCATCCTCATCTCGGTCACGAGATCGGCGTAGTCGATCAGCTCCGGGGTCGCTCCGCGTCCGGTCAGAACAGCCTCCGTGCCCTTATGACGCTTCTCGAGCATGTCTATTATCTCTTGGCTGGAGACGAGGCCGAATCTCAGGGAGTTGTTGATCTCGTCGAGGATGACGATGTCGTATTCGCCCGATTCGAGGGCTTTCGCGGAGGCCTCCATCGCTCTGCGCGTGAGCTCCCCTTCGCTCGCTTCGTCCACGGGGGTGCCGTCCATGTGGTCCTCACCCATCGGGACGATTTCGAAGTTCCGGAGCATCGCGGCCGCCTTCTGCTCCCCGTATCCTCCGTCGGGCTTCAGGAACTGTATCATGATCGTCTTCAGGCCGTCCCCCGACGCCCTCATGGCGAGGCCCAATGCAGCGGTCGTCTTCCCTTTGCCGTTGCCCGTGTAGATCTGCACGAGACCTAGGCCGGTCCTTTCGGAAACCTTGTCATCCATGGCGATCGGAAAGGTATCGGCAGGAGAGGGTATTATGCTTGGCATCTGAGAATGGTGTGGTTCGATGTATCTGTATTCAAAAGTGTAGACAGATTAGCTCGATTGTTCATTGTCGTTCAGACTGAGATGGTGGTTATGAGAGATGCCATCAACAATTTTGCATATGGTAAAATTGATAGAGTCATCCTCGTCATCTACAGTGAAACGAGATTAACTCTCATACATATCTTTGAGGATCTGTCTGATGGTGTGGACAGGATGACATTAGTTTAGAGATGGATATATAATAGACGATAGAAGTTTACCGATGACCATCTATACAGAATTGTAGAGAGGATAGTTAGTTCGTCTTCTTCTATAGAACTGATGTTTAGAATGTTAACTGTCTACGAAATGTAGATAGATGCAATCAAATTCAGAATCTACAATCTGATAGTTGCTGGTTTGGCAACCACATCATCAGGGTAGAAGTCGGCGTGTCAATCGTTTTACTCAACAATGTTTCAACCCTCAAAGCTAAAGAGCGTTTCAGATTCTATAACGCTACGAGTTATCTATAAATTGGTAAGATTAATAGACTATTGGATGATTAATCCAACTACTCTTGCAACAGAATCGGACGGTGCTGCAATCTCCGATTTCGTATCGGATGCCGTGGACAGATGGGCATCAGATGGGAGCAAAGAGGATGCGGTTGAGACCGTGGAGAGTTATAGAAAGTATCTGTCCAGGAAGATAGTATTCATTGTTGCGTGTGTGCTCATCTCTTTAGTCGTCGTTGGTTATTCTATATCGGTCGGGGCGTATGGCATCGGGTTCTTTGAGTCGTATGATATAATCTGGAATCACTTTTTCGGAGAGGTCGGTGATGGGATAAAAGATTCGATCATATTCGAGATGCGTCTTCCCAGGATTGTAACAGGATTGATTGCAGGTGCGGGTCTTGCGATTTGCGGTGCGGCGATGCAGAGCATTCTGATGAATCCCCTGGCAGATTCGTATACCACAGGAGTATCTGCCGGTGCGGGATTTGGTGCCACGGTGGCGATTGTTGCCAATATTCAATTGATATCCGGTCAGTACGGCACCGTTCTGAATGCTTTTGTGTTCTCATTGATTCCGACTTTTGCGATGATCGTAATTGGTAGGGTCCGCAACGCCTCACCTACGGTATTGATAATGGCAGGAATTGCAGTCATGTACATATTCAGCGCCGCTTCCACGTTGCTGCAGCTATGGGCTGATCCTTCTTCGTTGCAGGCTGTATATAGATGGACCGTCGGTTCGCTGGCTAATGCAGGATGGGACGCGATACCCGTAATGTTCGTGGTGACGCTTGCAGGTTCTGTGGTGCTGATGCTTCTTTCTGGAAAAATCAACGTGCTGGCATCCGGAGATGAGTTCGCCAAGACCATGGGGATAGACGCGGATCGTCTCAGGATGATTCTAATGGTTTTGATAGCCCTTATCACAGCCACCATCGTCAGCTTTACTGGATTGATAGGATTCGTTGGCCTCGTCTGTCCTCATATCGTCAGATTGTTCGTCGGATCGGACAACCGTTTCCTTCTTCCTGGTTCTGCTTTCTTCGGAGCCAGTCTGCTTGTTCTAGCTGATTTGTTCGGAAGGACCGTAATATCTCCTGCTATTCTACAAGTTGGAGTTGTAACAGCCTTCTTGGGAGGGCCTGTACTTATCCTTCTTCTTCTAAGAAGAAATGGGCAGGTGGTTTGAGATGAAGGTGGATATCGAGCACATGGGATTTGGGTACAAAGGTTCGCCTGTCCTTCGTGATATTGATATTTCGATGGACGGCCCCGGCCTCTACTGTATAATTGGCCCAAACGGTGTTGGAAAGTCTACGCTCGTGAAGTGCATGATGAAGATTCTTTCTCCTACTTCCGGGAGGATACTCGTTAACGGTAGGGATATAGAAGACATATCGCTCAAGGAGTATTCCAGAATGGCAACGTTCGTTCCTTCGGGCACGCCTGATGTCTTTTCGCTCACGGTCATGGATACGGTGCTGACTGGTCTGAGCGGCATCAATCGCGGCTATCGGAGGATTGAGAAGGCGTACGCTGCAATGTCCCTTCTCGGAATTGAGGATTTGGCTATGAGGGATGCAGGATCTCTATCGGCAGGGCAACGCCAAAAGGTGGCAATCGCAAGAGGTTTGATTCGTGATACCGAGCTACTGATATTAGATGAACCGACATCCAATCTTGATATTCGTCATCAAGTCTACGTAACTGAGATGCTGGAGGCTTTGGCCAGACGGACTTCCAAGATGATTGTCATGATAAGTCACGACATCAATATAGCCTCGAAATATGCGGATCAGATGATAGTCTTGGAGGAGCCCGGTGTCGTGTTCGGAATAGGTGCTCCTGAGGATATTGTTGACGACGGAATGCTGGATCGGGTTTACGGAATCGGAGGAGAGATTGTTGAGCATGCGGGCCGTCCGCATGTGATGATAGATCATGCCATTTCTGGCAGAGATGGCAGGATATGATCGTAGCCCGGCATAGGTCTCCTCGATCAGATACAACGTTCCTGTAGGTCCCAGTACTTGGCGGGGGATGAATAGTCCGTCTGCTCTTGGAAGGAATTCCAAGGGAATGAATTTGGCATTGCTGTAAGGTGAGCGCCTTTGCGTGTATCCGTTTCCGTATAAGAACGATGCGGATTCCATGCTGGAATGTATCATTCCAAGGTATTCCTCCAGCCATAAGGATAGGCTTTTAGCGATTGAGGTCGGCAGATCCGTAGAGAACAGTTTCCCTTCGAATCCGTCGCGGTAGTAAGAGGCGCGTATCGCATCCGACAATGATCTGCATTTTGCATTTATAGAAGTCACCGCTTTGGATGGATTAGTTCCGAGTTCTGAGCATATCGTTTCGATCCATGATAAAGTCGCAGAATGGCCGATTGGCACAGGCACGTCTACAATGGTTTCCGGCCCTCCCATCTTCTCGATGGTTCTGCAGCTGTCTTTGCAATATTCGGGAATCACAGGGACATTGAGGTCTGCATCCAGAACATTGGAGAGTGTGGAGAATTTGCCTCCGCATCCAGGCGTTGATATGACATCGATGCCAGCGCAATCTAGCAACGACGTTAATTCGGCGACAGACTCCCTCCATCCGAGGTATGATGGGCAACACCCAAGGAGGTTGACGCTTGGGCGTTCGTTCACGTGCCTACGTGTTTTTTCGCACACACTCAGAATCTGTGATACGACCTTGTCAAACCCTTTTACGAAGTCTTTCGAAGCGATAGGGGTTTCTATATGGAGTAGAGGGGATTCTGTCCTGCTCTTGAACGACCAGTTCACATCCCCAGTCACAGATACTCCGGGAGAGTCAATCAGTACAGCTAGTCCGTACCCGGTTCCTTTGATGGAATCTAAAGCCCGATTCACCTTCTTCGAGGTGCCGAGTACGAAGTCCTCTTCTTCTATGAAAAGGCATTCCATCCTGTTGTCTACCAATCCTTCATTCTTTTTTGGGATGTGCCGGTATGTCGTACCAGCTATCATGTTGTAGCACCCGCAGGGTCCGTTAAAAAGCACTACTGCATCTTCGAAGGATAGTGCAGCCATGGCAGCAGCGAGACACCCATCAGGCTCGTATTCTCTTATCATAAGTCGTACCTCCATCCTGCTACCCCTTTTCCTTGAATAGCAAGCTTCACGCGGTCGACGAAGTTGACAACTCCATCCAGTCCCAGGCCTGGATAGAATTGCATTACAATGGGGATATTGAATGATATGTCGTTACTTTCAGATACGGTACGGCCCTCATCACTGTAATGTTGTGTGATTTTCGACGCACCGATTGCTGTGTCCGACACGATGACATCCGGTGAACAGTCCCTCAGCATCTCATGGAAAGATTCGACGTCGGAGGTACTGAGGACTGTTGTATTCGGATTGCGACGGAGAACGGCCCCGCGGTTCGGGTTCTTCGCTACGACGACGCATTCCATACCCATGTCCTTCAGTGCATCCACTTCCCAATCGATGCGGTCCGTCTCCTCGTGGTATATTAGGACCCTTTTACCTCTGCACCGGTGTTTACAACTGGAGATGCATTCCTCTTCGATACGGTCAATCTTCTCTATGGTATAGGACAAGGAATCTTTTGGCCTGTAGAGTCCGGACATCTTGCGTATCCACCTTCTGTATGCATTAAATCCGAGTGGAGGCTCCAGCTTCTCCTGATAGCGCTTCGCGCTTGTCGACAGGTCCTTCAATGCCGTGTCGGAGATGTAATCATCTATTGCGACGAGGTTAGACCGGGCCTTGGCCAGGTTAACGATGTTTTTCATCTCCGAACGGTAGAGGTATCTGCAATTCACACGGACATCGAAGTCTTTGAGGAGATCCAGAATGTTGTTGTCAATCCGCTTATCGAAGTAATAGAAGTAGCGTTCGGCTACGATATTGATGGAATCATCTTGATCTACGTCTGGATTGATATATCCGCATAGTAGCTTTGATCCCGCGTTGAATCCTTCTTCCCAGTCACCAGTCATGTTTCCGCTGGTATCTACGCATCCGATGCGAGAGTCTGGATGTTCCGCCTGTTTCCTGCGGGCTATCTCACGTCCCGCATCGCCGATGAGGCCGGGGACGCATGTGGTGCATGCGAAGATGTTTCTCCAACCTGCTTCGTACAGATAATCGATTTTACTATCGAGAAGCTGTCCTCCGCCGAAGATCGCGTCCATTTCAGTCATCTCGGTACAATGCATGCGGAGGGATTCGAATGGACGATCGTCTGGTGCGAACCTTCTTTTCTCCCATTCGCGGTTGTTCTTGAAGGTAAACATCATGTTTTGGCAGCTGCGAGATCCATGAACGATTACTGCAGCGTCCTGGACTGACATGAACGCGAGCGCCGCCCCGTAGGCAGCACAAGAGTATGTTTTTCCTTTCATTGATGTATGTCCCGGCAAAGCCGGGAAAAAGATTTTACAGGACTTCGGAGAGGATAATAGGGCTCGCTGTGGGAATGGTCTTGACGTCCACATCCATCAAGGTGAACTTGTCGTAGTACTCTTGCAGGAGTTCCCATCCGTATTCCTCATCGTAGATTTCTGGCCAGATGTAGGATGCAAGAAGGACGTCTCCGGCGATTCCGGGGACGGGCCCGTATGACTCGTACGCTATGCAGTACACCTGTCCGTTCTTGTAGGCTTCTGTGTTCTTGAAAACGTCGAAGAATGGTTTCAGTCTGTCGAGGACCTGCTGTTCTGTCATGTTCTCGTTAACTACTCCCCATGAGCTGAGAATGATGATATCAGGATTTTTCACGATGATGTCCTCAATTTCAACCTCTACGAACCCTCCAGAGAACTCCTTGCTATACAGGTCTTCTAGGGGCAGGTATTCTACTGTGTGGTTGCATCCTGATGCCCAGCCGTTCTGACCAGTAGTCATGATCCACGTGGTGGACGTGGATCCGGGAGATTCAGTCTCGTACTCCGGCATGACGTACGTCTTGGAGTCAGCGTTCTTGCTGTCGAGATAATCGGTGATTTCCATGACGTAGTCTCTGAACTCATAGGCGCGTTCCTCACATCCGAGCATGATTCCCATAGTTATTATGGATCCATACTTATCGCTACTGTGGGCCTCGGTGTGATTGAGGGTGAGATTAATTCCTTGAATCTTCGCTCCTCCTGCTACGACGTTTTTCTCTATAGTCTGGATTCTGTCTCCAGAATAGCCGAAAATGGTCTGTACATTGTTGTCCTTCACTTGTTTGATCAATGCTTCCGCATCGTCACGTGGGTCGCCTATATTAACTAGTTTTTTCAGGCCAGGATATTTTGTATCAGTGCTGGAATCGACATTGATAGTCTGATTATCGGCAGCAACTACACGGTCGTAGCATCCGAGAACAATTGCTGCATCCAACCCGTAGCTGAAGTTCACGGCAATGTTTCCTTTGATGGGGTAGTCAATCGAATCGATATTTCCCAGACAGTCGTAGTAGTACATCGTTGCATTCTCCTTGTTGATGAATTTTTGGAGAAGATCGATGTCTGCAGAAGTTATGGACCCGTCAGTGTTGGTGTCCGCATAGGGGTTCTTGGTTTTGTCCCATGTTGTTTTCCCGTCGATTATGTCTTGGATAAAGTCTATATCATGTGAATCGAGGAAATCATCATTGTTGGCATTGCCGTAGATAACCACTCTTCCCGTTTCAATAACAGGGTCGCTGTTCTTTTCGTCTCCATTATCGCTACCTGTAGCCACATAGGCTATTGCGGCTACAATCAATATGACTACTACAGTCAATGCAATTATTCGAGTTTTATCCATATTATCAGTTGGATGTATAATCCAACTAATCAATCAGATTCATCCTACTAATTTATTTCTCTAGAAGGTAATGGGTGTTCACGGTTTGGTTCCCATAGTACGGATATGCATTGGCTGAGTGATCGAGTCGCATGAGTGTGCGACAACGAAGCGAATGTGGCATCATCTCCAGGCGGTGGTAGAAAGCGCATGACGGCTTTCGGACGCATCGAAAGAATAGCGCATCTCGCAGCTTGATGAGCATCCAGAGTGCAATATCCAATCGAGACCGGTCTTTCCCTCGCATCATTCATCGGACAGATCCGCAGCCACTAGCGGCGCCATATACAGAGGAAGGGTCAGGATCCTGTTCATGAATCCCATGTTGCAATCGCCCAGTTTGTAGCAGATGTCTACATCCCGGTTCTTCTCGTCGCTCATCACGGACTTGGCCGATTTCGTATTCCCTGTATACGCCTTGACCTCTATCAGACAGATCCTTCCGGAGTGAGCGGATACGAAATCGATCTCGAGCCCGCTGTCCTTGCGATAATAGTACAGCTTGACGCCGTTCTCGATCAATATGTCCGAGATCACATTCTCGAACACGGCACCCTTGTACGTGTACAGGTCTCCCGACAGGATGCTCGAATATGTCCCGCGATCCAGCATGGAGACGAACAGGCCCGTGTCGGCCATGTAAACCTTGAAGGTTGAATCGTCTCTGTTCCCATTCAGAGGCAATTGAAGCCTCGAGAGATTGTAGGACAGGTTGATCAATCCGTAATCCGACAGCCATTGGATAGCGGATGAATACGTCTTCCCCCGGGCATTCTTCGAGATCAGGGAATACTGGAATTTCTTGTTCTCTTTGCTCAGCTGGGAGGGGATAGACTCCAGAACATGGTTTATGCGTCCGAGCATCTCCACGTCCGTTGTTTCGTTCCCGTTCTCATCCAGATACTTCCTGAAGTCGTCACGATACTGCTCCAGCAGATCGCGCTGCTCCGTTCTCACGGCGTTCATGTCGTTCCTATTCACGAACGTGTCCACTACGGACGGCATCCCCCCTACGCAAATGTATTCGCGGAAACGGGACATCAGGGTGGAATGGATCGGTTCATCCACAGGCTTCCTTCCTTGGTAGCATTCGCGTATATGATCCAGGATTTGAGGTTGGATGCCTCTCGCCCAAAGAAACTCTTCGAAATCCATAGGATACATGCGTATCGTGTGTTCGAAACCTACGGGTATGTCGCGGTCCTTGCGATTGTATCCCCTGATTCCGAGAAGCGAACCGGTGGCTATGACATCGTAACGTCCGTCTTCGATGAAGGATTTGATGCTGAAGCGCGCCCTGGCACACTCCTGTATCTCGTCCATCACGATGACCGTTTTTCCTGGAACGAATCTCGCATCCGGCAATACCGCGGTGAGTCTGAGCGATATGGCATCTATGTCGATATCGCCTTCGAAAGCGGATATGGCTGAGACGATCTTCTTGAAGTCCACATAGACGACGTTCTCGTAGTGCTTGGAAGCGAATTGCTTGACGGCGACGGTTTTCCCTACTTGCCTCAATCCTTTGACCACTGCGGCCTTCTTCCTGCACAATCCGGATTCCTTCCACGCAAGAAGTGCATCGGCGATC
>ERZ808242.632-NODE-632-length-24460-cov-5.433968_pt1 | contig 24460 bp, 29 predicted proteins | sample MGYA00521244_ERZ808242 | MGnify/ENA primary metagenome ERZ808242 (study PRJEB31516, sample SAMN03275573) | gut metagenome | biome: mammalia-associated habitat; material: feces | host: Papio cynocephalus | place: Kenya | collected 2012-07-27 ... | reverse complement strand
TCAGCGGCGAAGCCGCACATTTAGAGGCTCCATCTGACGAGGGAGCTGTCGGCGGTGCCGCCTGAGGGAGAGAAAAACAAAAGTTTTAATGTATTTAAAGCCTTTCTCTCCTTCCGTCACGGCTTTCGCCGTGCCACCTTCATCGTCAGAGGAAGGCAAAATTTCCCTTTCTATTCCGCCTCAAATACCTCTCTTATCAGCCTAACTCCTAACTTAAATCCTGCTGTAAAGGCTCTTACTTCTTCTTCACAGGAAACCTCGGACTCTGCCTTTTCAAATGCTTCAAATAAAGCTTTTTGTTTCTGTGTAAGCTCAGCTTTTAATTTATCTTCAAGAAAAATTGCTTTATTAATCGTTTCACCGTCGGTTATTTTGCGCTCAAACGGTGCAATATTTCCGTAATATAAATTTTCAAGTATAGTCATAATTATCTCCTTTTTCGAGTTGAACTTTTAATTATTATACATCATATATAGTGTAAAGTCAATACATAATTTATGATGTATGATATAATTGTTCAAAGCAACAAACAGGAGTATAAAAAGCTATGAAGAAATATTATGAGATAATTAAAGAATTAAGAGAAGACAGGGAGCCTAAGCCGAGTCAAAAAGAAATTGCAAAGCTTTTAGGCACTACGCAACAGTATTACAGCGAATATGAAAACGGCAAGCGCCCGCTGCCGATTGAGCATTTAAAAACATTATGTATCTTTTATAATGTATCCGCGGATTATATTTTGGGGTTATCGGAAAAAATGCCATTTCCAAAGCATTGAAAAAAAGCTTTATACTTAAAGAAATTTATATTTAATTTTTGTGCCGTAAGGCACACATCTGTCTAATATCTAGCGTCTAGCATCTAGAACAATACCCCTCAGTCTCGTTACACTCGACAGGGGCAGATTGTCAAGCAAGTGCAACACCCCAAAAGACCTCAAAGGGAGATTTCCACCCAAGGCATTTTCTGGGTCTTGTGTTAATTAAGTAGACAACTTTTTGAAGCTCTTCATCAGAGACTTGATGAAAATTTGTTCCTTTAGGGAAGAAAAAGCGTAAAATGTCATTGGTGTTTTCGTTCGTACCTCTCTGCCAAGGCTTATGCGGCTCGGCAAAATAAATTTCCGTATGTAATTCTTTTTCAATCTCACGAAACTCGGCAAACTCAGAACCGTTGTCCAAACTGATGCTTTTTACCGGAAGATCCTTCAACAAACGACAGATAACTTCCTTTGTAAGAGAAGCTTCTCTCTTTTCCAATAAACCGGCTCTGAGAAATCTGCTTTTCCGATCTACCTGCGTTACAAGCAGTCCTTTACCGATACCGCCATATACCGTATCTCCCTCCCAGTCTCCAAATCTTGTCCTCAGACGTATTTCATCAGGCCATTCAGGAATAATTCGATCCGGCTGAATGCTGTTATAATTTGCATTTCTTGTTTGAATTCTCTTACCGCGCCGCCGCAGATTCCTTTTTACAGTAATATTTGGAAACAGGTTTAATTTTATGTAACGGTAAACAGTGGATACACATATTGTTTTCCTCTCCGGAAACTCTTTGTGCCAGCGGCCGCAAATTGTCTCAGGCGACCAATAATTGCGCAAATTATTGATAATTTAATTCCACTCATCCGTTAAGGGTTTTAGTGCTGTCCTTGCTTTTTCTTTTCGGCGTTGCATATAAAGCTTCTGTGCGCGCCAAGGGCTGTACCAATAGGCGTTGGTCTTTTTTCTGTGAGGTTTGCACTGCGGTTTGTTTCGTTTGACCTCACGGCTGATTGAAGATGGAGCACGGTCAAGAATTTCTGCGATTTTTCGAATGCTCAACCCCTCTGATAAAAGTTTTTGTAGATATTTTCTTTCTTCTAGTGTAAAATGTGTATAGGACAATATATTAACCTCCGTGTCTTGTATTTGTGGTGATTACATTTTACACTTTGGTTGATATATTGTCTATTCTTTTTTCCTTTGTTGCACTTCGTATTATAACCTGCCCAGCTCCCCTCTGTATTGACATTCGTCAATAAGAAGGGAGCCTGACTTTAGTTTCAGCAGAAACCCAAGCTTCCCCTTTAGACGAAAGGAAATTCCCCTGTTAGGGGAAATGTCTGCGACAGCAGACAAAAGGGTCCCCGTCTTCCGGAGGAAAAAGTGTCAAGGCGAAGCCCTTGACGAAAGGGTTTGGTTATTTCCGTGCCGACAGGCACACAATTAAATAAGAAAAAAGCAGTGAGAAATAAATCTCACTGCTTTTTGTTTCTGTCTTTTGGAACGACCTTTGTTTTTGTTCCGTCCGGCTCTACAAAATAAAGGTTTTCAAGCTGGCTTACAAGACTTCTTTTATAAGCCTCGATATATTCTTTTCTTAAAACCGCCTGCTCTGCCTTTTCCTCCTCGGAAAGACCCTCGGATTTTTGCTTTTTTGCAAGCTCGTTAATTCTGTCGATTTTTTTCTGTTCCATATTTTATATCTCGTTTCTTCCCTCAAGCGCGCGCGCTAAGGTATATTCGTCCGCATATTCAAGGTCGGCGCCGACGGGTATTCCGTAAGCTAAGCGCGATACCTTTATTCCGAGCGGCTTTACAAGCTTTGAAATGTAGCCCGAGGTTGCCTCGCCCTCAACGGTGGGGTTTGTCGCCATTATAATTTCCTTTATTTCACCCGATGAAAGACGGGCGATGAGCTCTTTTATTTTAAGCTTGTCGGGACCTATGTTGTCAAGCGGCGATATAACGCCGTGCAGAACATGGTAAAGCCCGTTATATTCCCTCGTCCGCTCAAAGGCGGCAACATCTCTCGGGTCCTCGACTACGCAAACGGTAGACCTGTCGCGCTTTTCGCTTGAACAGATATGGCAGACCTCTTTATCGGTGAAATTCTGACAAACACTGCAAAATCTTATTTTTTCTTTTGCGTTTATAAGCGCGTCGGCAAACTGCTTTGCTCTTTCCTGCGGCTGTTCGATAATCGAATATGCAAGCCGCCTCGCAGTTTTTCTGCCGATTCCCGGAAGCCTTGCAAACTGATTTACAAGCTCCTCTAAAGGAACAACATTACCGTTCATCAGAACATCCCCGGAATATTAAGTCCGCCGGTGATTGCTCCCATTTCGGATTCCGCGGTGCTTATTGCGTTGTTTATAGCCTCGTTTACTGCTACTGTTATAAGATCCTCAAGCATTTCGGTGTCCTCGGGGTCGATGGCGCTCTGGTCGATTTTAATGGATTTAATAAGATGCTTTCCGTCAACGGTTACGCTGACAATCCCGCCGCCCGAGGTTGCGGAATATTCCCTTGTTTCAAGGTCCGACTGAAGATTAGCCATATCCTCCTGCATTTTCTGCGCGGTCTTAAGCATCTGATTCATATTTCCGGCGCCGCCGGAATTCGGAAGTCTTACTTTCATTTGTTTTTTCTCCTGATTAAATATTTATTTATTTTTAAGCTCTTCAAGCTTTTTTTGAAGCTCTAAAATAGGGTCGGAAGAATTTTTTGCCTGCTCTGCCTTTTTATAGGGGCCGAGCTTAAAGGTTTTTCCGAATACCTCCTTTGCGGCACTCCTTATCGAATTTCTGTAAGCGGCGTTCTGCCCGTTTACAAGCGCTCTGAACTGGCTGTTGTCGGTATCTATAAGAAGATATTCTCCGCTTATATATCCCTTTGAATTTTCAAGCACGCCTGCGATAAGCGGACAGGTTTTTCTTAAAATCATTAAAACATCAGCCCATCGCGGCTCGCCTTCTGCTTCGCCTGTATCGGAAAAATCCTGCGGTTGAGGCTCTGATGATAGAATTTCGTCGGCATAATTGTTTAAAACCGGCTTTTCTTCATTTTTTATAGGCTGTTTTTCTTCTGAAATATCGGGTAACTCGGCAGGAGCCGTAATGCCCTTTTCGAGCCTTGCAATTCTCAGCTCCAAAGCGCTCAAATCCAAAAATGCCTTAGGGTTGCATAGCTTTATTATAACCATTTCCATTTCGCATCTGCGGTTTCCCGTCTGCATTAAGGCGGAGGACGCCTGCAAAATATCGAGAATGGAAATAAGCTCCTTTAAATCAAACTTTTCCGCCTGCTCTTCAAGCATTCCGAGCGTTTTTGATGAGCATATAATCGGCTTTTTTTCGTCCTTTACAGCCTTGCATATCATAAGATTTCTGAAATGCTCGGTAAGCTCGGATAAAAGCCTTAACATATCGACAGAGGAGTTGTGAAGCTCGTCGATAAGAATAAGTGCGTTTTGCGTGTCGGCTTTCCTTATAAGATCCGTAAGCTTTATAAGATAATCGTTTCCTGCCATTGAGCATACCTCGGAAACGGTTTCCTCGGTTATATCGTTACTGCTTGACGCGCAAAGGTCAAGCAGGGAAACGGCGTCTCTCATTCCGCCGTCTGCCGCGCCTGCTATCAGAACAGCCGCCTCTTCGGAAAGATTTATATTTTCGCATTTAGCGATATATAAAAGCCTTTCGCATATCTTTTCGGGGTCAATTCTTTTAAAATCAAATCTCTGGCATCTTGAAAGAATTGTTGCGGGAAGCTTATGTACCTCGGTTGTCGCAAGTATGAAAACAACATGCTCGGGCGGCTCTTCAAGCGTTTTTAAAAGCGCATTGAACGCGCCCTGAGAAAGCATGTGAACCTCGTCTATGATATAAACGCGGTATTTAGCCGCAGCCGGAGCGAAATTCACCTGCTCGCGAAGCTCTCTTATGGAGTCGACGCCGTTATTCGAAGCCGCGTCAATCTCGCAAATATCCGTGACCTCGGATTCATCAATAAGTCTGCACATTTCGCAGCTGTTGCAGGGGTCTCCGCCGACAGGCGACAGGCAGTTTACCGCTTTTGCGAGAATTTTTGCACAGCTTGTCTTTCCGGTGCCTCTTGTGCCCGTAAAAAGATAAGCATGCACTATTTTATTTTGTGCAAGCTCATTTTTTAAGGTCTTGGTAATATGATCCTGACCTACAACCTCGCTGAAGGTCTGAGGACGGTATTTCCTGTAAAGAGCCTTGTAAGCCATAATCCACCCTTTTCCTGCAAGAATTGCGTGTTAAACCGTACGAATGAACCGATTGACTGCGGCGCACGGGGGAAGCGCTTAATGCTGCTCGGTTCCCCGCCTGACATGGTTCACGGTCCTCCGTCGCACAGGACCCGCCCATTCGCACGGTTTAACACGCAATTTCTTAATTTCAATATTTTGTAATATACATTATAATATAAAATCGCCGTATTCGCAATAGTAAAATTTAAAATATTATAAATTGTTGAAAAAAGTTAATAGTTTTGATATAATTGATTGGTATAATATATTAAAAGAATTTAGAAAGGTGTGATTGTATGGAGGGTCTGTCGGTAAATGAGCTTTTTTCCCTTGAAAACACCATAGCATGTGAGCTTTTTAAAGGTAAAAAATATCCCTTTGAGGTTTTGCCCGAAATAAGCGGATTTATAAAAGAGCTTTCCAAAAAGCTTGATAAAGAAATTTTCGAGGAAATAAAGCCCGATGTTTTTGCGGCAAAAAGCGCCGTAATCGCTCCGACCGCTTCTATAACCGGTCCCTGCATAATTGATGAGGGCGCCGAAATCCGCCACTGCGCATTTATCAGAGGAAATGCAATCGTCGGCAAGAACTGCGTAGTCGGAAATTCAACAGAGCTTAAAAATGTCGTTCTTTTCGACAGGGTTCAGGTTCCGCATTATAATTATGTCGGAGATTCCGTTCTCGGATACCGCTCTCACATGGGAGCAGGCTCTATAACCTCAAATGTCAAGTCCGATAAAACCTTGGTTACGGTCAGAACTCAGCAAGGCAGAATCGAAACAGGACTTAAAAAGTTCGGTGCGATTTTGGGAGACTGCGTTGAGGTAGGCTGTCAGAGCGTTTTAAATCCGGGGACTGTTATAGGGAAAAATACAAATATATATCCATTATCCTCGGTAAGGGGATATGTTCCGTCAAACAGCATATATAAAACGGGCGGAGTTATAACGGAGAAATACTGATGAGTGAGCTTTGGGATGTTTATGATTCTTCGGGGAACCCTACGGGGAAAACGGTTTTCAGAGGAAAAAGCGCTCTTAAAGCCGGCGAGTACCATTTGGTTGTCCATATCTGGATTGTTTCCGAAAGAGGGAATTTCCTTATCCAGCGCCGTTCGGACAGCAAAAAGCTTATGCCGGGGGAATGGGCGGCAACAGGCGGTGCGGTGATTTCGGGCGAGGACTCTTTTACCGCCGCCAAAAGAGAGCTTTTCGAAGAGCTCGGAATAAAAGCTGAAAAGGATAATCTTAAAAAGGTATTAAGGCTTAAAAGAAGAAATTCGTTTATAGATGTTTATGTCACCGTAAGCGATAAGTCGGCAAAGGAGCTTGTGCTTCAAAAAAGCGAGGTTGCCTCTGCTAAATGGGTTGATAAAAAAACACTTTGCGAAATGATCGAAAGCAGGAAATTCCATAACTACGGAAAGGATTATTTCGATAAGGTTTTTGAAAAAACGGACGAATTCAGGAGGATTTTGGTTTGAACTCAGAGAAGAAAACATGCGTTGTCTGCCATTCTTATCTGTTTGACGACGACGATGTGGTTTACTGTCCCGTCTGCGGCGCTCCCCACCATAGGGACTGCTATAACGCAATAGGTAAGTGCGGGCTTGAAGCGTTGCACGGCACCGATAAGCAGTACGATAAAATCAAGGCAGAAACGCCGCCCGAAAGCAAGCTTGAAAACAAGGCGGAAAGCAATCCCATAATGCAGACAAAATGTCAGATCTGCGGTGAAAGCTATGATATGAAAGAGCCTGTCTGCCCTAACTGCGGCGCTCCGAATTACAGAATAATCAGCGGCTTTTCTCCTTTTGACGCACTCGGAGGAGTGCCTAAGGATATAGACTTAGGAGAAGGCGTCACCGCCGACGAAGCCAAAAGATTTGTTATGGCGAATTCGCAGAGATATATTCCGAAATTCGCCGCAATGTCTATGGGAAAAAAGCTTTCATGGAATTGGTTTGCCTTTCTTTTTCCGAGCGGATTTCTTCTTTCGAGAAAAATGTATTTAAAGGGCACGGCTGTAGGCCTCGTTTCGGTGATATTAAGAGTTTTCGAAGAGCTTTTGGGACTTGCCGTATATAATGCGGGCGGGGTTGACGCTTATTCGTATCAGTCTGTGTATTCGGTTCTCGGAGCGGTCGATAAAAAAATTCTGATTTTCGGAATTATCGCTTTTTTTCTCGACTTTGTTTTAAGAATCGTTTTAGGGCTTATAGGAGACAGGATTTATAAAAATCATGCGGTGTCAAAAGTTGCGGAGATTAAAAAGAATTCCTCGGATATTGAAGAGGATATGAACCGCAAGGGCGGCATAAATTTCTTTACAATGCTTATAGGAATTTTCGGCATAAATTTGATTTCAAATTTACTTGCCGCAATGCTGTGATTTTTCGGAGGTTTTTAAAAAATGAGTAAAATTTGCCCTTTTTGTAAAACGGTCAATGAGGATGAATATGTCTATTGCAAGAACTGCGGAAATCCGCTTGAAAGCAGAGAAAATCCGCAGGATGCAAATGTGAATTACACTACCTTTCGAAGCTTTGAAAACGAAAATACTCTGCCCGTTATCGACGGTGTTCCCACAGAGGATATAGCCGCATTTGTCGGAGTTAAGGCGCCCGTATTTTTAAGAAAATTCGTAAAAAGCGAGATTGTAGGGTCTAAAACCGATTGGAACTGGCCTGTTGCGGTGCTTTCGTTCTTTATGGGTCCGTGCGGAGCGGCGCTCTGGTTTTTATACAGGAAAATGTATAAAATAGGCTTGCTTTTGCTGGTTTTGGGACTTCCGATTTTATTCGGACCTACCGTTGTCAATTATTATTCGGGAAATTTAAGCAGCTTTTTGGTTGAGACCGCCTCTTCAAATATCAGCGCAGGGGTAAATTCCTTACTGCTGTTTACTTTTCAGGGAATTAAGCTTCTTTCGGCTATAGTTTTAAGCCTTTTTGCCGACAGCTGGTATAAAAGCTTTACGGTTAAAAAAATAAAGGTTTTCCATGCCTCTGCGGACGCAAGGTATTACCGCTTCGGGTTAAGCGCCATAGGCGGAACCTCTGGCGGAGCGTTGGCGCTCGGAATAATTTTTATTTTCGCGGTAAGCTTTTTTCTTAGCTTCTTGTTTTTATCTGTAAAATTACCGGTGCTGTAAAATGAGATACAGCGTTGTTTTTCTTGATCTTGATAATACAATTCTCGATTTCAGCATGGCTGAAAAAAAGGCGATAACGAAGCTTTTAGAGAACAATAATGTTAAGGCTGACGGCGATACGGTAAGCCTTTATTCCGAAATAAACGACGGCTACTGGAAAAGCTTTGAGCGCGGCGAGATAAAAAAAGAAGAAATTTTCGCAGGCAGATTTAAAAGCTTTGTAGGTGCTCTTAATTTAAGTCTTGACCCTAATAAGCTGTCGGAGGAGTATTTTAAACTCCTTTCCTTCGGCAACGATGTAATTGACGGGGCTGAAAGTTTTCTTTCATTTTTAAAAAGCAAAAATGTCACCGTTTGTATTACGACAAACGGGGTTGCGGAAACGCAGTACAAAAGAATAGAAAACTGCGGACTTAAAGAATATTTCGATTATGTTTTCGTTTCGGAAACCGCAGGCAGTCAGAAGCCCGAAAAGGCGTATTTCGATTATGTGTTTAAAAATATTCCGCCGGTTGATAAATCGGCAGTTTTGGTTATCGGCGATTCCGAGTCCTCGGATATCGCAGGCGGAATAAATTCGGGGCTTGATACCTGCCTTTTTGACCCTTATTATAAATCGGAAAAGACAAGGGCGAAATATACCGTTCATTCGCTCGGCGAAATAAATAAGTACATAGAGGGAATTTAAATGGGCTTTAAAAGTGATATTGAGATAGCGCAGGAATGCAAAATGCTCCCAATTTCTGAGGTTGCAAAAAGTGCGGGCTTTTGTGAGGACGATATCGAGCTTTACGGAAAGTATAAAGCAAAAATAAACCCAAATCTTTATAAAAATAACGATAGAAAAAACGGAAAGCTTGTTCTTGTAACCGCAATCACACCCACTCCTGCGGGAGAGGGGAAGACTACTACAACGGTAGGTCTTGCAGACGGGCTTAAAAAGATAGGCAAAAGCGTTATCGCGGCTTTAAGAGAGCCTTCCTTAGGCCCTGTTTTCGGCATAAAGGGCGGAGCGGCAGGCGGCGGATATGCGCAGGTTGTTCCTATGGAGGATATAAATCTTCATTTTACAGGAGATTTCCATGCAATAGGCGCCGCGAATAATCTTCTTGCCGCAATGCTTGACAATCATATAAAGCAGGGCAACGAGCTGAATATTGATGTAAGGCAGATTACATGGAAGCGCTGCGTCGATATGAACGACAGGCAGTTAAGATTTATTGTGGACGGTCTGGGCGGTACGAATAACGGCACTCCGAGGGAGGACGGCTTTGATATCACCGTTGCGAGCGAAATAATGGCGGTGCTTTGTCTTTGCGGGGACATTTCCGACCTTAAAAAGAGACTGTCAAAAATCATAGTAGCTTATGATTTTGACGGCAAGCCCGTAACCTGCGGCGATTTAAAGGCACAGGGCGCTATGGCGGCGCTTTTAAAGGACGCGATAAAGCCTAATCTTGTTCAGACCCTTTACGGCACGCCTGCAATTGTTCACGGCGGACCTTTTGCTAATATCGCACACGGCTGCAATTCCGTAATAGCGACTAAAACGGCGCTTAAATATGCCGATTTCGCCGTCACCGAGGCAGGCTTCGGAGCGGACCTCGGAGCCGAAAAATTTTTAGATATAAAATGCAGAATATCGGGATTAAGGCCCGACGCGGTGGTTGTGGTGGCAACTGTTAGAGCGCTTAAAATGCACGGCGGACTTAAAAAAGACGAGCTTTCAAAGCCGGATTTAAAAGCGCTTGAAAACGGACTGCCAAACCTTTTAAGACATGTATCTAATATGAAAAATGTCTATAAAATCCCGACTGTCGTTGCGATAAACAGATTTCCTGCCGATACAGAAGAGGAAATTGAGTTTATAACAAAAAAATGCAGAGAGCTCGGCGTCAATACCGTGCTTTCGGAGGTTTGGGAAAAGGGCGAAGAAGGCGGAAAAGAGCTTGCAAAAGAGGTTGTAAGGCTTTGCGAGGAAGAAAAATCCGATTTTAAATTCTGCTATGAGGACAATGCTTCAATAACCGAAAAAATCGAATCGGTTGTAAAAAAGGTTTACGGGGGAGACGGAATAAATATCATGCCATCAGCCGCAAAGCAGATAAAAAAGCTTGAAGAGCTGGGATTTTCGGAACTTCCCGTCTGCATAGCGAAAACTCAGTACAGCTTTTCGGACGACCCCAAGCTTTTGGGTGCTCCGAAGAACTTTAAGGTTACTGTAAAGAATGTAAAGGTATCCTCAGGCGCAGGTTTTATAGTTGTGCTGACGGGCGATATCTTAACCATGCCGGGGCTTCCAAAAAGACCTGCGGCGGAAAATATAGATGTCGATGAAACGGGAAGAATAACGGGACTTTTTTAAAATTATACGGGCGTTTAAGGATAAAAGTATCTTTAAACGCCCGTTTTTATTATATTTTTAAATTTTAAAGCATATAATTATTATAATCTGATTTGTCAGTGTGACAGGACTCGAACCTGTCACGCCTACGAAACAAAATTTTGCATAATATATTGCCTCAAAACTTGAAATACGGCAGTATTTCTGCGTTTAGTCGGCTTTGCTTAAGGCGGTTTGATAGCATGCGCTGCAGGATAGACGAGCTTAAAAATAAACAGGTGGTATGCGTAAACGACGGATTTGTTTTGGGGTACATTTCCGATGTTGAGCTTGATACCGAAACGGGGGACCTTACAGCTATAATTATTTTCGGAAGACCCAAATTTTTCGGACTTATCGGAAAGCAGGAGGATATTATTATTCCGTGGAAGGATATCAAGGTCATCGGACCCGAAACGGTTTTGGTAAGCTCTGATTCGGCAAAATACGCCGCACTTCTTGGCTAAATTCGCGTTATGATGAAAAAATAGGTCTAAATTTGTAGAAATCCAACAAACACAGAATGTAGTCATTGAAAATAATTTCGAAAATTTAACAAAAATGTATTGAAAATCCAATTATTAACTGATATAATAAAATCGGAAATAAAATAATCCGAGTATTATTTTCATAATATCGGATTGTTACAGTATATCTGCGAAAGGAAAATAAAATGGAAGGATATTTTAATAATTTTGAAAGCTCTGTTAAGTCGGACGCTTATAAGCACTTGGGGTCCTTCTTAAAAAGGGGTAAAACGCTGTTCAGAGTCTGGGCGCCTAATGCCGAGGCGGTAAGCGTGGCAGGCGATTTCAATGATTGGGACATTTCGGCCGCTCCCATGAAAAAAATCGGCGGCGGAGTTTGGGAGACTGAAATTAAAGGCGTAAAGGAGTATGACTGCTATAAATACGCGGTAACCTCAAAAAGCGGCAAAACCGTTTTAAAAAGCGACCCTTATGCGCGCCATTTTCAGACCGCTCCCGAAAATGCCTCAAAGGTCTACTTAGGAAAGAAGTTTATTTGGCACGATGAGGAATGGAAGGAAAAAAAGCATTCAAAAAGCGTTTATTCCTCGCCTATAAATATTTATGAGGTGCATCTCGGCTCATGGGTAAGGAATGAGGACGGAACATTTTTAGATTATGTAACCGCCGCAAAGAAGCTTTCTGTCTATGTAAAAAAGATGGGGTACACCCATGTTGAGCTTATGCCTGTTACGGAATTTCCTTTTGAGGGCTCGTGGGGATATCAGGTCAGCGGATATTTCGCTCCCACCTCGCGCTACGGCACGCCCGACGCATTTAAGGAATTCGTCGATATAATGCACAAAAACGGTATCGGAGTTATTCTTGACTGGGTGCCCGCACATTTCCCGAAGGACGAGTTCGGGCTTTACAGATTTGACGGAACCCCCTGCTTTGAATATGCGGACGAGCGCAAGGGCGAGCATAAGGAATGGGGAACGGCGGTTTTCGATTACGGTAAGCCTGCTGTTATGACATTTTTGATTTCAAGCGCCGTGTTCTGGATAAAGGAATACCATGTTGACGGAATCAGGGTCGACGCGGTCGCCTCAATGCTGTATCTTGATTACGGCAGAAAGGACGGCGAGTGGATAGCAAATTCCTTCGGCGGAAGAGAAAATTTAGAGGCAGTGGAATTCTTAAAAGAGGTAAACAGCGCGGCATTTGCCGCAGACCCCGATATTCTGATGATTGCCGAGGAATCGACCGCTTGGCCGCTCGTTACAAAGCCTGCGCATGACGGCGGCTTAGGCTTCAATTTCAAGTGGAACATGGGCTGGATGAACGATATGTTAAGATACATGTCCTTAGATCCGCTTTTCAGAAAGCATAATCATGACTGTCTGACATTTTCTTTCTTCTATGCTTTTTCGGAGAATTTTATTCTTCCTATCTCGCATGACGAGGTTGTTCACGGAAAATGCTCCATGATTCAGAAAATGCCCGGGGAATATGACGATAAGTTTAAATCCCTCCGCGCGTTTTACGCATATATGATGGCGCACCCGGGTAAAAAGCTTTTATTTATGGGACAGGAATTCGCTCAGTTTATCGAGTGGAATTATAAGCAGCAGCTTGACTGGCTGTTACTTGATTATGATGCTCATAAAGCAATGCAGAAATTTGTCGAGAAATTAAACAAGTTCTATCTTGCAACAAGACCGTTTTATGAAATTGATTATTCGTGGGAAGGCTTTAAATGGATTTCTAATGACGATAATTCTCAGAGCATAATAGCCTTCAGAAGAATTGATACGGACGGAAACGAAATCGTTTGTCTCTGCAATTTTGTGCCGGTTAAGAGAAGCGGTTACAGAATAGGCGTTGAAAGGCGCGGCACCTACAAAGAAGTCTTTTCTTCCGACTTAAAGGAGTTCGGCGGAGCTTCTGAACAGCTTAAATCTTATAAATCGGAAAAAATTCCTATGCACGGCTATGAAAACTCAATAGCCGTCGAGGTTCCGGCGCTTTCGGTCGTTTATTATAAAGCTCCGGCAAAGCGAAAATCCAAGAATGAAAATAAATAGGAGATGTTGTTATGGCTAAGAAAAAATGCGTGGCAATGCTTCTTGCAGGCGGTCAGGGCAGCCGTTTGGGTGTTTTGACCTCCAAGATTGCCAAACCTGCCGTTCCGTACGGCGGAAAGTACAGAATTATTGATTTTCCGCTTTCCAATTGCGCGAATTCGGGAATTGATACTGTAGGAATACTTACTCAGTACAAGCCGCTTGAGCTTAACGATTATGTTTCATCGGGCAAGCCGTGGGATCTTGACAGGCTTAACGGCGGAGTTCATATCCTGCCGCCTTATCAGGGTCAGAAGGGCGGAGACTGGTACCGCGGCACGGCAAACGCGATTTATCAGAATCTCGGATTTATCGAGCGGTATGACCCCGAATATGTGCTTATTCTGTCGGGCGACCATATTTATAAAATGGATTATGCCAAAATGATTGAACAGCATAAAAAGACAGAGTCCGCCTGCACGATTTCCGTTATCGAGGTTCCTATTGAAGAGGCTTCAAGATTCGGAATTATGAATGCAAGGGAGGATGGAAGCATTTATGAGTTCGAGGAAAAGCCGAAAAATCCGAAGAGTAATCTTGCTTCAATGGGAATATATGTTTTCTCTTGGGATAAGCTTAAATATTATCTTACCGCCGATGAGGAAAATAAATCCTCTTCAAATGATTTCGGTAAGGATATAATTCCCGCAATGCTTAAAGCGGACGAAAAAATGATGGTTTACCGCTTTGACGGATACTGGAAGGATGTCGGAACCGTAGATTCGCTCTGGGAAGCAAACCTTGATTTGCTCAATCCTAAAATCAATCTTGATTTGTCCGACCCCGACTGGAGAATTTATTCCAAAAACGATTGCTATCCGCCGCAGTTTGTAGACACCTGCGCAAATGTTGAAAACTCTCTTGTGACCGACGGCTGCGAGGTTTCGGGAACGCTTGATTATTCAATTCTTTTTGAAAATGTAACTGTAGAAGAGGGCGCAAAGGTTGAGTATTCTCTGGTTATGCCGGGGGCTGTAATCAAAAAAGGCGCAACGGTTAAATATTCAATAATTGCAGAAAATGCGGTAATTGAAGAGGGTGCCGCCGTTGGCTGTGAGCCCGATGTAACGGGCACTCCCGACTGGGGAATTACGGTTATCGGCGACGGGCTTACTATCGGAAAGAACGCCGCAGTCGGCTCGGGACTTATGATAACCGAAAATGTTAAGGACGGTGAGAAAAAATGATTAACTCTAAAACTGCTGCTTTGATTTTTGCAAATTCACGCGATGTTCTTTTAGGCGAGCTTACAGGCAGAAGGTCGATGGCGTCCGTGCCGTTCGGCGCGAGATACAGAATTATTGATTTCTCGCTTTCTAATCTTGTCAATGCCGGAATAAGCAATATAGGAATTATAACAAAATCAAATTATAAATCCCTTATGGACCACCTCGGTAGCGGAATATTCTGGGATCTTGACCGCAAGCAGGGCGGAATACATCTTCTCGCCCCCTACAGCTCAAATTTCGCAAGAAGGTATGACGGAATTATAGAGGGACTTTACGGCGCAAGGGATTTTATCGACCGCTGCGGAGCCGATTATATGATAATCTGCGCAGGCGATCTTGTCGCTAATGTGGATATTGACGCGGCGATTGCTTTTCATAAGAAAAACGAAGCCGATGTAACATTTGTCTGCGCTGAGGGTAATTCTCCCGAAAAGCATACCGAAACTCCGATAGTTGAGATTGACGGTGATAACAGGGTCGGAAAAATGTCATTTTCGGCAAGCTCAAAGGAAAATGTCATTTTCGGCTCCGGAATAACGATTATAAACATCGAGCTTTTAAAAACGCTTGTGAAATTCGGATATGAAAATAATATCAGAAACTTAAACAGCGATATTTTAGCCCATAAGCTTACTTCTCTTAAGATTTTCGCGTTTATGCACAAGGGCTACCTTTCGGTTGTGGACGGAATAAAAAAATATTTCGATTCAAATATGCAGCTTCTTGAAAATTCAACGAGAAACGATTTGTTCAATGCCCAAAGACCCGTTATGACCAAAACGAGGGACGATATGCCCACACGTTACGGAATCAACGCTAAGGTTACAGGCAGTCTGATTGCGGATGGCTGTATAATTGAGGGCACTGTTAAAAACAGTATCATTTTCAGAGGCGTGCATATAGGTAAGGACACGGTAGTCGAAAATTCCGTTATAATGCAGGAAGCGGTTGTTGAGGATACAGCCTCGCTTAAGTATGTCATAGCCGATAAGAATGCGGTTGTCTGCGAGGGAATGAGACTTGAGGGCACCTCTGTAAAGCCCTTTATAATTGAGAAAAACGCAAAGGTTTAATCAGAAAGGAATATTTAATTTATGAAGGTTTTATTTGCTACAAGTGAGGCGTTGCCTTTTGCAATGTCGGGAGGGCTTGCCGATGTTTCGGGCGCTCTTCCTAAGGCTTTAAGGCGCAGAATGATAGGTGCGCGCGTGGTTATGCCTCTTTATTCTTCAATACCCGAGGAGCTTCGGGAGAAAATGACATTTTTGTGCCATTTCACCGTTCCTGTCTCTTGGAGAAGACAGTACTGCGGAATTTTCGAGGCGCATTTAAACGGAGTAATTTATTATTTTATTGATAATCAGTATTATTTCAAGCGCGAGGGACTTTACGGGCATTATGATGACGCAGAGCGCTTTGCTTTCTTCTCAAGAGCGGTGCTTGAAATGCTGCAGTATGTAGATTTTGCACCCGATATTATTCATTGCAATGACTGGCAGACGGCTATGGTTCCGGTTTATCTTACCGAGTTTTATAAATATGACGAAAGATATTCAAAAATCAAAACCGTTTTCACAATCCATAATATTCAGTATCAGGGAAAATACGGCTTGGAGCTTTTCGGCGATGTATTGGGTCTTCCCGAGGGCAGAGAGAGCATAGTTGAGTATGACGGATGCGTTAACCTTATGAAGGGTGCAATTCAGTGCGCGGATAAGGTTACTACCGTTTCTCCCACCTATGCAAAGGAAATTCTCGACCCCTATTTCTCGCACGGGCTTGACAATATTTTAAAGCAGTTCACTTATAAGCTTACGGGAATTGTAAACGGTATTGATTATGATGTCTATAATCCCGAAACCGATGAGTTTATTTATAAAAAGTATTCCGTTGAGGATATGAAGGGCAAGGCGTTTAATAAAAAATGCCTGCAAAAGGATATGGGGCTCAGCGTCAGAGCCGATGTTCCGCTTATCGGAATGGTAACAAGGCTTGTAAAGCATAAGGGTATCGACCTTGTCAAATGCGTTTTCGAGGATATGCTTCAGGGCGATGTTCAGTTTGTTATATTAGGCTCGGGAGAATGGGAGTTTGAAACCTTCTTCTATGAGATGCACAACAGATATCCCGATAAGGTGGGCTTAAAGCTCGGCTTTGACCAGAATCTTGCTCATAAGATTTATGCAGGCTCCGATATTTTCCTGATGCCCAGTAAGAGCGAGCCATGCGGTCTTGCGCAGATGGTCGCTTTAAGATACGGCACAATTCCGATTGTAAGGAAAACGGGCGGTCTTAACGATACCATTACCGACAGCGGAGACGGAGTCGGAAACGGCTTTACCTTTGAAAATTATAATGCTCATGATATGCAAAATGCCGTATGGCGCGCCGTTCAGGGCTATGGGGATAAAAAAGGCTTTGAAATTATGCGTAAGCGCGCAATGGAATGCAACAACAGCTGGGCGGCTTCGGCAAACGCATATATCAGACTCTATAAAGAAATTTTAGGCAAATAGAGGTAATCGGTTTTGGCAGATATTTTAAGAGCAGTCTTTTTAGGTATAGTTCAGGGACTTACGGAGTTTTTGCCGGTTTCAAGCTCGGCGCATTTAAATATAATGCCGTGGCTGTTTAAATGGGATAATATTCCCGATTCCTTTGATTTAGCGCTCCATGCGGGAACACTTCTTGCAATTCTTATTTTCTTTTATAAGGATTGGCTTGCGCTGATAAAGGGCGGATATAAAACAGCCGTTAAAAAAGAAAAAAGCACAGATGGCAGGCTTTTCTGGCTGATAGTAATTGCCACCGTTCCGGCAGGCATTTTAGGGCTTTTGCTTGAAAAGCTTGTGGATAAAGCCGTAGGCGGAAATATGAATGTCGAAATGCTTGTTATTTCGCTTGCGCTTATAATAATGGGTGTTCTTCTTTACATAGCTGATAAGAAATGCAAATCAACCGTTTCCTATAAAAAAATGCCTGCGAAATCGGCGCTCCTCATCGGCACCTCTCAGGCTTTGGCGGCGGCAGTCCCCGGAGTTTCAAGGTCGGGAATTACAATGACCGTTTCCCGTGCCTGCGGACTTGACCGCGAGAGCGCGGCAAAATATTCTTTCCTTTTGTCAGCTCCCATAGTAGCGGCGGCAGTGCTTGTAAAAATCAGGGATTTCACATTAAGCGTTCCTTTCTTTGTCGGAATTGCCGCAAGCTTTATTTCGGGAATTCTCGTTATTAAATTTTTGATGAATTTCCTTAAAAAAGGCAGCTATAAGGTTTTTGCAATCTACAGAGTGATTTTAGGAATTGCGATATTTGCTATAGCCTTAACAAGAATGTAACAAAAAACCTTTCTGAATTTTAAATTCAGAAAGGGGGTTGAGAGTGTCGAAAAAGTCGACACTCTCTTGGACGGGAATGCCGTTCGCTCGAAAATCGAAGATTTTCGGACTGCACTTTATCCCCGCCAATACCACCCCAATGTTCTTGAAAACCGCTGAAAAGCGGTTTTTCGCTTACAAAGTGTTTTTTCGCCGCGCCTGTCGCCGAAAAAACAAAATGCGGCATAAATGCCGCAACCTAACCTGAATTTATATTTAATGACAGACCGACCCCGCCATTTTTGAATTTTAAATTCAAAAATGGCGGGGTTACTTAAGTCTGTCGATAAAGTCGACGCGTTCTAATAAGGCAATCCGAAGCTGACGCTTAGCGCATGGTCTACCCGAAACATTGAGCCGTCGTCTAAAGTGCCCATTTTCTCTTTAAGCCGCCTTTTGTCAATGGTTCTTACCTGTTCTAAGAGCACTATCGAGTCCTTAGTCAGTCCGCAGCCGTCCGCATTAACCTTTATATGAGTAGGGAGCTCTGTTTTGTCGTGCTGGCTTGTTATCGCCGCCGCAATGACCGTAGGACTGTATCTGTTTCCGATATCGTTCTGAACTATAAGTACAGGTCTTATTCCGCCCTGCTCAGAGCCTACCACCGGACTTAAATCTGCATAATATATATCTCCGCGTTTAATATTCATTGCTGTTTCACACTCCTAAATAATCTATTGCTATTTTTGCCTGATTATCAGAATTTTAAACCTATTATATTTTATGAAGCAAATAATTTTGTGTGAAAGCAGTTGTTGTAATTAAAGCCTCATCATTATCATAACGATGAGGTTTCGGTTTTATTTTAATTCAGGTTTTGCACCATTTCATTACAAGCGAGCAGGGAAGAATTTTCGCAATAAAGCGGTAGAATTTGTAAAATGCCTTGTTTGTATATACTGCTTTGCCCGAAAGCGCCGCTTTAAGAGATTTTTCCGCCATTTCTTCGGGATTGACGCGCGGCAGGGTGTCAAAGGTCTTGCTTGTGCCCTTTTTTATGTTTGCAACTGGTAAAAATTCCGTATCCATAGGCCCCGGGCAAACGGCTGTTACATTTATTTTTTTATCCTTAAGCTCAAATCTTAAAGCTCTTGACAGGCTTAAAACATAAGCCTTTGTTGAGGAATATACCGCCATTCTCGCGTTAGGCGCAAAAGATGCGATAGAACAGGTATTTATAATATTCGAATTTTCACTCATAAAGGGGAGCGTTACCGAGGTTATAACCGTCAGCGCCTCGCAATTGAGCCTTACCATTGCGGCATTGTCCGCAGTGCTGATATCGGTAAAATCAGCAAGTCTGCCGAAGCCTGCATTGTTTATCAAAAGCCTGACATCGGCGTGATTTTCTTTTAGATAGTCTTCATAAAGCCTGACTGAATTGCTGTCTGTGATATCCGCAGGAAAAATTTCGATTTTCCCGCCTAACTCTTCTCTTAACTGCTTAAGTCTGTCCTCTCTTCTTGCGATAATAAGAATTTTATCAATATCTTTAAGTTCACTAAATACTTTTTTTACATATTCTTTTCCGAGTCCCGAGGACGCACCCGTAATTACGGCGTATTTCATATAAATCAACTCCCGATTTATCGTATCACAAGTTGATTTTAAAGTCAAATATTATTATGAATCAGAAAAGATTGCAAAAAAATAAAAGACTCGAAAAACGAGCCTTTAATTTTATCTAATATGCAGAGTCGGAAGGATGGGCGGTGTATCCATCATCTCAGGTACTTCCGGTGTGAAGTGTGTCGGGAACCATTTCCGACCTCAACCGACTCTACATTTATTAGTATTCTCTTTGCACTCATAATATAACACATTTTTTATTTTTTGTCAAGTGGGACAAGCCTTTTACTGTATAATCTTCTTTTTAATTTTGAATCTGAGATATCATACATTGTTGAAACATAAAGCCTGCCTTTAATACTGTCGACTTTTATTCCTAAAAGAATATTATCCTTAAAGCACTTTACAAATTCTATGGAAGCGTTTTCTTTTTCGTTAGGATTTATTCCGATATAGTCCGGATTTTTTATTATATCGGGAATTGAATCAATATATTTAAGAGCAATAAAATGCTTTCTTTTTATCAAATGAGAAATTAAACCCTCTGAGCGAATAATTTTGCTTTGCTTAATCTCTGTATTCAGAATTTTATTGAAATCGTGATTATACAATCCAACTTCTATTTCTTTTTCCAATCACTATCACCTTATACAGTTTACTATTATTCGAAAGAAAAATCAAGTTATTTAAAAAACGAAAATATCCTTATTGTTCAAAAATAAAAAAATGTTGACATCAGGCTTTTCTTGTGATAAAATATTTAAGCCGCATATTGTAGGCTCTTTTAAGTCATGCTTAATTTCGGCATGCGCCTAACTTTAGCGAGACTGTTTAATATCAGGTAGGTGTAAAGAAAAATGTATGCAATTTTAGAGACAGGCGGTAAGCAGTACCGCGTAGAGCAGGGCGATGTTATTTATGTTGAAAAGCTCAATGCTCAGGCTGATGAAGAGGTTACCTTCGATAAGATAGTAGCTGTAAGCAACAGAACTTTAAAGCTCGGCAAGCCTTATGTTAAGGACGCGTTCGTTAAAGGAACAGTTCTTAAAAACGGTAAGGGCAAGAAGATCAATATCTTCACTTATAAGCCGAAGAAAAGCTCTTCTCGCAAAATGGGCCACAGACAGCCCTATACTAAGGTTCAGATTACCGAAATCGGCTGATTATGACCGAGGTTAAAATCTTTTTTGCCGATAATGATCCCAAAGGCTTTGAGATCAGCGGCCACAGTTCTAGTAACTGTAACGACGAGGTCGGAAAGACAGTGTGTGCGGCGGTTTCGTCCGCGGCATATATGGCGGTCAATACCGTCACTGAAATTATAGGAGATAAGCTAAGCGCCGAGATTGAGGACGGATTTATGTCCGTAACCTCAAAGGATTTAAGCAAAAGCTCGGTTTATGTATTAAAGGGCTTTATTCTTCATATAAAAGAGCTTTCCGAGCAGTATCCAGATAAAATACGAATTATTTCGGAGGTGTAGATCATCATGTTGAAGATAAACATTCAGTTGTTCGCTCATAAAAAAGGAATGGGCTCCACTAAGAACGGCAGAGACAGTGAGTCGAAGCGTCTCGGAGTTAAGCGCGGAGACGGTCAGTTCGTTTTAGCGGGAAACATTCTTGTCAGACAGAGAGGAACTCATATTCATGCCGGCAACAATGTCGGACGCGGCTCTGACGATACCTTATTCGCTCTTATCGACGGTAAGGTTAAATTCGAGCGTGTAGGAAGAGACCGTAAGCAGGTCAGCATCTACGCGGTAGAGCAGTAATAAATATAAGTTTTAAGTCGGGCGGCAAATTTTAAGCCGCCCGTTTTTTTAAATTACGGAGGAAATGAAAATGAAAATTTGCAGAGTTTGCGGATTTGAGTGCGAGGATTCGGCGGAGCTTTGTCCCGAATGCGGAGCTGAGCTTAATGTCGAAACTGAGGAAAAAGAGGATATAATAATAGAAAATCCCGTTCTTGCGGCAAGTATAGATAATTTCATAACAGCCGAAATTTATAAGGATGTTCTTAAGGAAAACGGAATTTTGTTTTCCGAAGAGGGCGCGGATGAAGGAATTCATTTAAGATTCGGCGGTTCTATGACCGCAAGCGAAATTTTCGTTTCCAAAAGCGATTTGGAAGCGGCTCAGCTGCTTTATGACGCGGTTTTAAAAACCGAGGAAGCAAACGAGGAAGATTTTGAAGAAGAGGAAAATTAAGCATGTTTGTCGATGTAGCTAAAATCCATTTAAAAGCCGGAAACGGCGGCGACGGCGCGGTGTCCTTCCACAGGGAAAAATATGTCGCCGCAGGCGGACCTGACGGCGGCGACGGCGGAAGAGGCGGCGACATTATATTCAAGGTCGACGATAATCTTTCAACCCTTGCGGATTTCAGATATAAAAGGAAATATTGCGCTGAAAACGGACAAAACGGCGGCGCGGCGCGCTGTTCGGGCAAAAAGGCTCAGCCACTTTATATTTTTGTTCCCAGAGGAACGCTTATTAAGGACGCCGAAACGGGAAGAATTATAGCCGATATTTCGGACGATACACCCGTCACCGTCGCAAAGGGCGGAAACGGCGGCTGGGGAAACACCCATTTTGCAACCGCCACAAGACAGGTTCCTCGTTTTGCCAAAAAGGGCAATCCGGGGGAAGAAATGGATGTCACGCTTGAGCTTAAGCTCCTTGCCGATGTCGGTCTTATAGGATTTCCGAATGTCGGAAAATCGACACTTATTTCGGTAGTAAGCGAGGCAAAGCCCAAAATTGCGAATTATCATTTTACAACTCTTACGCCCGTTCTCGGCGTTGTCAGATATAAAGAGGGGAATTCCTTTGTTATGGCGGATATCCCCGGTCTTATAGAGGGCGCAGGAGAGGGAGCAGGCTTAGGGCATGAGTTTTTGCGCCATGTCGAGCGTTGCAGAATGCTTATTCATGTTATAGATGTTTCAGGCTCCGAGGGCAGGGACCCTATAGCCGATTTTGAGCTTATAAATAAGGAGCTTGCGGTTTTCAGTCCCGAGCTTAAGGAGCGCCCTCAAATAATTGCAGGCAATAAATGCGACCTTTGCAGTGATGAAAGGGTAGAGGAGCTTAAGAATCATTTCGAAAGCGCGGGATATAAGTTCTTCCCGATAATGGCGGCTATTAGAGAGGGCGTTGACCCTCTGCTTGACTGCGTTGCCGATATGCTGTCAAAATTAGAGCCGATAAAGAAGTATGAGCCCGAGGAAAAGCCGCAAGAGGATTTTGCCGATAAATCAAAGGAACGCAGCTTTGATATCAGGGTTGAGGACGGCGTATATTTCGTCGAAAACGCACCTTGGCTTCTTTCTGTTATGGAAACGATAGACCCCGATAATTATGACTCTTTGCAGTATTTTGAGAGAGTTTTAAGGTCGAGCGGAGTTATTGACGCACTTATTAAAAACGGAATCAGTGAGGGCGACACCGTAAGCGTTTATGATATCGAATTTGATTATGTGGTGTAAAAAATGGAGAAGTGTGAGCTTTTAAGTCCGTCCGTGCTTGCCTTTGTGGGAGACGCGGTTTACGGTCTGCTGGTAAGAGAGCATATAGCTAAGATAAACAGACCGTCAAAGGACCTGCATTCGCTTTCCGTAAAATGGGTCAGTGCTCCGGCGCAGAATAAGGCTTATGAGATTATTAAACCCATGCTCACAGGAAGCGAGGAAGAGATTTTTAAGCGCGGCAGAAATTTTCATACGGGAAACATTCCGAAAAACGCCACCGCTAAGGAATACCACACCGCAACAGGTCTTGAATGTCTTTTCGGCTTTTTGCATCTTTCAGGCAAAAAGGAAAGAATAAATGAGATTTTTGAAATAATAGCCGAAAATCATGAGGAATAATATTAAAAATAAAATGGTATATAAAGTGTGCTTAACGGCACTTAATATAACCAAGCCCTCCCGGCTAAAATGCGAATTTAGCCGGAAATTAAAAAATCCCACTGTTTCAAATAAGTGAAACAGTGGGTAATTTTTTTTAACCGATTACAGGTGGGAGCAAAGAATAGTTGCGGTTCCGGAAACCGTTACCTTTAAATTTGCGGGAATAAAAAGGCTGTCGCCTTTTTTAACCGTCATATTTCCCGACGGATAGGACACCGCCGCCTCGCCGTCAAGCACAACCGCCGAAACAAAGCTTCCGTCTCCGTGAATTCCGGCAATTCCGTCAAGCTCCAAAAGCTCTGCGGTGAATTTATCGCATTCGGCAAGCGTTCTTGAAATTCCGAAAGGATAGAGCGTTTTTTCGCCGACATCGCCGTAAGGCACAGACGGCGGAGCAGTAACGGTGACATCTACTGCCTTATCTATATGAAGCGCACGGGGCTTGCCGTCCGCTCCGAGCCTGCCGTAGTCCGAAACTCGGTAGGTGGTATTTGAATTCTGCTGAACCTCTGCAATAAGAATTCCTGCGCCTATGGCATGAAGCGTGCCAGATTTAATAAAGAAAACATCGCCCTTGTGAACATCGACAAAGTTGCACACCTCGGTAAGCGTATTGTCCTTTATTCTTCGCCTGAATTCTTCCTTGTCAATGGTTTTATTAAATCCGTAGATAAGCTGGGCGCCCTCTTCGCAGTCAACAACATACCACATTTCGGTCTTGCCGTATTCGCCCTCGTTTTTAAGCGCGTATTCATCGTCGGGGTGAACCTGAACCGAAAGCCTGTCCTTAGCGTCGATAAGCTTTATAAGAAGCGGAAAATAGGGAAACGCCGCGGCTTTTTCGCCTAAAGCGTCCTTGCCTAAGACTTCAAGCGCCTCGCTTAAGGTCTTTCCTGCAAGATATCCGTTTTTAACAATGCTTTCTCCGTCCTTATGGCAGGATAAAACCCATGCCTCGGCGGCCTTGTCAAGCTTGGTTTCATATCCGAATTCGTCTATAAGTCTTCTTCCGCCCCATAAATAGTCTTTTATCGGAGCTTTAAGTAAAAGAGGATACATAACAATCATCTCCATACAAATTTTATCATATTGTATTCAAATTTTCAAGCACTCTTAAGCAAAGCCGACAAGTTCAAACTCGCCTGAAACAAAGTAATTTCGGTATTTTTCGGCTTGTCGTCATAGCAAGGCGACAGCCTT
>ERZ808242.631-NODE-631-length-24461-cov-54.438827_pt1 | contig 24461 bp, 40 predicted proteins | sample MGYA00521244_ERZ808242 | MGnify/ENA primary metagenome ERZ808242 (study PRJEB31516, sample SAMN03275573) | gut metagenome | biome: mammalia-associated habitat; material: feces | host: Papio cynocephalus | place: Kenya | collected 2012-07-27 ... | reverse complement strand
TTCTTCATCTTCTTCAACTTTTTCATCATCTTCAGATTCATCTTCAGTTACTTCTTTATCATCTGAATCTTCATCATCTGAATCTTTGAAAAATTCTTGAGCAGAAACTAAATTATCATCTTCAGTTACTTCTTCATCATCAGATTCTTCATCTTCTTCAATTTTTTCATCATCTTCAGATTCATCTTCAGTTACTTCTTTATCATCTGAATCTTCATCATCTGAATCTTTGAAAAATTCATCATCTTTATCTTCATTTACTTTTTCTTCATCATCTTCAGATTCATCTTCTTTTACTTCTTCATCATCTTCAGATTCATCTTCTTTTACTTCTTCATCATCTGAATCTTTGAAAAATTCTTGAGCAGAAACTAAATTATCATCTTCTTCAACTTTTTCATCATCTTCAGATTCATCTTCTTTTACTTCTTCATCTGATGTTTCATCAGATTCTTCATCTTCTTCAACTTTTTCATCATCTTCAGATTCATCTGTTTTTTCTTCTTCATCATCTGAATCTTTGAAAAATTCAATTGATGACTTATCAGTTTCTTCAACTTCATCATCAGTTTCTTCTACTTCTTTATTGCATTTTTCTTCAATTTGTTCATCTGATTCTTTTACTTCTTCATCTTCTTCAGATTCACGTAGAAGTTTAGCATATATGTTTTTAAGCTTACGATTTTCTAATACGACAGCTTTATCAAATTTTTTCATTATTTCAAGAAATTTCATTTTTATATTTCCTTATTGTTAAATATTTGCACGGAGATCGTCATTTACATTAGTGTTCAACATACGTAGTTGATAATCATCAATGCAAACAATTAACCGTTACTATATTTATTTACTTTGGAAAAATGTTGTTTTTTTGAAATTTTTCGAAAAAGTAAATAATAAAATATGTCAGTTATACAATCTACACAACCAGAATTAAGATATATAAAACGAGAAAATCTTGAACAAGAAGCTAAAATTGTTGGAAATTATTATAGAGATCTTATAAGATCATATGGTGTAGATTGCATTTATTGCAAACTTGACACATCAGAATTTGAAAATTTCAAAAATAATATAGATCAAAATACACTTTTAAAACAAGCATATGGTTATAATATATCACCAGATTATTCATTATCTTCTCATATGTTGACATATATGGAAGTTGAAAATGATATATTTTAGCTTAACAAATTTGGTTTAAATCCAAATATGGATGTAAATTTCTATTTTGAAAATACAGATTTTGCTTGTGCATTGGCAACAAAACTTGGTTAGTATAAAGAATATCCAATAAAAGAAACAGAAATAGTATGTGAAGTTCCAGAATATTCTGATGAATATGTTGAATATGATTATGATTTAGATGAAGAAAATAAACCAATAAAACATTATTTGTCATCTTAGATATTTCCATATAATCTAGGTTTAGGAAGAAATGAAAATTTTTATGCAGAAAATCTATCTGGTAAATTATTTGTAGAACTTAGTGGATATGAATTAAACAAAGATACAACTATTGTTTGTTATCCATATGAACATGTTGATTTTAATGTATCTTTTCCTACAAATTCAGATTTGTACAAATCATTAAAATACAAAATAGAAAATGATGATTATCTGGAAACAATGTTGTTTTTGACTTTCAATGTTAAAAAAATATTGAAAGGATATGAAAAAGCTGAATTGCCTAATTTTATTTTTAGTGACATAAGCAAAAATTATAGTTGTAAAACTGCATTAAAAAAACTTTATAGATATTTAAGTTATGATGATAAATATGTAATATGTGCACATTTAATACCAGAAATAACACATGAATTATCTAATTTGTCAAATAAAATAAATTATATATAGAGTTTGTTGAATCTAGAAACAACCTAGAATATAACAGATATTGAAATAACAAAATAGGAAATATCAAAACTTTATGAATATTGCAAAACATTGACAATACAATAGCCTATCTATAAATATATATTATCTGGAAAACTACATGGAAATGTTTTATTTTTTGACATTAAATCATTAAGCAAATATTCAGAAAAAATCCATCCAAATGTTGGAGATGTTGTTGTGATAGATTTTCCTGATAAAAACAATATGGAAAAATATGAAATAACTGAATGTTTTGACAAACAATTGACACAAGATGGAATTTCACCATTATTGCATAAATACATTTGGAAATGTAAAGCTAGAAAATATGTCAATAGTTATGAAAATACAATTCAAAGTGAAGGTGATGAACGTGTAGCTGAATAGATGAATTATCAAGACAGAGTTCATGAAGAAGTAGCTAAGAAAATTTCAATGTACAATAATAAAGAAGATGCTGCATATGGTGGCTATGAATTTGAAGATACATCTGTAAAGAATTATGATAAACAAGATGTAAGAAACATTGAACATAAAAAATATGAAGGCATAGAAAATGGCTAGTTGTTGTCAATAGTTGAATTTGAATGTGGAAGTTCATTGAAAACTGATGGATATAGTCTATTGTTTGAAACTGTAAATCATGAAACATACATAGTTTCAGCTGCAGATAAGAATCTTTTCACTGATGCAATATATGAAAGCAACTTCAAATGGTTGAAAGCTTCTAAAAATCAGATTTGCTTTATAAATGTTGAAGGTTGTGCAACAACATTAGTATACAATGAAAATGCAATAACTGACATAAAAGATGAAATCAATATTGAAAATTTGCATGTTGCAAGCATAGATAATATTGATTTGAATACTGAAAAATGTTCATTTGTAAAATTCAACAATTGCAAAACTTATATGTTTGCTACACAAACTAATTTATATGCTAAATTAGAATGTGAAGATACACCAAAAACATATCAATTAATTTAAAAAAAAAATGGCAATCACTGATGATTGCCAACTTCAATATTTTAAATTTTTATATTTATTTTTTCTTCAAATCTGACATTGAAACTGCACGTGTATCAATTGCAGGTTTTGTCATACTTGCTATTGTTTTTGGATATTGTAATTTAAAATCACTTAGTAATTTCAATTGTTTATCATTTATATTCAATGTTTTTGATTGTGAAAGAAGATCTTTAAAATCAATTTTTCCACCTTTATCTTTATTGAACACTGGATCCCATTTCTTTATTATTTCTTTTATGAATTTTTGACCAATTGCGCTTTTTATGATAGCTTTTGAAAAGTTAAGAGATGGTGTCTATGACTAGTTTCTAAGATTAAGTACACGCCATGTCTAATCGATTATGTAATATCTTAATGAATATTTCAAATCTGGATTATTTTTGATGTTGAAATCCATCTAAGTTATTACACCTTTGCTGTTTTTGAATGCATCCCAGTGTTTATCAAACGAAGCTTTAATATATTTTCCATGTTTTGAAATCAATGTCATACAAGCAAGAATCAATGCAATTCCCCATGCACCAGAAACAACCATTACACCAATACCAGCAATTGAAAGAATTGGTGCTAATGCTCCATCTTTAAGTTTTTCTAAAGCTTTTTCTGAAAGATCTTTTATCATATTGCGGTATTTTTCAGGAACTTTACTCCAAGCTGCTTTTGCTAATTCTGCACCACTTTTTACAGCTTTCTTTGCAAGTTTTCCTGTAGCTTTTGCCATTTTTTTGATGCCATCAAACAATCCTTCATTTATCAAATACTGTGTCATGCTGTCAATGAATTCATCTGATTCAACTAATGATTCCATCAAGAAGATATTTTTTTGTTTTTCAGTTATTATGCATTTTCCTTCAGTAAGTAATTTATGATTTGTGTATTTTCTTATTTTTCTGTCATAAGATTCTTTTACACCAGTTTTCATTTCTGAAACTTTTTTAGAAATTTCCTCAGGACTTTTTCCAGCATCAATCATTTGTTTGATCATTGGACCAAATGCATCAATTTCACCATCTGACACGCCTTCAATTTTTTTGCTCTTTATTTCAGATTTAAGTTCATTTTTAGAATCAGAAAGTGATTTTGCTTTTTTCTGAATTTCAATAGTGAGCGTTTCAAGTTGTTTAAGAAGATTTTCCTGAGGATTTTTTGACCAAAACATACATTTGTATGTTGTTGATTTTTCATCTATTTCAGTGTTTGTATTGTCGTCTTTACGTGATGAAAGCTTTGATTTTTTGTCAGCTTTGTCATATCCAGGAGAATTATGCAATGTTTCAGCTTCTTTTTCTAGATCTGATTCTGACATTTTTGAAAGTTTTTGTTTTTTGTAAATTTCACATACTGCTTCTTTGAAATTTCCTAATGTGAAATCATCTAAGTTTGAAGCAATCAAAGAATCAGATGCAGAATTCAACATTTTTCCTAGAAATGCACAGACTTTTTTGAATTTAGTTTTTTGTGTATCATCTAAACCAGACAAATGTTTTTCAAATTCACCTTTGTCAATGCCTGCAGCTTCTATGTCTTTGTCATCTGTATCATTTTCTTTTTTATCATCAGTATCATTAGATTTGTCATCATTCGCTTCACTGAGAAGTCTAAAATAGTTGTCAAGAATTCTTTTGTTCAATTCTTCTTGGATAGAGACTGGTTTTAAATTTATGTTTTTCATTGTTGAAATCCTCATGCAAACTGTTTTTTAACTTCATCAAAGTTGTCAGCTAATGTTTTTAATGTATCAAAATATTTCTTGATATGTTTATCGGAAATTTTCATGCCAAGCTTGTCATAATTTTTAATGAAATATGGAATGAATTTATTTGCAGTATCTTTTGGTTGAAGTATTTTTGTCCAAGCATCAATGCATTCTTTTCTGAATTCTTTGCATTCAGGCGCATTTAAAATTTTATCTTTCAATACATCTTCTTTTTCAATTTTTGCTTTTCTGTCGTCAAGATTTGTAAGATGCCATTTGAGATCTGATGTATCAAATCTTACACTGAATTTTGTGTCAGATCTATTTGATTTGCTGTCATCACCATTCATAAGGATGAATTTCATTTCAGCTACTACATTTTGATCTTCTTTGAATTTCATCCATTGTCCACCAATTGCATCAACTGCACCTTTGCCATCATTAAGTATGAATTTGCCAATTTTTGCAACAGCTTTAGCTTGTCCAAAAGCTTTTAGCATTTGTCCAGCTTTTCCCCAAAAACCTTGTGTCAATTCTTTTGTCTATTCATTGTCAGCAAGTTTTGCTATTTCTTTGCTATTTCCTGCTGCATCTGGAATTCTGTTTGCAACAGCATTAGCTTCATCATTTGACAGCATATCGCCACAATCTTCTTTGAAATTATTGAATTTGTTTGTGACATATTTTATTTGTGCAATTTTTGCTTGTATGACAGGATCATCTGAATTAGCATTTTCTGTTGCCCATTTTTGATATTCGCTAAGCTATGCTTCAAAATTTGAAATTTTCTTGAATTCAGATGGATCAATATTTCCATCATCAGCCATATTATCAAACTTGTTTATTTGTCTTGACATATTAGTTGCATCGAATATACGACCTTTGCCATCGACTAATGCAGAACCAATAAGTTTTGTATCACCTGTTGTTGCTTTTTCTATTGCATTGTCAGTTGCAGATTTTGCAGTATCTGAAACAGCTTTTACTGTATCTGACAATTTATCTATTTTTCCATCAATATTTATACCAGCTTTTTTGAATTCTGATATAGCTTCTGGTTTTAGTTTACAAATTAGTTCAGCATATGCTTTTTTTCTTTCTGGCTCTAAATTTCTAGAGTTAACTATAAATTTTATTGCATTAGATGGATTTTTTTCATATTTAAATAAAAATGTTCGTAGATTAGAACCTACAGTTTGAAGTGGCTTAAATGATTTTGGAGCTAAAAGCTTACCAAGGTCATCTTCATCTTCTATACCTAATGCTTTACATGATAATGTTATTGCTCTACTTGGCATAAATCCTTTAATATTGTTTTTACCTATACTAACCTTCGACATTAAATCTTCAATTTCACCTGTTACACCATTTGCAACTTTTTTTGCTAATTCTTTTACACCGTCATCTGTAAACTTTGTAAGTGATAATTCATCTGGATAATCTGGATCAATACTTACCATTTTTTTAGCTACTTTTAATGCTGTATCAGTCGTAATAACTTTATGACCTTTAAGTGCTGCACTAAACTCTAAATTTATTTGATCACGTGCTTTTTCTAAATCATCACTATCCAAATTCATATCATTAGCTGCATTACTCACCCAAGATTGCAACTAATCTATAATAGCAGTTTTATTACATTCTTTATTTTTCTTAACTAATTCTGCAGCTTGAGTTGCTACAGCTGAAATCATATTATTAAGAGATACAGGATTTTCTGCTTCATTCAACTAAGCTTCTTCAATGCTTTCTTTCTTTATATTGTCTTTTTCTTTACTATCATTTTTTGTTTTTTGAGCAGCTTTCTTTTCTTTTATAAGTTTTTCAAGCTATTCAATACTCATTTCTTCATATTTAGGATTGACTTTGACTTTATTGAATTTTTTGTTTACCTATTCAGATTGTTTCTAGATTTTACTGAATTCTTTTTTATTTTCAATTTTCTAATCAACAATTTTTGTCAATTCTTTTCCAGATTTACCTTTGTTCTTTTTGTTGTCAATTACACCTGCAACAACTAAAGCATTATCTGAAAGTTTGTCATTATCTATCTTGATTCCAGATTTTTTGATGTCTTTGCTAAGTTTTTCACTTGATTTTTCAATGTCTTCTTTAGCTTCTTCCATTTGTTTTTTATAGTCATTAATGAAATCTTGAAGCTTTTTGACAGTTTCTTCATCAAATGCATATACTGTTTTTATTGATGATTCTTCAATTTCAACATTGTCATAATCAATTCCAGAAACATCCTCTTTGTTTTTCTTGTTGATGTCTTTGACTGATCCAGCTAATGCTTTAGCTTTAATAAAACCGTTTTTAACAACATATGCTGCAAATGGAAGAATGTTTTTAATAATCCATGCTTTAGCATCTGAATTTTCTTGTTTTGCTATGTATTTAAGAAGTTGACTAGGTTCAAGTTTCATCAGATCATTGACAATAGAATCTGCTGTGACTTTTTTTGTTGATTTTTTATCTGAAGTTTTTTCTGAACTTTTCACATTGTCTTCTGATGCTTCTACAATTGATTTATGATAATTTTTCATTATTTTTATTTTAAAATTAATTTTTATAATTATTATTTACTTCTTAAAAAAATGATAAAATAATTTTATTTTTTTTTTTGTATATTTTTTTGTGTATATTTTAATTAAAAAAAGGAAATTAAAGAATGAAAATGAAAAAATTGTTTCTAACATTAGGTTGTCTAGGTGTTATAATTGGTTTGACTGGTTGCACTAGTACAACTCTTCCATCAGCAGATGTTCTATATACAACATCTTATAGTGTAGGCAAAGCCGCAGCTTTTGTCTTGAAAAAGACAAGCTTGGATGATAAAGACAAATCAATTATAATTGATATTGCAAAAACTGTAAGTACTTCACTTCCAAAGACAAATTCTACATTTGAAGCAACTTGGACTCCAATTGCTGCAGATAAATTAGCTAAGTTAGTTGAAAATCAGACAATAACTGATACTGAAAGTCAACTTATTTTGTCAATTTTCACAAATGTAGTAAAGACACTTGATTATATTATTGAAAAACGTTATCCAACAGTAGGTCAGAATATAGAATTGCTTGAAGCTGTGACACATGGTTTTACAACTGGATTCCTTGATTCAATTACTGTAAATACAGATATTGTTTCACAAACAACAGATATATATGATAGAGAAGCTTATGATTATTTAATCAAGAGTCTTAAGTGAAAATTATAATTGATTAAAATATATTTAAAGCTGAGATTTTTCTCAGCTTTATTTTTCATGATGCAAAATTCATAAAACAACAATATAAAAATTGTTTTAAAAATATTTCATATGGAATAATTGCAAAACCTTTTGAACCCCAAGACTAACTCCATTGATTATGTATAAAAAATCCAATATTATTATATCCACATAATACAACTGCATGTCCACCTAGAATATTTCCAGCTTGTCTAATTATATATGATGAATTGTTGCATTCATACCAACCTTCATCAATATTGAATCCACATATCAAAAAATTATGTTTATGGATCAAATGTTTTATATTTACTATTGTTTTGTCATTATTAGTGTTAAAAAATTTTTCTATTGATATATTATTCTTATTCAAAAATGCAAATTTTGAATCATATTTGCATAGTTTCAAGACTGTTTTCAAAGCAATTTCAATATATGTTCCATTTTCTAAAGGATATCCATCAATTATTTTAGCATTTGCATATATCTAATGTGCATCAAATTGTAGCAATTTTCCTGTATATTTCCAATATATGCTTTCTATAAGTTCAGCTGCTGCATATGCTGCACAATGAGGTGTAGTTTTCTAGTCATCAGTTGGAGAAACTAACTGTCTATTGTCTATTTTCAATGGATTGACTATGTCTTTAACATCAATATATTTGTTAGTATTGAAAAACTTATAATAATCCATTATTATTGCATTTGAATTCTTGTATAGATCTATATATTCTTGATTTGTCATTGTTTAATTTCACATTTTTCAGATATGTTTGTTGGGAAGACAAAATCTTCCCATATATATTCTTCAGAATTAAAATCGTTAGTTGGATTGATACAACCAACTAACGCAAAAACAAAAAACAAAAATGAAATCAATTTAAACATATGACAAAATTGCAGTACTTTGAAATATATTTATCACTGTTTTAAGCTTTTCTAAATGCTCTATTTCATCATAATAGATCTAAGTGCAAATAGATGTCAATTCATATGGAAATTGTTTAGAATTTATGACATTTTCATAAGTTTTTATTGAATTTATTTCAGATTTTATAGCTTCATTGATGTAATAAATTGGAGATTCATCATCTTTTATTGTATTAAGTTGCTTTATGCTAGAACTTGAATTTTTTTCAATATCTTTTAAATTTGTTGGAAACTTGAAATTGTATCTCAATGCATATTCTGCTAATTTCAAATAATGATCTTCATATTCATCTTTTGCAATATCAATTAAGAATTTGAATGATTCTATATCATCTAGACCTTTTGTTTTCTGGAAAAGCAACTTATTGTATAAACTTTTATATAAAAGATTAGCGACAAATTCTTCAGATATCAGCTTATTTAAAGTTGTTTGGATTGTTTTTTCTTCTTTTGTAAGTTCATTTTGCATTTTAGTGTCCAGTCTATTTTAAAACTTGTTTTAATGTTATGTCTGACAATACCCAAATTGTTTCTTTTTCAGATAAATTTATGTTTTTAGTCGCATTATAGAATTCATTTGTGTTGAAATAATGTCCTTCCCATGGTTTTACAGTATTCACATAAATTGCATTTGTGCAACCAGTTAACAAAAACATAAAAATCACACTTAGATATTTCATTTTGTCATTTCCTTAGATTCAAAAGATCATTTAATGTTCCATTGTCGACAACTTCATCTACTTTTTTTTCATATTCTTCTTGTTTTTTCTGCTAAGTTTCAGATATTTTATTGTTTAAAACTTGAGATTTATATGAAAAAAATGATTTCAATGTCTCTAAAGTTGAAACTATTATTTTTGAAAGATTATTTCCAAAAAGCTTTATTAACAATTCTAATATTGTTTTCCACATATTTTATTATTTACTTTTTAAAGCATGTTGTCAAACTTCAATCCTGAATGAAATATATGCTGTTTTTCCAGAAGTCTTATAGCTGAAAGAATACTTAGGATGCACAGTTGTTTGAAGATGTTTGATATATTGAGAAATTGTGTAGATATGATTTGCTTTTGGATCTTCCATGCTCCATGTCAATAGATAGTTAGCAATAGATTTATCTTTGCTGATACTGTTGAATTTTCCTCCAAATTTTGTGTTTCCTGTTATAGCTTCATAAAGCAAATTGTTTTCAAATTGTTTGTTTGATGAAATAAGTTTTAGCAATTTGTCTCTAATACCACTTATTGCATGTTCACCTTGACGTACAATTTTCAGCATTTCCTCTTCTTCTGGAGTTCTATCTGTTTTTCGTTTCAATTCACTAATTTTTATTTTGGAATCACTTTTGATTGTAGCCCAACGAGATGTAGTCAATAATTTTTTGAACATCACTAGATCTTTTGGCCATTTTTCTTCAACACCAAATGTTCTATGAAGCGCAGTGATGATTGTCGCAACAGCTTCATTTTGTTTTCCTGACATCAACTAAGCTCCAGTAGTCTTTTTCAATGAGATTCTAAGTTTATTGTTAGAAGATATGATGTCAGTTTTTGGTGTTTTGTCAGGTTTTATTTTAGATTTGTCATCACCAACAATAGTTCCGATCTTCTGCCATGTCTTAGAAGCTTCAGATTCAGAGTCTAATTTGTCAAGTCTGACACCTTTATTCTGTTTTACTTCAGACGTCTCAAACAACGGCGCAACACATGCATCTAACTCACTTTTATGTTCAAGATAAAACTGTTTTGCTAAATCAGATTCTGAAATTTTGTCTTCAGTCAATTGTCCATTTTTCAATTGATTTTTAATCTCTTCAGCTTCAGTCAAACCTTTAGCTTCAGCTGTATTCAATGCATCATTCTTCATGTTGTAAGCTAAACAAATCAATGATTCATAGTCCTAAGCAGATGGATTCATTGAATTTGGTGAAACAGTTGACTAGCCAGTTCTAAGCATTGTATTATGAAAACCACAGAACAAATTGTTTTTAGTTTTGCTTCCTGTTGATTTATATTGGATTTTAGAAGCATCGAATATTTTCTTGTCAACCTTCATTGTCCAATCACGCAAAGCAAAACAACCTGGTTTTCCTTTATAATCAGCAACAACTGGTTCTGCCCTACCATCAAGATATCGTCTGACATCAGCTTTAGTTTTTGAATGTTCAATGCTATAGTCATATAAAGCTTTAATGTCATCCATTGTGATATTTGTATCCTTAAGACTATTATGAAGTTCAAGATATTTTTTAGCCTATGCAAATGTCGTCAATAAATACTATTGTTTGTTTTCATTCAATTGTTCTGATTCTAAAAGCCATTTTAAAAATGTTTTCATACTTTCAATTTTATCTAAGATTTACTATTGTTTATTATTTACTTTTTTTTAAAAATGTATAATTTTAAATTAAATGTTTGAAAATATATATGAAAAAACAAATCCAGAAATGTTTTCTAAATTGAAAACAATAGTTGAATAGCATCCAAAAAGTTATTCTGTCATGATTTCTAGAAAACAATATATGAATTTAAAAACATATATTTTAAATTCAACAAAATTTTTAAATAGATTTGATGTATCATTGAAATCGCGAATATGGTATATCTTGAAAAATATAGATACTGTTGTTAGATGCAAGACTTGCAATAAACCTATTTTAAAAGAATTAACAAAAATTTTTATGCCATAGTTTTGCAATTCAAAATGCGCAAATTTATGTCCACAAGTCAGAAACAAAATCAAAGCAACTTCACTTAAAAAATATGGAACTGAACATCCAAAACAATGTGAATATATCAAAAAGAAATGTTTAAATCTTTTGCATTAGAAATATGGAAATTCTATAGACAATGTCTATTAGTTGAAATCAGTTAAAAATAAATGCAAAGAAACGTGTTTGAAAAAATTTGGTGTAGACAATATAATGAAATGTGATGAAGGTTTGAAACTCTACAATGAGACAATGTTGAAAAAATATCATGTTCCATGGTTGTTTTCTGCTGAAAAATTCAAAAAACATTCAAAAGAAGTTTGTCTTAAAAAATATGGTGTAGAAAATGGTGGAGCATCAAAACAAGCTATAGACAAAATAAGAAAACGTTATACATTTGACAATATCAATTTTGATTCATCATGGGAATTAGCTTTCTATATTTGGCTTTCTGACAATAACATAAAATTTGAGTATCAACCAGATGATATACTTATATATCATGATAAAAACAATAAACAACATAGATACTATCCAGATTTTAAAGTCCAAAATAGATATATAGAAATCAAAGGAGACAATCATTTTGATGAAAATGGATATCCAATCTTCAACAAAAAATATGATTGGAAGATAAAATATGATTATATGATGACAATTAATGTCAAAATTTTTAAAAAGAAAGACATTAAAAAATATCTAGATTATGTGAAAATGAAATATGGAAAAAATTTTTTGAAAAAATTTCGAAATAAATGAATAATTATCAATTATTGAATCCAGAAATGTTTTCTAAATTGAAAACAATAGTTGAATAGCATCCAAACATATATACGAGAATACTACAAGGAAAAAAATATCTAGATATATACAATTGGATTGACAATGTCACAAAACAATATTTGAAAAATCATTTGTTTTCTGAAAAAATATATTGGATTATGAACAATATCACTTCTTGGAAACAATGTTTATGTGAAAATTGCAAGCAACCGAAAAATTTTTTGAAAACAAAAAACAATATTTCAATAAATAGATGTTTCATAAGTTTAAAGCATGGATATAGCAGATTTTGTTCATTGAAATGTGTAGGAGAATCAGAAAATGTCAAATTAGCTAGAATCAACAGCAATATTGAAAAATTTGGTTGCAAAAATCCATTTCAAAATGAAAAAATTAAATTGAAAATAGAAAAAACAAAATTTAAATGTTATGGAAATGAAAATTTCAACAATAGAAACAAAGCAAAACAAACATGTTTAAATCGATATGGAGTTTCTAGTCCAGTTAAAACTAGAAATGTGATTTTGAAACTCAACAAACATTATATCTATAGAAATATTGCATTTCCAAGTAGTTGGGAATTAGCCTTTTACATTTGGCTTTCTGACAACAACATAAAATTTGAGTATCAACCAGATTTAAATTTAAAATATATTGATGAAAATACACATAAAGAACGAAAATATTTTCCAGATTTTATGATTTTAAATACTCATGAATTGATAGAAATCAAAGGTGATTATTTTTTCTAGAATGGAAAACCAATATATAGAAACAAAACTTGGATAAACAAATACAATTGTATGTTAAAACATAATGTCAAAATTTTTAAAAAGAAAGACATTAAAAAATATCTAGATTATGTGAAAATGAAATATGGAAAAAATTTTTTGAAAAAATTTCGAAATAAATGAGTATTATATATTTTGAAAAAAGATATAAATAAAAGGAAAAATAAAAAATTATGTCTAAACAGATTATTTATGATTCAGATGCTAAGGAAAAGATCCTAGCTGGTGTTAATAAATTAGAAAAGGCTGTATCTAGTACACTAGGTCCAGTTGGAAAAAATGTAATTATTGATGAATATGGTTCTATTCATTCAACTAAAGATGGTGTTACAGTGGCTAAATCAATTGTGCTTAAAGATCCATTTGAGAATTTGGGTGCAAATGCAATCAAGGAAGTTGCTGAGAAGTCAAATGAAAAGGTTGGAGATGGAACAACAACAAGTACACTTTTAGCTGCAACAATCTACAGAAATGGACTTAAGTTTGTGAATACTGGCGCAAATGCTACACAAATCAAGACTGGTATCAAGGTAGCAGCTAATTATGTTGTAGAAGAACTTAAGAAGATGTCTAAGAAGATTGAAACTAAGGCAGACATTGAAAGAGTAGCTACAGTTTCAGCAAATGGTGACAAGAAGATTGGCTCTATCATAGCAGATGTGATGGATAAGATTGGAAATGATGGAACAATCAAGGTAGAAGATGGAAATTCATCTGATTTGACATCTAAGATTGTAGAAGGTATGGTTATTGATCAGTCATATGCTTCTCCATATATGATTACTAATTCTGAAACTATGGAAGCTGAACTAGAAAATCCATGGATTATGTTAGTCAACAAAAAGATTTCAAATATCCAAGAAATTGTCAATTCATTGAATTCAATTGCTCAGACTGGTAGACCATTGCTTATTATTGCAGATGATTTTGCTGAAGATATTCTTGGTACGCTTATTTTCAATAGAATGAAGTCCGGATTTACAGCTGTTGCAGTCAAGAGTCCATCTTATGGTGACAATAGAAAGGATATTCTTGAAGATATTGCTATTCTTTGTGGTGGCAAGGTTGTTTCTGATGAAACTGGCATCAAGCTTGAAAATGCTACAATTGATTCAGGAATACTTGGTGAAGCAAAGCGTGTTGTTGTAAACAAGGAAAATACTGTCATTATTGATGGTTTGGGTGACAAGAGTGCTGTTGCATCACGTGCTAATGCTCTTCGTAAGCAGATTGAAACGACAAAAGAAGATTATGACAAAGATAAGCTTCGTGAAAGACTTGCACGTTTGACATCTGGCATTGGAATAATCAGTGTTGGCGCAATAACAAAAGCTGAGCAGAAGGAACTTCGTGACAGAGTTGATGATGCATTTGCTGCAGCAAAATCTGCAGTGAAGTCAGGTATTGTAATTGGTGGTGGAAGTGCGCTTTTGAAGGTGAAGAATGATCTGAAGAAGCTTCCAAACTACAATACAGTATTTGGTGATCTTGCTGAAGATGAGATTTTAGGTGCTAATATTCTTGTTGAATCACTTGAAGCTCCAATTCGCAAGATTTTGATGAATGCTAATATTGATGCTTCATTTGTTGTTACTAGTTTGTATTTCAACAATGACAATATCCAGAATATTGGCTATGATGTCTTGACTAAGAAAGAAGTTGATATGTTTGAAGCTGGAATAATTGATCCTACAGATGTTGTAATCAATGAAGTTTTGAATGCTGCATCAGTAGCTGGTTTGTTGTTGACTACAGATTGTTTGATAACTGAAGTTCCAACTGATAGTTCACCAACTGCTGCATCAAATTGTTCTCCATCAAGTTGCGCTAGTTGTGGACCACATACGCCAATAATGTGATAAGTTAAACATAATGTGATAAGTTAAACATAATTAATTATATTGAAGCCAAATTCAAATGAATTTGGCTTTGTTTTTCTATTTTTGTATGATATATTTATGGATTAGATTATTGGTAAAACATTAATTTTCACTGATTTGCATTTAGGTTTGAAATAGGGAAGTAAAACTAGATTGGCAATATGCATAAAAGTCATAAAAGAGATAATTTCTTTTGCAAAGAAAAACAGTATAAAAAATATAATGTTTTTAGGTGATTGGCATCATGTCAGAGTAAGCACTGAAAACAATGTTTTGAATGTAAGTTATGCTTTGATGAGCGCTTTAGCTAAAGAATGCAAAGTGTATTGTATTCTTGGAAATCACGATCTTTACATGAAAAATTCAACTGAAATAAATTCATTAGTTTTTTTCAAAGAATTGAAAAATGTATTACTGATTGACAAACCATTTGAAATTTCAATAAATGGAAATTCATCATTGTTTGTTCCATGGCTAGGAGATATATTATAGTATTCACCAGAATAGTTTGACATGTTGTTTGGGCATTTTGACATTCCTAGCAATTTTCTAGTCAAACAATATGTAGATGAACATTCAAATAAGCAAATTGTTTCTAAAAATATAGCAGAACAAATCAAAAATGATGATATGTTGAATGATGACAATGTAAACAATGTCTACAATGACAATATAGGCAATTTTGTAGATATAACTAAACAATTTACTGGAGTCATTTTTTCAGGACATATACATAACAGAAAAGAATTCATAGTCAAAAATAGAAAATTTATATTTGTTGGTTCACCATATCAGCAAAATCTAGGTGAAAAAAACAATAAAACTGGTTTTTATGTCATTGATGAATCTAACAATTATGAATTTCATGAAATACAGAATATTCCTAAGCATGTTGATTTACGAATAAGTGACATTGTAAAAGATTTTAGCAAATTTGATTTTAAGATAGTCAAAGGAAATATTGTCCATAAAATATATGATGTTGAAATAGACAATATATTAGATGCAAAAATCAGTTAGTGCATAAATGATATGCAACCGTATGAAGAATTGCTTCCAGATTATGAAGTGAATTTGTCATCAAATATTGACATAAATATTCAAAATTCAACTGTTGATTTGATAAAAAAATCAAAACTTGACTATATAAAAACATATATTTTCAATATAGATGAACAAGTCATAAAAGATCAAAAAATTTCAAAAGACAAATTGTATAGCATAATGTCAAATTACTTCAACAATGTTACAGAAGAAAAATGAGAATTACGTTTAAACATATAGAAATACACAATTTCATGTCATATGTAGATGAAACATTTGATTTTGACAAAGTCACTGGTTTGAATTTAGTATGTGGAAAAAACAATGATATTCCAGGTTCAAAAAATGCAGTTGGCAAAAGTTAGTTGTTCATGTCTTTATGTTTTGCATTGTTTGGATAGACTAACACTAATATAAAAAACGTAAATATACACAACAAATATGTTTCCGGAAAAGAAACACGTGTTGTTCTCTATTTTTAGACTGAAGACAATGAATACAAAATTGCATCAGGTTTCAACAAATATGGTTCACCATATTGCAATCTATATAAAATAGAAGATAATGTTGAAAAAGACATAACAAAAAGCACTATTTTAGAAACACATTCTTTCTTAGAAAAAGAAATATTGCATTGTGACATTTCAATTTTTTTGAGAACTATATTGTTGTCATCAGATCAAACATACAATTTTTTCAGATTGAGAAAAAATGACAAAAAAGAATTCATTGAAAAATTGTTTGATATATCTGTTTTTGGAGATATGTATGCTCAAATACACAAAGACATATTGACATTAGACAAAAACATATTGTCACATCAAAACAAACTTGTAGTTTTAAATAAAACAATGTCTGAATATGAAGACAGAATAAACAAATTCAATTCAGAAAACATAAAGAAAATATCAGAATTAAATAGTAAACTTATTGAACTTAATTCACAACATGACGTATTGAAAAACAGAAATGTTTCAATAAATATAGTTGAAGTCAAAAAATACCAAAATGCATCTGATATAATTGATGATACTATAGCAAAATTGCAAAGAAAAACAAATAAACTTCAAAATAATTGTTCAAAAATTGAGCTAAATATACATAAATTGACAGAAAACAAAAAACAAAAACAAAAACTAGTTGACAAACATTCTGAAATATTGCAAAAATTATGCAATGATTGCAAAAAAATATTCAGTGACTATTACAATATAAACACATATTTGAATGAAGTTCAAAAAATACAGAATGAAATAAATGAAAACATTGAATTGTTGAACAACAACAAAAAAACATTGCAAACACATTTAGACAAAATTGATTTATATGAACAAAAACAAAAAACTGCAGAAAAAAAGATAAAGTCTCTTACTGAAGAATACAATAAGACTAATTCACAATTGAACAGTATTGAAACAAGTATCTTGTATACAGATACTGAACTTCAAAAACTGAAAAAATCTGAAAATCCATACAAAGAATTGTTTGAAAACAACAAAAAACAAATAGAAACTGAAACTGAGCAATTGAATGAAATATCTGAAAAATACAAATATTTGAAATTTGCTGAAAATATTGTTTCACAAGATACACTTAGAAAATTTATAATTTCAGATCTTATTGGTTTATTGAACAATAAAATAAAAACATATTTGACAAAACTTGGCGCAAAATTCAATGTCATATTTGACGCTGACATGAATTATGAATTCATAACTGAAGGTGGAACATGTGAATATGATAATTTTTCAGCTGGAGAACGCGCTAGATTGATGATAGCTACATGTTTTGCTTTTAGAGATTTTATGTATATTCGCAATAATTTTTCTAGCAATATACTTATATTAGATGAATTCATAGATAGTGCTATAGATAGCTTAGCTATAAACAGTATTTTAGATATTTTAAAAGATTTTAGCAAAATTTGGTAGTAGAATATATTTATTATTAGTCATAGAAAAGAAGTAGATTCATCTATATTTAACAACATTATTCAGATTGTAAAAACTAACAATATAGCTAAAATAACATATGTAGATGAGTTGAATTGAAATTAAAATGTTTGATTTTTTGAAAAAAATCTTTTAGAAAGATAAAAACAATATGGAAAATATTAGTAATCAAAACACTAAGCAGAATCATACTAAAAAATTTGAAATAGAAATCTATAATTAGATTGTATCTGGTGATCCACCATATGAAAAAGTAAATTATCAAAAAGTCAATTATGATAAACCAGTCATAATTGAAGCTGCTTCAAAAGCAGATTTAGATTCATTTGCTGAAAAACTCAGAGTTTGCAATCAAATATTTAAAATTGTAAGAGTCATAGATGATGACACAACAACACAACAGTCTAAAATTGTTCAAACACAAAAAAATGCAATTCAAACAAATAATCAAATAAAAACTATTGAAGAAAAAAAATTAGTTGAAAATGAAACTAATAAAGAAATAGAAACAATAGTTAAGCAAAAACCAAAATTCTACAAAATTGGTGATATTGATATAAAAAATGACAATGGAAAAATTTATCAAAAACAATGGTTGAAACTTACTACAGCTGAATCTGCTAATTTTAGAATTGTAAATGACAAAACTAATTCAATTTTTAATTTAAAAGACAAACATATTGAAATGAAACGTTGGGTATTAGTAGAAAATGTAAATGACAATACATCAGAAGCACTTGAAACAGATATGATTGGAGATGAAAACAATGAGTGAACAGAAAAAATTTTAGATTGTTTTTGTGTCAAAAAACAATGATTTTCTAATAACTAGAGAAGAATCATAGATATTTGAAAAACAACATGAAAATTCAGACAATATTGTGAATTTTGCATATGTTTCTAACAATAAATTGCCTTTAGCAGATGTTTACAATAATTTTATTCTAGAACATAGAAACAAAAAAGATATAAATACTTTGATTTTGATGCATGCTGATGTTAAATTGAATCTAGATTTACTTATTTAGCATATAAATGAAGTTGATGGAAAATATGATATTATTGGTTTATGTGGTTGTTCAAAAATAAAATTAAGCCAAAAACCATTCAATTGGTTCACTGGATCTCAAGCATTTCCTGAATCTAGATATGGATATGTAATGCATGGAGAAATTAGTCAAGGAACATTTTTCAATTTTAAATATCCAAGTATATCAGATCATGAAGTTGCATGTATTGATGGATTATGCATAATTTTCACATCAAATGCATTGTATAATAGTGATATATTGTTTGACAATAGATTTACTTTTAGTCATTATGATAGTGATATTTCATTGCAAGCTGTATTGCAAAAAAAACTTAAATTAGGATGTATTGTCTAGCATGATTTAATGCATTATAGTGTAGGCAAAAGCATACTTACTGAAGATTTCATGAAGTATGAAGAAATATTCAAAGAAAAGTGGAAACAATATTTAATTTAATTGTGTTTCATTTATGACATGAAATTCATAGTTTTTGATTTTGGCAAGTTGTCTAGCAGCTTGCCATTTTGCTTGATTTATAATCCAAGTGATTTGAGTTTGAATTTTTGCATTTGATGATGGTTTTTTGCATTCACATAATGGTTTGATTTCTAGCCAAACAGTTTTAAACACATTTCCTTGTTTTACTATAGCTGTAAAATCTATGTAATATCTTCTTGTTTTTTTATGGATTGGATCAAAATATTTTATTGATTGCGGTTCATAAATCCATTCAATTACAGCATTTGTTGTATCTAGATACAACATCATTCTTCGTTCAAGATCAGATTTATAAATAGGCAACTATATGCCTTTGTATTTTTGTGGATTTAAAGGCAGATATTTTCCAGTTTTAGCATTTTGGTATTTTCCACGATTTTTATGAATCTATACCATCAAATAGTCCAATCTAATCTGTCAACATATGGCCAAGAAGGATTTCTATTGTCAACTTCATCCATATATGGAATGTAATCACACAATTGTGGAACTGGATAAAATCCTATATCTATTGATTTTATGATAGGTGTAAATCCACTAATTATGTCATCAGATACATTAGGATTGTCAACATATGCTGACATTTCTACTGATACTTCTTCTTTATATGATGTTGAAAGTTTTTTATCTGCAAAATCTGACAAATGTGTTTTGTCTTCATCTGTCAATTCATATATATGATCTGACAAAATTGTTGAAATATATGTTGATAAAATTTGTTTTGGAACAGTTTTAGCTTGTTTGTTTCCACCAAATAGATATGTTTTAAAAGTGAATTGAAATGTAGTAGTAATAAAATCATCAGTACTTCCATCTAATTCATCTGGATGTTCTTCAGAAATACTGTCTGATATAACAATTTGATTGTTTAGACGAATTCCTTCATATTTAGGATGTTCACATGTCACATATACACTAGGATTGAAAAACACCATGAAATTTGATGCAATCTAATCAATATCACTAGGATATTTTGCAAAAATAACTACATCATAACTTATATCTATTGGTATAGGTGTAAGCAAATCATATGATCTGTTTTTAGATGTTATTTCATATTTGATTTCATTATTGTTGTCAGTTACTCTTTCTGCATTTCTAGTGTAACCTGTTCTATTTATGGCAATCATTGGCAATTTTAGATTGCCAAGTTTATTTTGATTTTGGAAATTTTTAAGAATTCTAGATCTCTAACCTAATACACAATTTACTTTTACTTGTTTTTTGTTGTTTGACTTGTCTGTTCTATGTATAATAATATTATTGAAAAGTCTCAAAAACATGAGATTTGCAATTGCTAATTCTGAATTAAATGATCTAATTTGCATATAATTGTATTTACTTTTTCAAAAAAAGTAATATATATTTAGGTATGAGTAAAAAAAATATAGTTATTAATGATTTTACATTGTTTTATGAACTTATGAAGTCTACATCAAAAATCGTAAGTTCAGCTAAGCTTCAATTGTCTGAAACTGGTTTAGAGATATATGGAGCTAGAAAACCATTTGCAAGATGTGAAATAAAATCAAATGCAATATATTCTGATAGTGGAGAATTTTCAGTTTCAATATTAGATTTGTCTACATTTGTCAAAATATTGCAAACAGTCAAAGAAATTCAAGATAATGATTATACAGATTTTAGATTTTATCTAGAAAATGAAAAACTATGTTTCAATTCAAAAAAATTCAAATCTAAAATACAAACTCAAAATGAAAAAACTATTGAAAATTGGATTTCTACAAAAATACAAACACAACTTAATCCAATATTTGAGTTCAAAACAAACAATGATTTGATTAAACGTATTCGTAATCATCAATTCATATTCACTGACATATCTACATTACGTGTATATCTTGAGACAAAAGCAGATATGGAAAACAATGTTGTATTTGCTACATTAGGAAATAAACAAAATTCATTAGACAATGAAATAACATTGAAATTTGGTCTAGTCACATTTGGAAGTCTAGAAAACAGAAATGTCATTCTTGATATAGATAGAATAAATTTATTTGATGTTGTATAGACAAATGACATAAATATATCATTGATGGATGCAAATGTTTTAGTATACAATGTCAGTATAACTGGAAAAAATGACACATATTTCAATATTAAACTTTATACAAGTATACTTAAAAACTGAAAATGTCTGACATTATTTCATAGATGCGAAAATCAAATTCAGAACTTATTAAAACTGAAGCTTCTGATTTAGCAAAATGGTCTAAACTTAAACATATCAAATCTGATTTAGAATTGTTTTTGCAATTCAATGTTGCAGAAATAAAATTCAAAACAAATGCAAATACAGATTCTAGTGTAATTTGTACAAGCAATACGACATTGATAAAAATATTAGCTACAAAAAAAGAAGAAGACAAAAAGAAATTAATAAATTTTAAAAATTCAGGAATTAAAACAAAAGACAAAAATTCAGTTTTAACATGGGATTTGATAGACAATAAATATAAAACTATAAATTTGGCTTCATGGTTTATTGTCAATTTTATTTCAATTTTTCCAGAAAACATATTGTTGTTAGATGAAGTTATAAATAAAATTTTGAAAAAATAATGGCATTAAGCTACGAATATATCCAATTTTTAAATGAAAAAGTGTTAGAATTTCTTCCAACACAAAGATGGAATTTCAAAGACAAAATAAATTTTAAATGTCCAATTTGTGGAGATGGAAAAACTGGCAAAAAACATAGGGCTTGGTATTATTTGAAAAATGCAAGTTTTTATTGTTTCAATTGCAGCACTGGAATGTCAGGAATAAATTTTTTGCAATATATTTCTGGAAATAGTTATGAAGACATAAAACGAGAATATTTTAAACTTTATCTTAAATCTGGTTTGAATTTAAATTTGTCATCAAATTATGTGATTCCAAACAAAGAACCATCTATATTTGATTTCAAGCAAATAATAAAATCTGAATGGAAAAAACCTTTGTCTGACAAAGCTAGACAATATCTTGAAAACAGAAAAGTATTGTCAGCGCCATTTTTGAAAGAAAATCTATATTCATGCTACACAAAGAAAAATGATGAATATATACTTATTCCATGGAAAATAAATGGAATTGATGCATATTATCAACTTAATGATTTTCAAAAATTGCATTCATTGAAATACATATTTCCAAAAGAAAAACAAAAGCTTTTGTATGGTTTAGACAATATTGACATAAATTGGAAAAACATAATTTTGACTGAAGGTGTATATGATAGTCTATTTGTTCCAAATTGCTGTGCAACTGGAACAAAATCTATAACAGACTATTAGGCCTAGTTGATAAATGAAAGATATCCACATCATCAAATTGTGATTTCATTTGATTGTGATTCACCTGGTATTTCAGCAATGATAAAACTAATCAAAGAAAACAAACCATACAAATATTTTCTATGGTGGAATACTCAAATCAAACAACATTACAAAGACATAAATGAATATGTATTAGGAATAAACAACACTAATGTTTTCACAGACAAGAAATATGTTGAAAGTTTATGTTTATCGCCATTGCAAGCAAAATTGTTTTTGATGAAAAACAATCTATGGAAAAATTTCAATGTATAAAGCTCATCCAATAATTTTGTTTTTAGATGAAGATTTTAGTGAATCTGCTAAATATTTGACAAATAAATATCTTTTTGCAAACATCAAAAATTGTTGTCAAGTTTTAATATGTGCAATTTTTTACAATATTGGAATACGAAGCAAAAGAATATACAAATATTATTTTTGCAAAGAAAGAAAAACTGAATCACTTAAAAAATTTTTTCCTAATTGGCCACTCAAAAACATACCAAATTTTGTTTATTACAATTCACAAGAATCTAAATGGTGCAGAAAATGCCAAAATCATTTTGATGTCATTTTAAATTATTTTAGTTGTCTTTTAGATGAATATATGTATAGATTTGGTCATGAACATTATTTGTATGATATATTAGATTTTATGCAAATTGCTCCAATGGAATATACTTTGAATCTTGGAATTAAATTTTCATACATCAACAATTTGAAAATAACACTTCCATGGAAAAATCTTCCAGTTAAATACAGAAAACGAAATATAATTGAAGGATACAGAAGCTATTACAATTCATAGATACTAGATCCAATTCTTGATTTTGAAAAAACTAAACGAGATATTCCAGATTTTGTTTTGAAAAACAATATTTTAAATTAATTAAATTCTTTAATCATTTATATTTATATAATACTAAAATTTTTATTTTAAATAAACTTTTTAATAATATTTAAAGTAAATAAATATATGAAAGCAAATAAAGTATTAAAAGTACTAGGTATTAGTAGATCTACTCTTTATAGATATAAAAGAGATGGTATTATTAAAATAAAAACAAAATTTAATAATAATTTTTATGAATATGATGATGATTCAGTTTATAGACTACTTGGAGATTAGTTAAAAACTCATAATAAACAAATAGTTTCATATGCTAGAGTATCAACATAGAACTAGAAAAAACAATTAGTTGAATAGAATCAAAGAATTTATGATTCATGTATTTCAAGAGGATTGAAATTAGATAAGCAATTTTCTGATATAAAGTCTGGAATGTCAGCTGATAGAAAAGAATTTCAAGAAATGCTAGAATAGATTATTTAGAACAAAATTGAAACATTAGTTATTGAAAATAAAGATCGTCTTGTTAGATTTGGATATGAAATTCTTGAACATATTTGTAAATGCCATGGATGTAAGATTCTTGTTTTAAATGACATTCTTGAAAACAAAACATATGAACAAGAATTGACAGAAGATTTGATTTCTATAATCCATTATTTCACAATGAAAAACTATTCTCATAAGAGAAAATTAAATAAATTAAGAAGAGAATTAGAAAATAATAATAAGAAAAGTAAATAATTTATATCAAATATATTAAACTATAATTAAAATAAAGTAAATAAATATATTAAAAGTAAATACAATCATGACAACGATTAAATTGAA